>Ga0056110_100024_pt1 | contig 61160 bp, 52 predicted proteins | sample WorMetloBBELIZE1_FD_83873 | JGI IMG/M metagenome (GOLD analysis project Ga0056110, IMG submission 83873) | Marine gutless worms symbiont microbial communities from Max Planck institute for Marine Microbiology, Germany - Olavius longissimus B... ... | reverse complement strand
CAGTACTACCACCACCGGCGATGGTGCTCACCCTTCCTGCCGCTGTGATTTTGCGAATCAGGTTGTTGGACGAATCGCCGACATAGACATTGCCCTCCGCGTCCACCGCCACGCCATGGGGAACGAAAAACTTTGCCGCTGCGCCAACGCCATCATCAGAGCCCCGTAAACCACCGGCGAGGGTGCTTACTCCTTCAGATGTGATCTTGCGAATCCGCTCGTTGTTTGAATCGGCGACATAGATATTGCCCGATGAATCCACCGCCACGCCAGTGGGACTCCAAAACTTTGCCGCTGTGCCGGCGCCATCATCAGAGCCCTGTGTACTACCGGCGATGGTGCTCACGACCCTATCTTGTTCTCCTTCTGCTAGTGCAATCTTGCGAATCCGGTTGTTGCCATTATCGGCGACATAGATATTGCCCGCCGCATCCAACGCCAGGCCAGTGGGGTAGTTAAACCGTGCCACTGCTTTGGCGAAGCCTTCCCTATGGCCCCCCTTCTCAAAACCTGTGGTACCAGAACCGGCGATGGTGTCCACCTGTCCATTTGTTAGTGTGATTTTGCGAATCCGGTGGTTGTATTGATCGGCGACATACAGATTGCCCGATGAATCCAACGCCACGTCAGTGGGGTAGTAAAACCGTGCCGATGTGCCGGCGCCATCCGCGGAGCCCGATGTACTACCACCGGCGATGGTGCTCACGACCCTATCACTTTCTCCTTCTGCTAGTGCAATCTTGCGAATCCGGTGGTTGTGTGTATCGGCGACATAGACATTGCCCGCCGCGTCCACCGCCACGCCAGCGGGTAAGGCAAACCTTGCCGCTGTGGCGGGGCCATCCGCATGGTCCCGATTACCACTACCGGCGAGGGTGCTCACCACCCAGACTTTGGACGGGGAAGTGGAACCGGTGGGTTTCGGGCACGAAAGCAGTGCCCCGACGATCAAAAGGATGAGAGCTCCCGCGAATTTCTTCATTATAACCTCCATGAATATCTCTTGGCCTGCTAAATGGCGCTCCTCTGAGCGGCACACAAGCATCCTGGTTCATATTATACACCTTTCCGGGGGCAACGTCAGGCCATTGGTGAGCAATTTTCGTGATTTTTCGCGGGTTCCCTTTGGATTTCCTCAAAGCCCCGAGCCTGACACGCGCCCATGGCGCCCGCTTTGGGAGCGGGGAATCGGAGTTTCGAGTCCCAAGTAATTCCGAATGGCGTCGAGCCTGACACGCGCCCATGGCTCAGGCCGGATGTGCCATGCGCGCTTGCAGATGGCGCTCGGCACGGGGCGATTCAGGGCATCAAGTCAATTCGGCTCAGGCATCATAAACTGGGATTCTTAAGATTGAGGAAAATGAATTCGCGAAAGATTCTTGACACTACCCCGGCGCTATCGCGGGGAGGTGGTTGCGCCGTGGTGTCGCGGCCGATTGTAATCGCTGGTGGGATAGCGGATTTCGCGGACGCCCGGCGAGTTTTTCCCGCACCCTCTCGCCGAAGTGTATTTTCACAAAAAACGCAGTGGCCGCATCTTAGGATGGGAAACAGAGTCCTCCGCGAACCACCGTGAAACAGCTCTTTGTCGCAGGCGACAAGTATTGTACTTTGGATGCACATTGAAAAACGGGACAGGAAGCATCTTCTGTTGTGGACAGCTATACCTGCCCGGATGCTCGCGTCCCTCCCGGTTCAAGGTGGATTACATGATATGCTGGAGACTCTCCCGCCTGTTTGGAGACATAAATCTTGACACCGCCACTTGGAATTCTGGGAATCGGGGTGTGACAGGGAGAAATTTAGGCGATACTGGATTTATGGAAAAAGATGAGTTGAATGCTGTATTTGACAGGCTTAAACACGGTGAGGGTGCCTTTCATGACCTGATGAAATGGCGAATTCGACGGGTGATGCTGATACTACCTCATTATGATGCTTGGATCTTGGAGCATGATGCGAAGTTATCGGACCAAATTGTCGGAGAGTATCACCAGCTCAATCTTACCACGGTTCCCCGTCTGGTGACTGTTCCTGATTGCATGGAGGCCTTGGAATTGCTGGCCGCGCAGTCCTTTGATTTGATGATTATTGGGATGAGGGTTGGAGAACTCTCACCGACTGAGTTGGCGAATGAGGCGAAGTCCTTGCAATCCGACTTGGCGGTGTTGATGCTTCTTTCATCGCGAAGTGATCTTGCGATGGTGGAGAAAATGGAGCTTGGAAGTACCACGGATGGAATGGGCGGAGACATTGCCGGGGTGAGAGGGGCCGGGGAACCGTTGGCGACAGATATTGACGCTAAATTTCTATGGACGGGCGACTCCCGGCTGTTTCTGGCAATGATTAAGTATGTTGAGGACTTTTGGAACGCGTCGGATGATACCAGGGATGGACGGGTTGGTGTTCTGCTTGTGGTGGAGGATTCGATCGCTTTTTACTCAGCATACCTGCCGCTGCTTTATGGGGAGATAATGACTCAGACGCAGCGACTTATCGCGGAGGAGATGAACGATAACGATAAGTACTGGAGAATGAGGACACGGCCAAAGATTCTGTTGGCAAGAGATTGGGAAGAGGCGGTTTCTCTGGGTGAGAAGTTCCGTGTGAGTTTAATAGGTATTGTTTCGGATATCGCCTTTGAGCGCGGCGGGAAACTTGATGAGCACGCGGGCTTCGCACTGATTGAGCGTTTCAGAGAAAATGGAGTGGACGTACCGGTTTTGTTCCAGTCCTCAGATGGAGACATGGCCGGTGAGGCGCGCAGGATGGGGGCCCGGTTTCAGAATAAGCACTCCGATAATCTCCACCGGGGAATCAGGCGTTTCATTCTCGAGGAATTGGGATTTGGCGATTTTGTTTTCCGAAATCCGGACGGATCGTATCTGGGCCAAGTACGCACATTGCGGGAATTTGCGCTGGCAATCGAGACTTTGCCGACCAAAACGCTTCTTCTTCATTCTGATAGGGAAGACTATTCGAGGTGGATGAAGGCGCATGGAGAGTATCAGGTTGCGCGGCGTATCAAAGAGGTTAAGACGACGGATTTCTCAACCCCGGATTTGCTACGGGATTTCCTGGTTGGATCGTTTCGGGAGGTGAGGGAGAATCGGCACAGGGGCCGCTTGGTGGAGTTCAGTTGTGATGATCCCGGGACGATTGGTTCTGTGGCGCGTTTCGGGAGCGGTTCGCTGGGGGGGAAGGGGCGTGGACTCGCTTTTTTCAACGCTCTTCTTAGCGATTCTCCCTGGGCCGGCAGTTTCGCGCCACTATCCATGGAAATACCCCGTACCCTGATTATTGCAACCGGTGAATTCGACCGTTTCCTGGAAGAAACGGGTTTGTCGTTGAGGCTTGACGGTACTGAGGCGTCGAACGACTTGGAACTTCGGGAGGCCTTCCTCAAGCGACCGCTCAGGAAAGAGCTGATGGCGGCTCTTGAAGCCTTCGCCGAGCCTGGGCCGCTAGCGATTCGTTCGTCCTCCCTGCTGGAGGATTCGCAGTCGATTCCATGCGCGGGCGTATATGATACCTTCATGTTGCCCGGAATCAGCACATCGCGAAAACGTGTTGAAACGATTGCGCAGGCTCTGAGACTTGTATGGGCAAGCACATTTTCCACCGATGCCGTAGCATATCGAAGCGCGTTGGGTGTTGGGCGTGAGGAGGAGAAGATGGCTGTCGTGATTCAGCGAATGTGCGGTAGCAGGCACGGTGATTACTGGTTTCCGCGACTTTCGGGTGTGGCGCAGTCGTTTAATTACTATCCCATCGATCCCATGGGCCGTGAAGATGGCGTTGCGAGAATCGCCGTAGGCCTTGGGCGCTCTGTGGTTGAGGGTGAGAAGGCCTATTTGTTCTGCCCAAAGTTCCCCTCGATTCCATGGGGAGCACCGGAAGATAAGTGGCGTGATAGCCAGACTCATTTTTGGGCGCTCAAAGATGTTGCGGGCGAAGTGGATTTGAAAAGAGGCGAAAACAGCTTATTGAAGCGACTTACAATTCGGGACGCCGAGAAACTGAAGGTGCTGCCGCACATGGCTTCAACTTGGAATCCGGTGGATCACAGCTTAGTCGATGGGATTCAAACGCCTGGGGTGAGGGTAGTAGATTTTCGTGATATACTGGAATATGAGTGGCTGCCTCTCTCGTCACTTCTGAACCAGCTTCTGCGCATATCCAGGAGCGCCATGGGCATACCTGTGGAACTTGAGTTCTCAGTCGACTGGGATGGCGATGTATCCGAAGCTTCGGTTTTTTCGCTGCTGCAGGTTAGGCCCCTGATTGTCAACGCTGGAATCATGCCTCGATTGCCCTCGCGACCAGGCGACGAGAGATTGATTCTCAGATCGAACAGGTCTCTAGGTCATGGACTGGTGGGGGATATCAAGGACATTGTTTGGGTTGACCCCGAACTCTATGACCCCGGGGATACTGCATCCTTGAGGATGGACATCGCCTCGCTCACTGAGGAGCTGGCAAAAGAAGGCCGCCATGCCATACTGATCGGTCCAGGGCGATGGGGCAGCAGGGATAGGTTTTTGGGAGTGCCGGTGAACTGGGCCGAGGTGCGGCAGGCAAGGCTGATAGTGGAAATTCATCGTGGTCCAGGAGATCCCGAACTCTCCCAGGGCTCACATTTTTTTTACAACCTTGTGGCGCTCGGGGTGGGCTACGCACACATTGACCATTCAAACGCCGAAGAATTCGTGAATTGGGAAGTCCTGCGCGGGCGCTGTAAAAGGGTGGGTTCGGTGTGCTTGTCGAGGTTTGAAGAAGCGGTGGAAGTAGTAATGGATGGTAAAAATGGATTAACCTGGGTTGCACTATGATGAAAACATCAGGAATAACCATGCTTTAAGTTTGGTGAATTGTATTAGGGAAGGTTGGTTATGTACGGCTATGTAAAAGAGCTCTATGACAAATTAACCGGAAAGTATCCGTGGGAGCATGAATTTCTGCAGGCGCTTAGGGAGGTGCTGGAATCGCTCGGTCCACTAATGGAACGTGAACTCAGGTATCGAAAGCATCGAGTGCTCGAACGCCTGGTCGAGCCTGAACGTACAATTATATTCAGAATTCCATGGATCGACGATCGCGGGGAAATTCGGGTAAACAGTGGCTACAGGGTGGAATTCAACAGTGCTCTGGGACCATACAAGGGTGGAATGAGGTTCCATCCCTCGGTTACCTTGGGCATTCTGAAGTTCCTCGGCTTCGAGCAGATTTTTAAGAACAGTCTAACCGGCCTGCCCTTGGGGGGAGCTAAGGGAGGCAGTGATTTCAATCCCAAGGGAAAGAGCGACAATGAGGTGATGCGTTTTTGTGGAGCCTTGATGGATGAGTTGTACCGCCATATAGGACCGAATACAGATGTGCCGGCCGGGGATATCGGCGTGGGAGGTAGAGAGATAGGCTACCTGTTCGGCCGGTACAAGAAATTGAAAAACACCTTTGAGGGTACGCTTACTGGAAAGGGTTTAGGTTGGGGCGGCAGTTTGATTCGGCCGGAGGCGACTGGGTATGGAACCGTGTATTTCGCTTCGGCCATGCTCTCCACTCATGGAAACAGTATCGAGGGAAAGAGGGTGCTTATTTCCGGATCTGGCAATGTCGCTCAGTTTGTCGCTGAAAAGTTACTTGATTTGGGTGGGAAGCCGGTGTCATTCTCCGATTCGGACGGATCGATTATTGATACAGATGGGATTACCCGCGAGAAGTTACACTGGGTGATGGAACTCAAGAATCAACTTCGTGGTCGAATCAGCGAGTATTCAAAGGAGTTCGGAGCTGAATACTATGAAGGGAAGCGACCATGGGGTTTAACAACGGCGGAAATAGCCATTCCGTGTGCTACTCAAAACGAGATAGGCGGGGATGAAACCGAGGCCCTGATTGATAACGGATGCATCTGCGTTGTGGAAGGTGCCAATATGCCCACCGAGCCCGTCGCCGTGGAGATGCTTCAAGGCGCGAAGGTGCTTTTTGGACCGGGAAAGGCGGCCAATGCGGGTGGTGTCGCGGTGTCCGGCTTGGAAATGAGCCAGAACAGCATGCGACTCTCATGGACGAGAGAGGAGGTGGATACGCGGCTCCAAAGCATAATGAACAATATTCATTCCAGTTGCCTTAGAGCCGCGAAAGACATGGGCGCGGAAGACAACTACGTAATCGGGGCCAATATCGCGGGCTTCCGCAAGGTGGCCGATGCGATGATCGACCAGGGAGTGGTATAGATATCAGGTTTCAAGTGATTGCCTGCCGCACTGAAGGAGGGGGCCGGGGATGCCTCATTTGCTGCCCTTGGTGCGGTTCTATCCGGGGCTGGCCAAGCTGCGAGGACAGCAGGTGAAATTACTGTCATGGCGAAGTTCCTAAACAGAACACCAAGCTGCTTGCAGCGGACATTCCGCCTACAGACAGCATATCATCCTCGAGATTCTTGTCATGGATTCCAGCCCGATGGAACAAACGAATCGGTGCGGCGCTGCCCGCCAGGCAAGCCATGAATATTCGTTCGGGCGGATTCGGGGGTTTCCACGGTTCCCTTCCAATTCCAGATACTCTTCCAAGCCAGATTTATTCCCAGCCTCGTTGGGTTTGTCTGTAGATTAGTTTTTGCTATTGATGATTACGGTAAACGGCCCGTCGTTGACGAGGGAAACCCTCATTGATGCGCCAAACTCGCCACTTAAAACTCTGCCGTGAAATATCCTTTTCAGTTCCGATATAAATGCCTTGTATAGTGGTATTGCCACCTCGTTAGGTGCCGCCGCATTCAGCGAGGGACGATTTCCCTTTCGCAGATCCGCAAGTAGGGTGAACTGACTGACAACCAGCATGTCTCCTCCAACATCTGATGTCGATAGATTGGTTTTATTATCCCTGTCTTTGAAAATGCGAATATTGGCGATTTTACGGGCGAGCCAGAGTGAATCGTCGAGTTGATCGCCGTGAGCAACTCCGAGGAATATCAGCAGCCCGGTTTCAATGCCACGAATCTCTTCCTCATCAATCTTCACCGATGCCTCACTGACCGTCTGAACCACTGCTGTCATTTGAAGTCCTACCACGGTGAGTATATATCGAATATCCGGTGTATGGCATTGTCGTCGTTTGATTGTAAGCCTCGTCGGATGATAGCATAGCTCCGTGAAAGTTTTCCTAACCGGCGCAAATGGGGTGGCCGAGGCGATTAAACGCGGTTGTGGGACACTCCTTATTTCGAGGAAATCGAACCGAGCGGATGATTTGGAAAGGTTGGCGGATGAACACGGTGTTCCAATACGCTGGGTTGGCGGAAAAACTCTCACTAGATTGACTGGCAACATGAGGCACCGCGGATATGCAATGGAAACCAGCGAGCGGAGAGAAAGCGGCGCAATCAGATCGCTCAGAGATATTGAAACAGCAAACGGCGGTAACAGTTTGGTTATATTGCTGGATGGGGTTACCGATCCGCGAAATCTGGGAGCGGTTATCAGGGCAGCCGAACAATTTCGCGCCCTGGCTGTCATAGTTCCGAAAAGACGTTCAGCGGGGGGGGATGCGGACATCTTGAGCCGAACTTCCGCGGGCGCCATCGAGTGGATCCCACTGCTGAAGGTGCCAAATGTAGCACGGACTCTTGGCGAATTAAAGGATATGGGGTTTTGGGTGTGGGGTGCGGACGCGGGGGGTACAAGCATCCTGGAAATCAATTTAATGGGCCGGATAGCGCTCGTTATGGGTAGAGAGGGGGAGGGATTGCACCGACTCGTAAGGAAAAGTTGTGATGGATTGCTCAGGATACCAGTCAGTGGAAGCCTGGATTCACTCAACGTTGCAACCGCGGCTGGTATATTGATGTATGAAGTGCGGCGACAGCAGGATGCATGTGCACGCAGCCAGCGGCAGGCGTGACTTCGCTTCTCGCACACAGGCCAAAATCATCTCCCGTGGGCGGGAGCAGTGACTTTTAGATATCTCAAACCACTTACTTTGGATAGTCGGCACTCATCGAAGCTAAGTATTGGCCTCGAAGCCGAAAAGTTTACAGGCGTTGTTCCAGAGAGTCTCTGCGAGCTCAGCTTCGTCCACCTCCTTTATCGCGGCAATGAAGGCTGATATGGACGGTAGATACACGGGCTTGTTCCGCCTACCACGATAATCTGCAGGTACCATGAATGGGCTCTCACTCTCAATCACAATGCGATCCATCGGCAGGTTATAAACTGTCTCATGCAGGCTTCGAGCGTTCCGGTAGGTGACATTCCCGGCAAAGGAGAAGTAGATATTGTCGTGTTTTTCAAGCATCTCCGAGGCATATTCCCAGTCTTCCGAGTAACAGTGAAGAACCCCTCCCTTGGAAGGAAGTTTGGATTTAAGTATTTCCTTGATATCATGCCCCGCCTTGCGATTGTGAATGATGACCGGCAAACTGTAACTTTCCGCCAACTCCAATTGCGCGATGAACAACTCCACTTGTGAGCTTTTATCCCCGAATTTTCGAAAATAGTCCAACCCGGTTTCCCCGATGGCCACCACACGTTCCCTACGCACGCCGTCACTGATTTTCTGCTGCCAATCAATGCCCGGATTTTGAACTTCCGATGGAGATATTCCGATACTGAAGACTACATTGGAAGCAGTGGACAGATTTCGGTATACCTCTTCGAAGTCCTGTAGGTTATTTGTTATGGTGACTATTTTGAGCACATTGGCCTGTTTCGCTTCCTGAGCAATGATTAATTGTTCAATCGGATCTTCGTGGATTAAACCAATGTGCGCGTGGGTGTCAAAGTACCGCATGAGCAAACTCACTTTCTTAAGGGAAATCTGAGTCGTCTCGGGGCTTGGTTGGCAAAGGGACCGGCTGAACAGTCCAAACCGGAGACTAATTCATATTGTTAGCAATGCTTATGGGAACATGTCAATATAAATCGTATTAACTGACATTTTTGACAGCTTGCAGTTCCATTTAATCATGGGTTATGATGCTCCAGGGATGTCTTGCTTTAATTTACTCTTTTAAGGAGATGGAGTGCCAAACTTGAGAACGGGAAAGAATAAGAAGAGCAGGCAATCTGGGAGGAGGGGTATCTTCGGTACAATCTGGAATATCGGCCGGCAAAGGTATACGATAATGCTTATCCCTCATTCAGAAAAGCAGACTGTTCACTTTCAAGTTTCCCTTTTCACAGTGTTTTTTGTTGGAATCATTCTCTTGGGACTTCTAACAGGCTTTTTTTGGATCTCACTCGATTTCTCGGACAAAGAGGCTCTTCTGGCCTCTAAGTCAAGAGATTTATCAGATACGGAAGCCAGTCTTGATTCAATCAGGGATGAAGTTGGACAACTGGTTGTGTCCGCGGATATGTTCCAGGAAAGCGTTAATAACACGATGGGCATATTGGGGCTTGATGAAAGTGAGAATAACCCAGCGACACACGGCGGCGACTTGTCATCAATATTCTCGATTGAACAGAGCGATCAGGATACACTTGCCGAGGTTACCGATCTCAAGACACTTCGAATGACACTGGAAAACTCCACCTCGACGTTGGAAGATATAGGCTTGATATTGGCAAGTCAGAAGAGTTTGTTATCGGATATACCTACCAGTTGGCCTCTTAAAGGCGTCAATGGATGGGTGACTCAAATCTTTGGACCCTCCATACATCCCATCCGCAGACATTGGTATCTGCATAGGGGTTTGGATCTCGCCTTTCTCTACGGCACACCAATTGTGGCTACCGCCAACGGCAAGGTGGTAAAACTGGAGTACGATCCGCAAGGCTTTGGCCTCTACATCGATATTCAGCATAATTATGGATTCAAAACCCGTTATGCACACCTGCAACGACAACTGGTTGAACTGGGACAGGTTGTGGTTCAAGGCGATGTGATTGGGACTATGGGGAGTTCAGGTCAGTCCACAGGAACGCATCTGCACTATGAAGTGATGATTGGGACTCAGTTGGTGGATCCGCTTAAATTTCTGAATATGGCGAATTCAAACGCTTCAATGCAGAACGTTATATCGAAACTCCAGCGATACCGGTAGAACTCGCGCTTAGGGCGATATGGAAGATTATTTAAAGAGCCAATCCCTCGTCAATTCAATCATCGGAAGTGGCACCAGATTCCGTGGTGACTTGATTTTGCAAGGGTTGTTACGGATAGATGGCGATTTTGAGGGCAGTATCGAAACAGATGGTCGCATATTGGTGGGCAAGGAGGGTAGAGCGCGGTGCATTTTGGAGGCTGAGACCGTTGTAATTGGTGGAGTTGTCAAGGGAGATATCAAAGCGACAAGAAAGGTGGTTCTCTTGTCCACCTGTGTTATGATTGGCAATATAATCACGCCTGAATTGATTATTGAAGAAGGCGTTCTGTTACACGGTCACTGCACTGTGTCGAAGGATGCCGATGTGCTGGCGAACGCGCCTTCAAGAGAGGAGGCCCAGTTCAAGGTTGACTGGGGAAACCGCCGGCGAAAAATACCCGCGCGCCAGGGCTGATAGTGGACATAGGGAAACTTAGTCAGATTGACTCATCGTTCGAACCGCGGATGAGAAAGAAAAAGGACAGTGAAAAGTCTAAAACGACTAAAGGATCCTTTTCCTCCGCTGTCGAGAAGGCGATTAGGGAGGGCGAACCGACACCCGTGCGATTGGGTTCGCTACCTGAACTGGATGGCACAGAGTCTATTGAAGAACTTCTTGATGATGTGCATCGGGCGGGCGATGAATTAATCAAGGATCCAGTGTTCGGGCCTGTGAGTGGATATAAGAAGGCGGTAAGAAAATTCCTGCGATATATTCTTGAAAACAGCCTTGAAGTTGAGGAAATAGCGGGTTTGAGAGATACTGGAACCATGCGGCAGAAGAAGTATTTGATTATTCGAGTGGTTGACGAGAGACTCGAAAGTTTGGCATCCCATGTGATTAAAAACCAGGCGGGACAACTGGAAATCTTACGACGCATAAATGAAATATATGGAATGCTGGTAGATTTAAGCGGATGAGGAACTCAACTTTCAATGGTGAAAAACATGAAAAACCCAAGGCGACAGTCCAAAAGTATTCCTAACAAGCCCGCGCTTCAAGATATGCCCAAAAAACTATGGAAGGCGAGGATTGTTTCGACTAATGATTTCGAATTTTGCCTGCCGCCTGTGAATATGGAAGTAACCCGGGGCGATTTTGTTGTCATATCCACGCTGTATGGAATGGATTTGGCATGTATATTGGGTCCCGTTTCCAGCCCGGATTCGGTTGAAACCGCGAGTGTTAGACGAATCATTCGCATTGCATCGGAAAGAGATTTCTCCAAACGCAGGTCTTTGGAGAAGTTGGAAAAAAAAGCGTTTGAAATATGTCACGAAAAGATTTTCGAATTGAAACTCGCGATGAAACTGATAACTTCTCATTACTCGTTAGACGGACGAAAGATACTGTTTTTCTTTACGGCCGAAAACAGGATTGATTTTCGAGAATTGGTTAAGTTGCTGGTAGCCCATCTTAAGAAGCGCGTTGAATTGCGACAGGTTGGAGCCAGAGACGAAACAAGAGTGATTGGTGGTGTGGCGATTTGTGGACGGTTGTATTGCTGTCACAGTATCACAGATCAGCTTACCGCCGTTTCCATTAAGATGGTCAAGGATCAAAACATTCCATTCAATGTGTCGAAAACGACGGGCCCGTGTAACAGGCTGCTTTGCTGCCTGTCATACGAACTTGAGCACTACATCGGTGAAAAGAAATCACTGCCTAGAAAAGGCGCCAGGATTGTTCATGAGGGGACTGTATACAGGGTGACCGACGTGAATATACTTTCCCGAATGATTCAGCTTTCCGCATCCGAAGGTCACCGCATGTGCGTAAGCGCATCCGGCATTACTCAAAAAGCCGGGGGTGGATGGAAAATACAATCCGATAAGCTGAATAATTCAGCTCCCGGAAGTGAAGGAGTGTAAGCTGTTCAATGTTGATATGACATGGTCGTTTTGTTGGTGTCAACACCTGCGGACAGTGGGAAAGAACTTTGAGGAGTATAAATGGCTTGGAGCAGTAAAAACCCCCGTGTAATATCGGGAACTCATAAGTTTGCCTGTTCATGTGGCGGCGAGGTGAAGATGCGCTCGATTTTTTCGAATGGACGCATGAGGCATTTCGCCTGCTGTGAAAAATGTAAGCGTGAAGAACGACGTCCGAGAGACTTCAATTAGAGAGTAGGGGGCCCTTCTTCCAGTGATCGCAAATCATAATTGTGCATGTGGAGTCTTGGGTTGTCTTGTGGAATGGGGCGGGAGCTCTTGATTGAGAATTTAATTGCTTGTAATGATGCACGATGTTCGTTATCCTTGGATTCAAAATGAAATAGTTGAGGTTTATAGTATTGCCTAATTCCAAAACCGCCATGAAGAGGCATCATCAGAACTTGAAACGACGGGCGGCTAACCGTTCTACTAAAAGCCGTGTGAGAACCAGTATCAAAGCCTTTGAGGCCGCTGTTCTCAGTAAGGAAAAACTTGTCGCCGAGACTCGATTCTCCGAATTTGTTAAATTGATTGATACCGCTACCGGTAATGGTATTTATCATCGCAATACTGCCGCGCGAAAAAAATCCCGGCTCCATAAAAAGCTCTCAGTGATGGCCTGAGGTGTGATAAGAAACTGATTTGACGAGAGGACTATGAACAGGAACAGTGATCAGACGAAGATGACCAAGGCCGAGATTATAGAGCATATTCACGATGGGAAATCCGGAGTCACTCGTGGAAATGTTCATAATGTGATAGATTCCTTTTTTGGAGAGGTTAAAGCCGCGCTTAACAACGATAGGGTTGTGGAGCTGCGTGGTTTTGGAACCTTCGAAATACGTACGCGAAAGGGTCGTGAGAAAGCTCGCAATCCAAAAACCGGTGAACTTGTGCCGGTGAAGACACATGGAGTTACGGTTTTCCGACCAGGTAGAGAGTTGAAGAAGATAGCTTGGAACCTGCGTAGTTAAGGCAACCGGCAGTGTCCAATCGAGAACTGATTCTTGACTGAGCTTGAAAAGCATACGACAATGAGCTTGGAGATGAGCAAAAAGAAAATTCTGATTATTGATGATGAGCAAATCAATCTCGACTTCTTCGATGTGATGTTAACCCGCCTCGGTTTTGAAGTCATTATGGCTTCGGATGGAAGTGAGGGACTTGAGAAAATCAAGGCAGATCACCCGGATCTCATCATCCTTGATAACATAATGCCGCAGTTATCCGGTTGGGAACTCACAAAAATGCTCAAGCAGCAAAGTGAATTTTCAGAGTATAGGGATATTCCAATCATTATGTTTTCCGCGATGGACACTGTTAAGGACAAAATAGAAGGTTTTGAGCTTGGCATTGATGATTACATAATTAAGCCGTTCAACTTTTCAGAGGTTCTAGCCCGGATAAGGGCAGTCCTGCGCAATCGTGAACTCTCAAGACAGGTGGTTCTCAGAGAGAAGCGCTTGGCTTTGACGGATTCTTTGAACAAATCATTGATATATTTCACTGAGCATCTGAAAACACCGGTGCTTGGACTTGTTGAGACATCCAAGGCGCTGGATATTTCCGATTCCAAGGCAGTGAAGTCTTTTAAGGAGCAGGTACTTGTTGAAGCGGAGCAGACACTTGCGGCCCTCGGCGGTCTTGAGGATGCGGTGAGGAGACTTCAGGAAAGTGAGGGAAGTATGAGGGAAGCCGAATTGTCGCTAAGAGAGCTTGAGGAAAGATTCCGGGAGCATTTCAAGGAGCTGCATAACCATATAGGGGAATCTGCATGATCAGCGACACGAAGAGGGAGGTGTTGCGCCTGTTTGCCGAGGGCAGAGAACAGTACAAGAAGAGAGACTTCAAAGCGGCGCTGGCGAAATTCAAGGCGGCGTATGATTTAGACCCAGGGGATGAACCATCGAAGATATTTGGGGCAAGGTGCAAGGCCTATATGGAGAATCCACCAGGTGACGGTTGGGATGGCGTATTTCAGATGACAAGCAAGTAGCCGAGCAAAGATGTCGTATAAAATCGAAAAATCGGAAGCGTTGACAGTTCTGGGCGAGGAGACTGTTTTCAAAGGCACACTGAGGTTTCAAGATTCATTGGAAATTAACGGTAGTTTCAAGGGAACCATTGAATCCCGGGGATTTTTACTGGTTGAGGCAGGTGCCGAAATAGTCGCGAATATCAATGTCGGCACCTTGGTGGTGAGGGGACTCGTTAGAGGTGATGTGATTGCCAGAGAGAGATTGGAGATTCTTGGTGGTGGAGAAATCATAGGCAACATAAAGTGCGTCAATTTAGTCATGATTGAGGGCAGCGGCTACCGGGGCCGTTGTGAAATGTTGGCAGATCCGGTTGGGGTGGATGTTTTTTCGATGTCCCAAGAAATATTAAAAAGAACGATCAGTCGTGTCGAATAGTTCTGCATATGCACTGGTGGATTTGCTACTGAAAAGAAGAGAGAAGGTGGCGGTTGCGGAATCCTGTACCGGTGGCAGGGTGTTGGCCCGACTTACGGCGGTGCCCGGAAGCTCCGCGGTTCTCTGGGGGGGGGTTGTTTCCTATTCCAATGAATCCAAGGTTGCTCTCTTGGGCGTGGAGGCGGACTTAATTGGGAGAAATGGCGCTGTGTCGCCGGAAGTGGCAAGAGCAATGGCTCGTGGTATGCAAAGAAGGAGCAAGGCGGATTGGGCAATCGCCGTCTCTGGAATTGCCGGTCCCAGCGGAGGCAGCATCGAAAAACCAGTGGGCACGATTTGGATAGGGTGCTGCGATTCCAGCGGAAATGATTCGACTCGGTTTCAGCGTGTCGAAGGAGATAGGGAATCAGTGCGGAGACAGGCGACAGACGAAACCTTGAAAGCGCTTTTGGAAATGGTTGATAATGCTCAATAGTGTTCTTCGCTTGACAGTCCGTGTTGTTTGTCGCTATGTTGTTTTGCAGCGATTCGCGGAAAATCGCGCTTGCTTTAGTAGATAAAGCCTGTGTACGCATCAGAAACGAGTTTAGAATTCAGAACAGTTTATCGTGTATGGAACGCGGATATCATTGGCGAACAGTGTGGTAGATGAGGTATTGACTAGTGTCCGATAAGCTCAAGGAGCAAAACGAGGTGGATTTGAAGCAAGCTGGAAACCACGAAGTCCAGGCTAATAAGTCACCTCGTAAGAAGGCGATCGTCATAAAGGCCGGTAACAATGAGTCAGGTTCGTCCTCTTCGGAGTTTGGAGATTGGGAACCCAACGCAATGGAAGAACTGTCTGAAAAAAGTGGAAATGGAACGGCTCCGGTGAAAATCAGGGTTCGAAGGAGCAATGCTGAGAATAGGGAAGTTAGAAACGACGCTTATCCCATTCCGGAGTCGAACTCCAGGGAGAGTGATAGAGAAATGGAGAAGGGCGCGAAATCGTTGGATGAGCGCGAGGAGGAGGGGGCGGCAAGTTCAGATCCATCGAAATTTCGTCGTAGAGGAAAGAAAGGGCAGAACCGTCAGTTGAAGGGCCCCCAGCACAGCCCCGATGCGCCAAAACTGCTGATTAACGATTTATCCAAAACTTCGATGCCGGATTTGAGGGGAATGGCCGAGGATTTGAGCCTCAAGAAAGAGAGCCTGATGCTTTTGAAAAAGCAGGAGCTGATCTTTCAGGTATTGACAGCGCATATCAACAACGGCGGGGTGATATATGCTTATGGCTCTCTTGAGATTTTGCCGGATGGATATGGATTCCTTCGTTCGCCCGAGAATTCCTATCTCCCCGGCACGGATGACATATATATTTCTCCGAGTCAGGTGAGGCTGTTCAACTTGAGAACTGGCGACACCGTGTATGGTCAGATTAGATCGCCCAAAGAGGGTGAGCGCTTCTTCGCGATGCTGCGAGTTGTAAATGTCAATTTCGATGATCCCGAAGTTGCACAGACGCGAGTATCGTTTGAAAATCTTACACCGCTTTTCCCCACCACGCGACTCAACTCGGAAACCAGGGTTGGAGACCCATCGACGCGAATCATCAATCTCTTCTGTCCAATAGGTAAGGGACAGAGAGGTCTCATCGTTTCACCGCCGAAATCGGGTAAAACAATAATTCTTCAGAAGATCGCGAATGCCATAACCGAGAACCATCCTGATGTTTATCTGATAGTTCTTCTGATTGACGAGCGTCCTGAAGAAGTAACCGACATGCAGCGTGGAGTTCAGGGCGAAGTGATATCCTCCACCTTCGATGAGCCGGCGACTCGCCATGTTCAAGTTGCCGAAATGGTTTTGGAAAAGGCCAGACGTCTTGTTGAACACAAGAGAGATGTTGTCATTCTTCTCGATTCCATAACGCGACTGGCGCGGGCGTACAATCAGGCGGTTCCTACGAGTGGGAAGATACTTTCCGGGGGAGTCGATTCCAATGCTCTTCATAAACCCAAGCGTTTTTTCGGTGCCGCTCGCAACATTGAGCATGGTGGAAGTTTAACCATCGTCGCCACCGCTTTAATCGAAACCGGCAGCCGAATGGATGAGGTTATTTTCGAAGAATTCAAGGGCACCGGAAATATGGAGCTGGTATTGGATCGCCGTCTGGCGGATAAGAGGGTCTATCCCGCATTCAATGTGAAGAAATCAAGCACCCGGAAGGAAGATCTGCTCTTAACGGATGTGGAGCTCAATAAAATGTGGATTCTTAGAAAGGTTTTGAGTCCAATGGATGACATGGAATCGACAGAAATGATCGTTGACAAGATGCGTAAGACCAAGAACAATGAAGCGTTTCTTAAGGCAATGAATACCTCAATGGCGCGAGATTTCTGATATTGCGGATGGAGGTGGAGAATTGAAGAAGAATATACATCCGAAATATGTTGCCTCGACTGTTTCCTGTGCCTGTGGGAATTCGTTTGAAACTTTCTCAACCGCCGGCAATATGCAAATTGAGATATGCTCCAATTGCCATCCCTTCTTCACCGGCAAACAGAAGTTGGTGGATACCACTGGGCGGGTTGAGCGCTTCAACAGGAAATATGGTATTGGTTCCACATAGCGGGCTGGAATAGTCCCAAATAGTCGGCCCTGTACTCAAGTTCTTCCGGTGTTCCACCGCTTCCGCGACTCCGTGCGGCCATTCCGCGCATATGGAGCTTTGGGTGATTCTCGAAGTCGCGGCCGTCTCGCTGCTAAATATGCTGCTTTGTGATATGATGGAATGGGGGGTGGTATGAGTGCGAAACTTAGGGAGGAAGGTAAGCTTCTATACAGAGAAGGGCGGTATTTGGCCGCCTTGGAAACCTTCTCTGCCGCGGAGGTAGAGCCCTCTGAAGATTTGGATCTTGCATATTTCATGAGTCTCTGCTACGCGCGAGTGGGCAAGGTTGATGAGGCCATGAAGTTGCTAAGGCGAGTTTCTCGTGAGGAAAAAGATCTGATTCGGCTATATCAGGCTCGCATGCTTTACTCGTGGCTATTGGTTGAGTTGGATAGCATAGAGGAGGCGGAAAAGCAGCTGAAAGAAATTTTAAAAGCTGGCTTTGAATCGCCACAAGCATGGTCCGCTCTGGCATATTGTCAATGGAGGCTGGATGATATCGAACACGCCCGAAACAGCTACCAGGAGGCACTCAAGCTCGACGAAGAGAATCTCAATGCCGTCAATGGGCTTGGTTACATATTGGCAGAGAGTGGGAAGGATACCAACAGGGCAATTGAACTGTGCCGCAGGGCGGTGGAAAATAATCCCAAGAATGTGGCGTATAGAGATTCGCTGGGATGGGCCTTATTTCGTGCCGGGAGAATTTCCGAGGCTGTTTTCCATCTTACCGAGGCATACTCAAACTGCCCGGAAGACAGCACGATAAGGAGTCATCTGGAGGCCGTTAAAAGCCAAGCGGACTCGGAACGCGAAGGAAGAATCCATTGAAGCTCGCGGGCATGCCGAAATCCATGCTATTTGTGTCGCTTATACTGGCGTTTGTTATTCAAACGGGTGAAGCGCAGAGTTTTGAGGCCGCGCGTGCGCTGGATGAATGGCGTTGGGGGGTACTCTCATACAACGACGGAAAGCTTGGGAGGGCGCTTCTGGCCTTTGAAAAGGCAATCTCTCTGAATCCAACCGACCCCGATATGCGGGAATGGCTTGGCAAATCGTATTGGCGCTCGGGAATGGAGCGCGCGGCACTCGATCTGTGGGATCAATTAGTGAATGAAAACCAAGCATCGATTGTGCTTCAGAATAAGGCGGAACAATTACGGCATCGCATGTCAGGCAATCGAGAGGTTCCGGATGATGATTGGATACCCCTGACGTCGTTTCACGGACTCGAAGGAGGCATACGTTTTTTTGAGCGGCCATCGGTTGCCCGCAGCAGTGGCGATGGTTCGGGATCGCTTTTTGTAAGCTCCTACGCCGGCGGCGATTTACTCAAAATCGACGTGAACGGCAATCTGGTGGAACGATTCACCGGCGGGCTGGAGGGCTTCGACAGACCATTCGACGTGCTTCCCATTCCCGATGGCCGCCTGATTGTCAGCGAGTTTCAATCGGACAGGGTGTCGGTGCTCTCACTTACCGGATACAACCGGGGAAGCAGAATCGAAACATGGGGTGAAAGCGGCAGAGACGGGGGCCAGTTTTTGGGACCGCAGTACATGGCTCTCTCCCAAGACAAAAAATTTGTTTACATAAGCGACTGGGGGAATCGACGCGTGTCGAAATGGAGCCTTGATGGCCAGCACATACTCTCTCTGGAACGCGGGAACGGTTTTGAGGGCTTCGGGGGTCCGTCGGGCATCGCCTGCTTTGAGGAACGGGTGTACGTCGCCGATTCACTTAACGGCACAGTGGAGGTTTTCGATCCCTCCGGGAATTACCTGGGTGTATTGATTGATAAGGGACTGACCACACCCGAGGGTCTCTCCATATACAAGGGAGATCTTCTGATTGCGGATATGAATAAAATTTTCAGAGTGAATCTCCTGTCGGGCGAGATGCTTGAAGAAGCGTATCTGGGTGCCGGCGAGCATCGGATCACATCAGTGCTTCCCGACGATAATGGCAATCTCGCAATCTGTGATTTTGACGCGGACAGAATAACGCTCCTAACCCCCTTATCGACTCTCTACGGGGGGCTTGAGCTTACCCTGGATAGAGTGCGGGGAGATGTCTACCCTGAAATGGCTGTGGATTTGACTGTCCGCGATAGGCTGGGCCAACCTATCTCCGGCCTCAAGGCGTTGAATTTTCGTGTATTCGATGGAGATGTCCCCATTGGTATACCGAATCTCGATTGGTCTTCCTCCGGAGACGATTCAGTATCCGTTGTGGCGATAACGGATCTTTCAGGAACAGACGACGATGTTGGAGCGATGATTGAAGGAGTGGAAGAGTTGGCGAGGGCTCTAGGAGAGGGAGATACATTCTCATTAATGGGAGCTGGACACAACGCGGTGCTTCACGAAATCAATCCAGGGGGGCCACCGTTTGGTGATCTGGTGGGAAGCGCGATTGGAACCCGGCCGATACCCTGGGATGAATCCCTGAGGCTCGCGGCGGCGCGTCTCATCCCCGAGAGACGCAGCAAGGCGATTATCGCGTTTGTAAACCGCCCACCCGGGATGAACTCATTTGATCGCTACGGTTTATACGAAACGGCCCGACTGATGGCCAACAACGGTGTTATCTTCTATCCGGTTTATCGGGATTCAAGCGTCTCCAGCGGCGAGTTGGATTACTTGAGCGCGCAGACAGGCGGGCATGCATCGTTGATTCTCCAGGCGGAGGGGAGCGGGGCCTTGGTTGGAGAACTCAGAAACATCGGGGTTGGAAGATATACCATCACATGGCCCACCCAAAGTCCATCCGAATACGGCAGAAGGTTCCTGCCGGTATCGGTGGAAGTTAACTATCACAACAAGAGCGGAAGAGACGAATCCGGCACCTTTGCCCCACTCAGCTAGGCTTCAGGTCGGCTAAAACGCCTGGGCCGCCGGCCGCCTCACATCGCTCAGGTTGAAGCGATAGTCCTGGCGGCGGCCCGGCAGCCACGCTGGCCTTGGCTAACCCACCGGCCCTATGGCGGCCAGCCTCCATCCCTGCGGGAACTCACGGAAGTAAAAACCCATCTTTTCAGACCAGAAGGTTACTTCCTCCAACTCTCCGGCAAACCGGGGCCAGATTTTGACATCCAGACGCCAATAACCATTCTCGAGCGATATAACCTCCATGTCGTCCAGTTGAAAAACATCCCCGGCCTCGTAGGAATGAACATCGTACTTCGAAAAGAGCCATTTCATTTCCGCCTCCAGATCGGGCTTCTTGATACCCTCGTCGTAGAGCGGGAGGAATAGCGTATCCGCGATCACTGAAAGCGAGAGAGTCATATTCTCGCTGAAAACCCCGCGCAGCAGCTTGTTGAAGTAATACTCCGATGCCTCTTGTCCAACCCTGTTTTCCAACCTTTCCTCGGGCGGAATCGGCACCACGGTATCCACCACCTCAGCGGGACGTTCCGTCTGATAGAAACCCGGAAAAATGAGCTCAACCATGGCTCGGAATTGTTCAGCGCGCGGAACATTATTCAACTCTTCGAAGCGATCGGCCACCTGATCATATGCGTCGGCAAGATCGTAGCGTTGCGCATCGGACATATCCTCATAGAACCTCGTCGATGCGCCGATCGCGATTACGGCGATCAGAAAAGCAGGCACGAGTAAAACGACACGTTTCATAGCTAGCCTCCAGAAGAAAGTTGACTGGATTATGATAGCTTGGAATGACATCTTTGTAAAACCGCAGTTCCAAAGAAAAACGTCCCAATGCACTTTGTCATTGATAGTATCGTGGGAAAACCGTAAATTCTCATATATGGATCCCAAGGAGATTAACGACGGCGAATTACTTGAGGATATCAAGGAAGACTTGAAAGAACCCGAGATGTGGAAGGTGATTTTCCTCAACGACGACTATACCCCGAGGGATTTTGTGGTGGAAGTGCTGGTTTCGGTGTTTCATAAGGCGCCGATTGAAGCTACAAAAATAATGCTTGATGTTCATAACAGAGGACGAGGGACAGTGGGAATCTATCCTTACGACATAGGCCGCACAAAAATTGCCCAGGTAACTCAGTTAGCTCGTGAACGTGAATACCCCCTGAAAAGTATTTTGGAGAAGGCATGATATGAGACCGACAGAAGAGGTGCAGGGAATATTGAACGTTGCGTACAAAGAAGCCAAGGCATCAGGACACGAATTTATCACTCCAGAGCACATACTGTACACGGCGTTGGTATTTAACACTCCGCGTGAAATTCTAGTGAAATGCGGAGCCGACCCTGACGAAGTGCGTGAGGATTTGGAATCGTATTTCGCGAAATACATAAGGAAGAACACTGATGAGGAGCCAATCCTAACCGAGGGTTGGCAGGATGTGATTGAACAGACAATGATCCGTATGACCAGTGCCGGAAAAGACGAAATAGCCTCATCGGATCTTCTGGTGGCGCTTTTTGATCTGAGAGGATCTTTTGCCTCATATTATCTGCGAAAGGCGGGAGTTGAACGCCTGAAACTGCTGGAGATAGTTTCCCATGGCATGTTGCCTGGCTCGGATGATGAAATAGATGAAACAAAGAGTGAGGGCACAGATGCCCAAGTCGATCGTGAGGGAGAGAGAGGCGGTGTCAAGCAGGGGAAGGGCAGCTCCGCCTTGGAGCAATTTGCCACCGATTTAACGGCCAGAGTGGAAAAAGGGGAACTGGAGCCGCTAATTGGACGTGAGGATGTTATTGAACGAACCTTACAAGTGCTCAGCCGCCGGCTTAAAAACAATCCCATACATGTCGGCGACCCCGGAGTGGGAAAGACGGCGATTACCGAGGGTTTGGCCCATCTTATTGTAGAGGAAAGGGTGCCGGGTTTCCTCAAGGGATTTAGAATCTGGACCCTGGACATGGGTTCGCTTCTCGCCGGCACACGCTACCGTGGCGATTTTGAAGAGCGGATAAAAAAGGTGCTGGGTGAACTCGAAAAGCGGGATGATGTTATTCTATTTATCGATGAGATTCACACTATCATAGGAGCCGGCGCAACTTCGGGGGGTAGTATGGACGCGTCGAATTTGCTGAAACCGGCGCTGATGTCCGGGAAGCTCCGTTGCATAGGCTCCACCACCCATGAAGATTTCAAGAAGTTTTTTGAGAAAGACCATGCCCTGGTAAGAAGATTTCAGAGAATTGATGTGCTTGAGCCGTCGAAAGACGAGACATATCGGATATTGCTTGGACTCAGAGCCGCGTACGAATTGCACCATGGTGTGGTTTACGAGAACGAAGCCCTGAAGGCGGCGGTAGACCTGTCGGATCAGTTTATCAATGAGAAAAAACTGCCCGATAAGGCAATTGATCTTATAGACGAGGCGGGAGCATGGAAGAGACTGCGTGAGGAGGGGCTCTCTCCCAACCAAGAGAAGCGCCCTGCCGCTGAGACATCTGAGGAGATTGGCGCGGATGACGGGGCTGAAGCGCCGAGAGCGCGGGTGGGAATGTCCGAGCGGCAAGTCGAAGCTTCGGACGCGGATAAACCACTCGCACGTCGAACCGGGGAGCTGGAGGAAGCAAGCGGAGGATTTCTCCCTCGAATTGGCGTGTCGGACATAGAAAAGGTGCTTGCCAGAATTGCCAGAATCCCGGAAAAAACTGTCTCCGCGGGTGAAACCAATCAGCTCATGAGTCTTGCCGCCCGGCTTAAAACGAAGATTTTTGGTCAGGATTGTGCCGTTAACGACGTGGCAACGGCAATCAAGCGTTCCAGGGCCGGTTTCCGCAGTCCTGATAAACCGGTTGCAAGTTTCCTCTTTGTCGGCCCAACCGGGGTTGGCAAAACCGAACTTGCCCGAAGCCTGGCCAGGGAATTGGGGGTTCCGCTACACCGTTTTGACATGAGTGAGTACCAGGAAAAGCACACGGTAAGCCGCCTGATTGGCTCCCCTCCGGGCTATGTGGGCTATGAGGAAGGCGGAATTCTAACTGATGCGATAAGGAAGTCGCCTCACGCGGTATTACTTCTTGACGAGATAGAAAAGGCGCATCCGGATATTTATAACGTGCTCCTTCAGATGATGGACTACGCCACCGTAACGGATAACATGGGGCGCAAGGCGGATTTCAGGAATGTTGTAATAATTATGACGTCCAATGCGGGGGCCCGGGAAATTGGAAGGCAGAAAATCGGCTTCGGAGCGGATGAGCACAGTTACGGCGCTCTTGATGATGCGGTTCAGAGAATTTTCTCTCCGGAGTTCAGGAATCGTCTGGATAAGGTTGTGAAATTCGAGCGCCTGGATATGGAGATTGTTGCGGAGATTGTGAGGAAGGAACTGGATGATTTCAGGAGCATGCTTGATCCCAAGGGAGTGAGCCTGAGGGTTTCCGACGCTGCGATCAACTGGATTGCCACGAGGGGCTATTCCTCCGAATTTGGAGCGCGCAATGTGGCTCGCGTTGTCGAGGATAAAATAAAGGGCTTCTTTGTTGACGAGGTGCTTTTCGGGTCGCTCTCAAACGGGGGGGTCGCGATTGCCGATATTGAGGGAGACGATATTCGTATCCGGACGGAGGCTGACAATGGGCGGCGAGGGGCATGATTTCCCCGAAATGGATGTGATTTTACCGGATCCGTCGGAGATTGATGGGGAAATCGTGGCCATCGGCGGCGGACTCTCTCCGGAAACCCTTCTATCGGCATATCGCAGGGGAATATTTCCCTGGTTCACCGACGAAGAACCGATACTCTGGTGGAGTTTGAACCCACGTTTCATACTTTGTCCCAGACAGATTCATCTCTCGAGGAGACTGCGTAGACGTATCAGAAGAAGTCCTTACAGACTTACTCTCGATGTGGCGTTTCCACTGGTGATCGGCCATTGTCGTGAAGTTGGGCGACCGGGTCAGAAGGGCACCTGGATTACGGGTGATATGGTGAGAGCCTATACGGAGCTCAATGAATTGGGATACGCGCATTCGGTGGAGGCGTGGAACGGTGATGAACTGGCGGGGGGGCTCTATGGAGTGGCTCTGGGCGGATGTTTTTATGGTGAGTCCATGTTTACTCTCCAGCCCGATGCTTCGAAATTGGCGTTCGCGGCCCTTGTCGGCGCCTTGATTGATGCCGATTTTGGCCTGATTGATTGCCAGCAGCACAGCCAGCTCCTGTCTCTGTTTGGGGCCATTGATGTTCCACGAAAGAAATTTCTTGGAATACTCGCCGTGGAGTTGAAGAAGGCGACACTTAGAGGGGATTGGAAGGAATTTTTTCCAGGATTCCCGAAATCGGCCTTATGGGATTCCTTTGAAGTCATTTAGATGCTTTGTTGTCATATACCTACTTGGCTCAATGGGGCGGCTTCTCGCCCAAAGTGAAGTTCAAGAAGACTATGCCACGGAGCTTTCCGAGTCCGAGCTGGACGAGTTACTCAATGCGGCCCTCTCATTGGCGGAGAGGGGACTATGGGAAGAGGCGTTTCAAACCCTCGACGAAGCGGAAAAGCTTAATCCCACGGATTCGAGGATTCACTCCTACAGAATATCCTTTCAGGAGCTATCGGCGGTGGATGAGGCGCAAAGGCATTGGGCCTCTGGAGAAGTGGCTGAGGTGAGGCCGCCCGGGGACGAAACCGATGCCGAAACTTCGTCTCAACCCAAATTCACCATCGATAGGGGGGAAAGGGATTACAGGAAGGATTTGGCTGAGTTGCGGGACAATCTTAGGATGGATCTTTCATTGGAGTTGCTTGTACTAGACCCCCAGTCGTCGGAATTGAGGAGTGCATGGCTGACTGGGAATGAGTTCATTTTCGCGGCGTTTGGTTTGGACGCCAGATATTGGATGCCATTTCTTGGTAAGGCCGGGGGTTTCAATCTTCGGAGCAGTGGATACTCCTGGCCGCCGGGTAAGCCGGGCTATCTATTCAATTCATTGGACTTGGGAATCAATTTCAGGGGTTTCGTGCTCGAGAGTGTTTCGTCGAGGCTGGAAATTGGGATTGACTTTGGGTTTTCGGTACACACGAAGGAGGAGGCTGATACAAGGTATAGTCCAGCCCTCTTCCTTGGCTTCTGGGTGCAGGATCCAGTGCTATATCACTTATTCAATGCCGATTACCTGGAGCGCCTGGTATTCGGGGGAGGAATGCGTATCTATTCATCGACAATAGAGGAGATAGTCGACTCAATCGATTACAGACTCGAGGGTTCATGGTATTTCGACCATGCGTATGTCGGCGTTCGTTTCGAATGGTGGAATTTCGCCACTGCGCGTGGCCGGACGAATATGCTTTCCACTTCTCTCTTCGGTGGGATTAGATATTGAAAGCGACGTCCCGCGCCGGGAGGGAGCCTTGAACGCGATGGAGATGCCGCTACCGTACTTCAATCTGTAGATCCGGGACGCTCGGTTTGAAGTTCGCTGCCGCGCCGGGTGTGATCAATATGTTGCCGTCTGTGTCAACCAGCGCGGCTTCAATACCATCAAGGCTCTGTGCGAGTCTTAGGCCTTCTTCGATACCCAGTGCGAAGATTGCTGTTGACAGGGCGTCGCCGTCGACTGAGTGTTCGGACAGGATGGTAACTCCCGCAAGCCCATTGTCTATGGGATATCCATTGCTGGTGCTCAGTATGTGATGGTAGCGTTTGCCGTCTAATTCAGAGAAGCGTTCGTATATGCCTGAAGACACCACCGATCCGCCTTCCAGTGTGAAGATGCCCAGGTACTTCCCCCGGTCGCCGAAGGGATCTTGCATGCCTATCTTATAGGCCTCTCCGTTTGGCTTTGAACCTGAGACAACTATGTTTCCACCCAGGTTGATGAGGAAGTTGTGTTCGCCGCTGTTTTGTAGAAATTCCGCGACGCGATCGGCTATCCAACCCTTCGCGATTCCGCCAAGGTCGAGCGTCATACGGGCGGGGCTTGATGTCGGGGCAGGTGATTGGCGTTCGAGGGTTACAGTTTCCGATGTTATTGAGACGGCCCGATAATCCACAAGGGATAGCGTGGCCTGTATTTCATGGGGACTAGGAAGCCTCGCTTTCTCGGAGCCGATGCCCCATAGCTTAACCAGAGCTCCGATTGTGGGATCGAAGGCTCCATCCGAGAGGCGGGCGTAGCGCAGACCAATCGCGATTAGCTCTCTTGTGGAGTCCGAGACTGTAACCGCGGTGCCGACGGGGGCGGAATTTATCCGTGAGATTTCACTTGAAATCCTGTAGTGGCTCAGTTGATTCTCCAGTACTTCAATGAGTTCAAAGGCGCCGTCCAGAATTTCCTGTCTATCGCTCTGGTATACTCGGATTGAAACAAGTGTATCGAGAAGAAAGCCGTTACTCTCGATTGTACTGGTCCCGCTATCTTGTCTGCCCATGAAGCGCAGCGTTAGGGTTAAGCCGATTGCCATGCCCAGCACAAGTGTAAGAAGGACCACCTTGTTTCCAGGCGATTTTCTTTCTGTCATAGTGGAAGTATATCGTAATGTGGCTAGGCATGGAGGATTATCTCGGTGAGTGAAATGAAGCGAATTCTGATAATTGGCGGCGGTTATGCGGGTTTGAAGGCGGCCAAGTTTCTATACCGGAGGTATAAAAAGCGCGAAATTGTCGAGATTACTCTTGTCGACCGAAATCGTTTTCACACTTTGATGACGGATCTCCACGAAGTTGCGGGCGATCGGGTGCCGCAGGAATCTGTAAAGGTGAGCTACGATAGGATATTTTCGGGAACCAATGTGAATGTAGTTTTTGATGAAATTGTAGAAGTGGATTTTGTCAGGAAAAGGGCGATTGGTAAAACCGGTGAGTACAAGTGGGACAGAGTTCTGTTTGCCTACGGCGGAACTCCGGCGGACTTCAATATCACGGGAGTGAAGGACAATACGCTTTCACTCTGGTCCATCGACGACGCGCTGCGGATTAGGAGACATCTCGAGACGATTTATCGTGAAGCGGCTCTTGAGAGCGATAGGGAAAGACGCCGCGAGCTCATGACTGTTGCCGTGGCCGGCGGGGGCTTCACGGGAGTGGAGCTGATTGGGGAATTGATGGAATACTTGCCGGTTCTGTGTGAGAAGTATGCACTGTCCCAGAAAGATGTGAGGTTGATCAATCTTGAGGCCATGGGGGACATTCTTCAGATACTTCCTGATAAATTGAGAGCCAGGGCAAGGGCATATATGGAGAAGAGGGGTGTGGAGATTCGAGTCAATGCCCTTGTCACGGAGGTTACTCCAACGGCCTTTCATTTGAAGAGCGACGGGTTTATCAAGGCCGGCACAAGGGTGTGGACCTGCGGTGTGAAGGGTAATTGTTTTACTGATAACCCTGCTTTGAAGGAGGGCAAGGCGGGACGAAAGGAAGTCGATGCCTTTATGCGTTGTAGCGGACACGAAGATGCCTACATGGCCGGAGATGGGATTTGGTTCCTCGAATGCGGAGTGCCTGTTCCACAGATAGTCGAAGCGGCCGAACAAACCGCAGAAATCGCGGCCCACAATATTTCCGTTGACATTGATGGGATGCTTGGCGGGGAAGCGGGCGCCTATCGGCGGTATCAAGGCAAGTATCATGGGTATATGGTTTCCATTGGAAGTAAATTCGCGGTTTCCCACACAGGTGGAATCGCAATGTCCGGCTTTTTCGCGATGGCGATGAAGCATTTGGTAAATTTATACTATTTATTCACTATCGCGGGATTCAATGCCTCCTGGGCGTATTTGAGACATGAGATATTGGATATTCGTCACGGACGCTCTTTGTTTGGAGCCTTCCTCGCATGGAAAACCCCCGCGTATTGGCTTCTTCCTCTTCGTCTCTTTGTCGGGGCGCGGTGGTTGATTCAGGGCTTGGAGAAGGCCTTGGGTGCGTGGTTGGATAGATCGAACGATTTTGTATCGGTGGCGGAGCTTGGGGCGGATACCGTGACGGCGGCTACTGTGACAGCGGCTGCCGAGTATGGATCCACCTTGCTCTCCAAGCCATGGGAGCCCTATGTCTGGATTGCGCAGCGAACTGTGAACAGGGCGCCTTTCCTTTTTCAGACGGGTGTCGTTGTTTTCGAAATACTCGTGGGACTGGCGTTGATTGGGGGTGCGTTCACCTGGCTTTCCGCCGCGGCGTCATTCGTTTTCTGTATAATGCTCATAGTGGGAGCAATGGCGGATTCCTCGATTTTTTGGTATATGTTCGCTGCATTGGCCTTGATGGGGGGCGCGGGCCGGATATTTGGTTTGGATTACTGGATAATTCCCTTCGTGAAGAGATGGTGGAACGGCACGTACCTGGCACGGAAAACTTTCCTTTATTTCGGCGAGCCCACGAGGAGACGGAAATAGAGGGCCTGCTTTGGAAATTCCATACATGGGGAATGTCGATAAGACATGGTAACAGAAATTGACTCTTGAATCGCTGAAAAATCAGTTCCCGGCCGCGCTTGAGTATCTGGCTCAGATTTTTTTCATCGAGAGGGACAACGACGTTGTCCCAAATTCAGTTCTGGCGGCCAGACTCAATGTAACCCGCCCGGCGGTGTCGCAGGCCGTCGGGCGTTTGAAAAAACTGGGCCTGGTGCTTCAAAAACGCTATGGTGCGATTGAACTGAGCGCCAAGGGGCGCGGCTTGGCGGAGAAAACTGTAAGGCGTCATTTCCTGCTTGAACATCTGCTGGTTCGCGCGCTGGGTTATCCTTGGGATAAGTCGGACGCTGAGGCAGTGAACCTACAGGCTTCCCTCTCTGATGAGTTAACCGCTCATCTGCTGCGGCGGTTTGACAACCCGAGCACCTGTCCGCATGGGAATCCCCTGCCTGGTTCCAGCTTAGAGCGGGAATACCTGTCAGCGCCGGCTCTGGTGGAAGCTAAGGTGGGAACGAGTATAAAGATTATCAGAATTACTGAGGAGGGGGAGCTGATTGATGGCATGCTCTCCTTCTGTCAAGAGAACGGGCTTGAGCCGGGTGCCAAGGTGAAGATAGTATCTCAATCCGAAACGGAGACTGTTTGCCTCGGCGGGACTGGCGAGTTGGCGATTCCGGTGGAGTTTTCAACCCGTATCAGATGGCAGGCATGTGATTGAGTCGCAGTGGCGCCTGTGCTTTGGGGCCGCGGAGGGTCAGGGGAATCGGGAGTGAGGGCGGTGACATAAGCGTTTGGAAGCACCACGGCAGGCCTTCCCCCCATGGCGATCGCGCAAGTTCAATCGCATCCCAGCCGCCGAGGCCCCGTCAAGGCCCGGTTAATGGTTCGAGGGGGGAGGAATTCATCCGAGCGTCGGCCAGCCTTTTTGCGCGATATTCCCGGAACAGTTCCTGATGGCTTCCAGCGTGGTAGCTGGATCTAACCATCGGGCCCGCTTCAACGTAGGCGAATTCCATATTGATGGCCGCTTCCTTGAGTTCGAGAAAGTCATCAGGACTCCAGTAGCGCGTTACCGGCAGGTGTCTCCCGCTCCTGCTTGGTTGCAGATACTGTCCCAAGTAGAGCGCGTCGCACCCTGTTTCCCTGATGTCCGCCATGGTTTCCAAAATCTCGGATTTCTCCTCGCCGAGTCCCAGCATGATGCTGCTTTTAGTTAGAATATCAGGAGCCATTTTCTTGGCGGCACTTAGAAAATTCAAGGAACAATCGTAATCGCTGTGCGATCGGACAAGGGCTGTGAGGCGTCGCACAGTTTCGACGTTGTGGCCGATTACATCCGGAAGCGACTCAACGAGCGTCGCTATGCTTTCCTCGCGGCTCTTCATGTCTGAGGAAAGGTATTCCACTGTAACAGCAGGATTCATGGCGCCTATGGCCATCCGGGTTGCCGCCAGATGACTGGCGCCCCCATCTTCCAAATCGTCCCTGGATACCATGGTAATCACCGCGTGTTCGATGCCGAGCTCTTTAACCGTCAGAGATATTCGCCGCGGTTCGTCCTCATCCGGGGTCTCCGGCGGTCTTCCTCCCTCCACCGCGCAAAATCGACAGCTTCGGGTACAGATGGATCCGAGTATCATAAAAGTGGCGGTTCGAAACTCGTTCCAGCACTCATGGCGATTTGGACAGCGCGCTTCCCCGCACACCGTGTGCAAATTTCTGGCGCGCAGCTTCCGCCCAATGGTGGATGTATTCTCTGTGGTATCGAGTTTCACCTTTAACCACCCGGGTTTTCTGGAAGCCACCAGGCCCAGGGTAGCCCAGGCTGCTTGTTTTGACAAGTGAAGTCACAAAAGCCGGCCCTGATCTTCGCTGCCATGGGGAAACTTGGACTGCCTGCCTCTAGAATGAGAGAGGTTGGCGGCGCTTGCCTTAATTTCTCAAAAGGAGGAAAATCGGGCGATGAAATACATGGTGCTGCCTTTCGGCTGCCAGATGAATCGTTCTGACACCGAGAGAATCCGCACTGTTCTTGACTCCATGGGTTTCGAGGAAAGCGAGTTCGAGGACGATCCAGACTTGACGATCAGGGGAATAATCGCCTGTTCCATAAGACAGAAGGCCGTGGACCGGGTATACGGAAAAATACGCAATTGGAATGCATCCAAGGGAAAGATTCTAAGCTTCCTTTCGGGCTGCTTTCTGCCCGCTGACGGAAAGAAGTTTGAGGGCCTGTTCGACTTGGTGTTTCCCATTGATATGGTTTCGAGTTTGCCTGAAATGATACGTGAAAAGACTGGCATGTCGCATCCTGTTTCATCTGATAAGCCTTCGAGTGAATTCGCGGGCGCTGATGTGATGGCACAGGAGAGGATTGAGAGCTTTTGGAGGCTTAATCCCACCTATTCATCGAGAGCGGAGGCATTCATCCCGATACAGAATGGTTGTAACAAGTTTTGCAGCTTCTGTGCGGTTCCCCACACAAGGGGCCGCGAGGTTTCTCGGCTCTCGACAGGTATATTGGCCGAGCTGCGTTCCCTGCTTGGGAGGAACTATCGCTCGCTTACCCTACTGGGGCAGAACGTTAATTCCTACGGTCTTGATAAGGGGAATTCGGAATTGAGTTTTGCCGCACTGATGAGATTAATTGGAGAAATAGGCCGTGAGACAGGTAAGGATTTCTGGACCTACTTCACATCGCCCCATCCACGAGATATGAGCGGGGAATTACTTGAGGTGATAGCGGAATACGATGTACTGGCAAAGCAGATACATCTCCCTCTCCAATCGGGTGACAATGAGGTGCTTGATCGAATGAATCGCAACTATTCCGTGGCGGATTATCGACGGGTGATACATGAGATACGGCGCACCCTGCCCGGGGCAACGCTGTTTACCGATATCATTGTGGGGTTCTGCGGCGAGACTGAAGCGCAGTTTGAGCGGACCCTGGAAGCGATGAGGGAATTTCAGTTCGATATGGCATATATCGCGAAATACAGTCCGAGGCCGGGCGCGGCGAGCGCAAGTTGGGCGGACGATGTCAGCGGCAAGGTGAAGGAGCGACGTTTCACCAGGGCAAGCGAGGTTTTACGGGAAACTGCCGCCAGTAAGAACAGGGAGATGCTGGCAAGCAGGCGAAAAGTACTGCTTCGCGGCAGGGATGAGCGAAAAGGTTATCTTTTTGGTTATACGGAGGGTAGGATTCCGGTGCGCCTTGCTTTGAATACTCCTACCATGGAAACAGCCGCCAAAGATGTCGAAAATAGAATGGAGGTAGGGGAATTCACCATGACGCAGATTATTTCAACCGCTTCCTTGAGTGTTGAAGGGAGGACACTGTGAGTGAGTCGCGGAATCGCAGAGTTGCCTTCAAAACCCTGGGTTGCAAGCTCAATCAGGCGGAAACCGAATTGATAGCGACGAAGTTTTTGTCGAAGGGTTGGGATTTGGTTGACTTTGGCGAGAGAGCCGATGCGATCGTGCTTAATAGTTGCACCGTTACAAGTAACGCCGACAGGAAGAGTCGTTCGGAGTTGAATCGAGCGATGCGAATGACCGGAGATGCCTGGCCGCCTCCACTGCTGGTTTTAACCGGCTGCCATGTTGATGCGAATTTCAGGAGAGTCGAGCCGATTGGAAATCGTGGACTGAGGGATGTGCATTTTCAGGATGATGGTAAGATCCTTCTGGTTGGCAATATGGACAAGGCCCGTATTCCGGGACTTGTGGATGCGCATTTTCGGGGCAGGGTTTCCGATATCAGGGCGGGAAGCGCGAAGCGGACAACTCGGACAAGGGCCTTGATAAAAGTTCAGGATGGTTGTGACAATTTTTGCAGTTTCTGCATTGTCCCATTTGTGCGTGGTCCGGGATTCAGCAGGGAGCTTGATGACTGTGTCGGTGCTGTCAAAGAGGCGGTGGAGGCCGGCTTTCGAGAAATGGTGCTCACTGGGGTCAATATGGGCCGTTGGGAGCAGGGAAATCAAACCTTTGCGGATTTATTGGATGCCGCTCTTGCCTGCCCGGGGGATTTCCGGCTTCGATTGGGTTCCATTGAGCCCGATGGAGTTGACGATGGACTCATGGAATTGATGACGCATCCGAAAGTGGCGAGTCATCTGCATCTGTGTCTGCAATCCGGCTCGGAAAGAATTCTTCGATTGATGGGGCGGCGCTATTCGGCGAGTGAATTCGAGAGGATGGTTGAACGCATTCGCGGACAGGCGCCGGAAATCAATATCACGACGGACGTAATTGTTGGATTTCCCGGTGAAACCGAGGCGGATTTTGGAGATACGGTTGATTTTTGTGAGCGTTTGGGCTTCGGCCACATTCATACTTTCCCATACTCATTGAGAGAGGGCACTCTCGCGGCCTCAATGGAGGGGCGGATTTCGGAGGACGAGAAGGCGAGTCGAGCGGCTCGGATTCGAGGGATTTCGGAAGCCACCAAGCGTTCTTTCAGGAGTTCCTTGATTGGGAGCAGGCAGAGAGTGCTTGTGGAAAGGGTTTCGAGGCGGAGCGGCGGCGAAGCCGTTGCTTCGGGGCTTTCGGGTTCCTATGTACCGGTTCGTTTCGCGATTCCGGAGGATGGGACCGGCGCCGGAGGCGTGATGCGAAACAAGGATGCGTGCTCCGTGAGCCCAGGTGCTTGGCCTGTGGGCGATTCGAGTGCTGATGGCGACACTGGAATCAATGTGTGTCAGGCTTTGGGTGATGAAGAAATAAGGAATTGCTTCTTTTCTGTTAGGATAGTGGATATTGAGACCGGAGAGAATCCGGCGCTGCTGGGAGAACTGGCATAGAGTTCACGCTGCTATTTGAGGTTTTGTGCGGGCCAGGGAAGTTCCAGGTACAACAGGGGGTTGGCGGGCCTGTGCTGATTTGGCGCCAATCGAAGTCTTCTAAAGAGCAAGGACTATCGTTGGGAGGAAGAGTGCGTTTCGCGAATGGGAAGTCCGGCCTAATGGGCGCAGGTATTTTCCCCGCATTTAGTGGAGGCACTGTTTGACTTGTTCCATATATGCGGGAGGCTTTGTGAAACCCAATCAGCGGTTCACTACCAGGGTCATTTTCCTCCAACTCCCCAGGCGATAGCGCGATAGCATTCCTACGCCTAGAGCCAGAACAAAGCAGATAAAAATCACCCATATCGAAACCGCCGATATGTTTGACACCTTAATGAAAAACCAGGCGATTCCGGCGAAACTCCAATGAGCGCCAATGGATATCCACATGACGAACTTGGTATCCCCGGCGCCTCGCAGTGCGCCGGCATAGATTAGCTGTGTGGCGTCTCCCAGGGTGTACAGTGCGGCCAAACGGAGCATCATGCCGGCCAGCGGCGCTACATCGGATCCCCCCCCCTCTAAACCTGAGGTGAATACCCTGACAAGCGCGTTCGCTCCGAAGATAAATATAAGCATCATGACAGCGGCGTATATCCAGGTGATTAGCAATGTGAGCAATGTGGAACGTTCAGCCCCGCCGATATCGCCCGCGCCCACGTATCTTCCAGCCAGGGTGGTAGCCGCGAAGCCAAGTCCCATCATTGGAATGAATGCCAACATGTCATAATTGAACACTATCGTTACGGCTGCCGCCGTGTTCGGCCCGTATGAATGCAACAATTGGACGAAAAAATTGAACGCTGTGATATTGAAGAAGGTTTCGAGGCCCACCGGAGTTCCATATCGAAGTAGAATCACCATAAGCGATCGATCGAAGCCTGACTCGATTACGGTTCCATATTCCTTTCTGTACGACGGAGAGAAGTAAATTCCCAGCAGAATGAACATAATCGCCGCCGAACCAAGTAGGGTTCCGTACGCCGCGCCGACAATGCCCAGCGCGGGCATCCCAAACTTCCCGAATATGAGTATCCAGTTGGCGGGAATATTGATCACCATGCCCAGCGCATTCGCTATCATTACCACGCGAGTGCGTCCCAAACCTATAAAAAAACCCGCCAGAGTGTGCCTGATAAGACCGAATATCGAGCCAAACACGAGTATGCGGAAATAAGACATTTCAAGGTTTATCTGTTCGGGGAGATGTCCCATGGCACTGAAGAACAGCCTCACCAGTGGAATCATCAGCATGAGAATCGGCCATCCGGCAAAGGCAAGGCGAAGGGACTGGGCTGTCGCACGCGCGCAGTTCCTTTTAATGCCGGCCCCGTCGTTTTGGGCCACAACGGCGTTGACATATCCAATTATTCCGATGAAAAGCGACATGATATTGAACGCCGTAAGCCCTCCGCTCATCGCTCCGGCGATGTGCAATTTACTCAGCCTTGATAGAAAAAGGCGATCGACAAAGAGATTGACAGTTTCCGATGTCTGGCTTAGTACCATCGGAAGCGCAATCGTAATTATGTCTTGAATTCTGGGGCGTCGAAAAACAGCACTGTCACTGGTCATTTCGAATTGACTATATCTTAGTTAAATGTCGGTGGATAGGAGATTGAGCGGCGTGGAAGCGATTCTTCAGGCTTCCCGTCCGAAAGCCGCCAGGATATATACCAGCTCTGAGGCGGATTTTCCCCTGTTTTGTTGTTGAGATGAACGGCGGTTTTCGGAATCTGGTGTGAGAGTTGATGCCGTGATATCAGGGCCTATTTCCCGCGGCTGGTAGCTTATGTGTTCGGGAGTGAGAAAACGCCGCCTGCTTGTTGTTGTCTCTCGAAACGTTGATGTCATAATCGTGCGACGGATAAGGTGGGGAAAGCCGCGAGATGTGCTGGCTGCGCCGCTACTTCGGAAATTTCACAAGGGCCGGCCGGGAGCTGGGAACTCATAAGAGGGCTTCTGACTCAGGTACCAAGTTATCCGCCTGAGAATTTCGCTCGTTTCCTCGAAGCAGCGTTAACCCGCGGAGCCGGCTTCCGCCCTTGTCGACTTGGCAGTCGCCTGGTTTTTCCGCGCGACTTGATGAGGCCCGTGGCTTGCCGAGGCGGCTTGCGTGGAATTGATGGGGCGGTCATTGAGCCTGGAGTAATGATTCTTGGACCGGATTAGGCATTTCACAGGATAGTCCAAGAGGTGAAGCGGAAAGACTTGATTTTTTAAGCAGGCCTTTGCCGCTTCCCTCTCCCCGCGCTCCAGGGAGCAAACGGAGAAAATCGACTGGGCTGGATATTGCTGGGGGCAACTTGCTAGGAGGGGGGGGATTGGGATATGTTCAGATGATGCTGCTGCCGGAAAACTTCGATGGCTTCACTGTTCACCTTGTCGGGGTGAAGGGAACGGGCATGTGCGCGCTCGCGGAGCTGCTTGTGGCGCTTGGGGCCCGGGTTTCGGGATCGGATATTGAAGAGGAGTTTTACACAGATGCCGTCTTGGCTGAAATAGGGGTGAGAGTCGGAGTTTTCAACGCGAAACTGGATAAGACAGCGGGCGGCGGTGCCGTAACGACGCCCTCTGACAGGAAACTGTCCGTCAGGGCCGGTGAGCCGAGTCTGCTGGGGGATGATGTTGAGCTTGTGATACGTTCGGCCGCCTATGACGAGTCCAATGCGGTCGTGGCGGAGGCCTGTAGGCGTGGCCTGCCGGTTCTGAGTTATCCGGAAGCCCTTGGCGAGCTGTCACGCGGATATGAGGCGGTGGCGGTTGCCGGGGTGCATGGCAAGACTACCATCGCGGCGATGGCTGGAATTCTGATTCGAGCGCTCGGACTGCCGGCCACGGTTGTGGTTGGGAGCGCGGTTGGAGGTTTCGGAGGGGGGAATGATGAAAATCCGCGCAGCTTCCAGGATGCTGTTTCCCGCGATGACGAGACTGGAACTTGCGGAGTTCGCGAAACTTCGATTGGCAGTGTTTATCGATCGGTTTGGAGGGGTGGAAATCGTTTTCTGGTGGCGGAGACCTGTGAGTACCGGCGCCATTTTCTGCATTTTTTTCCGGATACGATTGTTCTGAGCAGTGTGGAATCGGACCACCAGGATTATTTTCCGGACTATGCCTCGATTAGCTTGGCCTTTGTGGAGTTTTGCAGTCGTTTATCCAAGGGCGGAGAGCTGATTTACTGCTTTGATAATGATGGCGCGAGAGATGTGGCTGCTCAGCTTGGCCGGAAGCGGCCTGATATACGGATGATTCCTTATGGAACGCGGGCGGCGGGAAAGTGGCGGATTGGGAACACTGAAGGGGAGGACGCGGGCGGAAATCTGTTTCGACTTGATGCGTTTGATTGTGATTTTCGGCTCAGACTCCCCGGCAGGCATTCGGTTTTGGATGCCGCCGCCGCCTTGGCGCTGGTGCATTCGCTCTGCGTACGAGAGCCCAGGGATTTTGACTGGGCGGCGGCCAGGAGGGCCTTGATTGGATTTCGGGGCAGCAGGCGGCGCAGCGAGATTATCGGTGAGACGGATGGGCTGCTGGTGATGGATGACTATGCCCATCATCCGACATCCATAGCCAGTTTTCTCAATGGACTTCAGGACTTTTATCCCAGCCGGCGTCTGATAGTCGATTTCATGCCGCATACTTTTAGCCGCACGTCGGCGCTGTTCGAGGATTTTACCAGATGCTTCGATCGAGTCGATGTACTCATCCTTCACCCTGTTTATTCTTCAGCCAGAGAGAAATACGATGGTGGAATCGACGGCCTTGCACTATGGAAGAGAGTTTCCGCCAGACGCGGGAAACTCGGGCGTGGAGAGTACGGGCAACGTGAAACCTTCTACTGCGAAAGCTTGAACCAGGCTGCTCATATCCTGGGCTCCATTCTTCGCGCCGGCGATTTGTTTGTCACCCTGGGCGCCGGAAACAATCGATCGCTTGCTTTGCGGGTTTCAAGGGAGTATGGCGGAGTGGTTCCTTAGCGCGTGGCGCGCATCTGGGCTGACTTCAGGCGACAGGCCGGCGGAAGCACGACTTGCCGCTGAATGCGGAGCGATGTACTGCCGACACAATCCGGCCTGCCGTCCATGAACCTGAGGATGCGCGGGAAGTCTGTGGGGAGTAATATGATGATAAGCAGCATGACGGGATTTGGCTACGCCGAAAAAGAGAATTCCGGCGTATGGATCGCAGTTGAAATCAGGTCCTTCAATGCCCGTTATCTCGATATTGCAATGTCGCTGCCTCCATCCATTTCCGTTCTGGAAGGAAAAATTCGGGAGACTCTGAGACTTTTCAGCCGCGGCAGGCTGGAAATAAATGTTCGGATGATGGACAGCGAACTCTCAATCAAGCTTGATCAGACCGCCGCGGCTGCATGGGAAAATTCCCTCATGGAGCTTGCGGATTTCTTGGGAGATACCCGGCCGATACCCTTGAGCCTGCTGGCTAAACAGGACGGGGTGTTCAAGGTGGAACGTGAAAGGGATATGGAAGCTTACTGGGCCATGCTCAAGCCACTGCTCCTCACGGCCTCCGCCCAGGTTACGGACATGCGTGAACGAGAAGGTGAGCAGCTTTCCAGGGATATCGGAGAGCAGCTACTCGTCATTGAAAGTTCCATCGGGAGAATTTCCGCCCGATCGCCCGCGATTCGTAGTGCGGTTGAGGAAAAATTGAGACGTGGTTTCGCCGAGATTCTGGGGGATTACATAGATGAACAACGTATTTTGCTGGAGCTTGCGGCCTGGATTGCGAGAACGAACATCAATGAGGAACTGGTTCGCTTAACCGCGCATATTTCCGCGTTTAGGAAGGAAATCGGCCTGGCTGGGACAAAGGGCAAGAAATTGGACTTCCTCGCCCAGGAGATGGGAAGGGAGATAAACACAGTGGGCTCGAAATGCTCTCAGGCCGATATTGGCATGGAAGTTGTGGATATGAAAGACGCGCTCGAGAAACTCCGGGAACAGCTACGCAATGTCGCATAAGAACGGGCTGTGGATCGCGATTTCGGGCTACAGCGGCTGTGGGAACTCCACCGTAAGCCGAATTCTCGCGGAACGTCTGAATTTGAATTTTGTCAATTACACCTTTCGAAGCATTGCGGTGGAGGATGGCATTAGCTTTGAAGAGGTTTGCAGGCGCGCGGAAACGGAAGATAAGTACGATCTTCGAGTCGATCGGACACAGGTGGTTCTCGCAAGGAAAGCGCCGTCTGTTTTAGGCTCACGTCTTGCAATTTGGCTACTGGAAGAGGCCGATATCAAGGTTTTTCTAAAAGGAACGCTGGAAGCCCGGGCCAGACGGATTCAGCGGCGGGAAGGAGGATTGATGGAAGACTTGCTCGACGCGATCGCACTGAGGGATAGGCGTGACCGCGAAAGATATCGGAAGCTCTATGGAATCGATAATTGCGATTACTCGAAGGCGGATCTGCTTGTCGACACCAATGGCCTGGATGCGCTTCAGGTGGTTGATAGAATCGAAAAGGCAGTGAGGAAACTTGGATAGCGGGTTTCACTTGCGCCCTTTCCGCGTGATTGCCGCATCCATCTACCATGGGAAATATCATTTACAGTCTTAACAGTGTCAGTCCGGTTTTCTTAATCATCGCAATTGGAGCAATTCTGCGGAGAATGGGATTGATTGATGAAAATCTGTCGGAAAAAATCATGCGCCTGGTGTTCAACATCTTTCTCCCGGCACTGCTTTTGAGATCGCTTATACTTGTCGATTTTCAGAAAACACTGTCTTCCAAAATGTTGCTGGTAGTCTGGGGAACCTTGTTTGCCTGTTTTTTTATCGCCTGGGGCCTGTCGCGTCTTGTCGTTTCTCGAGGACAGTCGCGGGGACTTTTTACTTCCGGAGCGGTCTGGGGCAATGTCGCGATTATGGGTTACGCCCTGGGAGAGCTTCTATATGGACCGGAAGGACTTGCCAGAGCGGCAATTTTTTCGGCCGTGGTGATGCCGCTTCACATGTTCATCGGCTATCTATCGATGGGTGGATTTGTCTCTTCGCGGATTGCGCCAAATCCCATACCCAAACACGCTCAAGCCCGACGGCCTGGCGGCATGGAGGAGAGAGTAAGCAAAGGCGGCTATTCTCACAGCAAGTTGGGTTTTATTGCAAACCCGGTGATTGTGTCCATAGCGCTCGGAATACTGCTGAACCTCTTACCATTCGAAATTCCCACCCTGGCGTTGAACATGCTCGATATACTCGGCGGGGCCGGCCTTCCATTTGCCCTGATAGCGATTGGCGGCAGTCTTCGATTCAGAATGGCCAATTGGGGCGAGCCCCTGTTTGCGGCTGTTATCAAGCTGTTGGTAATGCCGGCCGTGGCCTTTCTGATTGCGCGAGTCATAGAGATGGACAAAGCTTGGACCGCTTCCATAGTCATTGGATTCTCATGTCCAACCGCGATATCTTTCTTTGTCGTCTCGCGCTCCCTCAGACATGAGGCATCTCGAGCCGCCGCGATTGTAACAACGAGTACAGTGGGTTCCGCGCTCAGCGCCGGAGTGGCGGTGGCGTTGCTGAAACTGCTGGAATACGCCTAGGCCGCTCAATTTCACTGTGCCTGGTCCGCGTTATCATGGCGATATTGATTTTGCCGCTCAAGCTTGATACTGAAATCCTGTAATCGAGAACACCCCTGTGATGAGGCCCGCCGCCGCCGCTTGGCTGGAAAAAAAGTGACCAGTGGCGAAGAAAAAGTGATCGCTTCCTTACTTTTATACTGATATATTCTGAGTCACTCATGCTTGTAGGCCCGTTTCTGTGGACAAGTTGATTGGCAGGCAATGCACTATTGTGAGGCAGTGGCAATGAAAACTGTGAGTTCCGTTGTAGTATTTCTCTCCGGTTTAGCGGCAGCGATTATCATTATCGCCTGCAAAAACCCATCATTGAGCACAAGCGCAGAATACTCGGTTATCTACGATTTAAACGGCGGGCGAGGCGGCTCCGCGCCGGAGGATACCAGTAGCTACCTTGCCGGCGCCACTTTGAGCGTGAAAGCGCTGCCGCCGGACATCAGAGCTCCGGCCGGCAAAAGCTTCGCCGACTGGAACACTCGGGCCGATGGAAGCGGCGACACCTACCAGCCGGGTACTTCCGTGCGCATGCCCAGCGGCGGTCTGAGTCTCTATGCCAGATGGGCCGACAGAACCTACTACTCGGTCATCTATGATTTAAACGGCGGGCAAGGCGGCTCCGCGCCGGTGGATGGAAATAGCTACCTTGCCGACGCCACTCTAAGCGTGAAAGCGCTGCCGCCGGGCATCAGTGCTCCGGCCGGCAAAAGCTTCGCCGGCTGGAACACTCAGGCCGATGGAAGAGGCCGCACGTACCAGCCGGGTACTTCCGTGACCATGCCCAGCGGCGGTCTGAGACTCTATGCCAGATGGGCCGACAGAACCTACTCGGTCACCTACCATCTAAACGGCGGGCAAGGCGGCTCCGCGCCGGAGGATGGCAATAGCTACCTTGCCGGCGACACTTTGAGCGTGAAAGCGCTGCCGCCGGGCATCAGAGCTCCGGCCGGCAAAAGCTTCGCCGGCTGGAACACTCAGGCCGATGGAAGCGGCGACACCTACCAGCCGGGTACTTCCGTGCGCATGCCCAGCGGCGGTCTGAGTCTCTATGCCAAATGGGCCGACAGAACCTACTCGGTTATCTACGATTTAAATGGCGGGCAGGGTGGTTCCGCGCCGGAGGATACCAGTAGCTACCTTGTCGGCGCCACTTTGAGCGTGAAAGCGCTGCCGTCGGACATCAGGGCTCCGGCCGGTAAAAGCTTCGCCGGCTGGAACACTCGGGCCGATGGAAGCGGCGACACCTACCAGCCGGGTACTCGCATGGCCATGCCCAGCGGCGGTCTGAGTCTCTATGCCAAATGGGCCGACAGAACCTACTCGGTCACCTACGATTTAAACGGCGGGCAAGGCGGCTCCGCGCCGGTGGATGGAAATAGCTACCTTGCCGGCGCCACTCTAAGCGTGAGAGCGCTGCCGTCGGACATCAGGGCTCCGGCCGGCAAAATCTTTGTCGGCTGGAACACTCGGGCCGATGGAAGCGGCGACACCTACCAGCCGGGTACTTCCGTGACCATGCCCGACGGCGGCCTGAGTCTCCATGCCAAATGGGCCAGAGCCTACTCGATCACCTACCATCTAAACGGCGGGCAGGGCGGCTCCGCGCCGGAGGATGGCAATAGCTACCTTGCCGGCGCCACTCTAAGCGTGAAAGCGCTGCCGCCGGGCATCAGGGCTCCGGCCGGCAAAAGCTTCGCCGGCTGGAACACTCAGGCCGATGGAAGCGGCGACACCTACCAGCCGGGTACTTCCGTGCGCATGCCCAGGGGCGGCCTGAGACTCCATGCCAAATGGGCCAGAGCCTACTCGGTCACCTACCATCTAAACGGCGGGCGAGGCGGCGCCGCGCCGGAGGATGGCAATAGCTACCTTGTCGGCGCCACTCTGAGCGTGAAAGCGCTGCCGCCGGGCATCAGGGGTCCGGCCGGTAAAATCTTTGTCGGCTGGAACACTCGGGCCAATGGAAGAGGCGACACCTACCAGCCCGGTACTTCCGTGCGCATGCCCGACGGCGGCCTGAGACTCTATGCCAAATGGGCCAGAGCCTACTCGGTCACCTACCATCTAAACGGCGGGCGAGGCGGCTCCGCGCCGGAGGATGGCAATAGCTACCTTGCCGGCGCCACTCTAAGCGTGAAAGCGCTGCCGCCGGGCATCAGTGCTCCGGCCGGCGCGTCCTTTGCCGGCTGGAACACTCGGGCCAATGGAAGAGGCCGCACCTACCAGCCGGGTACTTCCGTGCGCATGCCCGGGGGCGGCCTGAGGCTCTATGCCAAATGGGTCTATTCGGTCACCTACCATCTAAACGGCGGGCAAGGCGGCTCCGCGCCGGAGGATGGCAATAGCTACCTTGCCGGCGCCACTCTAAGCGTGAAAGCGCTGCCGCCGGGCATCAGTGCTCCAGCCGGCAAAAGCTTCGCCGGTTGGAACACTCGGGCCAATGGAAGTGGCCACACGTACCAGCCAGGTAGAAGAATAATCATGCTCAGGGGCGGCCTGAGGCTCTATGCCAAGTGGCGATAGTGCTGTGAAAAGTGTATCTGAGTTGAAAAAGGACGTGCGGAAAAATCTCCCTGGAGCTGGAGTATGCCATCTGGATGAGTTTTGGATTCGCGGGTAGTGATATCGGGGTGGAACGCGAGGCGTTTCATGTAACTTCATTTTAAAGTGGGATCAGGAAATATCCCTGGCATCCGTGGAGAGTTCCAGGCGCTTGGCGCTCTATGTCGAATGATTCCTCATTTCAATGTTCACGCCCTATCGACTTCGAGACGAGTTCGCCACCTCTGTGACAATCTGGAAGGGGGGCTCTATCAATCCCCCGGGTTCAAGCTGCAAGCCAGTCACTCTATCTTCTCTGTATGCAGTGGTGAGCCGTTGCAACGCTTCGAGATCCCCGTTACGATGTTACGGCAGTCGTGACGGAATTGATTTGAGGGCGGGAGAGTTCCGGTTCTCATTATCCCGATTGGTCCTTAAACTCGTAGCGCCTATAGCTCAGTTGGATAGAGCATCGGCCTTCTAAGCCGAGGGTTGCAGGTTCGAATCCTGCTGGGCGCGAAAATCCAGGGCCCTATGTGTCAGATCTCAGTGGATTGCCTATCCAAAAGAAAGACTCCTCCAAGCGAGGGATGTGCAAGTTCATCGACACACCGGGGTGTGGCGATGTCTCGCCAACGCGGGCAGCCGGGAACCAGCCTCGACAGGCCAGGCTACTTCCCCGATCAATGAACTAACCTTTAACCGAACCCGTCAGCAGCCCACGGACAAAAAACCTTTGCAACGCGAAAAACACCGCCAAGGGGAGTATCATGCTCATGAAGGCTCCGGATGTGAGCAGATGCCAATCCTGTCCCTTCTCACCCACCATTGCCGCGAGCGCGCTGGTGACAACGCGATTCTTATCTCCCAGGAAAACTAGAGCCACCAGATAATCATTCCAAACCCAGAGAAATTGAAAAATAGCGAAGCTCGCCAGAGCCGGAATCGATAGCGGCAGTACCAAGCGCACAAAGGTGTTATATGGCGTGGCACCATCCAGGAGGGCCGATTCGAAAATATCACGCGGCAGCGCGCTGATGTAGTTATATAGAAGATATATCGCCAGCGGCAAACCGAAGCCCGTGTGAGCCAGCCACATGCTGAGAAAGGTGCCGTTGAGTCTCCAACGAGTATAGTCCCTCAGTATGGGTATCAGTGCTATCTGCAAGGGAACCACCAATAGGGCCACCACCATAATGAAAAGAGGCCGACGTCCGGGAAACTCCATCCATGCAAAGGCATAGGCGGCAAATGCCGCGATCAGGATGGGGATGAGCGTGGCTGGGATACTCACCGCGAGAGAATTCAATACCGCATCAACGAAGTTATTGCCCTGGCGTGTAATGATATTCCCTTGCGCGTCCTTATAGCTCACCTCGCCGCCTGAAAGGACATCAAGATAATTTTGAAGCGTCAGGTTCGCGCCAAAACCAACCCATTTTTCCTCGTATATTTCAATCGTTCGGGTGCGTTTGTTGCCAAGCCAACGAAGGGTACGTCCGTCGCCAAGCCTTACGCCCGCCCTCCACTCATCAAATGAAGCGCCATGGCCCTCAATGACGACTGGCTTATCGGGATTGGTTTCCGCAGGCAGTTCGAATTCTCCTGTTTTCACCAAATCCCTATGGGGCAGGATGGTCCACCACCCCGAGCTGTAAATATCCCGCGAGTCTCTGAACGAGGTGACCAAGACGCCCAGTGTGGGAATAATCCATAAGAGAACCAAGACCAGTAGAATGAAGCCGATTATCCAATGCGCCAATGCTCCCCTCTTCCTGCTCATCTAAGCACTCTCCTCTCCTTGAATTGGCGGAGGTTGTAAATCAACACCGGAATAATCACTAACAACAGCACAATTGCAATAGCCGAGGCCTGCCCGGAATTACCATAGGTGAACTGCCTGAGATAGAATTCGTTGGCGATGACATTGGTTCCGTGATTGCCGCCTGTCATCACTCTGACAATGTCAAAGAGCTTGAGACTGAATATCAGAATCGTCGTGGATACGGTAACAATCGTAGGCATGATTGTGGGAATTGTGATATTGAAAAAAATCTGGAAGGCATTCGCCCCATCAACCCGGGCGGCCTCATTGAGGGACACCGGTATGGCCTTGATGGCCGATGATATGATAACCATGGAATAGCCCGTTTGCAGCCAGACCATGATGACTATCAAGAAGAAGTTATTCCAGAACGGCACTAGGAGCCACGCCTGGGCCTGGCCTCCGAGTGAGGTGACTATCGCGTTCAGCAGGCCTATGTCCGCGATGTTGACGCCCTCTCCCTTATAGGCGTATATGAATTTCCAAATCACTCCGGCGCCCACAAACGAAATAACCATCGGCATGAAGATGAGTGATTTAATCAGCCGCTCGGCCCTGCTTTTGTCCACGAGCACCGCGATGACAATCCCCAGCACCACACAGGATAGGGTGCCGAAAACCATCCAGAGCAGATTGTTCCTGAAGCTCTGGAGCATTATCGGGTTGGTAAACGCGAATATGTAATTATCGAAAAGCACGAATTTGCTCCCGGTCGCGTCCATGAAGCTCAGGCGAAGAGATCTCAAAGTGGGCAGTACCAATGCCCAAAAAAGAATCAAGACCGCGGGACCGGCGAATACGACGGCCACAGACACGGACCTGAACCTGCGTGGCATAGCCTGCGCGATGTGGTTCAGCACGTGGTAAAGGAGGGCGGCGGATCCCACCCCCCATACCACGGCCGAGAGAGTCAATAGAACCCTAAACTCCTGTATGTTCTGCAGCAGCACGAAGCCGCCGGTCAGAAACGCGACAGTCAGCACTATTAGAGCCGCAAGAGTCAACTTACGTCCCCTCGCCGTGTCAATCGCCACGCCCGCCTCCTAACACTCTCGTCTTGCAGAACACAGGCCAGGCGGCGCTGGGCCGGAGGACGACCCCCCCGGGCCCAGCGTTCTCAATCTGGGACTAACGAGGCCAGGAATCATCAATTGCCGCGAGAGCCTCGTCCAAGCTCTTCGAATCCGATACATAGTCGGTCATTTCCCTCCAGAATGAGCCCGCGCCAACCTCGCCCGGCATCAGGTCGGATCCGTCAAAACGCACACTGGTGGCACTCTGAATCACCTCGGCGACTTTTCGGTCCACCGCATTGGTATACCAATCAAGGCTGGAATCCTTGTGAGGCGAAATGGCGCCTCCCGCTTTTACCCAAGCCTCAATAGAGGCGCCTGTGGCGAAGAACTGCATCACCTCACGCACTTCTGGGCGATCGTTGAACATGGCATAGATATCACCTCCAACGAGTACGGGTTTGCCTAGGGAAGGATCGACACTTGGAAGATAGAAGCAATCGTAGTCTTCGCCGGCGACGAGGTTCTTGGGGAAGAAAGTTGAGATGAAATTGCCCTGCTTGTGCAGCCATGCCTTTGGCGGGGTTTCAAACATCACCTTGGGCGCATCGTCGAAGCTGGTGGTGGGTATGCTCTTCCTGCCGCCATAAACCATGCCTTCGGCAAACCAGATACTGGCGACTCTATCTATCGCTTCGCGCACTTCCGGGGAATTGAATTTCAGTTCGCCCGCGACCCACCTGTCATAGTTCTCCAGGCTCGTCGTTCTGAGCATCATCTCTTCTATCCAGTCCGTAGCCACCCAACCGGTCGCCGCTCCGCCGGATTCGATTCCGATTGCCCAGGGAGTATCACCGTCAGCCAGTATCTCATTCTGCAGGGCGATCAGCTCGTCCCAAGTCTGCGGCACACTGTAGCCCGCCGCATCAAAGGCCTTCTTGTTATACCACACCAGAGATTTAACGTTAATGCGACCCCAGATGCCCGCCATTATCTCACCCTCAGGGGCCCTCATCGTAGCCATATCCAGCCAGCTCTGAATATAGTTCGCCTTGACGGCTTCCATGTCGAGCACCTCGTTCAAGTCGATGACATATCCCTTCTCCACGAAGTTTTCGAGCAAACCGGGCTGTGGGAAATCGACAATATCCGGCGGGTTTCCACCCTCAATACGAATTCCAATGGACGCCTCGAATTCCTTGGACCCATCGTACTGAATATCTATCCCTGTCTCCTCCTCGAAGGCCTTGACAGACTCCTCGAATTTTACCGCATCGTTGTCGGTGAAGGGCCCGGATATGGTAACCACCTTTCCAGCGAACTTGCCGCCCCCGCAGCCAAGGAGCGCCAAAAGAACCCCCAGTGCCATTACAATGAACAACAGCCTTTTCATGTAAATTCTCCTTATTTCAAGGTATTTTCACCCCCCTTAACGGGGGGGGATTATACATTCTTAAGAATAATCGCCTCTCCCATCCAGCCATCCCTGCCGCCTAGAGACCGCGGGTTCAATTTGATTGCTGGAGACCTTGCTTCTTTGGATGTCATGCCCTCCTGGCGCCCAATCTGAAGTGGTGGGATGCAACGACTCCGTGCGTCGCCTGGGTTCGACATGAAGGGAATCGCGGATCTGTCCCGAATATCAATTTCACGGCCCCCGGCTCGCGGCGGAGTCCCAGGAGCGGCAGTGGGAGTACTACCGGCCCACGGTGATACGAATCTCATGGCTTCGGGTGAAGCGGGGTTGACGCCTGTCGGGCTCAGGGGATTCTCAACGCTTCCAGCGCCGATGGCTTCAATGTTCTCAGCCCTGCTTCGAGGCAGGCCGAGCTCCCATGTCAAAACGGCGTCATTGACGCCGGGAATCTCTTTTTTGGAATTGTCGAAGAAGCGGGAAACAGCGGCCCCGCCCTCCGCGCGGGCCGAATCGTGGCCAGTTTTGCGCATTGCCTTCTTTCGGATCATTTATCACCCATGGGCAGGAGTCGTCTCACGATTGAACCATGTTAAATTATCCTGACGACGCCGTCAATCGGTATTGTTCGAAAATTAGTTCTGATGCCTGTCCGCTCCGACACGGCGCCTATGGAAAATTCTTAGACCAGCGGGAGTTCCAGTGTCTGGTGGGCGTCCGGGGAATCCCTTATGGATGGTGCTTGAGGATGATATGTAGAGTGACGCCTTCGGCGCCGCGACGTTTTGCGTTGGCGCTAAGACTGTGAACGAGGTATGGCAGTGTTTAGAACAGCGACGCAAGCCACGATGGCGGGTGCGGAGTATAATGCCTCATGTCGTTCAAAGACGTTTATGAGGAGTGAGAATTGTCCTTTCTTCTGGAAACCAGAGTATTCACCCCGCGATTTTTCAGCTTGGAAGAAACTCTCTATCACAGCGCGAACGGTTATATCGGTGTGAGAGCGAGCTTTGAGGAGGGTTATGCGGAAAAAGCCACCGCCGCGCCTGGTACATACCTGAATGCATTCTATGACGCCTATCCGATATCGCAGCCCGAGAGACTGTACGGATTCCCCGAAATCGGGGAAAGAATACTCAACGTCACTGATGTACAGAACCTGCGTATTCGCGTGGATGGACAGCTATTTCAGCTCACGGATTCAAGTATCAAGCGCTACAGACGATTTTTGGACATGCGCAAGGGTCTCTCCGGCCGTGAAGTTATTTGGGAAACCAGGCTCGGCAAGCTGCTGGAACTTCGAGCTCGACGCCTTGCCTCGTTCTCCCGTCCGGAAATTTTCGCTTTTGAATACCGCCTGGGCGCGCGGCAGGCGATGGAAGTGGAAATAGAATCAGGAACCCTGGGGAACCTGAGCGACACCTTCGATTCCGACGATCCAAGAACCCCATCCACCCCCTTCCATGCGCTTGAGCTGGTCGACACCGGGATGAGGAACAATGTTATCACAATCAACTCCAGAACTAAAGGCACAGGGAATTTGCTTGCGATTAGAGTGGAACAGAATCTCAAAATAAATGGCATATCTCTCGAGCCAGGCAGTCTTACGAACGACGGGCGAAATGCCTGCCTGTCATGGAAAATCAGGATTGATCGCGGCGACATCGTTTGCCTGGAAAAAATCGCCCTCTTTTCCGATTCGATACGCCATTCCGACTGTGAAAAACAGTTGCAATTCCTGTCGAGAGAGCTTGCCGGCGGCAATTTCGAAACGCTTCGAACCGAACAAGAAGCTCGGCTTGTGAAATTCTGGGAGAGTGCGGATATACAAATAGAAGGCGATGAGTTAAGCCAACGGGGTCTTCGCTTCAATATATTCAATCTCCACCAATGCGCTCCCCGTGTGCCAAACGCCAGCATACCGGCCAAGGGACTAAGCGGCGAAGGCTATGAAGGCCATTATTTTTGGGACGCCGAGATTTACATGCTGCCCTTCTTTGTCTACACCCAGCCGAGGCTGGCGAAAAACCTCCTGCTATTCCGTTATTCCACCCTGGACAATGCCCGGAATCATGCCAGGAGGATGGGGCACTCAAGGGGCGCGGCATATCCATGGCGCACTATAACGGGCGGAGAATGCTCCAGCCACTATCCCACAGGCAGTGCTCAATACCACATCAATGCCGATATCGCATACGCCATTTGGCGCTACTGGGAGGCCAGCGACGATATGGATTTCATCGTTGAGTACGGGGCAGAAGTACTCTTCGAGACAGCGCGGATTTGGTTGGAAATCGGCAACTTCGCAAACGATGGCGGCTTCCACATCAATACAGTCACCGGGCCTGATGAGTATACCTGTCTGGTAAACGACAACTACTACACTAATGCCATGGCCAGGAAAAACCTGGAAACGGCCGCCGATGTCTACACATTGATGGAGACAGCTTACAAGCCCGTACTGGAAAGACTCAAAAACAGCATCGGGCTTGAGGAAAGCGAGGTTCCCACCTGGCGACTGGCCGCGAAAACCATGACACTTCCCTACGACAGGGAACTGGACATAAATCCCCAAGACGAATCATTCCTCAGAAAAGCGAAATGGAAGCCGGGCGGTGATGTTCAAGGCCAACCCCTCCTCCTGGGATGGCATCCGCTAACCCTCTCGAGATTCCAGATTTGCAAGCAGGCGGACACAGTGCTGGCCCACGTGCTTCTGGATACAGGTGAGCGCGAGAGGACAATCCGGAAGAGCTACGAATACTACGAGAAAATCACTACCCATGACTCATCGCTCTCCGGCGCCGCCTTTTCCATTCTTGCCAGCAGACTGGGCGACTCGGAAAAGGCTTACAAGTACTTTCGCGAACTCGTGGTTCTGGACTTGAAGAACACTCACGGGAATACACAGAATGGAATTCATGCCGCCAATATGGGAGGTAGCTGGCTGGCCGCTGTATGGGGGTTTGGCGGTTTTCTACCCAAGGGACCTCTGCCCTCATTCTCGCCTCGCCCGCCGGAGAGGTGGAAGTCCATGGCGTTTAGCATTCTATACCGGAATTCCCTCATTGAAGTCAGAGTCAGGCGCGGGAATGTGAGCCTCATACTCCGTCGAGGCGAACCATGCGAAGTGGAACTCTATGGCGAAATCCTGTCGTTGAAAAACGAATTGCGGCGTCCCATGCCGCCAGAGGCGGATTCCCAATGATTGGCGGACTCATCTTCGATCTTGATGGGGTTATAGTGGATACCTCCGAATTCCACTATCAGGCTTGGAAACGGCTTGCCGCAGAACTGGACATCGCGTTCACGAGAGCCGATAACGAGAAACTCAAGGGTCTCTCCAGATTGGAGAGCCTGGATACGATTCTTTCCCTGGCCAACCCAAACAACCATCGCGCCAGGCTTGCCGCCCGAACCCGCAAGATGGAATTGGCCGAGAGAAAAAACTCCCGGTATCTCGAATTCGTACGCGGGCTTGAACCTGACGACATCCTGCCCGGGGTGGAAAAATTCTTGGTTGAATGCCGGCAATCCGGAGTTAAAACCGCGATAGCCAGCAGCAGTAAGAATGCTGAAACAGTAATTGACTCTCTCGCGATCGCCCATCTCTTCGACAGCATCGTCGATGGCACGAGCGTGGTCAGGGCCAAGCCGAACCCTCAGATATTCCTGATTGCCGCGAAGGAACTAAACGTGGAACCAAGTTCATGCGTTGTCTTTGAAGATGCCCTTGCGGGTGTGGAAGCCGCCGAATCAGCCAGGATGCGATGCATCGGCATTGCTCCAGAGCCGACTTCGCTGCCTGCGGATCTAGTTATTCCCGGCTTCTCAAATTTCGGTATCAAAGACCTTTTCGGCTTCGACAGGGCCGAACCTGGAATCTAGCGTGAGCGCCTCAGCCCGGCGCGGGACTCAATTTTATCCGAATAGTGGCTAATCATGGCGGCCTCAAAATCCTCATTGCTCGCATATTCATAGCCGAACACCCTGGGCCACAGTGTGATATCTTCCATGCACAGGTAGAAGAAGACACGCTCGTGCCATCCCGAGAATGCCTCATATGCGAAGCGGAACATCTCTTCTTTGATGCCAAGCGGATAGGAATACTTGCCCGCGGCCTTCACAAGCGGCATCTGTAGCACCTTGCTTCGCATATTCCTGCCACGAATTCCCCGAATCACTCCCCTTGTGAAGGTGAGCGTTCCCAATGACACCAGGGCGACATTTCGCGGCATGAAATCTTCCTGAATCCTGGCGAAGAGCGCCCCGTACTCCGCCTGCCACCGATCATAATGAAGCATCGGATGAATATGAAATCCGATGAGATTGCCCTTCTCGGACAGCGCCGCCGCCGCCGCCAGCCGCCTCGACAGGGAAGCGGTGGAATGCTCCTCGTTTTCAACAATGGTATCTGTGTTCAAGGACCAGGTACTTATCACATTCGCGGGTATCTTCCGGGAAATCATATGTTTGATATTGTCCGATTTCGTCTTCAATTCCAGAATCACATTGGGATGACGCTCGGCGAAATCCAACAATGCATCCAGTGTCCCCCACTTATTGCCCCACATCAGAGAGTCTGAGGCCTGACCCGTACCGATGTGGTATGTCCGACGCGGATTGAGTTCGAGTGATTCCAACTTCCGGGCGAAATCCCTGTCAATTCCCACCGCCTTCGGGTTATGGAAATAACGAACGGAACAATAGGCGCAAGCGAAACCACAGCCCTCGGCGGCGTCCAGGGTTAAAAGATTGCAGCATCGCGTATTCTCCGACGCCACAGGGCAAGATCCGAAACCCAGCGCCTCTTTGTTAACCTCAACGGGATTTCTCCCGGCCACCCGGGGAGGCCCCGGATTTCCGGAGAAGCCATCGTAGGATTTTGGAGTTTGCTTCAATTTCCTCCAGACGCTTTTCACAGCTCCGAATGCCGCCCTCCCCCCTCCCTCCCTGAGGAATTCACGGATACCAGGCTCACCCCACATCGCGAAATCCAGGGACATATCGATAAGCTGCTTGAGTTCCTGGTGAGTGAATCTGTATTCAAGCGCCGCCGTTCTGATAGCCGCCTGGTCTTGCGAGTTCAAGTTGGCAAACTCCTCCCGCCTGCTTAAAGCTTCCATCTTTCGCGTGCGGCCGCTGTCATCTTTCTCAACCGGCAATTTCATACACTCTCTCGCGTTTGAGTATCAGCAAGGCTCTGCTCCCGCCGCGCCGATGACTAACCGGTGGTGATGCCCGGACCGTGCGGCGCCCGTTCTTAGAGGGGCCGGCCCAACGATGGGGCCTGGCAGATAAGGGCGCCGACCAGTTAGTTCTTACATCAGGAAACTTATCATGATGGAAGCTAACAACGCCAACATTGCGTAGAACTCTGGAAACACCGCCAGAATAAGAGTTTTGCCGAGGACATCGTGACCGCTGCCTATGGCGGAAATCCCCGCCGCACAGACTCTACCTTGCTCTATCGCGGAGAACAAGGCCGCCAGCCCCACGGCGATACCGGCGGCCAGAGTCATGGCTCCATGGAACAGGCTCATATCGGGATTGGCGAATCGGGAGAAGAGAAAGAAACACACAAAACCGTAGAGACCCTGAGATGAGGGGAGGGCCGAAAGTATAAGAGATGGGCCGAATGCTTCGGGCTTCTTCTTAACCGCGCCGATTGCGCTGCTTCCACCAATTACCAGCCCTATGGCCGATCCTGTCCCAGAGAGTCCTATCACCAGGCCAAGACCCAAACTGGCGAGAATTACCGAGATATTCATGTGAATCTTCCTCCATAAGGTGTGTATTTTATTCCCCCTCCACGGAATCCCGCCGCCCTGTAAAATTCGACAAAGGTAAGACGGAGGGGGTGAACGAAGGCTCCAAGAGCCGCGAGCGCGAAGTTAATCGAGTGTCCCACCAGCAGGATCGTCAACATGAAAACCCAGGATAAAAAGCCGGGATCACTTCCACGTGTCATTGTGGCGATTAAATTGATTGTTCCGCCGAGAAGTCCCCCCGCGAGTGACAGCGCGAAGAGCCTGATGTAGGAAAGGATATCACGCGGTATATCAGTCGCGATATTGTAAAGTTCCCAGAGGCCCCGAAGTGGGCGCAGCCAAACTCGCTTTTGGGTGCTGTTAAACAGCAGTATGAGAATTATCCCGGCTATCAACAAGAGAGGTCCGATTCGATTTGGACTTCCCAGCCGCGCGGCCCAGTCTCCAATCTGGATGGGACCAACGGCGAAAGATGGTCCCAGGATTCCCAAGACCCATAGAAGGGTTCCTGTCAACAATAAGAATGTACCGAGCGGCTGAAAACAGGCGGCCAAACCCTCCTGACGCCACTTATTGGCGATTTGCATGATAAACCCCATCAGTACCTGAACTATTCCAATAAGGATGGAGAAGTACATCGCATCGTTCATATCTCTGAAAAGAAGAAAAGAAGCGATTTCATTTGGTAGATTGGGAATTCCATCGATTCGCGTTCCGAATAGCGTGTTGAGGAAAAGGCCGCCAAGCATCGTGCAGAGTCCAAATATGACAGCGAGGACGGCGATTAACCTGAATGCCCGGCGTTTCATGAATAAGGAAGCGGCCAAGGCGGAGATGGTAATCATGATGCCGTAGCCCAAATCGGCCAGGCAGAAGCCAAAGAAAAAGGCGAAGAAGGGGGCGAAGAAGGGAGTTGTGTCAATTTCCGTGTATCGAGGCAGCTCGAAGAATTTTGTTATTGGTTCGAATAGGCGCGCGAGAATACCATTTCTCAATCTTGTCGGAGCTTCATAATCCTCGGGATTGTCATATATGGGAAGAACGCTCCTCTCTTCGAGAAAGGAATCCAACTCTGGGAGGAGAGATATGGGGACGAATCCGCTCAGACATTGGATGCGGCCACCGGCATGGCTCTCAAGCGATTTAGCGGCAATGAGTCGCTCAAGTCGGAGTTCACATTCCCGCAATTCGAATTCGACCGCTTCCTTGCCGCGTGACAGGATTCCGAGTTTGAACTCCAGTTTCGAAATTTCGTTTTCACCCGTTTCCAGACGGCGCCGCAGCTCCGCGCTGCCTATATCGCCCAGAGCTTCCTCCGGGTAGAACGGGGTTTCCATGCTTTCATTGTTTTCTGCACGGCGGATTTCGACGAAGTAAACTTGAGCCCCGTTTTCGTGTATGATTTCGAAGTGACGACTGGCATGATTCACTGTTTGGAAGGCTTTTCGTGAGAGCACGTGAAAACTGATGTATATTCCCTGTTCCTCCAGATCCGACATCACCGCGGGATCGAAAGGGTTCCAGGGCGCAAGTGTGGCTTCTTTTCTTCTTAGCTGTTCCATATCGTTCCGATGGCGCTGTATCTCCGACAGGATTTCCGATGTCTGTTTCTGAATTTTGTCGGCGCCGAGCGTTTCGCGGACCCCTTTGAACTCTGGATCCTCGGAATATGGAGCAAGAACGGCCAGGGTTTTTTTCAGTAAGTCCAGGCGGCCTAGAAGAGCTACCACATCGGAATCCTCGGAAACGGATTTGGTTTGAAGATGTACGAGTCCCAGCTTCTGGAGTTCGATAAGATATTTATCTGAATCGCCGGAGCTCAGCAAGAATTGAACCTTTCTCATCTTCTCAATCATATATTCACCTGGAGAAGGCTTCGATTTGTCTGGCCTTGGTGATTTTCTGGGCGGCTTTATCCAGATTTTCCATGTCTTCGAGATATCTTTTTATCTTGAGTATCGCGTTGGAGAATTGGGGGATCTGCACCTTTTCATAAAGATTGACTTTTTGGGTTGTTTTCTTTCTCGCAAGTTCGAGGAGCTCTATGCGAAGCTTCGTTACGTCGATTTCAGTGATAATCCGTATTAGATTTTTAGCCACCTTCCAGCCCCAAGGCAGCCAAGCGGGCCTTTGAGCCAGTGAACCGCCAGTCTCGACGAAACTGATTTCCTCCAAGCTTGGTATCGTGATTCCCGCGATGTTTTCGCTGCCGTATTCCACATCCGTAACGCGAAGCGAGTCTGTTGGGTATTCGGAGAATAATTGTTCAGATTCTCCGATGTCCCCTCTAAGTTCCGCCAGTTCGCTCCGTTGCTCATCCAATCTATACCTTTCCTTTTTGATGCTGATGCGAAGGTAGGTTTCCTTGCTTTTCAGTGTCGGGAGGGCCGCCTGCCGAATCTTCAGTTGTTTTTGAAGGGTTTGTATCGAGATTTTGTTGTATTGAAATTTCAATTCCATGGCCTAGTTCTCATTATTTTTCGGGCCGCGCCAGTATTTGTCTGAGATGGCCTTCTTGATTCCAAGCTCATCCAACGAGAAATGCTTTTCGAACAGGCGCCAGCTTGCTTCCAGCATGGATTGAGTGTCGAGATTCACGTCGATGGCGAGTAAGCGCCTGGAGTAATCCCTGGCGAAAGCAATGCAGCGTTGATCGTATCCGCTAAGATCGAAGCCATTGTCACGTTTTGTTTTTGCCTCGGTCGCATCGGCGTAGAGTCGGATCGCGGCATTCATTACTTGGCCATGATCCTCGCGAGTCCTCGTTCCTATAACAAGTTGTTTCAGGCGGGACAGGGAGCGAAAGGGATCGACTATCACCTTTCCGATATCTGTATCGGTTCTCAAGAAAAGCTGACCCTCGGTGATATACCCTGTGTTGTCCGGAATGGCATGAGTGATGTCGCCACCCGAAAGCGTGGTAACCGCTATGATTGTGATGGAACCGCCTTTGGGGAGCTGAACGGCCTTTTCATAGAGCTTTGCCAAGTCGGAATACAGGGAGCCGGGCATCGAATCTTTCGATGGTATCTGATCCATCTTATTGGAAACTATGGCGAGGGCGTCCGCATAGAGAGTCATGTCTGTGAGGAGCACTAGAACCTTTTCGTTTTTATTCACGGCGAAGTACTCGGCGGCGCTTAGAGCCATGTCGGGCACCAGCAGGCGTTCAACCGGAGGATTCTCGGTGGTGTTGATGAAACTGATTATTTTGTCCAGAGCGCCGGCATTTTCAAAGAGCGCTTTGAAATATAGATAGTCGTCGTTCGAAAGGCCCATCCCGCCGAGTATTATCTTGTCCGCCTGGGCCTTCAATGCCACATTGGCCATAATCTCGTTGTATGGTTGGTCGGGATCCGCGAAGAATGGTATTTTCTGGCCGGTGACTATCGTGTTGTTCAAATCGATTCCGGCAATACCGGTGGCAATCAGCTCACTGGGCTGCTCTCGGTAGACAGGGTTGACCGACGGCCCGCCAATCCGCCTCTCCTCGCCTTCCACTTCCGGCCCGCCGTCAATTGGCTGCCCATAGGCATCGAAAAATCTACCGGCCAAGTGCTCCGACACTTTCAATACCGGTGGACTACCCAGGAAAACCACCTCGGCATTGGTGGAGATTCCCTCCGTGCCTACGTATACTTGGAGGGTTACCTGGTTCTTATCGATTTTCACCACCTGGGCGAGACGATTGTCCACCCATGCCATTTCCTCGTTTCCTATGTCGCTTGCCTCCAAACTCACCGTTGCCTTGGTTATTTTGTCGATTTTGGTGTGTACACTTTGAAAGGCGCTTTTCCGCATTAGGAAACTTCCCCTTCGCTTAGAATAAATTTGAATCGGGCCTCGAATTCCTTGAACTGGGAAGAGTTGAACTCACAGAAATTCATCTGTTTGAGCGAATTGATGATTTTCTTGAAATACGGGGCCACCGCCTCAAAGGCCTGGAAATTGAACTCTCTGTCGCATATCTCCTTCACCGCTTTCAGGCCATACTCCTGCCTCTCCACCGAGGCAAAGCTATCGATGGGATCGAAGGCGTCCTGCTGTATTAGAGCGGCGTCTATCAACTCACTCTTCCAGAAATCGACATGGTAATCGATTGGAACTCCATCATCCCCGAGGATGGAAATCTGATCCTGGGCCTCCTTGCCGCGCAGCATGCGATTTTTCAGCGAGAGCACATCGCCAACCCACGTGGGACCGGAGCGCTCGGTGAGATACCGCTGTATGTCCGGACTTTCCAGGTATTTGGAATAACTGTCATGAGGATCTATCGCCGGATAGCGTTTCGAGTCCGCGCGCTTCTGCGAGAGGGCATAGAAGCACTGGGCCACCTTCTTGGTGGATTCGGTTACGGGTTCCTTCAGATTGCCGCCGGCGGGAGACACCGTGCCGATGAAGCTGACCGCTCCGCTTTCCCCATTGTGGAGATGTACCACCCCGGCGCGGGCATAGAAATTCGCTATTATCGCCGATAAGTCCATGGGGAAGGCATCCGGCCCGGGGAGTTCCTCCAGGCGGTTGGACATTTCTCTGAGTGCCTGGGCCCAGCGAGATGTCGAATCAGCAAGGAGCAAAACGCTGAGTCCCATCTGGCGGTAGTATTCGCCTATGGTCATGGCTGTGTATACCGACGCCTCGCGCGCGGCAACCGGCATATTCGATGTGTTACAGATAATAGTCGTTCGTTCAAAGAGCTTGCGTTTGGTTCGTGGATCGTCCAAGCGCGGAAATTCGGTGAATATCTCCACAACCTCGTTGGCTCTTTCGCCACAGGCGGCGATGATGATGATATCCGCCGAGGCGTTCTTACTTATTGTGTGCTGGACAACTGTCTTCCCGCAGCCGAATGGACCGGGGATGAAGCCGGTTCCCCCCTCGGCAAGCGGGTTGAAGGTGTCGATGATACGATAACCCGTCTCCATCAGTCGAAATGGCCGAAATTTCTCTCTATAAGCCCTTATCGGAATTTTCACCGGCCACCGCTGAGTCATCGTCAGTTCCATCCTTTCGCCCCTGTTATCGCTTATCACCGCGATAACATCGCGGATGCCGTAAGTTCCATTGGCGGCCACTGATTCGACGATCCACTCGCCCGTCAGATTGAAAGGCGCCATAATCTTGTGATTCACCCAGTTTTCCCCAACCTCTCCCAACCAGAAACCCGCGTGTACTCTCTCTCCCACGCTTGCCGACCCGACAAACTCATATGACTTCTCTTCATCAAGCGCCGGCGTATACACACCTCTTCTTAGGAAGAGGCCCTCTTTCTTATTAAGATCGCTCTGCAGGCCATCGTAGTTCTTCGATAAAAGCCCCGGACCAAGTTCCACTTCCAGCATTCTGCCTGAAAATGCCACAGGAAGCCCCCCCTTGATTCCTCGGGTGCTTTCAAAGCATTGAATATACGCGGTTTTTCCGGTAATTCTTATAACTTCGGACATCAACCGCTCATCGCCATTTTGAACATATGCGATTTCATTCTGGCTGATGGGACCATCCACCTCCACAGTAAGCAGATTGGCGGTTATTCCCGTAACCACTCCCCGTGTCATAAGAAACGCTCCCTGGGCGATTTCATATGCCGGTGGAGGTTTTCCAGTAATTCGTCGAGCATTTGCCTGCCGTCAGCGGGCGTTACAGCGAGCCATCGCTCAAGATCCGCGATTCGTATCGCGAATGAGAAAACGGCCTCGCGGGAGAAATGCCCATACCCTATTCTTTTGTCAAGCCATGCCCAACTCACCTTGGTAATTGTCAGTTCAGTATCCAAGGCCGAGGAATCGGCAAATGCATCAATTAGAGGTTTCATCACACCCAACTCGTCGCCAATGCCGAAATCGGGCGCCTGACTCATGCTGATTTTCCTGGAGAAATGATCGAAAGGGAAGATTTCATTCTCATATGGCCTTCCGTCCCTTCGACAGGCGAGTGCCGTCGTCAGGTTTTTCAACCGCGCCTTGAAAATCAGATATTCCCGGGGGAATCCCCTAATCACGGATTTTTCCTCAAGGCTGAGCGCAACCATCATCCTGCGGAGCAATTCATTTTCCCTCGACAATTGATTTCGTCTCTCAAGCCTGATGTCCCAAATGAATTCAGAAAAGAAGTCGAAAAGTTCATCCGGTTCCGCCAACCCATCTTCCAGTTCGTTTTCGGTATAAAATGAAGGCGATCGCATTGGAAGGGAGGACTCACCCAGTTTTGAGTTGATATTCGAGGCATCGTTCAGCAGAAAACACTTGCGCATATCCGTGTAATCGGCAAGGTGCAGTTCTTCGCGGGCAAACTCCTCAAAGACAGGATACGGATGCCTCTCAAACCGAGTGTCGGCGGCAAGTTCGGGCAGGCTGGAAACCAGATAATAGTATTGAGTCAATTGTCCGCTCCGAACAGGGCTGTCCGGGTTTTTTCCTTCACGAAGGAACGGAAGTATTCCTCGAAATCCTTATCTGTGAACGAAAGATAGTACTTCCCTTCCTTGGACTCGAACTTGAAGCCGCTTCCAATTTTGTCGGAAAAACTGATGCTCAACCCCTGGTCAACCAGCTTCTTCAGCGCGGCTTGCAAACCCAGAAAAAATTCCTTTTCCAAGGCGCCGGGAAGTACCAATGAGAGCTTGGGAATCTCCCCGCTGCCTGCCCAGAAATCCATCGCCTTCAGAATGAGTTTGCTCAGCAGGGCCTCATCGCCCAGGGATTTACCCACCTCTTCATGTAGGATTCCATTGGCAAGGAGAGTTACGGCCCTCTGCTTCAAAGCACTCTCCGTTTGCCTGGCGGCCAAAGCCAATTCCGCCCCTGTTTTCAACCTCAGCGCCTCCACCTCCCCGCGTCCTTCTTCTACAATTTTCCCCGCTTCAGTCTCGGCGCTTCTAATCAGTTCATCCCTTTGTTTCGCGGCATCACGCAGCAAGGTTTCTGCCTCGGCGCGGGCCTTTTCCACACCATCCCTGTAAATCCGATCCGTAAGTTTCTGCAATTTATCGTTCATGCTTTCCCGTCTGTCATAGGGCTGGAGCAATTGTAGCATCCATATCCAGGTGATTAACAGGGTGTAGGCTGAGATTTGGCAAATACAGGGAAGTTCGAGGTTATCCCCCCCCTCCCAGGCGAGCGGCGGAAAGCAGCCGGTACCGGCTCATAGTCCCGTCACGGCAGATTTCTCACCTAAATGACAAACGCATACGCGACGAGAATAGCCAGCGAGATAGCCACAATGAAGAACCTCATCAATTTCATCAATAACCTCAAGTGATGTCCGGTGCATATATTCTCGCTGTTTTTGAGGCGGAATCAAGGGCCCAAGAGAAGTATGCCACATTTCTGCCCGGGTTCGCCAATACTTCCGCCGCCGAATTCGATGCCCGCAATAAAAAACCCCTCACATGCAAGATGAACTTGCCAGGGAGGGGTTCGTACCCGAAAACGCGAGGTGACTCAGTGTTCTCTTAACTGCCGTTCAAACCTTCCAGCCAACTCAGCGCCGCATAGTCCTTTCAAGGTATTGACACATAAGCGAATAAGTTCCGTATGACGGTTCAACTCGTCATCAGCTTGCTTTTCTTAGACAATGAGTCTCTTTTTGTCATCCAGAGGGTTGATAAAATCATAACGCGTGGTGTTTGTAACCGCCATGGCGGGCCCGCCCATTAGCAGTACTGGATTATCAACCGCTTTTTCAAACGCAACGTCAGCGGCTGCCACGGCTGAATCGGCCGCGGCTCCTATCTCCTCCTTATCGCCAGTGGCGAACGCGAAGCCTCCAATTACAACCAAAATGAACAAGGTGAAAAAAGCTCTCTTCATATTCTAATCTCCTTACAATTGTTTCGAGATACGGCTCGCGACGCTAAGTTTCAGAACCTCCTTTTCGGGTACTCAAGTAGAACCAATGTTGCTTCGAGTTTCATCCAATCCGCAAATCAAGTCCAAGAATCCACGTCCACAGGGCGGAATTGCTTCATCCTCGATTACCGACTATAATACTATACTATCTGATCATTATAGTATATAGTTTTTAATAAATTTTATTAGATAATGAGCCATATAGAACAATCCGGCGCGACGGCTCAAGATTCAATTTCGATTAATCAGTCTGGAAGAGGTGGACAGGAAAAACGGTTGAGCTATAATCCTACTCTTTATAAGGTGGGAAATATTGATGGTGGAGTTTCAACGAGCAAGCGGCGTACTGCTTCACCCCACGGCGCTGCCCGGCCCATATGGCATCGGCACCCTGGGAACGGAGGCAATCAACTTTCTCAATTGGCTTCAAAGCGCCGGCCAGAGTTACTGGCAAATCTGCCCGCTGGTTCCAACCGGTTACGGCAACTCGCCTTATCAGGGCCTCTGCGCCTTCGCCGGTAATCCCAACCTGATAGATTTCGAGGAACTGATTAAGTTCGGGCTATTGGAATCCGAGGAGCTGGAACCGCTGAAACTTCCGCCCGGGAGTCATGTGAATTTCTCTCTACTCATTCCGGGGAAGAAAAAACTTCTCCATCAGGCATGGAGCAGATACTCCGCGGGAAAGGGACCAAGACAATTGGCGGAGGAGCTGGAAAGCTTCAGGATCGCCCAATCTCAATGGCTGGAAGACTTCTGCATGTTCATGGTTCTCAAAGATCGGAATGGCGGATATTCATGGGATACATGGGGCAGGGAACCGAGACTGCGCGACAAGAAATCGCTGGACAGACTGAGAATGGAAGCGGCGGACGAGCTTCAATACCACCTCTTCATCCAATTTCTATT
>Ga0056110_100023_pt1 | contig 61703 bp, 60 predicted proteins | sample WorMetloBBELIZE1_FD_83873 | JGI IMG/M metagenome (GOLD analysis project Ga0056110, IMG submission 83873) | Marine gutless worms symbiont microbial communities from Max Planck institute for Marine Microbiology, Germany - Olavius longissimus B... ... | reverse complement strand
CCAGGATGGAGCCGCCTCCGGGCGGCTACCTTGAGGAATGGTAAGGTAAGGTGTCCAGGAGCTGCGAAGCTCCAAGCCGAGGCTCCATCCATCTGAGCCATGGGCGCGTCAGGCTCGTTGCCATTCGGAGCTGATGAGGATTCGAAGCTCCGATCTCTCGCTCCCAAAGCGGCTGCCATGGCCGCTGGACTGTGGAGAGGTGGGGCTTGAGTTTGGGAAAATCCAAAGAAATCACCCAGAATAACCTGTCCTTGCCCTTGGGAAAGGGTATTAGGGATATGTATGATATAACCTACGTACCAAGATGCCTGTGTGCTGGGAAGCGCCATCTGGCAAATGTGATATTTAATGGAGGCTATAATGAAGAAATTCGCGGGAGCTCTCATCCTTTTGATCGTCGCGGCATTGCTCTCGCGCCCGAACCCTGTCAGTTCCCCGGTCGACCCTGCCACTTCCCCGGCCAAAGCCTGGGTGGTGAGCACCTTCGCCGGTAATACAAGGGGCTTTAGAGATGGCGCCGACACAGCGGATTCAATTCGCTCCTCATCCTCGCCGGCAGCACAGCGGGCACTCAATCGGATGGACAACTGCTTCATGCTGGACGTCGCCACCATGTGCATGTCTCCCCAATGCCTCCCGCTTGACCAGTTAGGCCCGAAAGCACTACGATTTTCGCAAGCCGCGCCTGTTGTATAATGGTATTACCTTAGCCTTCCAAGCTAAAGACGTCGGTTCGATTCCGATCAGGCGCTGATAGGCCCTGCGGTACGAACATGTGCCTCGTCTCGGATCAGATGAGGCTCTGAGCCAAGCGGCGGCGGGCATAGTCTCACCTTGACGCATCATCTAACGAAATCTCATCATAATCCCCCGCTGTGTCCAAATCCCACACCACTCCCCCATGCTCCCAAGGCGCCAACAGGGTACGATGCCCATCCATGAGTTCCCGAATCGGCGTCCCCGCCACGGCCGACTTAATCACCTCCGCCATACTTCGATTGAGCAGAACCGGATGTCCCGGCTTCCCCTCAAAAACAGGACGAACAATCGGTGCGTTCTCGAAACTTGCCAGTCTGATATAGTCATCGCTGCGAATTAGAGGCATGTCGCCGGGCACTATAAAGAACCTATCGCCGCGCAGCTCATCCAAACCCGAACGGATAGTTGCATCCATGCCCAGTTCCCAATCGGCCGCTTTCAACAAGATCGGCATTTCGGAGCCCTCTCCGGCCGTTTTGGTGTTCGCCAAGCCGGGATTCCCTTTGAAGAGTTCCTCCAATCGCGCGAAATTGTAGCCGCCCAGCACAAGCACTCTGCACCCGGCCTCCGCAGCCTCGGAAACAACCTTCTCGATCACGGTTCCGGAAAACCAATTCAAAGCAGGTTTCCAGCCCCCCATCCGAGAAGAGCGCCCCCCCACCGGAATAAGACAGTCATATATTTTTTTCGTTAACAAATTCATTCCAAATTCCAATATAATTGACTTCACCATGCTTTTGAGCGATATATGCAAGATTTTCAGAAAAAACGACAAGTTTCTAATCTGCACACACATGACTCCCGACGGCGATGGCCTAGGCGCGGAATACGCCCTTTGCAGCGCCCTTCTAGATCTGAATAAAGAGGCATTGATACTGAACGCCGATCAGATCTCCCCGAGATATCACTTCATCGACAAGAGAAAAATAATTAAAACCCTCGGCATGGATGGCAGATATCCGACGAACCTGAAAGATTGGATACTGGTGGTGCTGGACAGCAGCCTAACCAATATCGGTCCCATAGTCAACATTTCGGTGGCCGGCAAAATATTGAACACCGTCATTATAGACCACCATGAGATAAACGAGAAAATTGGACACCCCGCTTGGCTGAATCCCAATTCCTCTTCCACCTGCGAAATGATTTTCGATTTGATTGAAGCCATGAACGTCAGAATCACATCCGACATCGCCATCGCGCTCTACGCGGGCATAGTTTATGACACCGGATCCTTCGCCTACCCGAAAACTCAGGCCAGAACCTTTAAAATAGCTGAAATCCTGGTTCGCAATGGCGCCGTTCCAGATGCAGTGTTTTCACAGCTCTACGCGAGAAAATCCAAGGCCTCCCTAACGCTTCAAACCATGGTAGCGAGCACTCTGCGGCTATACCATGACGATCATGTAGCCATTCAGTTGATGCCGCGAGAAACACTGATAAGCTCGGGAGCCCACTACGAGGAGGCCCAAGAAATAGTGAACTATCCGCTTCAATGCTCCTGCGTCCAGGTTTCCATCTTCCTCAAAGAAAACGAAAAGGGCGTCAAGCGCTGCTCCATCCGCTCGAAAGACATGGTGGACTGTGTGGCCATTGCACAAAGCTTTGGAGGAGGAGGTCACAAGACCGCCAGTGGGTTTCATGTCAGACAAACCTTCGCGGTAATTCAGCGCGAGCTTCTTGAAATGCTGCGCCCCTACTTCTCATAATTCCCACATGAAATCGACTCAAGGCGCGTCTTTCAAACTACTTGCTGCTTTTCTGCTGCTCCCGCCCAGCTCCTGCCGGCCCAGCAACGAGATCCGGCGGCCGGTCGCCGGAGAGACTTTGAGCCCGCGCACGGAAACCCAGTCGGAAATTGATGAGCGGGACGCTTCATCCGCGAACTTCAACCAGAATGACAGCCAGGCACTGATAAATCTTGGCGTCAACTATAACATAGTAGCCATAGTCGACGGCAACCTGGATTCCGATCAATCGGATGAGCAGATTCTAATCGCTCTCCCACTAGATAAACCAGATGCGGACTTGGAGCTCGTAATCGCCTCGGTCATTCCGAATAAGAAACAGTACGGCGTGGTTCGGAAATTCCCACTGCGAACCAGAACTCTGACAGGAATCACCCTGAATCCGGATGATATTGTGGGTGACGGCGGAAATGAACTAATCGTGTCCGGATTTGACGAAGAGGGTTTTCATGTTACAAAGATATACTCGGTGCCTCAAAACGACGAAATTTCCAACCTGGCCGCGGTTTTCGACGCCAGGATAAACGGAAATATAGACATCGTTCCAGGAGCGAGGCAGGGAAATCCAGGCACTCCCGCCAGCATTGTGGTTCAAGAAATAGATACACGGAACAACCTGGATCTAATCGAGACAACCTGGACATGGGATTCAGGGACTTACGCCTTCAAACCCGGCGTTCCCCGCCAAGTGAAAATCGACACAATCCTCGAAGAACGCTTAAGGAGTCTATACACAGGTAATGTCGATGAATATGAAGAATACCTAAGTGGCCCCTGGTATCGGGAAAACGAGTCCGGAACTTCACTGGATTACGTGTTCTTTGATCCCAGAAAAGATGAAATTCTCTTTCACAGCGGTTCCATCCAGGAGGCATACACATGGGAAATGAGCCACAGAACCACCGCTAAAAGACTGCACACCCGGCTAAGGAATGAAATAATACCAAGTATAGTCACTGGATTTTCAATCAATGCCGCTTCCTGGGATGAAATTGAAATCATCTCGAATACAGACTGGGCCGGAAGCTATCACCGCCTAAGTCCGAGCCTCCAAAAAACCCTGGAGACCAAGGAAGCCTCGTTGTCCTCAATGCTCACAGGCACCTGGCAGGGTCCGAATAGCACCGAGATAGTATTTGATTTACCAAGCATTCAATGGAGCGAAAACGGCAGCGTGCGCACCGGTATCGCATCACTTTTCAGCCTGAACGATGAATTGGTGTTGCAGATTCAATTCATCAAGGAAAATGGCGCCATGGAAGAAGCGGTCAACTGGCTTGTTGAATACGAAGAGGGGAGCGATCCGCTCCGCAAATCCATTTCTCTGATTCAGGCCCAGTTGGACGCGAGGGGAGCACGGGCCAGCGACTTGAATCCCAGGCGCTTCGAGCAGATCACCACTCCCGGATCTCAGGGGTAGGACTCTCTGTTCCAAGCTCCGCCCCTCCCGCTCAACAGCCTACCACGGATAACCCTCTCTTCGCGCCCCAAGGCGGCGGTTTCAGAGCCGGCTCTCCATCCTGGCTTCAAGGTTCAGCCCGCAACGCGCTTGATTTCAGCAAGCCGCTCGGCTCATCCCATCTTGAAATTCTGTTTCTCGCAATATACTCAATGGTGGAATTTTTGAAATCGCTCGTCAAAGCGTTCATTGTCCCTGCGTACGGATATCCATACGATTGCTCCATGTCCAGCTTAATCAGCCAGAAATATGGCGAATCAATGGTTCCTGGCACCGAGGAATAGCGCTCCAATTCCGCCAACGCGCCCTCGACATCTCCCATGTGAGCCAGAGAGAGCGCCGCGATTGCGGCGGCCTCGTCCCTAACGACGGCCCTCCGAGCGGAATTCACCAGACTGAGAGCGGTTTCCCTAACCTCCGAGAATTCGCCCATAACGAATTTCAGCTTCACCGAATCGAGCAGGAAAAGCTCGCCTTCCCCGCCGCCAATCCTCGAAACCATTTCATAGTGCCTTGCCGCCTCCCCGGGCAGGCCAATAAGCGATTCCAGGGCCGCCATTCGCGCAAGAACGACAGCGGATTGCGCCGGGGGAAGCTTGTTCGAATATGAGTTCAGCACGGCCAGCGCATCCCGCGCCGAATCGGCGAGCGAGGCAAGATGAAAGAGAACTCTTGGATATTCTCGACTTCCCCTGTTCTTCTCCAACCATTCGGCATAGCGTAATCTCGCGGCGGAAATCTCACCGGCCTGTTCCAGTATGAGCGCATCATCCAAGCTCGACGCAAAGGACAGCGCGCAGACCAGAGAGTATTTTATGAGCAGAATTCGGAACGCGCTACTCGGCCTCAGCATCGCGCCCACTGTCAGTTTCTGATTCGTCACGGCCGGCCTTGCTTCCCAAAACACGCGCCTTGCCCCCAGTCTTCTCATTCTTCAATTCCTTGGCGGCGTCGCCGGCCTTCCTCTTCCTGCCCTCCCTATACTGGTATCCAACAAAAAACGGAATAACCGAAAGCACCCCAACCACATACATCACAAAAAAGCTCACCAGAATCGGAACATCGGTAAATGTGCCCTTCTCGCTAAACCAAATACTAATATCCGAAGTGTGGCCGCTGTTAAAGCCAATAAAAGCGGCAATAACTACCAACATGATTATAAACAAGATCAGCTTGGCAAGCATCTTAAGCCTCCTCCTTATCGCTATGAAATCTTTGCGCCGCACTGGCTGTGTTCCATAATAGCATGGCTCTTGTAAGTGGTCCAACTCCACCTGGGACAGGAGTAATAGCCTTCGCCACCTGCTTGACAGAATCGAAATCCACATCTCCCACAAGTCGATAGCCGCTTTTCCTTGAACTGTCCTCCACACGGTTTATTCCAATATCGATAACAACCGCGCCTTCCCTTATCATATCCCCCTTTATCAATCCGGGCCTGCCGATGGCGGCAATGACAATATCCGCGCGGCCAAGTACCTTCTCCATGTTCCTGGTGTACGAATGGCACACCGTTAGAGTGGCATTGCCGCCAAATCCCTTCCTGAATAAAAGATTCGCAAGGGGGGCGCCAACAATTCGACTCCTTCCAACAAGGACAATCTCAGCTCCTTCCATTGGAATATTTTCCGCCTGCAATATCTTTATCACTCCATATGGAGTACATGGGATGAAGCAGTCCAAATTCAGAACCAGTCGGCCCAAATTGACGGGGTGGAATCCATCAACGTCTTTTTCAGGCGAAATCGCGGCGATAACGTGTTCCTCCTTAATATGTCCGGGAAGCGGCAACTGAACCAGAATTCCATGAATCAGCGGATCACGGTTGAGACTGTCAATAATACGCAGAAGTCTGCTTTCTGAAGTGTCCGCGGAAATTCGGATGTCGCGAGAATAAATGCCCACTTCTTCGCAATCCCTCTCCTTGGAATTAACATAGGATATGCTCGACGGATCCCGCCCGACAAGCACGACTCCCAGTCCGGGACGTGTGCCCTCCAATGTGAGCTTTCTCACCGTTTCCGCCACCTCGCCTCGAACATTGACTGCGATTGCCCTGCCATCAATTATTTTCGCGCCCATGGGGCCTACATTACAGGCTTCCATGGGCTTTGTGAACATGGATTCCCAGGCCCTGTTTCATAAACAGTCTCCGGCAATCAAAATTATGAACCTGTTGATTAGCTCAGCGACTCCATGCTAGAATTCGCAGGTAACTTGCATGATTTGAGGATTGCCTTGCCCAAAACGTTATTGATAATGGCCCTTCCCCTGCTGTTTATCGGAGTAATCGGCTCTCAGGAGAACACACCGGAGGACAATCCCTTCATCCCTCAGAGTAAAATCAATCAGAGATATCAGGGCGATCAGTCTTTTTCCATTTCAGCGGGTACCGTCATACCGCTCTTCACCGTGCTGCTGCATGATATAAGTATCAGCGAGAAAGGGGCAGGAGCTAGCAAAACCCAGCTTACCGTAGGCGGAGTTGGATATCTAACCTACAACGTCTACCTCTTCCCGAATATCAAGCTGGGCCTTCAACTGGGAGGCACATTCGAGTGGGATATAAACAGGAACCTGTTATACATGATTCCATTGGTATTGAGAGGTTCCTATGAATTTCGCCCCCTGGGCCGCATGACAATTCCGCTGCATTTAGGACTTGGAATCAATATGGCCTCATGGAAGGAGGAGTTCGAGGTTGACTTCCTGCTCAAAGCAGGATTTGGCATGTACTTTGATTGGAACGTGGAATGGTCCTTCGGTGTCGATTTTTACTACTGGTTTGTTCCTCAGCTCGCTTCGAAGGATGAACAGTATGATTCCATCGCAAACTTCTCGGATATCACATTGGCCGCGGAGTATCATTTCTGATGGGAAAAACTGCGGGAAGCCCAGATAGAAACTTGGGATATCATCGGCCAACTACTCAGTGCAAACCGGGCCTTTTGATTTTGTCCGTACTCCTGATAAGCCTGTCACTTATCAGGTGCACCGGAGCGGGTATCTACTCCACCATAGCGATTTCCACCAAAATCGACGAGGGAACGCTCCCCAAGGGGCTAAGCGCGGGGCCTGTTTTTCATGTGAGCGGAGCTGGAGAATACCTCTTCTTCGTATCCGGCCCCAATATTTGGGTGAAGCCCATGAGCGGTGGTGAATGGACTGCCATGGGTTTGAACGCGGGTGGGATGGAATGGGATGGCGTACAGTCGGCGGTCGCCACGGAAAACAGAATCATTCTAGCGCTGTATCTCGTAAGCGGAAATACGTTCAAGGTTGGGCTTTTCGCGTTGACCAGTTTTGACGGCTCAAGAGCAGTCTACGACGATTTTGACAAAAGCTGGATTTCGAAATCCAAGAGTTTTCAAACCGTCCGCTTGTTCTGCCCCAGACCCGCCGGAGATATTTACGTCAATGTGTTGAATCATAGTGGAAGTTATGGCTCCCTCGATTCTGACGGCAGCGGCTTCAGCGGTTCCCGGTTATACAGACTGGCAAACAACAGCACTGCCTGGAGAGATACCACCGTTAACCAGCCGGAGTTGGATGGCACCAAGGGAGCCAGGTATGTAAGCGGTGTCGCGGATAACGGTGCGGGCACCATCCTCATAACGGCTACCGCCAGGGCATCCTCCGCGGACGGTGGATATCTTCTTGATGAGAATGGAGTCGCCAGGGGGGATGATGGGAAAATTGACGGTTCATATATCTCCACCACGGGTATTACCTGGATCAGAAGGGGTTGGGAGAAAAGCAACAAGGGAGTTTTCATCACGGCGGCAACAAGCCTGGTAAGCGGTGTCCACCCCATACTCGTTAGCGAAGACGGCACTACCTGGCACCGCCTCAGTGGGGCGACAGGCGGTTATCAGACCACGAATTTCATCGATGTGTCAAATAAGAAGGCCGGCATGAGCGATTCGAAACACCTGATACTGGCCGGCACCAGCAGCTACATTGACGGAAATAGATACAGAAGAGGCGTTGGATATAATGAAATCGATGTTACAAGCGATGATTTAACCGAATGGGCTGTGAACAGCAATCGAAGCTCTTACTCCCTTGCCAATCTTGTCAATTTCAGTGTCAGCAAATTATCCGAGTCCACAGTGGTGGGAATGTCGATACCGAAACAAGGCAACGCACTCTATGTCTCCACGAGAAACAATGGAATCTGGAGGATAGATCTAAGTGAAGACAGGCCGTTTTGGACTCGGGAATAGGCAATCAGCCGGGCTTGCCCAGAACCAATGAGCTTGGTAACATCCCATGTCGGGATGCGGAGAAAATCATCAATCGGACGTGCCTGGAAATGACTCTGTGTCGAGCGCTGCCTATAAATCTTTCCCTCTGACTGATGATGTGTCGGCAGCGTCCCAAGATAAAGCCCCGCTTAAACCCCTGGCACGGGCTGGTGAATTCTTTCTGTCGCGCCGGAAACAGAGGCGGGGAGGCTCTCTACCGAAGCTCGCCGGTTTCTTCAATTCGGAGGGGAGACAGTTCCATGCGTTTTCTTACATGGGATATGAAACAGGCCACTTGATTTCATTGTTTCACCTATTCCTCAAAGACTTGGGAAAGCGGCATCACCGCCGGTGAACAGGTACAGCGGGGGGTAATTGTCGCCGATTCCCATGCTCAAGGCGGTCTGAGGCTACATCATGGACAGCCCGGGGATGTGGACCCAAATTCTGTATATCTGAAAACAGGTGGGAGAGTCTCCAGCGCATCATCTGGTCTATTCCGAATCGGGAGGAATACGGACATCTGATAAGCATATGGCGCATAGGAATTGTTCATTTTTCTTGTCTGTATTTCTTGATCAAATCGAATACATCGCTTAACTCTGGATTGACCGAGAGATAGTGCTCGTCAATCTCCCCCTCTGTCAATCCCTCCAGTTCATGGCTGAGATAGTGAATCCAGCAGTTGTCCTGTGCTTTGTCGATTACATGTTTCCTACACCAGTAATCGGGGATTATCGGGGACGGTTCGCGGTATGAGAAAAACTTGTAATCGTGTACCGCGATTCGCACATCTTCACGCGGAATTCCTTTGTCCAAAACTGACGCGAGGAGGTGATTAATCGTTTTCCCGGAGTCGAATATATCGTCGGTGAAAAGTATCTTATCGCCATTTCTCAGGTGTTCTGGGTTGTAGGTCCAACCATCAATCCTTACGCTCTCTTTTTCAGTGATACCCAGGTAGGAGTGGGCGACAACGGCGGCATAGAAAACCGGATGCCCCTTCTTGCCGACAAGTTTGAAAAACTCGCTCAGTACATTCCCCAAGTAGGCGCCACCGCGCAGAGGCACGTATATGACATCTGGCGTGAAGCCATCTTCAAAGATGCGCTTGGCAAGTCTGAGGGCGTTATTTCTTACCACATCGTAGGAGAGGAACTCCTTCTTCAAGGGAGTATCTCCGCGTCCATCGGAGGACGTGATAGGAGTTCGATAAGCTCCCCGTCGCGATACACGCTCAGACGGTGATCCTGAGACTCGGAATAGGCTCTGTAGAGATCTTCAAGCGTGTCGATTTCAATGCCGTTTACGGCCACAATGACATCACCGGCTCTAAGGTCCATGGACTGCGCATGGGTTCTAGGATACACCTCAGCCACCGGCACACCGTGGAAATCATCGGGCAGTTCAATGGATTGTCGCAAATCGGGTGTCATCAGTGAAGGAACAAAACCTGGTTTCACGCTACCATGAAGCTCCCTCACTGACGCCTCTTCCTCCCTCTCAGCGATGGTTACGCTTATATCAAATTTCTCACCAAACCGATTAATCGTGAAAAGAGCTGTATCCCCGGGAAACTTATCCCCAATCTTGTAGGTAAGTCGGGAGATATCGGAGAAGTGGACCCCGTCCAGGGCCGTAATCAGGTCCCCGGGTTTTATGCCGGTCTCATCGGCTGGGGACTGATCGAATACTTGGTAAACCAGGACACCCTCATTCTGCTCATAGCCAAGAGACTCCGCGGCCTCCCTGCTGTAGGCCCCGAGGCTCACGCCAAGCCATCCATATTTCACTTCTCCGGTGTCTATCAATTGGCGGAACATAGTTTTGACATTGTTTACGGGTATGGCGAAGCCCAGGCCTATGTTCCCGCGGTTTGGGGTTGTTATAAAGGTGTTCACTCCTATGAGTTCGCCCCTGACATTCACGAGAGCGCCGCCGGAATTTCCCTGATTTATCGGCGCATCGGTTTGGATGAAATCGTTGATGTTCCCCCGCGGACCATTCCTTCGTCCCAGGGCGCTCACTATCCCGGAGCTCACCGAGCTCTCGTAACCATACGGGCTTCCGAAGGCCAGCACCCAATCCCCAACATACACCTTATCTGAATCTCCAATCCGAATCACCGGCAATTTACGTTCACTTGAGGTGAATACCAGCAGCGCGAGATCTTTCCGCTTATCCACGCCAATCAATTCGGCCAGAACGACTCTTTTATCGCTGAGCTCAACGAATATTTCTTCCGCATTTCCTATTACATGTGAATTCGTTATCACATAGTAGTCGTCACCACGAGATTCAATGATGATTCCACTTCCCAATCCCTCACTCTGCCGGAATTGCGGACCCTGGTCCTCCTCCGAAGGATCTTGAAAAAAATCATTCCATGGCAGTTCCCTGTCGCCGCTTCCCTCCGCCGCGTCTTTCGTCTTCACGGAAACCTCAACAATTGTAGGCGACACCTCGGCGTTTATGATCCTGAATGTCTCCTGAACCATCTCAGCGGATCTGTATGATGGAATCTCGGGATTCTCCGCCAGGGTCCTGTATGGAGGGAGACCATATGGCCTCAACAAACTTGTTCCCAGATATGCGCTGTAACCAATCAATACGCCGATCAGTAGTCCGATAATTAAGTTCCTATGTTTCTGCATTATCTTCAATCTCCCAGTGAAGTCAGTACTTCAGCACCCGTTTCGGTTATCAGAATGCTGTGTTCAAAATGGGCACTCAAGGACCCATCGACAGTTACCACTGTCCATCCATCTTCCAAGGTTTCAACATCCGGCCCTCCCGCGTTTATCATGGGCTCAATCGCGAGTACCATTCCCTGCCTCAACCTTGGATTCAAACCACGTGATGGATAGTAATTCGGAATCTGGGGTTCTTCGTGGAGCGAAATGCCAACGCCATGACCACAGTAACCATAGACAATACCATATCCATGTGGTTTGACAAGTTCACTTATAGCTTTTCCTATATCCTTCACACGGCCACCGGGCTTACAAGCCGTTATCCCCGCGTTTAGGGACTGTTTTGTCACTTCAAGTAACTTCCGTGTCGATTTGCTGAGAACCCCAACTCCAAAGGTGATGCACGCATCACTGTAAAATCCATCAAGTATCACTCCAATATCGCAGCCTACAATGTCTCCGTCACAGAGTGGTTCGCTATTTGGTATACCATGAATCACCTGATTATTCACGGAGGTGCAGACAGACGAGGGAAAGCCGCCATAATCCAAAAAAGCCGGCGTACCGCCGCCGCCCTTGATGGTATCCACAACTAATCGGTCGATGTCCAGTGTGCTTATACCACTGGATATCTGATTCCCTATACGAGCGAAAGTCTCTATAAGAAGATCCGCCGAGCGACGAATGCCATCCTGCTGCACTTTGTTCTTAATCGTAATCATAAGCATCCGCCACAAACTCCATGGCTCGGACGTTGCCGGGATTCAACGCAAGGGCCTCTTCAGCCATATCCCGAGATTCAATATCGTACCCGATTCTCTTGAGCGCAAGCGCGCGCAGATAGAATAACTTTGATCGGTCTTCATTTGATAGGTCTTCGGCAATGTCTTCGGCGAGAACCAAGTCATCAAGGGCATTTTGGATGAGTTTGCCGGCTTCCCGCCTTAGCGCGGCGCCCGCCTGACTCTGTATGGACAACCCCTTTTTCCCATGGCCGCGTAAGTCCCTTTGTTTTTCCACCAGGACATCGCGATTCTTCCTGATAAAATCAACACGATTCGCCAAGGTTTCAGAGGCAAGCCGCCCACTGTCGATATCGCGCTCGAGAACATCCAATGCCACCACCTCAAACAGCTCGGGAAATCCGCCGCTTGTGGCATCGGGATACCTTCCGCTTATCTCATCCAACTCACTTGAGGCAAGGATTGCGAACAGCGCGGAATCGTGCAGGTATTTCCAGCTATTCTGCGATTGGGCCGCCCTTCTGAAATCCTCATATGGGGTTGTCCCTTCCTGCCTTGGGGCAATCAAATCCACCAGCGCCGCTCCCCTCACCGCGTCCGCCGCAAGTCGCCATGCCAGAATCCAGGTTTCATAAGGACGAGTTCTCATGTATCGTTCAATCGCAATGTCCATGGAAGAAAAATTCCTCATCAAACTCATGTATTCCAGCAGAAACGCCGCGATGACTTGAGCGTCTGTTTCATGTATCGCGTATCCTTCCAATGTAACTGTTTCGAAGAGCTCCCAGAGCCGAGCCGCGTATAACCGTGGGCTAAGCATCTCCGGATCAATGGCGATTGCCGTGATTCCAAGTATGGGATCGTTGCCGTTTCCCATTGACTGCCTGATCAATCGCCTGGCCAGGGCTGGCTCCGAATTGATATGCCTGCGCGCCCAGGCGGCTTTAACCTCGCTTCTATCCGGAAAGCGATTTAGAGCCTCGTCCAGAATTTCCTCCGATAGTCTTACATTGCCGGCCGTCTCTTCAAGAGCGGAGAGATTTATCCAAATGCGCCATGAGTCATCGTCCAAGTCTCCGCCATTGGAACTGACGAGTTCCAATGCCTCGTTCCAGGCATCCCGCGCCAAATTCTGATATCCGGCCCTCGACCGCATGCCATAGGCTTCCCAATAAAGATCGCCGAGCAGTCCAAGATTTCGCCAGGAAGCGACTCTCCGGCGACGGGCGTCGTCAAGACGGTGGGAGAGCCAATCGATTGCACTGTCCTTATATCCAGCATCCAAGGCAATCTCGGCCAATGCCGTGTATACGTTTCTACTGGACGGCAGATTCTCATCCGACCACCTCCGGGCGCCTGAATCATCCTCCATCAGAATAAGTGCCATTTCATACGCTCTTTCAGGTTTGCCGTTTAGCATGTACAGAAGCGCCGCATCATAACTCAGCTCGGCGGACCCGGTCAGCAGGGCGATTCTGGAAAAAAGCTCAGGATCGGAACTGTCATAATCCCCGCCTATGAAGCGCCTTATGCGATCGTCGGTGTTTCCAGAGAGGTTCTTGAGCCGAATTTCGGCCGCCAAAGAGTACCATTCGCCGCCTGAGAGCAGTTGAACGTGCCTAGACGCCTTAGACAGATTGCGGCCCCGGAGCAAACCCCACAACCAGTAAGCCAGAAAATCTTCATCACCGGCTCCCGCCGATGCCGCCCGCCCGGCGAGCAGAGTGAATAGGCGGTAATCAGACGGCCGGGCATTTGCCGGTATCGACTTCGCGGCAAGTAAGAGTATCCGCTTCCAATCCGCGGAAGAAACAGCCTTCTTCGAGGCCCTCAGCAGTTCGCGGCGGAATTCGAATTTCGAATCATTCCGAAGCGCTGATTCCGCCAATGGAATCAATTCGCTGAAGCCGTCCTCACTCGGATTTCGAAGAAGAAAAAGTGAGGCTGCGATGGCGACGGCCAGCAGTATCAACAGAGTTGCGAGTAACCAAAGCAAGCGACGATTGCCAATCATGGATATCAAGATAGAGGGGCTTTGTTGATACCGTCAAGGACACCGTTTACGAATCGATATGATTCGTCAGACCCAAATTTTTTTGCTATCTCTATGGCCTCGTCGATGGTTACCGAGGGAGGAATGTCATGCCGAAAAATCAAGGCATACACGCTCATCCTCAGATTAGCCAGATCCACCTTGGAAAGCCTCTCAAAACTCCATTTTGTCAAATGATTTCTGATTCGCTCGTCGATGTTTTCGATATTCTCAATCGTTCCAATAACCAGAAGAGAAGCGAATGTCCGTGTATCCTCGCCGGGTTTGGTCTCGAGCCATGCGAAATCCAAGAGCTCATCAATCGGAGGCCTTGATTCCTCCCAGGCGTAGAGTGATTGAAACGCACAAATTCTAGCCTGTCGTCGGGCGCCCATTTTGAATGCTTACTTATAATCTCCGAAATAGATTATCGTAGCACGCTCCCTGAGTTCCGCTATGGTAGCCTGGGTAACCTGCTCGAATACTTCCTGATATTGGGAGGCATAAATGACTTCTTCCAAGTACGAACGCACTTCCGAGTCGTCTTTTGGCAGTAGTTGCGCCGGTTTTTTTTCCTTAACCCGCACAATATGATATCCGACATTGGATTTCAGAACCTTGCTGATCTCACCTACTTCCAGGGAAAAAACACTGGTAATGAATTCAGAACCATAGAGCTGATTCGCAATTTCGTCCTCCACCATAACCGGACCCACCATCCCCCCTCTAACCTTGGAAACCTCGTCTTCAGATTCAGAGATGACAAGCTCCTCGAAGCTCGCGGATGAATTGATCAGACGATTATAAACCGCCTTCGCCTTCTCGCTCTTTGCCCTGGATTCCTCGGGACCGCTGTCGCTCGTATCAAAGAAAATGTGATTGAACCAAACGGAGTCCTTTATGAGAAACTCGTTCAGCCTCCGCTGATACTCACTGTTCAACCTTTCCTCGGTTGCGACGGGTATCGAATTGAAGGCTTCCTCGTTGTTCAGATTTATATACTTTTCGGCAAGCAATTGTCTGCGTACTGTTTCCTCATACTCCTCAACGCTGATACCCTGCTCTTCCACAACCTGCCGGTATTGCCGCTTATCCGTAAGAACCGCGCCCGGAGGTAGATAGCCCAAGGCCGTGAGCTGCTGCGACAGAAGGGTTATTCCGGCCTGTTCAACCTCCCCATCGCTTACAATCACCCTCTTGTCGGACTCAGCCGCCTGGAGTAAGATAACTTGGTTTATCAGTTGATCCAAAACTTCCTTTTTCTCCGCCGCTGTCAGGGGGCGACCCTGCTGTTGCTCTATGGCCTGAATCGTTTCATCGAGTTGCCGGCCCGAAATGGGCTCGGTTCTCTCCAATCTCACTGTGGCAACGGCCATATCCTGCGCCACCGCAATAAAAACCACGAGAAACGCCAGCACGCCGATTAAAAAACTTTTCTTCATAATAGTCCTCAGATTACTTAAGGGAGGATACCTCGCCGAGCACAAACCATCATATATTCGATTTCTCGATACGCAGCCTGGAACCTATCGTCTCGGCCTCCACCGCGGCGCCAAGGATGTCGGATGTTTTAAGATACATCCCCTCTTTTTCCATCGTCTTCATCAATGAAGCAAGAAGCCTTCTCTTTCGCAAACCACTTCTCCCAACGAAGGCATAGCATCGTTTACCAGTCAGCCGGCCGGCGGTTTTCAGGAAAACGCCCAGCGATTCGGGGACGGTTTTCGAAAAGGCTGAAACGGCTACAGTGCCAACGGCGATGTAAGAAAAAGGGGTTAGCAGCGCCTCTGTTCGAGCATCCACGAGCGTAACTTCATGCCCCTGTCGTTCGATTCCTCTCGTCAAACCTCTGACAACACTGTCAAAACTCTCCGAATTATTCGGATTCAGATAAACTACCGCAACCTTCAGAGGTTTCTCCTTATAATAAGAACTACGGCTCTTCCGATCCTTCCGGTTCTTCAGGCTGTTCCAGGAACCAGTCCTGTCCAGTTCCTTCCGCGGCGCGGAATTCACCGATGACATTATCCGTGTCCCCCGATTTATAGGCAATCGCAACCGTAAGAGACGAGAGCATGAATAGAACGCCGAGAACCGACGTGGCCTTAATCAATACGCTTCCGCCGACAGCGCCGAAGGGGGTGGCCCCACCCCCCCCAAAAAGTCCGCCGAAGCCTTCGCCCTGTTCATCCTGCAGCAGAACCAGAGTTATCATCAGAATTGCCGCGATGGCGAAAACAACCAGAAAAAGTGTACCTACAATACCCAAATTTATCTCCTAATCAGTGTTCGCGTTGAACGCCAGAATTTTCGCAAAGGAATCCGCCTCCAAAGAGGCTCCTCCCACCAAGGCGCCGTCAATGTCTTTCCGCGCCATCAGCTCAGCCGCGTTTTCCGGCTTCACCGAGCCTCCATATTGAATCACGGTTGAATCCGCGACATTTGTAGAGTATAACCCGGCCAATCTGCCTCGACAAGCCTTATGGACGCTCTCCGCGTCTTCCGGACCCGCCGTTTTTCCGGTGCCAATGGCCCACACCGGCTCATAGGCAATCACCACCTTCGGTATCAAGCCGCCTCCAATACCCGAGAGTCCGGCCTCGATTTGCCCAAAACAAACGCTCTCCACCCTGCCCTCTTCCCTTTCCTCCAGAGTTTCTCCTATGCAGAGTATAACACCCAAACCGTGCCTGAGCGCGAGTCTTACTTTCTTATTGATTGATACGTCCGTCTCGCCATATATGTGACGGCGCTCGCTGTGCCCAAGAATTACATATTTCACTCCCAGCGCCTTTAGCATGAGCACAGACGTTTCTCCTGTATGCGCTCCTGATTCAACGGATGCCATGTTCTGAGCAGCCAGCATAACATCGGAGCCCTTCAAGGTTTCCGCGACAGAGGGCAGGCAGACAAAGGACGGCGCCACCATCGCCCGCGTGTTCGCCTTTCTATGCATGCCCCTAATCAATCCAGCCAATTCAGAGGCCTCGTTCGGCGTCAGATTCATTTTCCAATTACCACATATCAGGTATTCTCGCGACATGCTTACTCCTTAAGCGCTGAAACCCCAGGCAGCTCCTTGCCCTCAAGGTATTCCAATGTGGCGCCGCCGCCGGTTGAAACATGGTTGATGCTGTCCGCCAAGTTGAACTTGTTAACCGCGGCGACAGAATCTCCGCCACCCACAACCGTGGTTCCCTCGCATTTGGCGAGCATTTTGGCCACCTCCAAGGTTCCCTTGGCGAAGGCTTCAAACTCAAAAACCCCCATTGGACCATTCCACACCACCGTTTTGGCCTCGGCAATCAATCCGCCAATCGCCGAGATGGTTTTGGGGCCGATGTCCATCGCGATTTTCCCCTCAGGAATATCCACCCTGTCAACGTTTTCAGGTTTCGCCTGAGCACTGAATTCACCGGCCACCACATGATCGAGCGGAAGAAGCACTTCCACGCCCTTCTCCCTGGCCTCTGCCAGGAATGACCTGGCAGTGCTGATATACTCGGCCTCCACAAGAGATTTTCCAACCTGAGAGCCCCGCGCTCTCAAAAAAGTATAGGCCATGCCCCCGGCGATAATGAAGACATTCGCCAACAGCGATCTAAGAACGGCGATCTTGGATGATACCTTGGCGCCGCCTATAATCGCCACAAAGGGAGAGGGCGGGTTGCCAAGAATCCCATCGAGAAATTCGCACTCCCTTTCCATCAACAGTCCCCCCGCCGACGGCAGCAGCCTCGCGATTCCCTCCGTGGATGCATGGGCGCGATGGGCGGCTCCAAACGCATCATTCACATACATATCACCGAGTTTCGCCAATTCGGAGCAGAATCGCGCGCTGTTGTCGGTTTCCCCGCGGTGAAACCTGGTGTTTTCCAGAAGCAGTATCTCACCCGGCTTCAAGCCCTTGGCGAGGGTTACAACTTCCTCTCCAATTACATCCGGGGCCATGCTCACCCGCGTCTTGGTGATTTCAGCCAAGCGATCTTTCAACAGGGAGAGGCTGAACTCCGCCTTTGCCTGGCCCTTGGGCCTCCCAAGATGGCTCATTACGACAAGAGAGGCCCCCCTCTCCAAGAGGTACTTCAAAGTCGGCAGGGCCCCAAGCATGCGGGTATCGTCCATTATCTTCCCATCTTTCAAAGGGACATTGAAATCCACTCGAACCAGAATTCTCCTGCCCCTCGGATCTATATTCCTAACCGTTCTAATTGGCACTTCATCACCTCAACTTGGCGGCAGACGCTTACCGCGTCGCCTAGCATCATAAGCTTACAAAGCTTAACCAGCATCCTCATCTCATGGTAAGCTATTCCATGCGGCCCATTCTACACGATTTCCCTAAGATATATCGACAAGGCAAACCCGCCATTTCACCAGGATTCCAGGCGGTTTCAGGTGTGCCTGAGCAGGTGGGGGAGCCTTTAACAATCATCAATCCACCTTTGGAACACGTCTCAAGGCTGTCCTACACGCGTAGCATGCCATGAACATGGTTGAATAAGGACTCGCAAGTTCTATAAACAATGCGCCAGACAAGTTCAAATCCATCCATCCCCCCATACCAAGGATCCGGAACCTCACCCCGTCCCTCAGGATCGAAATCCCTGAACATCCTAACCTTCTCCCTATTCTCATCTGTTCGACAGAGGGCCAGGGTGTCGGCGAAATTCCGTTCGTCCATGGTTAGGAGAAGATTATAATCCTCCAAATCCAATCGCGAGAGTCGGCGCGCCCGGTGATCAATTATCAAACCATGTCCCTCAGCAGTCCGCCTCATTCTGTCATCGGCCTGCTCGCCCCTGTGGTAGGAATTGGTTCCGCTCGACTCAACCTTGATTCTCCGCCCCAAGCCGTTCTTCATCACCATTCGCTCAAAAACAGCATGCGCCAGTGGACTCCGGCAGATATTCCCAGTGCAGATAAACATGACGCGAAAGATATTCATCCGGCCAGTATATCCCGATTCAATCCCCCAAGGGCAAGGAATGCTCACTCTTAATCAACCCTGGTGGAAAGCCCAGTCCACAACTAAACGCGTTCGAGAATCCAATCCGAATACAGCCGATACACTTCTTCTCGAATAATATCATTGTGAAGCTCATGATATGCGTCATCAAAAATAAGCAATTGCCTGTCATCAGATCCAATCTGAGCATGGAAGTCTTCAATTGGCTTACGCGGCGCGAGTCGATCCGCCGCCCCATAGCAAAGCAAAATTGGCGAAGCGACTGTCGCGGCCCGAGAAAAAATCCTCTTCTGAGCGGCCGCGAGTTCACTTCCAAAACCGACACATGCCTTGTCATGCACCAGGGGGTCTTCCCGGTATTTCTGACATACCAGAGAGTCCCGACTAATCGCATCGCTGTCAAGCCCGACTTTCACCCTGAGTTTCGGAGTAAGCAGAGTAAGCACCTTTGAGACTATCAATACGAATTTCGATATCCCCGGAATACCAAGCGCCGGCGCGGATATAAGCATTCCGCGAGGCGAAAAACCGCCGCTCTGAACATAGTCAAGCACAATGGTGCCGCCCATGCTGTGTCCAAATAAGAAAATCGGAATCACCGGGTACAATCCCGCCACAAGTTCGAGAGCGGAATTCAAATCATCCCACAAATCCTCCCAGCGAAGAATAAATCCTCGCTTCCCCCCGGAGAGTCCGTGTCCGCACCAATCAAACGCCACAACATTGATTCCCTTCGAACAGAAATACTCCGCGAACTCAGAGTAACGTCCGGAGTGCTCTCCAAACCCGTGCACAATCACCAGGCAGGCCCCAGGCGCAACGGCCTCCCACTTCCTGCCATACAACCTGACCCCCAGATGGCCCTCGAAACTCAACTCTTCCATTCAATCCATCCTCCCATCGCACGCGCGGCCACTCCATCCGTGTGTTCACTGTGTGTATCCATAGCCAAATTACTCACTCTCCGCGCGCCGGCAATCTCCCCAGGTTCCGGGTTTTCATTGCCGCCTTTCGGCCTTGTCCTGTCCGCGAATCATTCACGCAATCTCTCCAGGCATATGTCTTATCACCGCTCCACGGCTTGTAAACAGCAGAACCAACGAAGCCGCGATGGTTAGAAGTAGAAAACCAATAACCAGACTCACAATTCCATCCAATCCAATCCGCGGCTCGAATTTCGCGATATTCGCAACCGCGAACGACCCAACTCCAAATCCGAGCGTGAACTTGATTCCAAACCCGGATGATCGCCATTTAGCCGGAATCAACATCGAATAAAGACTGTTCTCAATTGGCTGTAAACCTAGCGCGAAAAAGGCAAACATACCAATAAGGGGCAGGGAAGCCCAGCCGGAAACCAACCTGGCCAGGAGAAGAAACGGGAGCGCCAGCGAGAAAAACAGCAGGTAAGCCCTCCTCAAATCCATTCTGTCCGCGATGCGTCCACCTGCGAGCTGACCAAGCATCCCAACTATCATCGCCAAACCAGTCGCCAGCGCCGCCATCAAACCAGTAATCCCCATCCCAGTCGAAGCTTCATCCAAGTCGTCGAACAGCCTTCTTATCCCATCAAAATCGCCGGTAAACCTGAATTCAAACCAGCTTGGCAATACAAGGGTGAATGAGCGATACATCAGCCCCGCGAAAACGACTACCATGCACAGTATCAGAAAAAGAACCAGGGCATTCTGCCCTGAAACCCCTTCGCCCCGCTGTCTATCCTCCAGCCGAGAAATAGAGAAAGGCACTACCAAGGCAAGAAAACCTCCAAGAATTCCCACAACTCCAAAGAAAACAAAAGTCATCTTCCAGCCTACAATCCACCCAAGAACACCAGCGAAAAAGGGCGATAACGCGATACCAAGGTTCCCGAAGATTCCATTCAAACCTAATCCGCGTCCCCTCAGCCGCATCCCCTTCGAAAGCAGGGCAAGTCCCGTGGGATGATAGGCCGAGTTCCCCACCCCAGCCACCGCAAGCGAAATGGACAGCGTCAGCGCGTTTCGGCTTAAACCCGCCCCAATCAATCCAATGCCCGCGAGAATGATCCCCAGGGCCAGCGCGAATCTCGGATTCCACCTGTCAGCCAGGAAACCCCAGGGAATGGCACATACTCCATATAGTAAGTACATAAGAAAACTGATGGAGAAGGCCCCATCCAACTCCATGCCCAAATCCCGCGCGATTGTCGTAACCAGCGGTGGAAACAGCAGCATTGTGAAATGAGTAAAAAAGTGGCCGATGCTCGTGAACGTAAGGATTCGACGCTCGTTGCTGTCCATACGTCAATCTATCTCACATCATGGTTCCAACGTCAATAAACTGGATTCGCGATTGAGAACCCCATGAAACCTGATATCGGGCTATTCCTGCCGGCGTCGTGGGTTTTCATTGGACAACGCATGTTATTGTGCGCGAATACACCTATTGGCGGCGGTTCTCGACGCCGGTCACGCCTGTAAGAGCGATTGGAATAACATCCTGAACCGACGCATCGGGTTGTGAGATTCTCCAACCCAATCATTCAGAGTGACACTCCGCCAGGAAGCACAGGCCGCCCCGGGGGGGTCTGAATTCCAGGCGAACCGGGGGCCGCGCTGCCGCTTCCACATCACAGGCTTTCGGCCATCATACGCGGCCCGCTCCGTGCCTCATACTCCCAAACAATCCGATTCTCCGAAATGTGGGCTGTGCCTCAAGGCCGTGATGCTCTATATTGAGTCATGCCGGATTTACCACATCTCCCACTCCCCGAGGAAGACCTCAAAGAGTTACAGCGGTTCTGCCTGGAAAACGCCGACCGCGGAGAGATACTGAAAGAATCGCTGGCCCGGCGTGGAATACCTTACAGAGTGATTTCGATCGGTGAGAGCAGGCACATAGCGCTCCCCACCCCCAATGCGACAGAAATGGACAGGCAGTATTATCGCGTCACCCTTATTTCCCACTACGACAGGGTTCATGGAAGCCCCGGAGCCAACGACAACGCCGCATGCATCTTCCAGCTCATGAGCCATTGGGAAGAGATTCGCAGACTCGGATGGCGGCACCGTACTCAAATAATATTCACGGACAGGGAGGAGCTCACAAAGAACATGAGACCCACCGACCAGGGCTCATGGTTTCTGGCAAGGCATCTTAAAAGGCTGAATGTGCGGAACCTGCTCTTTCTGGTACTCGATATGTGTGGAATCGGCAATACACCGGTGTGGGGACGCGGCTTGCGGAAGTCAGGGATGAGGCGGAACGGTGATTCAATTGCCGGCGCCTACCGGGTGATGGAAAACTTCTTGAAGAATTATTCCAACGGGCGGGATTTCGGCGTCAATCCGATGTTCTCTGACAATCTGGGGCTGCTGCTCGGGGGATATCCCGCAATCCAACTCTCAATCTTACCGCGCGACGAGGCGCTATACCTGGCAGAGCGGTATGGGAAGGTCAACTCCGATAATCCGGCGGGCGGCCGACAAGGAATCAAGCTGCCCGAAACATGGAAGGCCTCTCATGGTTCAAATGACAGCGTCGGCACACTGGAATACAGCGCCTTCCTGCTGATGGCCAGGATTCTGAGAAACCTGGCCCAATATCGCTTCCCGCTTCCCCGATCCGCCACTTGATTCAAACTCCGCTGAGACTGCATCCTTGTCTGAATATGATACATTGGATATGGACGGCCATCTTAACCCTGCTCCCCGTCTTTGAACTCAGAGGCGGCCTTCCCTACGCGCTGCTTCTGGGCATTCCATGGATGCTGGCCTATCCGTACTGCGTACTGCTCAACGCCCTCGTGGCGCCGATCGCCTACCTGTTTCTGGACAGCGTCCATAAGCTGCTCTATCGCTGGCCCTTCTATTCCACGAACTTCGACAAGCTTGTCGAACGGACCCGGAAAAAGATGACAAGGAAAGTCGAAATCTTCGGATTCTGGGGTGTCGCCGTGTTCGTCGGCATCCCCCTCCCTGTCACCGGGGCGTGGACCGGCACCCTGGGCGCCTGGATACTCGGACTCAGCCGGAAGAAAACCCTGCTCGCGATTCTAATCGGGGTTGCCATATCGGGCCTGATTGTATCGGCCGTGGTATTACTCGGAATAGAGGCGCTGGATTTCCTTGTCAAACAGGTTCAGAAGTGATGGAAGGCGCCTGGAATCCCAAGGCGGGGCAAGGCCGCCGAAACAGCCGCGCCTCACTCCCCCGCCCCATGTGGATTCAAGAACTCCAGAGCGCCCCTGAGCACCCTCTTTCCGGACTCGTAGGTAAGCCTCTCCAAAGCCTCGTGATAGGGCAGCCACACCCGTCCAAGAATCTCCTCCCCGTCCGAGAGCCTATTCCCGCCTTCCCGAGCGGCGGCGGCTGTGCGGAGCTCCCCACCTCCCATCCTACTTTTTCCTGTAGAACCGGTCTTTCTTCCCAGATAGTACACAACCTCCTTTCTGCGTCCGTCAGGCAGGTTCCAGGCCTCCCGCATTTGAAATCCATCCATCAATGCCACATCGACATCCCCCTCCTCGCGGATTTCTCTTATCGCGGTTTCGAATGGTGTTTCGCCGGGGTTGGAGTGTCCCTTCGGATGGCTCCAGTGCTGTCCGCTTGAATGCTGAACCAGAAGGAACCTCTGTTCGTTATCGACAACCACCGCGCCCCACGATCTATCTATTTCCATTATCCGATTTTCGCCAGATCGTACGGGGTTCGCTGATAGACATAGTAATTGAGCCAATTGGAAAACAGTAGATGCGCATGGCTGCGCCATTGGATGATGGGATACTCGTTTGGATCGTCGTTAGGAAAGTAGTTACACGGAATGGGGGGATTGTCGCCCCGTTTCAAATCACGCTCGTATTCCTCCTTGAGGGTTAGAGGATCGTACTCGGAATGCCCGGTGACAAAAACCCGCCTTCCGTCCCTGGCAATCACGATGTAAATGCCCGAATCCTCGGATTCCGAGAGTATCATAAGATCTTCCATTCCTTCGATATCCTCCCGTCTCACTTCGGTGTGCCTGGAATGCGGGGCATGGAACTGATCGTCAAAACCACGCACAAGGGGCACCCTGGCATCCACGATACTGTGTCGAAACACGCCCGAAATCTTTGTTTCAACCGGATGCTTGGGGACACCGTAGTGATAATAAAGGCCCGCCTGCGCCGCCCAGCATATGTAGAGAGTGCTATACACATGCGTTCGAGCCCAGCCCATTATCTCCGAGATTTCGTCCCAGTAATCGACTCTTTCGAATTCCAGGGTTTCAACAGGGGCTCCCGTGATAATCAGGCCGTCGAATTTGAGATTCCTTACGTCTTCAAAAGTCCTGTAGAAGTAATCCAGGTGCTCTCTGGGGGTGTTCTTGGATTCATGAGAAATGGGCAGTATCAGTTCCACCTCGCACTGGAGCGGCGTGTTCGAGAGCATGCGCAAGAGCTGGTTCTCGGTAACTATCTTGAGCGGCATCAGGTTCAGAATCAGTATCTTCAATGGACGTATGTCCTGATGTGACGCCCTTGAGGCAGGCATTACAAAAATGTTTTCCCTGCCCAGAACCTCAATCGCGGGCAGTCCGTCCTGGATGGTTATCGGCACGGAGGCACCTCACAAATGCGGATAGTTCAACTGCGGATTATCCAAACTATCGGCGATTAGAACAAGTGAGTCCGAAACTCGAATCCTAGGCCCTTACGAAGGGATTGCCACGTTTCTCACTTCCAACCGTGGTTGGAGGACCGTGTCCCGGATATATAATCGTCGAATCATCCAGGCTGTATATCCTGGTCCGAATGGACTCCGCCAACTGGTTGAAATCACCGCCCGGAAGATCGGTTCGCCCCACGGAATCCCGAAATATCAGGTCTCCCACAAAACAAATCGAATGACTCGGAATGTGATATGCCAGCGAGTCCGTCGCGTGGCCGGGCACCTCGAGCACCTCGATTTCAAAACCGGCCGCCGGCAAGCGAATCCCGCCCGCCAGCGGAACTGAAACCCTTCCCTTCGGACGCTCATCGGCGGAAAGCTCGAACATATCCAAGGCTTGGGGATTCTCAATGGCGTCCCGTGAATCACCATGGGCATGAACCGGGACATCCTTCTCAGTGAAGTATCCGACATCCATGACATGGTCGAAATGCGAATGCGTGATGAAAACGGCTTCGAGTCGGCGCCCCGTCTTCTCGAGTACAGCGCTCACTTCATCGAAACAGCCCTGGGGGGCGTCCAGCAAAATCACCCTCTCATCGGCATCCAATCCAAAGAGGTATGCGTTCGTTTCAAGAGCTCCGCAAGTTAGAACTCTGATAAAAGACACTGGCTAATCCAACTTCCCAAGAATCCCGGACAGACCAAACTGGGCGGATAAGGCATCTCTTTTGGAATCCAGGATTACAACATCCTCACTATCGAGATGATGTAAGGGCGGAAACTTCAACTTGACCGGATTGACCGGCGTCCCGTTGTAATGAACCTCATAGTGGCAGTGGGGGCCGGTTGAAAGTCCGGTGGAACCCACATAACCAATAATCTGGCCCTGGCTCACACGGGCTCCGACATAAATTCCGGCGGCGATTTTGCTGAAATGGGCATACAGGGTGTCATAGTGATTCGCATGAGAGAGTTTCACCATGAAGCCATAGCTCTTATGCCAACCCGCCTTGAGAACCCTCCCCTCTCCAGCCGCCATAACCGGGGTTCCACTCGGAACCGCGAAGTCAATGCCACGGTGCAGGCCATCGAAGTTGAGAGCCGGAATTCTCCGATATCCAAATCCGGATGAAATACGGGCGCCGTCAACCGGTGTCTTCAGGAGAGTTTTCTGAACCGATTTCCCATTCGGCTCATAGTAGTTGGTTTTCCCGTCCAGTCTCTTATAGCGCCAGAATTCGACATTCCGCGCGCCGCTTTCCAGTCTCGCGCATATCAACGCGCCGGCAGTCATGTATTCATCATCGTGGTTATACAGTTTTTCATAGAGGATTATCAATCTATCACCGGGTTTGATGTCCCGCTGAAAATCGACATTGAAGCCAAATAGTCCGATTGCCTCCATCACAACCGAAGCGGGCACCCTGTCATCTCTGGCGGCCTCAAAAAGGGAGCTCTCGATGGTGGTAACAGACATGGTGGGAATCGAATAAGTTTCTGTGATATCTTCCTCCGTCCGCCAGGCGTCTCCATCATACCGGGCTCTGACGGTCCGATCGAAGTCAACCTTCAGTTCCACTTCTTCCACCCGCCCATCCTCGGAAGTCTTGACAAGCACCTCCTGCCCCTCGAGTATCCTCCTCATATCCAGTACCTGGGCGAGACTGTTCACAATATCGGAGACGACAAACACCGAATAACCGGCACCCGATAAAAGGCCGGATAATGACTGACCTCTGGCGAGTTTCAAAACAGCCCCGCTGTGGTTTCCGCCATCCGGGCTCGCGGGAATCCGCGCGATACCGGTGTTTTCCCCGGCGGATAATTTCCGCGCCTCCTCGGCTTTCACGCTAGCCGCCGCGCGGGATGGATAGTAAACAGCCGTCAGCGCGATCACAATGAAACAGAACACTAAATAGCAGTTCCGAATCATGATTCGTAATAAGTTCATATGCATCACCCTCCAGGAGTCCAATCGGTATTGATTACATAGGCGAGAAGGCGACTCTTCTCCCGGCTGTTGAGCCTGGCCCTGATTACAAGCCCCTCGTCGCTGTATTTCTCGCTCAGCACCGTCGATTCTCTGTGCAGTCTGGCTCTCAAATCCCATCTGGCGGGAGGTAGATTCAGGGTAACTATCGGATAATCGGCATTCAAGGTTCCGGTAAACGTTTTCAACAAGGCTTCAATCCCCTCCCCGCTTCTCGCCGATACGAGTAAGCCGTCAGGATATCTCATACAGAGTTCCTCACGCGCGTGTTCACTCAATTTATCGGCTTTATTGAGAACGAGTATTCGCTTTTTGTTGCCGGCGCCAAGTTCGCGCAGCACTCCGTCCGTAACCCGGACATGCTCATCCAATTCGCCGCCGCTGGCATCCACCACGTGAAATATCACATCAGCATGAAGGGCCTCTTCCAGCGTGGACTTGAATGCCTCGATAAGGCCGTGGGGAAGTTTCCTGATGAATCCGACAGTGTCGGTGATAAGCAGTTCGCGTCCATCCCGCAGTTCGAAGCGCCGGGTGACAGGGTCCAGGGTGGCGAAAAGCTTGTTTCTCACGAGTACGTCCGAATCGCTTATCGAGTTCAGCAAGGCGGATTTTCCGGCATTCGTATACCCCACCAACGACGCCGACGGAATGGGACGTTCCACCCTTCTTTTTCTGCGAATCTCCCTCTGATCGCCCAGCTTCTCGAGCTCTCCCTTGAGCCTGGCGATTTTGTTCAGAACAAGTCGCCTGTCCGTTTCCAACTGTGTTTCGCCCTTGCCCCTATTCCCTCTGGCGCCGCCCCGCTGTCGGGAGAGATGAGTCCAGGCTCGAGTCAACCTGGGGAGGATGTATTGCATCCGGGCAAGGGAAACCTGCAGAACAGCTTCCCGAGTACTGGCCCCGGCCGCGAAGATATCCAGGATTACCTCCTGTCTATCGATAACCGTCACTTCCCAGCCGTTCTCGAGATTCCGCTGCTGGGCGGGTGAAAGATCGCTGTCGAAAACCACAAGGTCTATTTCCTCATCCACGATTATTCGGGCAATCTCGTCCACCTTGCCATTCCCAATCAGATAACGTGGATTGATCGACTTGAGTGAAAGCGATATGGATTTTTTCGCGGAAATTCCCAGAGTCTCAACAAGATTTCGCAGTTCGTCCAAATGGGCTTGCACGCTGATTCGCGCTTCATCGGCATCGCATATGCCGATAAGGAGGGCTTGCTCGCGGGCGCGGGAAAGAATATCGAGCTTCCTTGAGTCCAATGAGAGATTGTCCACTAGCAAACGATTATATTCAAGAACGCCCCGCCCCGTCACAGGAAGCCGCGGGGAAGAGTCCATTGGTTTTCAGGGCCTGTTCTCAAAAGGCGCTTCCTGGGAAACCGTTCCAGCTCCTGAATACTCCGCCCCGGTCTCTTAACATCGACGTGGTCCGCCCCCGCTCCTTAAGTTTCGAGCTTGCCGCCAAACCGGCACAGGGGATATGGGAAATATCGGACCCGGAGCTCAGAGTATCACTTCCTGTCCTCCAAGTCGGTCTCGTCCGACAAATGCTCTTTAGGAAATCTCCCGCTGATAAAAAAAACAAGATGCATCACGGCAAGGAATGGAGCATGCTGGTTCCAGGTTGCCTATGCAAATATCAAATGGCTCCAAGTGCGCCATGAGTGACTTCAAAATCGGCGGGGCAGGAGTCAAGAAATGTGCCATTTATCTCTTCAAATATGACACAAGCCGCCTTTTGGACAGATTGGAGCGTCTCTCGTACAGATTTGACCGCCTCGAAGAGAGTATGAAGAGTATCGGATGTGACATGAACAGGCTCGAGAACAAACTCGACTGCCTTCAGAGCGGTATAAGGGGCATTCGATGTGATATAAAAGATACCATGAGTTTCTTTTCGAGTCGCATCAGATACAGCAAGGAATATACCAATACCTGCTGCGCCTTCAGTTTCAACAGGAAGAGAGGCAATGACAAGGGAGTTATCTATTGACAACGGATTTCCGGCAGGCCCCGGGCGGCCTGAAGAATGTGTTGCCCTTCCTAAAAACACCAAGAGGCGCGATGTGAAACGCTGGTCTCCAGAGGCTCCGAGCCGTGGATATCATCGTGGCGCTCCGCGGGCTTCCCGAAGTCTCGGAATCGTAATGAGCCGCCGGTTGGGCTTCACGGAAAGGCGTTTTGAGCTCCCTGGAAACCCAGGCTAAACATCGTGGTTTTGAGCCGGCGGCGATTCCGGCTCAAAGCACCGGAGCCTGTGGGAAGGGAGTTATCGGCTCCGGGGTGGAGGGGTGCTGAGCTCTCTCTCATACCCCCTAAGTTTTTAACGGCGGACAAACCTGCTATTCCTCGAAGAATCTCAAATACTCCCCATACCCCTCTTCTTCCATGTCTTCCAAGGGAACGAAGCGAAGCGAAGCAGAGTTTACGCAGTAGCGAAGGCCCCCTTCGTCAACGGGCCCGTCATTGAACAGATGTCCTAGATGGGAATCGGCATAGCGGCTGCGAACCTCGGTTCGCAGCATGAAGAGTGTTCTGTCGGCCTTATTGACCACGAAGCGACTGTCAACTGGCTTCGTGAAGGAAGGCCATCCGGTTCCGGAATCGTACTTGTCTATCGATAGGAATAAAGGCTCACCTGACACCACGTCCACATAAAGCCCATCCTCATGATTATCCCAGTATTCATTGTCAAACGCCCTTTCGGTTCCGTCCTTCTGGGTGACTGCAAATTGAAGTTCTGTCAGCTTCGATTTAAGCTCACGTTCATGCGGTTTCTCATACACGGTCCATTGCTCATCCTTCCACAGTTCCGCTAGAAAACTCTTTCGACCCGATCCCGAGGCATAGGCATGATATTGATCGGGAAATTTTTTATAGTAATCCTGGTGGTACTCCTCGGCCTTGTAGAAGCGTCCAGCGGGCAGTATGCTTGTCACTATTTTCTCTTTGAATTTTCCCGACGCTTCGAGATTTCGCTTCGAAAGCTCGGCGAGGCGTTTCTCGGCATCATCGCTGTAAAAGATGGCGGTTCGATAATGATTTCCCCGGTCGTGGAACTGACCGTAGCGATCGGTGGGATCAATGTTTCTCCAGAATACTTCAAGCAGTTCTTCGTAGCTCACAATACTCTCATCGTATATCACCTTGACTGTTTCGTAATGCCCGGTGTCGCTCTTTGTTACCTGGTGATAACTTGGATTCTCCACCGTGCCTCCGGAATAGCCGCTGTAGACAGCCGAAACACCTCGAAGCGCCTCGAAGGGGGCCTCCATGCACCAGAAGCAGCCGCCGGCAAATAAAGCCTCTTTTTCAGAACCCGACGCCACGACTATTGTCCCCAGCATCAGGAATAGTAGCGGAAAAGTTTTTGCAAGTTTCACGGATATCCTCACAATGTTTATTTTTTCTATCCACCACTCAATATAGACTCCAACGGGAAATAAAACCATTACATTTTGGACATCTTGTTATTACTCCGGCCGGCGACCAGCCGAAAATCGATGAAATCCGCTCGTCACACTCTGTTGCAAGCGATGAAAACCCGCTATAATGGAGAGGCCGCATTACCGGCGGCCGGACTTGAACCGGCACGACCGCGAGGTCAGCAGATTTTAAGTCTGCTGTGTCTACCTATTCCACCACGCCGGCGTCGCTGAAATCTTAATCGGGCAATGGGGATGGGTCAACAAGACTGAATCCAGTACAATGGCGAGGCTGAGATTCAAATCAGATGTGTGGAGGCGTAGTTATGGTTCAGAGAGTGCTCGACGTGATAAAACCAGGAGTTGTTTTCGGGGATGACTTGGGAAAGCTCTTCGAGATTTGCAAGAATGAGAATTTCGCGCTTCCTGCCGTGAACTGTGTGAACACTGAGTCGGTAAATGGTGTTCTCGAAGCGGCGGCCAAGGCAAATTCTCCCGTGATTATTCAGTTTTCCAATGGGGGGGCGACTTTTTTCGCGGGCAAGGGGATGAAGCCGGTTGGGAGCAGGACCGATGTCGTTGGAGGTATTTCGGCCGCGCGGCATGTGCATCAGGTGGCGGAGGCTTACGGGGTGGCGGTGGTTCTTCATACCGATCACTGCGCGAAGAAACTTCTACCCTGGCTCAATGGGCTGCTGGAAGCCGGCGAGGCGCATTTCAAATCGACTGGAAAACCGCTCTATAGCTCACATATGGTAGATCTTTCGGAGGAACCGCTCAAAGAAAACGCTTCCATTGCCAGGGAGTATCTAAAGAGGGCCAGCGCCTTGGGAATGTTCCTGGAAGTTGAGCTGGGCATCACCGGCGGCGAGGAAGATGGAGTTGACAACATGAGTCGCGATGCGGCGGATTTGTATTCGAAGCCCGAGGAAATCGAGTATATGTATGGCGAGCTAAGCAGGGTCAGTTCGAATTTCACCCTCGCGGCTGCCTTTGGCAATGTCCACGGCGTCTACAAGCCCGGCAACGTGCGGCTTACGCCCAGGATTCTGGAAAGAGGGCAGACATATATCGCGAAAAAGCATGGGCTCTCGAATCCGAAACCCGTAACCTATGTTTTTCATGGTGGCTCCGGTTCGAGCGAAGAGGAAATTCGAGAGGCTATAAGCTATGGCGTGGTGAAAATGAACATCGACACGGACACGCAGTGGGCCACTTGGAGCGGCGTCCTGGATTTCTATAGGAGGAACAAGGCATATCTTCAGAGTCAGCTTGGAAATCCAGACGGCTCTGACGCGCCCAACAAGAAGTACTACGATCCACGGGTTTGGCTCAGGGCAGGCCAGGAGTCGCTGGTAAAGCGGGTTATCGGAGCCTTTGAAAGCCTAAACGCGCTTAATCGAAATTAGATCCTGGCAGCCTCGGGCGAAGGACGGCCGACTTTTTTGACGCTGCCGTATCGGCCTCCGACGAGGCGCTTTCCCCCGTTTTGGGTCAGGCTCCGCCGAAGTAATTCAACTCCGGCTTACCCGATTGCCGGCGGGAAATGCTGGAATTAAGTTATGCCGGAAGAGAAGAAAGCGGAATTCCACCTACCGCGCCCTGTTTTTGATACCCATTTTCACGCGTCGCATATGAGAGGCGCTGATCTGGACGATATGCTCTCAACGGCATTCAACGACAATCTCGTGGGCGCGTTGGACGTAGCCATGGACGAGAAGCTGTTTTCATGGCGCTGCGAATTGGCGAACCGCTTCGCCAGGCTATATCTATCGGCGGGAATACACCCCTCCTCGGTGAATCGTATCACAACTGCCGCGAGGCCCAGGCGCCGGAACGCCGCCAACCCCACAGCCGAAAGTGTCAATCAGGCCGATTGGGATAGTCGATTCGAGGAAATAAGGGGCCAGTGCACTCATCCGGCCGTAGTCGCCATCGGCGAAACAGGACTTGATTTTTATCGGGATTACGGCCCGAGAGATCTTCAGGAGCTGGCGTTCAGATATCATCTGGAGCTCACCGGTGAAACCGGCCTGCCAGTCATCGTGCATAATCGCGACGCGGACGAAAGGGTGCTGGCCATTATCGGCTCGACTGCCTGCAGGCGTGGAGTCTTTCACTGTTTTTCCTCCAATTGGAAAACAGCCGAAGCCGCATTGAACCTGGGTTTTCACATTTCCTTTGCCGGAAACCTCAGCTATAAAAACGCGGATGAGATTCGTACAGCGGCTCTACGGATTCCCCGGGACAGGCTTCTAATAGAGACTGATTCTCCCTACCTGTCTCCGGCACCCATGCGTGGGAGAACCAACCATCCGGGACACATCGGCTATACGCTGAAAACCCTGGCGGAATTACGCGGGGAGGACATTGAAACACTGGCGAACAGCCTGGTGGAAAACTCTCTTGCGCTCTTCGGACTTCCCGCGGGAGGCAAACCGATATAATCAGTTCGATCCGCTTCAGAGGCGCAGGGGCAGCCTGATGCTGATTCGCGTGCCGACTCCAACTTCGCTCGTAACATCGACAACCCCCTTATGCGCTTCCACCACAGTTTTGACGATATGCATTCCCAATCCGGTGCCATCCCTATCCGAAGTGGAATAGAAGGGCTCGAATACATGTTGCATGGTATTCCTGTCCATCCCGACACCGTTGTCCTTGACACACAGAACCAGTTCCTTCTCCGACCCTCTGGCGGAAATCTCTATTTCCCCCTTCCTGTCGCAGGCCTTTTGCGCGTTGTCTAGAAGATTGATCAAAACCCTGGTGATGCGATTGGAATCGAGCAGGGCAATACCCGAAAACTGGTTATCCCAGATGATATTGAGCTCCTTGGCGGTCAGTCTCGCTTCGATGTCTTCCTTGAGCTGTTCGAATATTTCCGCCGCCGTCACCGGTGAATACATCAGTCTTATCTCACCCCTCGAATAATCAAGCAGCTCGCCGGTAAGGGCGGTCAGTCTGCTGGTTTCCCGCCGTATTTGAGTAGCGTATCTGCGCAGAGCATAGGACTTCCCACCCAGTTTCAGCTCCAGCAAATCAGCATAGCCCTTAATCACTGAAAGGGGGTTTCTTAAATCGTGGATTATCATGGATGAGAATTTCCCCAGGTTTGAAAGTCGTTCCTGACGAACAAGTTGTCGGTGCACTTCCCGCAGTTCCTTATTCGTTTCCACGAGTTCTTCATTCCGTTTTCTAAGCTCGCTGATGAAGCTGTCATTGCTCGTCCTAACTATTCTGGAAATTCCTTTCATGAGTGAGAGCGCGATGCTGCCCCGCTCCGCAAGGAGTTTTCTGAAATAATTGGCTTCAATGGAGTAGCCGTCCACGGGCGACCCGGCAACTATCGTGGCGCTCCTTGGCAGCTCATCGGCCACACTCATCTCTCCCACCAAACACGGGGCCTCCCTCACCGCAAGCAGATCGACCTTCTCAGTGTCGTAATCAATCCATATGCCAACCGTCCCGCTGATCAAGGCAAAAAGATTTTCAGCATCCAAGCCCTCTCTGGCTATCACCGACCGTGCGGGATACTGGGCCGGAATGCAGATATCCGCAAGAGCGATTAGATCCGGCTCCGACAACTCCGAGAATGTGTCGATTCTCCTCAAGCTTTTTATCAGGTAATCCATCTCTTCACATCCGAAAGAAAACGAGCCCCCGCTTGGGAGGCTCGCCAATATCAACTGAGTTCGGCCCTACCAGGCATCCAGCATATCATCAGTATCCAGAAATTCCTCATCGAAGAGATCGGTGACAGCCCGAAGATCGTCAAAATATATGTAGTAGCGTCCATAAGTTTCATCAATGTCACAATTGACGACAAAGCCCTCTATTGAAATTCCGGCCTTGTATCCATAGTGATAATCACGCTGCTCAATCTGCGGCGGTATGGTGACGGTCATTTTTCTCCAGCCGGAATGGTTGAGTTTTCCCATGGGGATGATGGACCTCTGTCCCCTGCTGTCGAGAATAAGCAGGCTCAACTCATGTTCGATATTCCTTCCCACAACCCAAATCGAAACTGTCTTGGTGATACCCTCGATTGGAAGCGGGCGGATGGGCTTTATCGCGAATTCGGTGACGCCTCGACGGAAGAAGGAAACCTTGACGCCGATAACTTTGTCGTCCGCCTCGGTGATGCCGGATTGCTCCTCGGCCGAAATAAGCTCCTTATCCTTTGAACCTCCTTCAAAATCACGGAGCTGCAGCAAGCCGAAGTCCGAGGATATGCCACCCCTCCAAAATCCCGCGTCTTCCATCTTACTAACCGAAATTTCCTTCAATGCCTCCTTGGCCGTGAGAGGCGGAAGGGTTTCCGCATTGGATTCGTCTTGAGCATACAAGCCAAAGAACGCGAACAAGATAAACGCTGAAATAAGTATACTTCTCATTTTCATTCTCCCGTCCCCCAGATTTCATCTATGCGCCGCGGACTTGAGAGTCCAAAGCCATCATAGAACTCTTCCCTGACATCAGTCAGAACCCTCAGATGGTCCAAGTAAACGTAGAAATCAGCCACTGCCTCTTCAGGGTGGGTGATGAACACAATTTTGGCCAGACTCAAATTCGATACCCCCGCCCTGTTATTCTCGGCCAGTCTGACGTTGCTCGGAATACTGATGTACATGTTTTTCCAGCCAAGAAACTTTATGCTGCCCGCTTCCTGTCTTCGATCGAAGCGGACCGGCGAAAGCACGTGAGTCATGCCTTTGAAATCCCTGAAATGAAATTCAACGTAGTAATTATAATTCGCCCCCCACACCCAGAAATCCACCATCTGCACTCGTCCCGGCAATGGTATCGGCTTGGGAACAAAGCCATCACCCGAACCGGTGCCCGGAACCAATTCAAGTTGATTATATCCTTGACGATTGTAGGCGCCTCTAATGCCCAGAACACCAAGGCTGTCAGGTTCCTCGGGTTTGTGGCCGAAAAGGTCCACGGGCCATTCGCCCGAGACATTCGCCATCTGGGGGCGGTCATCGGCAGTGAATTTACTGCCCTGAACATCCCACTTCACAGGCTCACCCGAATCACTGAAAAAAGCCGAATCCTCACCATCCCATGTCTCCACAACAAGGGATTCAAGGAGTAACCTCATGTCCTGAGCTCCAAGGACACCTGAGACAAGGGTTAAAAGCACAATAACCGACAATAGGCTTCCCCGTTTCATTCCTCTCTCCTTAAGTTTTAAACATGCAAATAACAATCTTCCCCTCCCTAGACTCAAATTATAGTCTTAGAAGTGATAAGCGTCAAATCCTCTCGCTATTTCCCTATCTTATCGGTCAAATTGCTTATAAAGATATCCCTTTTGCAAACGAGCGGTATAGTATACGACATCATTCGGGTTTTCCGCCTTCAGCGTTTCCAGTATTGCCCTGTTTAGGGCTTTCAAATCGTCCTCCACGCTGGCGATGATTCTGTACCGCCAGGCCTCCGAGGCTCCAAGCGACTCGGTAAGAACAGGCAGCAAGTGTTTTTCCGATGCCCTGATCGCCTGATAGTTGGCGGGTCCCGCGAAGAGGAGCATGACTGAAGCCCCTTCGAATACTTCATCGAATTGAGACGGCAGGTTCCGATACTCATCTTCGTTTATGTTTTCAACCATCAGTTCCCCGCCGCCGTCGAAGGCGTCCACAAGCGCGTCCATCTCTCCAAGTTGAACTTCGCCACTGGCATCAAAAACCGCGATGGCGGGTTTTCCGCTGTCGGATGATATCCTTGACGCGATATTGCCGAACTGCTCCATAATCGGCTTTCTGTCTGGAAACAGGGAAATCACGTCATGATTCGAAACTGAGTTATATAATCCGCCGGCGACAATGAATCTTGTGTCAGACGGAGGCAGTTCCGCTATCGAGTCGGCATTCCACGGGCTCAAGACCACAATGTCGGCCGGACTGTCCAGGTTTCCCAGTATGTCGACCAGCGTGTTTTCCCTGTCGGCCTGCGCATGCGTCACTCGATACCCTCTCAGCCTGATTTTCAGCAGGAAAAGGAATTGTCTGCCATGCCATTTCTCCCCGTGAATGGTTTCAATGTAGGGATCGCCGACCATAAGAACTATTTTGGACTTGACGCAGGATGCCTGCAACACAGGCAGCAGGGAGAGCAAAAAGAATCCAAGATATCGTTTCTTCAAATTCATTCTCTTCAGACCAGTTCAAGCACGGGAGTTGAAAAAGACGAGGAGGCTCGCAACTATGGCGAACGCAACGCTGATAATCCAGGTAAGATAGTGTCCGTTGTTGATATGGATAAGCGGCAGAAAATTGATTATGGAGGGAAGCGAGATGGAAGCCGCCAGAAACAGATAGCGGGGCGGGCCGTTCCAATGGAGTCCCCTGTCCAAGAGCCACGTTATCAAAGCTATGGTTCCAATCCAGATAATTGGCGAAATGAAGATGCGATATACAAGGAATCCCGAGTCCCGCGTTATTCCGTACCATGCGTTGTAGAGTATCACCACACCGCTCAAGCAGGCCGCGATATCCGGAATTCTGGAATATGGATTCGAGTTTCTGTTGGAGGCAATGAAGACGATGGGTACTGCGAGGAGCATGGGCAATCCAGTGCCGCGAATCCATGCCCACCAGTATAACCCGGGACTGTCCATCCTAAATGGAGCGCGGGTAAGCAGGCCAAGCGTGATGAGCAGGGCAAGCATTCCAATGAACAGCCCGCCGAGAAAGAACCTGAGAATTCCCATCCAATCCCGCAAATTGTGAAAAGACACCACCAGTAAGAACCAAATCGGTATGGAGAGCAGCAGAAACAGCGTCATGACTGGGCCAAGCTAACATGCGCCTCGGGTTCGAACAAGTCATTTGCGTGCATGGCCGCCGATATCCAGCCGAAAGTGTTCAGCGATTCTGTTCGAGAGCGCCACCCATTGGCCCGGATCGAGTGTTTCCGGACGGCGTCTTGGATCGATTTTTTCAGCATGGAAGGCTTCTTTCACACCCTCCTGAGCTGGGAATCCCGCCAGATTGCGTAATCCACCCAGATTGTTGGAAAGTATTTTTCTCCGGGATGAGAAGAGAGTGCGGACGAGGAGTCTAAACTGCGATGGATTCTCTATGCGACCATAGGGCTCGGCGGGACGCATAAACACAATTCGGGAATTGACCCGAGGTTTTGGATAGAAGGAGCCGGGAGAAAGGCGCCCGATGTCGCTAATCTCCGCGCCCGTCTGGCATAGGACTGAAAACGATGAGTATGTCTTCAATCCGGGCTTCGAGTTCATGCGCTCGCCCATTTCATCCTGCACGATGAAAATGTTAATCGGAGCGAGACATCCATGCTCGATAAATGTGGCTATTGTCACAGCGGCGGCATTGTAAGGCAGACTTCCCAGAATTCTATCCATCTCGCACTTATCCCGCTGCTTCCGCCAGTTCTTCGTTACATCTCCCTTGAGAACGCGTATTCCACGCCCGCCTAGGTATTCGTTCAGCCAGTCGCAATAGGCGGGATCTATTTCGAATGCGGTAAGCCGCGCGCCCTTATCAAGAATCATCTCGCTCATGCACCCAAGCCCGGGGCCTATCTCCCATACCTTCTGCCCTGGAGCGATCTCCAGGCGGGAGATGAGTTTCTCCCTGGCCCCACGGTTGATGAGGAAGTTCTGACCCCAGCGTTTCCGAGGCGCGAGTCTGCGCTCGGCAAGGAGGGAGCGGATTGAGGCCGGGGAGTCGTGATTCAGTCGCCTGTGAGTTTCCGTGATTGATTCTCCAAACCAGAATTATTGGAATTATAGTTCCCGCGACGGCGAGAAGCCAAGCCGGGCCGGTGCCCAGCGCAATAGCCGGAACTTCCGCGAAGGGCGAGGAGATTTCACTTATGAGCGCAACAAGATGATTCAGAATGTTATCAAGGATGACGGCGGGGAAACTGCCGTTCGCGAAGACAAGCCTGAAACTCCCAAGCGACATTGTAATCGCCGTCAGGAAGGTAAGGAGGGGCGCCGCAAGGATGCCAATGGGGCGCCATACCCCGAAGGTGGCAAGCACCGTGGGAAGAGTGAAGAACTGAGCTCCCAGGCCCGCGCCGATCGCCGCGGAGAATTTCGATGGGAGATAGCGACTCATCAGAGTGGTGTAGGCCTTGCCGCCGATCGCGAGTCCACAGAGCGCCAGGTAGCTTAACTGAAAGGAAAGTGTGGCGGTGCTTCGGGGGAAGATTACTGTCTGTATGATGAAGGCGGCGGACAGATAGGACAGGAGGCTCAGCTTGTAGCCTCGCAGTGAGTCCAGAGTCCATAACAGATACATGGTGACAGCTCTGAAGAGCGAGGGACGCGGTCCCACCAGAATCAGAAATACCACTGCTCCGAGGGCCGAGAGTATGCCGGATGCCGAGAAGCCTATCAGTGCCTTGGTTGCGAATTTAATGGCGATTGCAATCAGGCCGAGATGAAATCCGCTCAGAGCGAGCAGATGGATACATCCGGAATTCCGGAAACGGCGCATGACCGGCGACCCGGGATCCGTGTTTCGCCCAAGCAATAACGCGGTGGTTAGAGAACTCGTATCCGGATCGGATTCGGAAAGCCGTTCGATAAGCGCGCTGTTCAACCGGTGCCGAAAACCATGGTATCGCGTTCGCCAGCCAAGGACATCGAAACTTTTCGAAAAAAAGACGAAGGGCTCGGCTATTTCGCCGGCTGGATCGCCGGCTGAACCCAATTCCAGCCTGCCCCGCATTTGCGTGAATACGCCGGCGCCCAGAGCCTCCACCGCGGCGGCGCCGAAGATGATGGTTTTTCCACGGGCGCCGGCTATCAGATCTTCCGACAGAGTTTCCATCAGACGGCCCTCGGCAATCCAATTCCCGTTCGAAATCGGCATGGGATCGGAGGTCAGCAAAACCCGTATCTGGATTATCTTATCCGGAACTATTCCCGGGGATGCTCTTTGCCGCAGGACTCCGTGAATACCGGAGCCGCCGAATACAAGCAGAAATCCCGCGATGCCGAGTGACAATAGTTCGTCTATCGATGTTTTGTGAGCTGACTTCCGGAATTCCCAGAAAACGCTTACAACTAATAGCAACGCAAAAAAAACCGCTGTCGGAGCTGCCATGATGCTCCGATTCGTTCCATATTCGCAGAACTTATCGAGCAGGAGGAATGCCAATCCACCGCCGGCAATCGGGGGCGACAGCTCTATCAGCGTGTATTTCATGTCATTATAACAGGGCCCTGTTCAATATGGCTTGAGTTCAGTCTTCTGAAATATCCTCGAGCTCTCCTATCGTCTCGTCGTCCCGCTCCGTCATCTCCTCGCTCGCTGAATCCTCGATTTCCGATTTGTTTGGTTCTGTGGTTTCCCCGTCCAGTTGGTTGAAGTCATAGTTCAACCCTGTCGAGACGTCGTCCCGGTTCATCGTGTTCGATCGTACTCGATTGATGTCGAAAATGTAAAAAAGGAGCAGCATGCTGAGATTTTCGCTGATCGGCGGAAATTCAACGTGCAGTGTCGATTCGTTTTTCGCCTGGTCGTAGTGGGACCCCTTAACCATGCCCGCTACCACGACTGTCTCATTTCGGAGAGTGAACCGAAGCTTCAGGGAACTCCCCTTTTTGATGAGTCCATCTGCAATGAGACCCACGCCACCCTCTGATATATCAGTAATCAGGCAGTTGCGCTCCAGTGAGGATTCCATCAAATTATCACCAGTCTTTTTGTCCAGATGAAGACGGGCGTGGATTCTTGTCGGCGCTCTTACGAAACCGCGTTTCTGACTTCGAATAATGTTATCGCTGTGTTTCAAATGGAATAGAAGACTGCGCTTGTCGTAAAATTTCTCCAATATGCGGGTTTGAAAAAAGTAACCGCCGTCATCCTTTCTCCATAGATAGATGCTTAGTCTGCTCCGGCGCCAGCTAAACCCCATGGGGAGCGGATCGCCTACCGGAATGGTGATTGCAATGTAGTCATCCTCGTTTTCCACAACCTTCGAACTGTATACCCCGGCTCCACTTACCCGTATCGTAAGACTTTGTCCCACCGGCACATTGTGAGTGCTTTTCAAACCCAGATGACGCCTCATCCGATTCAGTTCGATATCTTTTCGATACGCGAGCAAGTCTTTGAGAGCCCGTGTTTCGCTGTCAAATTCATCTCTTCTCAGAAATTTCCTGTTGCCGACAAGTTCGCCTATCAGGGCATCCAGACCTTCTATCGACCCAAAGATTCTCGACGGCTTCTTGAAATTCAGGTTTCTTACTCCAAACCACAGCAGTTTTATTTCCGACAGGGAAAACCCGGCATCCATACCTTTCAAATAGAAATTGAATCTTCTCCTCAGTTTCGTTACTGAAACTTGCCCTCCATCGGGCACTCGAATCACTACGAAGAGGATTACCAACAGAATTAGAAGGATTACAATCCACATATCAGGTTTTATTATCGGCGTGTGGCAGTTAGAATCGTTCCATGATACTCGTTAACTCGCGTCCCTACCTTACCACAGTCCTGATAATGATTGTTTTCATCATCCTGGGGCGGGTTGACATTGAGGAAGCGACAGACCGTTCGATTCCGCTGACATCGCTTCTTGGAGGACTTGGATTACTCTCGATTCTCCTGCCCCTGTCCTTGGGCGCTTCGTCTAAAGCGCGGAGAAGGCTGGGTTGGATCAGGCCGAGACTCTCGGATTTGCCGCAACTATTGCTGCTGGCGCTGTCAACCCTGCTTCTTGCCGGCCTGCTCCCCCTGCCAGGTTCAAATATGGAGCCTGATTTGGGCGGCTTCGCGAATGCGACGCCGCTTATACTCTGCCTGCTGCTGGCTTCCATAACCGAGGAGATTTTTTTTCGCTCCTGGATGCTGTCAACCCTGATGGCCTCCGGCCTGTCTCGCGTTCTCACTGTGGCCATCTCCGTCGCCGCCTTCGCCTTGATTCATCTATGGCAGGGACTCCATGGCGTCGTGGTTGCGGCCCTAGTCGGTTTGATATATGCCCTGTTCTTCCTGTATCGACGCAATCTTTTCGTACTCATCGGCGGGCACGCCATTTACAATATCATCGCGGCATTATATCATCAGCCGCCGGCGTGATTGCCGGCCAAGCTATGTGAGGTGATATTTGTGAGAAGCAAGTTTATCTGTCTATGTCTCCTTCTTACCATACTGGGCGCCTTTGCAGGCTGCGCGGCCCCACCTGCCGCTCCCGACGCGGAGCTTCTTCGCGAGCTGGGTTTCCATCCCATAAGCGATGGCCAGTCGTTTCCGGATATCTCGTTTGTGGATCAGGATGGTAGGGATCTGAAGCTGAGTGACTACAGTGGATCGGTGGTTTTGCTGAATTTCTGGGCAACATGGTGTCCCCCTTGTAGGGTGGAGATGCCGTCCATGGAAGAATTATCGAAGAAATTGAAAAACAGCGACTTCGCCATGATTCCGATAAATATTCGAGAATCTCCTGAACTGGTTGAAGAATTTCTGGAAGAATTTGAAATTGATTTTCCGGTGTATTACGACCTTGACGGAAGCGCGGCGAATGAACTCGGGGTACTGGGACTGCCCACATCCGTCCTGATTGATAGGGAAGGTGTCGCTCTGGCCGCTGTTACGGGTGCTTTTGATTGGCTGGATGAGGACTTGGTGGCCATGATGGAGAAATGGACGGAGAGGGGGGATGACGGCGTACCGCGGGGTGGCGGTACGGGGCCGAAGTCACAAGAGCCTCGCCTATAGGAAGCCTGGTTTCCCTATGTTTTCACCAAAACTCTTCCGGTGTAGTCGCTCCGGTGAAGTAGGACCGGCTGCCCTTTGAAGTATTCATCGACCGCTTTTCTGGCGCCGGTGAAATGCCCGTAGTCGTCGACAATTAGAACCCCGCCCTTCGACAGTTTCGGGTACAGAACCTCCAGCTCTTTCAAGGTGGATTCGTACCAGTCCGTATCCAAGCGTAGTATGGCGATTTTTTCCGGGACGCTGAGTTCCAGGGTTTCGGCTACCGCGCCCGCCACGAAATTGAATACCTCCTCATCAAGGGGGGATTTCTTCATCAACGATCGAACCTCTTCGATATCGGCCGCCCACCAGCCCTCGGCATCGCACTCCGTCAGGGCCTGTCCGCTCGACGCGATTCTATCGTTCTCTCCGGGCTTCACCATACCCTGGAAGGTATCGTAGAGCCAAATCGATCTGTCCGTGCGGGGTTCCACGCCGTGCAGAATGTGTGACGCAAGGAGACAGGCGCCTCCCTTCCATACTCCACATTCGACAATATCACCTGGAATATGAGCCTTGGATACATATCTTACAGCCTCGGCCAGCGCCCATCCCCGCTCCGGAGATATCATTGTGTAGTTCTTGACAATTCTCCAAACGCCGTTGAACTCGTCGTCCAGGTCACTAAGATACTGACTAGGAGGAATAAGACCCCAGCCTCCGGATTCAAGTTGGAACCTGGCCGACTCCAAGCGGTGCTGTAAGCTTCTCACCTGACAAACAGAAAGGCATCGGAAAGATTGTTTCGCCTAACGGTGTCGAGAACCACTCCAACTTCAGCGGGCTTTATCGGTCCAAGCAGTAATTTATAAATCAACTGGTCCGGACTGCCCGATGTTCTGACGGTCAGTACCCTAAGCGGATAATCCGGTCTCGACTGCTGTATGTCGATGACTCTGGCTTTAAAAACCTCTCTGCTTCGATACGCGCCGATCTGGATATATTCTCCTCTCTCGCCAATCTCATACCTCGAAATATCAAACTCGTCTTCCCGCGCGGCCATAAGGGACTGCTCCACCGGTTGTTCAATGGAGACTCCCACCGGCGGTCTTAATTCCGACGGGGAGAGAAAGAATACCCGGCTCCCGCTCTCCACCAGATTTCCCGCTTCAGTGTCCGTCTCTTCGGCGGAAGTCAGATTTCCGGCTCCATCCGGGGAAGCTCCAATATCCGGTGTCGCCTGATCGACAATCGAAGACGGGTCTCGAATCTTATCCACGTTGTAAACATCGACGGGACCCATGGCTACTCCGGCATCGTTGTATCCGCCAAGATCGTCAATCATGACGGGTTCGGTGACAATCGCCGCAGGTACGACTGGGTTCTCTTCCGGGGAGGAATCGGTGGAGATATCGGACTCGCTGTCCGAGGGATAAGCGGGTATCTGATCGTCTGGGAGAGATTCGGCGCTGCCGTGGTCTTCTTCATCTCCGAGTTCACTTGAATCAATCGAGGCATAAATGTCGATATCGGACGATCCGATGGGAGTCACCTGAACAGGATGAATGTGGTCCGAGGGAATTCTGATCAGCTTGGCGGCGTTCATTTCCATAAGCAGGAAGATTCCGGGGGACTCGAGCCGATCCACCACAACCACATTCACGCTCGCTCGTCCCTTTGGATTTGTAACTTCCAGAACAGTGCCCAGCGGAAAGGAATTGGACGCGGCTCGGAAATATTCCCGTGAGCCGGGGAATCGCAGAGGGTCGCCAACGCTGGCATTTCCGGTCCATACCGATTCACCCCGCAGAGAGGCCGAACAAAACAGGACTAGCGCTAAAAAACCCGCATGTTTTCTCATTACTGGTATCTCCTGATTCTTTCCCGCCGCCGCAAACCCGCATCGCCGAGCTTCGCCTCATCAAGGACGGATAGAACCGACGCCGCCAAAAAGCCACCCAGGGATATCCAACGTTTCATCACGTTGCCATCACGCTCTATAACCGAAATATCCGCGAATCCCTCAGCCACTTTGCCCGCATGTCCCACCTCCACCAAGCTCCACGAGGCGCCCTGCCCGTCTGGAACGAGCACCAAGAGCAGATCCGCATCCTGTTCGGCGGCGAATTCGCTCGCTTCCCGATTCATCACTGTGGCGGATTTATCGCCCCTGGTCAATATCCGGTCAAACACAATATACCCCTCATCGAACAGAGTATCCATGATTCCTGTTTCCAGTGAAGTTATCCGAATTCTTTGTCTCATCCCCATTGCCTGGCGGGGAACCTCATCCCTTGTTTCAATAAGAAGGGTTTGAGGAAACAGAGATACGGCAGATGCGACGTGCAGCAAGGCCGCAAGTTTCCATCTCATAGAGTTTGACATAATAAGAGTTTCGGTTTTCCAGCCGACAAAATGAGAGTTGTTTGCTTTGCTTCCCCTCGTCATTGATTCAATGTTACATTTCACGGCATGTCCAGGGGCAATCGCATCTACATCGTGGGAGCCGGTCAGTTCGGCAGGGCGATCGCGAAGGAAATTGGCGAGAATCACACCGCGGCCAGGGTTATCGCCTTCCTTGATGACGACCGCGATTTAATCGGCACGCTGGTGGATGGTATTCCGGTTCTAGGCCCTGTTGAGACATGCGTGGAGCTGCTGGACCACAAACAGAACTCCGAAGCCCTGATCGCGCTCCCCTCGGCGGCGCGCAAAAAATTGAGAAATGTCTATGAGGCCCTGCGGCGAGCCGATTTCTCCAAGATTCGGATACTGCCTTCGGTGAGCCAGATTATCACCGCGAATCCGCACGTTGTGCTCGCCAGGGAAATTGATCCCCAGGACCTTCTTGGGCGGGAACCGGTACTGATCGACCTAAAGGAAAGCCTATCCTATGTCCGGGGTAAACGGGTTTTGATAACTGGCGCCGGGGGCAGCATAGGTGCCGAGTTATCGCGGCAGATGCTCTACGGCGGTGCGGAACGACTGTACCTGCTCGATCATGGCGAAACGAGTATCTGGGCCATAGAAAGCGAACTCAGGTACTTACAGGATGCGGGAGTCGGCGAGAAGGCGATTATAATCCCAATCGTCGGCGAACTGCAGGACAGGGACTATGTGAATTTCCTGCTGGGCAGACTGAGAGCCGACGTGGTGTTTCACGGCGCCGCTCACAAACATGTTCCCATGATGGAACAGAATCCCATAGAAGTGATAAAGAACAATGTTCTGGGCACACGCAACATTGTGGAGGCTGTCAGCAAAGCCGATACCCAACGCTTTGTTCTGATATCCACGGACAAGGCCGTCACGCCTGTTTCCGTTTATGGCGTCAGCAAGAGAATTGCTGAATCAATCGTGCTTACACAGCGAAAAAGAAGATGTGATTTCATAGTTGTCCGCTTTGGGAACGTGCTGGGCTCGCAAGGCAGTATAATGCCCCTGTTCAAGAAGCAGATACTGGCCGGCGGACCGGTGACTATTACAGATCCGGACGCTCAAAGATGGTTCATGACCATTCCCGAGGCGGTCAGTCTGATATTGAGGGCGGCCAGCTTCTCTGGAAACAACGGTCTGTATATATTGGACATGGGCGACCCGGTGCGCATTGTGGATTTCGCCAGACAGATGATCCGCTTCTATGGATATGAGGAAGACAGCATACCGATAACCTTCATCGGAATGCGCCCCGGGGAGAAGAAGATGGAAAGTTTGTGGTCTGACGAGGAGGAACCTGTCGCAACCAGATATCCAAGAATCATGAAGGTGAAATTCTCGGAAGTTCAATTCAATCAGGTGCACCAGTTCATAGAGGAAATCGAACCCGTTATGTCCCTGGATCCAAGTTGCCCGGAGTTTTTTCGCAATCGGCATCACTTGAGGAAGATTATCAAACAACATTTCCCAGATGTTCAGAATCCGGCCGGGGAACCGAAATACTAGGGTGATCCCATTTTCCAAACCAAATCTCGGACGAGCCGAGATTGCGGCAATGCGAAGGGTTATCAGGAGCGGGTGGCTAACCACCGGTCCCGAGACGACAGAGTTCGAAGCGGAATTCGCGACTTTCCTGGAAGAGGCGAACTCTGCAAAAGGGGAATCGATTGGAACCCTTGCCGTCAGTTCGGCTACCGCCGGTTTGCATCTCGCTCTCGAGTCCCTCGGGATTGGCAGGGGAGATTTGGTGGCCGTGCCGTCCTTAACCTTCACGGCGAACGCGGCCGTTGTCAGATACCTGGGAGCAGATCCGGTTTTCATTGATTCCGAGCCGGTCGCCGGAAACGTTGATCCCGCCGATATCAGTCGCGTCCTTGAGGAAACAGAACGAAATGGACGGAGAATAAAGGCTGTAATTCCCGTACACCTGGCCGGCCATCCCTGCGATATCGATGGAATTCGCACGGCAATAGGAGATCGCCAGGTTCCCATCATCGAGGATGCCGCGCACGCGTTCCCTTCGGAAACACGGGCGGGGATGGCCGGCTGTTTGGGCGATATCGGTGTATTCTCATTCTATGCGACGAAGACGATTACCTGCGGCGAGGGTGGTATGGTGGCCACAAAAAACAATGATTATTTGGAAAGGATGAGATTGATGCGATTACACGGCATCGACCGCGCCGTATGGAATCGCTACAGTGGCAAGTCCGATAGGCGTTCATGGGAATATGACATAGTTGCCGCGGGCTTCAAGTATAACTTGACAGATTTTGCCGCGGCGCTGGGAAGAGAACAGTTGAAAAGGGCGAATAAACTGCTCAAATCGCGCCGGGATTTGGCGCGGCAGTATCTGACGATGCTCAGCGATATTGATGAGATAACTCTCCCCAACGACTGCCCCGGTCATTCCTGGCATCTGTTCATAGTGCGTCTGCGGGATAATGCAACCAGAAACCTGCTTTCCGACGAACTCCATAGAAATGGCATCGGTAATTCCGTACATTTCATTCCGCTGCATCGAATGAAGTACTGGAAAAACCGATATAATCTAAACCCTGAGGATTTTCGTGTGGCCGACAGGTTGGGAAAGGTGAGTCTTTCCCTGCCTCTCTGGCCCGGGTTGAAATCCAGGGAGCTGCGACGTATAGGCGGAGCAATCAGGAGTTTTTTCGGTGCACGAGCCTAAAACACTTGCTGACAGAATGTCTGGTCGGATTAGTTTGGTTGAGGATGCCGGGGGAAAAAAAACGCTCGTGGGCAAAGCCCTGAGATCGACAATCGCGAGGGGCAGAATTGTCGGGATGCGGCTTCCGGACTGCCCAAGAGATCTTATATACATCCAAGCCGCGGGAATTCCCGGTTCGAGAAGAATAACATTGGGTGGGGTTTCGATTCCGATTCTCCCAAATCGCGATATCCAGTGGGAGGGACAGGAAATATTGCTTGCGGCCGGGCCAAATTCCGGGGAGCTCGAAGACTGGCTCTCCCGCGTGGAGTTCGATATCGAGAGTCGGGCCGGGGAAGAGGAGCAAAGTCTGACAGAACAATTTTTCGAGAAGGGAAACCCGGATACATCGTTTCATGACGCATTTCAAGTCGTCGAAGAATTCGTTGAAATATTGCCATCCGCCGACACAGCGCGGCCCGGACATGCGGTTTGCGTTAGAGATGGATCGCATTATGCCATACACAGCGCAACCCTCTGGCCGGGTTCTGTTCGCAGGCAGGTTGCAAATGCGTTGAAAATCGACAGGAACCAGGTTGGCGTGCGCTCTTATCCGGTGTATCCAGGTTTTGGGCTCGACATCTGGCGTCCAACATTGGAGGCGTGTCATGCGGCTTTGCTCTCCCAACGGGCGAGGCGCTCCGTAAGATTATCGAGTATGCCATCTGAAACCGCCGCGCCGGGATTGCCGGGGGCGAAATTCAGAATAAGGGCCGCGCTTGACTCAGGGGGAAGGATTCTGGCCTCTGAGGTTGATTTCACAGTTTTCACCGGCGCCTTCCTTCCTCTGGAAAAAGAATTCCTTCAAAGGGTTGTGCTCGGACTCTTCAGCTTCTACCCCTGCGCACATTATTCCATTCACGGAAAAATTGCCCGCACATCTCTTGCGCCGTCAAATATAGGCCCCGCGGCGGGATTCGAATTGGGCTTCCTTGCCGGAGAATCGCTGGCCTCGAAAATCGCCGCGAACAATATGTCGGCATCGGGACTCTGGCATAGGAATTCCCTTCAGCTCATCGGCGCCTCATTTGGTACTGGAATATCGCTGCCGAAGGAATTTCCAATTCTCGCGCTTCTGGAGGAGGCCATTGAAGCTTCGGATTTCAATCGCAAAAACGCCGCGTACGAACAGGTTCGCCTCTCTCGCAAGCCGCATGGGAGGATTCCCACCCACTATGGGGGTATGGGACTGAGCACGGCCTGGTTTGGAAACGGGTTTCTAAGCACGTCAAGAGGGCTGGGGCCGGCCTCGCTTTCCTTGACACTCGACAGAGACGGGAGACTCGAAGTCGGCCTGCCCTCCCACAAATTCGACGACTCCCTGCGGGAGGCATGGTCCAGGATTCTGGTGGAAGAACTCAAGCTCAATAGAAACCTGATTACATTCTCGTTCAAGATGCCAAACGGAGCCGCCTTGGAACCCGGGCCCTCGATTCTCGGTCGCAATATATCGGTTTACACAAGGCTTTTGAACCTTGCCGCGAATGAACTGGTTAAACTTCGATTTCGAGAAGCTCTTCCGATTACGGTTGTCCGCACTCATCGCAGAGGCGGAATCAGTTCCTGGAATGCAAAGCTGCTCGAAGGTTCGCCATTCGAGGCAATCTCCTACTGCGTTGGAATAATCGAGGTTAGCGTTTCCACAATTACGATGGAGGTTCTACCAGTCAGCGTGTGGCTGATTATCGACGGTGGAAACATACTCGCGCCGGAATCCGCGAAGGCGGCGGTTGAGGCGTCCGTTCAGGAAGCTCTAAGGTGGTGTGGATTCAGACAGGAGCGGAATCCATTCCCCACTGTCAACATCCAATTCCACGAGCCGACACCGAGAAGACAGCCAAAAGATGTTTCCACTATTCCGCAACTGGTTATTCCCGCGGCTCTTCTTCAAGCGGTCCGCCAAGCGTCAAACCTCGGAGTTTACAGGCTGCCTATCACACCTGACAGCCTGACAGAGATGGGAGAGTACAGATGAGAGTTTCGTTCAGTCTCAATGGCGAGTCTGTCGAAATCGATACAATGCCGCACCGCCGTGCTCTGAACCTACTGCGCGAATCCTTTCAGATACGCTCGATATATCATCGATGCGATAACAAGGGCTGTGGCTCCTGTCTGATTCTCTTCGATAGCAACCCGACGTACTCCTGCCTGATTCCGGCATTCGAGCTTCGACTCAGGGATATCTGGACGATTGAGGGAATATCCGCGCGAAAGGAATTCGAGGACTTGGTAGCTGGTTTTGAACTGGCAAACGCCCGACTTTGCAATTTCTGCGCGGCATCCAGGGTTCTTGTCGCGGAATCACTGTTCAAGCTTAACTTGAATCCCAGCGCTGAACGGCTCAGATCCGCCGCCGAGGCGGTGAGATGCGACTGCAACTCGACATCGAGAGTCATCAATGGGTATGCGACGGCGGTCGAACTCCGGCGGAAACGTCCTCGTGTATCATAAGCATGGCTCTCCCATGGTGTTCTTCCCGCGCGGCATTGGCGAGGTATTGGACTTGATGGAACGGGAGGCGAACGCGGTTCTTTGGGCCGGCGGCACTGAAATAACATGCCGGTCAATGAGAAAGGAACTTATAGATTTACCGAAGACGGTTATTTCACTGAGTTTGGTGGAAGAGCTCGCGCGGGCAACCCGAACCGAGTATGGCCTTGAAATCGGTGCGACGATGACCCTTGAACGCCTGTCGCAGATCGGTAGAAACACTCTGCCCACCGGACTTTACGAGGCCGTTAACAATGTCGGCAGCCTTCCATTGCGCAATCGGGCCACCATCGGTGGACACCTCGCGCTCCGAGCAAGAATTGGCGATCTTCATCCACTCCTACAGTTGCTGGACAGCAAAATCGAGATTCGAAGTCCAAGGCGCGGAGGTGGAAAGCGCGGCTTGGTCAGAAAGGTTCCCATCGCGCTCCTGGAAGATAAAAACTTCCTGGATTCCAGAAAGCTGATTACAAAGATCAGCATCCCAGGCAATAATTGGGACATCGGTTTTCACAGAAAGATATCAACCGGCGGCGATGAGAGTGGTGTTTTAATATTCACCGCCCTAGCCAGTGTCAAGGGGGGAATTCTCAGTGAATGCCGAATGGCTTTCAGCGACGGTTACACTGGGATCCTGAGGGATCGAGAGCTTGAGGCGTATATGGCCGGACAGACGCTTCCCCTGGGGCACAGGGAGCTCAAGACTCTCGATGAGGCGATACTCGAACTTACAGCGCCCTGGAAGAGGCGCTCTTATGATCGCAAGACGGCTATGACCTGTTCCAGGGGTTTTCTGAAACAGGCCAGAAATCATAGCATGGGTGGAATGATATTCTGACTTCCGGGAGAAAAAGTGAGCGGTTTTGTTCATCTGCATAATCATTCAGATTTTTCGCTACTCGATGGCGCCTGTCGTATAGATGACTATGTGGAAAAGGCGTCTCGGCTGGGAATGGAGCATCTGGGCCTGACCGATCATGGAAATCTGTTCGGGGCGCTGTACTTCGAACAGAAATGCCACAGGGCGGGCATCAATCCAGTACTGGGATGCGAGGTGTATATCGCAAATGGAAGCAGATTCAAAAAAAGCGGGAAGTCGCCTGGAAGTTACCATATGGTTTTATACGCCAAGGACATTGAAGGCTACAAAAACCTCATGATTCTCTCCTCGAAGGGTTATACCGAGGGTTTTTATTACAGACCTCGCATTGATGATGAACTGCTTGAAAAACATCATGGCGGACTGATGGCTTCGGCCGCATGCCTGAGTGGGGAAATACCCAGGGCAATTCTTGATAACGACTGGGGTAAGGCCCGCGATAAGTCAGTCTATTATTCGGAATTGTTTGGCGAGGACAATTTCTACCTGGAAGTAATGAACCACGGCTTGGCTGAAGAAGAGATTGTCCGCTCCGGGATGCGGAAACTCAACAAGGAGACAAAAATTCCCATCATCGCAACCAACGACATTCACTTCCTGGAGAAGGAACACGCAACCGCGCATGATGTTTTCATCTGCATATCAACCGGTAAAAAACGGGCGGATCAGAATCGTTTGAAAACGGAGAATCCGGAATTCTATTTCAAGAGCGAAGAGGAAATGAGAGGGCTTTTCCCGGATTTTCAGGACGCGATTGAAAACACCGTGAAATTGGCAATGAGATGCAGTCTTACAATTCCGCGGCTTGAACATGAGCTGCCACGCTACGAGATTCCAGAGGAATTCGCCGATTCGCAATCCTACCTTCGCCATCTTACCTTCGAGGGTGTGAACAAGCGCTATCACAACTCCGATGCCGGAAAACGCAGGGCGGTTCATAAACGGGCTGAGTTTGAACTGACTGTACTATCCGATATGGGCTATGCCGATTATTTCCTTATAGTGTGGGATTTTATCGATTGGGCATACAAGCAGGGCATTCCAGTTGGACCAGGGCGAGGCTCTGGCGCCGGAAGTCTGGTTGCCTATGTGCTCAGGATAACAGACATCGATCCACTTAAACACGATCTTCTTTTCGAGAGATTCTTGAATCCGGAGCGTGTGAATATGCCGGACTTCGACATTGATTTCTGCTTTGAACGGCGTAATGAAGTTATTGATTATGTGCATGAGAAATATGGACATGACAATGTGGCTGGGATTTGCACCTTCGGCACACTGAAAACCAAGGCGGTCTTAAAGGATGTCGCCAGGGTTTTAGATATACCATTTAGCGAATCCAACGCGATAACGAAGCTGGTGCCGGAAGGCAAAACCTCTGATGGCAGGGAAATCGATATGAAGCTGGCGCTGGAGATGGAGCCCAGACTCAGGGAATTCTACAAGAAGGGTGGCGTGTACAAAGAACTCTTTGAGACAGCGGAAATCCTTGAGGGAATGAACCGCCATGTTTCGACGCACGCCTGCGGCAAGGTGATAGGCCGCGGCCCTCTGACGGATTACGTGCCTCTGATCAAAGACCAGAAAACCGGTGATGTGATTACTGCCTACACCATGGATGTAATCGAAGCCTGCGGCTTGGTGAAGATGGATTTTCTGGGACTCAAAACCCTTACCCTGCTCAAGAATTGTGAAACCCTGATTAGGAAACTGAATCCGGAATTCGATATCAACAAGATTCCCGAGGATGATGCGGCTACTTTCAAAATGCTGGGGGATGGCAGGAGCGAGGCCGTTTTTCAGTTTGAAAGCCAGGGAATGCAAAAGGTTCTAAGAGATGCGAAACCGATGAGCATCGAAGAGCTTATCGCGCTGAACGCCCTTTATCGCCCAGGGCCGATGCAGTACATACCAAAATACATTGAGTCCAAACACAATCGGCGGAAAATTCAATACCCTCATCCGGATCTTAAAGAAATCCTACAGGCAACCTATGGAGTCATTGTCTACCAGGAACAGGTGATGAGAGTGGCCCAGACGATTGGCGGCTTCAGCCTCGGCAAGGCCGACATCCTTCGCCAGGCCATGGGGAAAAAGAAGGAAAAGGAAATGGCTAGAATGGAGCTTGAGTTCATAGAGGGGGCGAAAAACAAAGGCTATGATTCCAGGCTGGCCAAGGATATTTATGATATGCTGAAGCCGTTCGCCGGCTATGGTTTCAACAAATCGCATGCGGCCGCCTATTCGATAATAGCCTATAAAACGGCGTTCTGCAAAGCCAACCATCCCGCCGAATTCTGGGCGGCCAATCTGACTAACGAGATAAACTCCACCGATACTCTGCGGGACTACCTCGCCTATGTCAGAAACGAGGGTGTGACAATCCTTCCACCCAATATCAACCTTTCTGAAAGAAGCTTCACTGTTGACAGGAACCGTATCGTTTACGGGCTGATGGGAATAAGGGGGATGGGCAGGAGCGCGGCCGACGCCATAACGGAGGCGCGTGAACTCAAGGGTGATTTCAAGGGTCTTCTGGATTTTCTCGGTAAGGTTGATTTGAAGACGCTTAACAGAAAGGTATTGGAAATCAGCATTCAGGCGGGTCTCTTCGACAGCGTCGAACAGAGAAATCGCGCCACCCTTTTACGCAATCTCGACCGGGCGCTGGATGTTTCATTGAGAAGGAAGGAGGATGAGGCAAGTGGGCAGATATCGTTATTCGCCGAAACAGGAGCCGCCGATGAATTTCGATGGGAAGAAGTTGAAGGATGGACGGAAAGCCAGCTGCTGCGCCTTGAAAAGGAACACCTCGGCTTCTATGTGTCCGGTCATCCACTTGAACTTTATCGTTCGATATGGGAGAAAACAACCAACCTGAACACTCGAGAAATAGAGCTTTGCACGAACAAGAAAACCTGCAGCGTACTTGGAATGCTGAAGAGTGTTCGCACTGTCCTAACTCATAAGGGTGATAGCATCGCCTTCGCGGTTCTCGAGGACTTCCATGGCACTGTGGAATTGGCCGTGTTCAGCGAGACCCACAGGAAGTTTGGACACCTGCTGATTGAAGAAGCTATTGTGATCATAAAAGGAAAAATAGACCTAAGTCGTGACAACCCGCAAATCAAGGTTGACGAAATCCTGGAACCTGGGACACTGGACAAAAAACGGCGGCGTGGGAGTTCAGCGCTGATGGATAACGAAAAACGCTTAATGCGGAAAGAATCCGAGGCGACGGTTTCCAGGGTTCATATTGAGCTGGTTGACGCGGCACACTCCGAGGAAGAACTGATAAGCCTCCGATCCCTCTTTCAAGGCAGAAGCGGATCCGGGCGGCTCTACCTTCATGTAGCGGAAAATGGCGCGAAATCGATAGTCAGGGCATCGAGCCGGCTCAGTTTTTCCCTGGACGATATAGATATGGACGATATCAGAAAACACCACTCCGTCGCCGCAGCCTGGAAGGAGACAGTCCAGCAGAGATGAACTATTTCCAACTGACCGCACGCATTGTCAGCGGCTTACTGATGATCTACTACCTGATTATCATCCTTGACATCATCCTGAGCTGGGTGCGCCTATCCTCCCTGGGCAGATTCAAGTCCTTCATCCATAAACTTACCGAGCCGTACATGCGGCATTTTAGAGGAATCAGATGGCTTCGCTTCGGCATGCTGGACTTCTCACCGTTACTCGGACTGCTGCTGCTTGGGCTGCTTCTGTTTTTAACGCAGAGCCTTTCCTCGGGCGCCTTTCCAAGCTGGTACGATTTGGTTTTCTGGATTATTGACAAGGTTTGGGGGCTGGTAGCCTTCATTGTCATGCTTTTCGCAATCCTGGCGCTATTTCGCCTGATTATGCTGTTCGCGGCGAGGGGTAGCCGGCCGGAATGGCTGGATAGGATAGATAGACTGCTGTTCCCCGTTGTTTCGAAATTCCTTGGCGTATTCACCCGCAAGGCCCTGTCCTATCCCATTGCCCTGGGCATTTTCGCGGTGACGCTGATAGCGCTGACTTTTTTCGTCGAACGGGGCCTTGATGCCCTGTGGCAGTACTTGAAAATAAAGCTTGATGGGCTTTAGTTCCAAGCTAAGCGCGTGTTTCTTGGAGAGCTAACCTATCCAGTAAGCAATATCACTGGTATTGGGCCCGGCGCGACAAGGAATCTCGCCGCGCTGGGAGTGCTCAATATCGCGGGCCTGATCAAGCATTACCCGATTAGATATGAGGATAGGAGCAACCTTGTCCCCCTCGCGGATTCATCGTCAGGGAAACCGGCTGTAACGATTGCCACTGTGCGGAAACAGGACTATGTACTCTGGAAACGCGGCAGGGCGTTAAAAGTGACGGTGAGCGACGGTACAGATGTCGCATCACTACTATGCTATGGCCGGAATTTCCTGACTTCCAGATTAGCGCCGGGTAAGAGAATCTGGTTGACGGGACCCTTTGATCGTAACCGCTATGGTGATTTACAAACCGGAACATTTTTTTTCGAAGATTATGTCGAGAATAAACCCTCGAAGGAATTCGGAAAGATTCTTCCAATATATTCCCTCAATGGGAAACTCAGTCAAAATCTTCTTAGGAACGCGATTCGATCGGCCCTCAAGAGCTACGGAAAGGGGATTCGGGACGAGTTGCCGGATTCCATCCGAAGAGAAATGCAATTCCCGCACAAAGAACAATGCCTGAGGAGTATTCACTTCCCCGAGAGCTCCTCGGAGCATGAACTTGCGCGCAGGGCCTTGATTTTTGAAGAGCTGTTTCTATTACAGGTGAGTGTTGCGCGCAGGGCCCTGCGAAGCAACCGGAGCGGCGGGACGCCTCGCCCATGGTCGGATAGATTGGTGAATACCTTGAAAAGCAGATTGAATTTTGAACTCACGCGCGATCAGGTTGCCTCAATCGAGGATATCAGAAGAGATATCGGCAGTGATCGGCGGATGTCCCGGCTTCTGCAGGGCGAGGTGGGTTCCGGTAAAACCTTGGTGGCCTTTATCGCGGCGCTTGGCATAATGGACGCCGGCAGACAGGTTGCCTTCATGGCTCCCACGGAGCTCCTGGCCAGGCAGCATGCGGATAATGCCGTCAAACTTTTAGAACCCTTGGGCGTGAGGGTGGCCTTTATCAGTAGCGATGTGAGCGGCGCATCCCGCGCATCGCTCTGTTCGGCGCTTGCCGCCGGCGATATTGATCTTTGCATTGGAACCCACGCCCTCTTCAGTTCCGATGTTAACTTTTTTAATCTTGGGCTTGCGATTATCGATGAGCAGCATCGTTTTGGGGTGGATCAGCGACGCCTGTTGAGCGAAAAGGGGGCTTCGGTGGACCTTCTGGCGCTCTCGGCGACTCCCATACCCCGGACTCTGGCCCTGACTGCCTTTGGGGACATGGAGATATCCTCGATTCGGAGCATGCCAAGGGGCAGAATTCCGGTGGAAACCCATCTTGCGCGCATGGGAAATGAGGGCAAGGTTTACAGCTTTGTTCGCAGGGAACTGGATGCCGGTTTCAGAGCTTATTTCATTTACCCACTCATCGAAGAGTCAAAAAAGAACTCCTTAAAGGATGCTCAGAACATGTTTCTGAAGCTCTCAAGAGAGGTGTTCCCCGAACACCGGGCCGCCCTGATTCACTCGCGAATCGAGGAGGAAGAAAAGCGCGGCATCATGTCGAATTTCCGCGCGGGAACTTGCAGGCTTCTCGTAGCCACCAGTGTGGTGGAGGTTGGTGTGGATGTGCCTGAGGCCACCTGCATCGTGATTGAGCATGCGGAGCGCTTCGGACTATCCGCCCTCCATCAACTGCGTGGGCGGGTGGGTCGCGGGAACAGGCAATCTCATTGCTTTCTGGTTTATTCAGAACCGCTTACCGACGAGGGGAAGAGGCGTTTAATGATCATGAAGGATACAAGCGACGGTTTCGAGCTTGCCGAGGAAGACTTGAAAATGAGAGGACCTGGGGACATGGTAGGCGTCAAGCAATCGGGATTTTTGAAAATGAGCATCTCCGATCCAGTTAGAGACTTGCAGGTTTTGCTGCGGGCCAGGGCCAAAGTGAAGAGGATTGTAACTTCAAAGTCAGGCTTTCTTGGAGAGGGCTTTGAAAACCTGCGAAGACTCTTTGAAACCTGCCCCCCCTTCGACGAGAATCTCATTGGCACGGGCTAGTCGCTTCTTGAGGATAACAGGGGGCCGTTTGGCCGGCCGCTTCGTTTCATGCCCTCCAGGGCCTATTCGACCCGCGACGGACAGAATGCGCGAATCAATGTTCGCGGCGCTTGGGGATCTGCGCGGCGCCAGCTTTTTGGATCTCTTCGCGGGCTCAGGGATAATGACTCTGGAGGCGCTCAGTCGAGGGGCGAAAACAGCTCTACTGATTGAGATAGACAGGAGGAAGAGAAGGATTATTCTGGAAAATTTGAAAATCGCGGAAGGGGACGGGTCTGGTCTTGATGAAGTCAGGCTAAGAATCATGCCCGTCGAACGCGTTTTGCGCGGGAGCATGCGGCGCTACGATGTGGTGCATATCGATCCACCCTTTTCGATGAGCGACAAGAATGGGCTCTTAGTCCTTGCGGACAGGGCCGGGCAGCCCGCGTCAGGCGGAACCCTGATACTTCATCATCCATCCGAGAATAGACTGCCGGATACCACGGACAATCTTAGACTCTATGATATCCGGGCCTACGGACAGTCTCGCCTCGCTTTTTATACCAGGGACAATTAAGCAGCTTTTTCTCAGCGGGTTCTCATTACAATTCGATATTCAAAGCGATGCCCATGGAGGTTTTTGGTGTCGCGCTTACTTAGATACCGCGCCTTGTTGCTAGCAGTGTTGGCGCTCCGCTTGAATTTCATCATTCCCGCCCTAACCCACACAGTTGTTCAATTGGATACACTATATGGCCTTTCGCTTCGTTACAAGATTCCATTGAACTGGATTATGCGTGCAAATAACCTAAGAAACGAGAATATATATCCCGGAAAACAACTTGTAATTCCTGTTGATGGAATCGAATTTCTTTACATAGCGCCCGGGGACACCCTATCGGGAATTGCGCTGGAATTTGGAGTGAAAGTGGAGGAGCTGCGGCGAATTAACGACATGGAATCCGATGAGATCAGAATCGGGCAGAAAATCAGGATTCCCTCTTCAGTCAAGTCCGACAAATACCGGGTAATCAAGGGCGATAACCTGCTCGCGATCGCGCGGCGCTACGATCTGTCCGTCGAACAGCTCAAGATATACAATGGGCTTGACAGCGACGTAATCCACCCCGGGCAGATTCTGGTCACCAGGGCTGGACGACCCGAAACATACCGCGTCCAGAAGGGGGAATCACTCTGGCAGATTGCGAAGCGCTTCGGCCTGTCGGTGGCCGATTTGCGAAGGTGGAATTCACTGCGGAGCGATGTGATTCGCCTGGGAGATGAGCTGACACTATTCCCGGGACTTGGGGGAATCAATTCGGGCGGGAGGGACAATGAACCTGCCCTGGCGGCAGCTGGAACGGCGAAGGAGGGGGACAGCGGCGCCAATCAAACTTCGCCGCGAAAGGAAGGGGAGTATTTTTTCAGTTCTCCAAAAATCACAGATCAGCCGAGTGTCAGCTACTGGGAAAACTCGAACGCCTCCATTCTGACAGACTATCTTAGAGCCAGGCAGGTTTTGGATAAATTCAGAAACCAAATCGACACAATGGGAACCAGGAGCAACGCGCTGAGGGGCTGGCACATTGTAATTGATCCCGGCCACGGTGGCCTGGATCCCGGTGCGATTGTTTCGGTTGCTGACGGGAACGGCAATCCGCTTGTGATTACCGAGGATGAGTATGTCTATGATATCTCAATGCGGCTTTACCGAGTCCTGGTCTCTCACGGCGCCTCAGTATCCCTGACAGTACTCTCGCCGGATCATCATGTCAGGGATGGAATCAACGCGCGTCAAACCTTCGTGAACCTGAAGAATGAAGTATACAACGAGGAATTCCATGACGCACAGGAAAGCTGGAGACCTGTAGGGACCATCGAAGGTTTGGACATGCGGAAATCCATCGCCTCCAGGAAAATCGCGGAAGCTGCCGCATGGAATAAGCGAAGGGGTACGGTGTTTGTCAGCATTCATTCGGACAATTCCCCAGATTTACCTCCCGGCAGGGCGATTCTCTATGACGGGGGAAGCGACAAGGAGCTTAAAAATTCCATGAGTCTCGCCACCACTCTATCGTCGCATCTGGGGGCAGGTTCGTTTATCAGACGTCAAAACCTGAGAGTGCTGCGGAACAATCCGGCCGATTCCGCGGTTCTCGTGGAGGTGCGGAATATAAGCTATCCCAACAGTGCCTGGGCCCTAAGATCATCCAAATTGCGCGAGCAGGATGCGTCGATGATCGCAAATGGGCTGCTGGCATGGGCGCGGACTCATTAGCAGGTTGCTGGACTGCCCTCCGGTGGAAGAGGCATAATGTCTCACATGGATGGAAACAGCGGAGAACGGCTTAGAACTCCTGGGGGAACGACGAGCCTTTTTTTCGAGGAAGCTCATCGGCACCGTCATTTGCTGCGACTGGCGGAGGATCATTTCATCTCCTGGGGTTATTTGCCTGTGCTTACTCCGGTTATCGACTACTTCGAGACTTACAGGTCTCTGCTCAGTCATGAGCAGGAGGATTACAGCTATCGGTTCCCGGACAGGGGTGGAAAACTCCTGATGCTGCGCTCGGATGTCACCTTGTTCCTGGCAAAGCAGATGGGGCTCTCGCGCGGCCCTCTGCCCCGGCGAGTCTATTACGCTGACAGCGTTATCCGTCATCAGGAGGAGGAGGAGATTGCGAGTGATGAGTCATTCCAGTCGGGGGCCGAGCTTATCGGTTTGAGTGGGTTAAATGGCGATTTGGAAATTTTAACGATGCTCTATGATTTGCTTGAGGCTATGCGCATCCGGGATTGGCGCATGCATATCGGTTCCCGCGCGCTCTTCGATGCGATTCTGGAAGCGAGAGTGAACCCGGCCTTGGCAAGAGAACTCCTGGAAATCAGGGATGGACAGGAACTCGAAAAATTATTCGACGACGCGGATTTGAACGCCTCGCGGCAGCGCGTTCGACTGCTTATGTTTCTTGGAGAGGTGGAGGAATTTGTGGACTGCGCGGCTGATTTGACATCCAGCCTTGGGATTCCGGGTAACGACGGGCCGGACGCGGTAGTCGAGGCGATCAATTATCTAGTCTCGTTGGCCGAATGTCTGAAGGGACTCGTTGCGTGCGAAAACATAAGGATGGATTTGTCGGTGACGGGAGCTCAGTCCTATTATTCCGGATTCACGGTTATGGCATATGCCAGGGGAGCGAATACTGCCATAGCTTCCGGGGGCAGGTACGACAATCTGCTGGGTTCATTCGGCAACAGCGCCTCCGCCGCGGGGTTCAGTATGTTGATGCGTAAGATTGAGCCTCTAAGCGAGTACGCCGCGGAGAGTGAGATGCCCGTGAGCCGCGCGCGTGGCGCCACCTTGGCGACTCGACATCGTGATGCGAAGCGACGTCGAAGGAATGGCGAGCGGGTAACGCTGAATGGCGGTGAAACCGGTGGCTAGGCCGCTGTCAATGGCAGTCCCGGGCGGCCGACTTTTCGAACCGCTCATGGACTATTTCTCCATCAGGGGTATTCGGGCCAGGTTTGTCTCGCGCAGGCTTTCAACCATTGATTCAAGTGGCAGGCTGGAGTTCTACAGAGTGAAAAACAGCGATCTGCCGACTTACGTCCATCACGGAATAACCGGACTTGGAATCGCGGGTGATGATACTCTAATCGAATCCGGGCACTCATTCGTAAGGCTTTCAACCCTGCCCATAGGCAGGACGAGTCTTTGTATCGCGGCGCCGAGGGGTTCACCGGCCGTGGAGGAGCATGGCGCGTCTGTTGTCAATGTCGCCACCAGCTATGTTCGTCTTACAAGGGACTGGTTTCATCGCCGGGGTATCCCGGTGAAGATAATAAGGCTCGGCGGCAGTGTCGAACTGGCTCCCTCCCTGGGTTTGGCGGAGTACATCACCGATTTGGTTGAAACCGGAGGTACTCTGAGGGCAAATGGCCTTGAGATACTGGGGAAACTCGCGGATCTCAGGGTGAGGCTTATTGCCAATCCAGCATATTTCAAACTTCACTATCGTGAGATTGGCGAACTTACCGATATTGTGATGAGGGAAAACGATGATTGAAGTTCATCGAGTAAGCAAGGAAACCGATGTTCACGCGGTTCTGGATCTGGGCAAGTCAGGAGAGTCGGATATAAAAACAAACCTGGCCTTTTTCAACCACATGCTGGCCGCGATGACCTTTCACGGCGGATTTCGCCTCAGCCTGGCCGCCGCCGGAGACATTGATGTGGATCCGCATCATCTGGTTGAGGATAGCGGCTTGGTTATTGGCTCGGCATTCGAGCAGGCCAGGTTGAAATCCAACGGCATCAGGCGCTTCGGCAGCGCGCTTATCCCCATGGATGATGCGCTGGGCGAGGCGGTTGTGGACGCGGGGGGGAGACCCTACCTTTGCTGGAACGTCAATTGGGCGCAGCCGCGGGTGGGAAGCTTCGATCTTTCCCTCCTGCGGGAATTCTTCTGGGGATTGGCGACCGGAGGAAAGATGAATCTCCATCTATCGGTCCGATACTCCGAAAATGGGCACCATGCCGCCGAAGCGCTTTTCAAAGCGGTGGGACGCGCTATCGGAGAGTCCTACAAGCCGAAACAGGGTGCCGGCGCGGCGGGGATGTCAACGAAGGGAGTGCTCTGACATGCAGTTTCCAAGGGAAGGGTTTCTGAAGGTTGCCGCGCCGAAACGAGCCGAAATCAATCCCGCGCGCAAATCAGCCCTGATTCGAAAGGGGAACGAGCTGTTCAACAGCGGCGATATCGACACCGCGAAAAAAATATTTCTAACCTGCGGATATACCGACGGCATCATTCGCGCGGGGGACAACTGTTATAGAAAAGCAGACTACTGGGAGGCCTACCGGCTTTATACCCTGGCCCCCGCTCCAGAACGACTGAAGCACTTGATCAAGAAAATGGCTCAGGTGATACAGAATTGGATACATGGCTAGGCCTCTCTCCCGCGCTGGGCTTACTGATTCCCTGGTCGACTCGGCCGCGCGAGAGGAGAGTGCCAGCGCATCCGTGCATCTTGGTGACGATGAGACGGGGACTTGATCCCCCGCTCATATGCCAGGCCTTGGCGATGACTGCTTGGATTCATACACCAGCTCTTCTCATGTCCCATATGTGAAACGATGAGAGACTCTCAAGATGCTCCATTGGACTTCCGATGGAGCCGCCTGGCTTCCTGAAGCCGAGTCCCAATGGCTCATTACCAGTTGCTTGTCGCGAGCCAGATCCGACGATATAGTGAACTTTCAGCCGCTCCAGCAACGTTGAGGACGGCATCCGGGCGGGGAGCCTGAATCTCCCCGGAAAATGATTCTGATATTCGGAAATCGGGTTTGTATCCGGTGAATCTAAGATCTTTGAGAATCTCTTCGCCGCCTGCAGCAGCATTGATACTCGACGGGCGAAGCTGAACGAACAGCGGGTAGTCGCCACGAAGGAGGGCCGGATGGCGGTGATGGCCGCGGTATCCGTGGAAGAACTTCTTGATAGCACTTTATCGAACAAAGATATATTGGCAATAGACACAAGGACATTGAAAAAAGTCAAACTCATGGAACAATTACCCCAAGAAGATCAAAAGAAGGTAACAACTTATAT
>Ga0056110_100022_pt1 | contig 62254 bp, 58 predicted proteins | sample WorMetloBBELIZE1_FD_83873 | JGI IMG/M metagenome (GOLD analysis project Ga0056110, IMG submission 83873) | Marine gutless worms symbiont microbial communities from Max Planck institute for Marine Microbiology, Germany - Olavius longissimus B... ... | reverse complement strand
TTTTTCGGGCATGACATCAACTTCCTCTTGGAACTCAAGATCTCCTTAGCCTGAATCGGACGCCTGGCGCCCAGGTTCCCTGGCTTGGAGCTTTCGGCGCGAGAGCCGGCATGGGGGGTGGAGACGGGCTACCATGCAATCGGCGCCTGAAAATCGCGCAATCTTGAGTTCATGACCCCTGCCGTCTGTTCGAATGCCGAAGATAGGCTAAAAACTGCATTGACATGCTAAGCGTTTTATGGAATCGGCCAGTTATAAACTGTATGAGAACTTTTGCGTATAAAAGCATCGCCGATATGCCCGTAGACGAAAGACCCAGGGAGAGGCTCGCTACGCGCGGCGTCAACGCTCTATCCGATGCCGAGCTTCTCGCGCTGATGCTGGGCTCGGGCTCCAGTAAGAAGAGCGTGAACCGGGTGGCGGTGGATCTTCTTGCTGTGGTTGAAAATTCGGGGGATGATATCAACCTCGCCGAACTTATTGGAGTTAAAGGAATCGGGCCTGCCCGGGCGGCGATGATTTCGGCCTCCTTTGAATTTGCCAGACGAAGACTGCGACCGGCTAGGAGGAGGATCGGCCAGCCAAGCGATGTGTTGCCCCTTCTCACTCATTGGGCGGATAGACCCCAGGAGCATTTTCTTGTGCTCAGTTTGAATGGTGCACACGAAGTGATTCGAATCAGGGTGATCAGCCAGGGTATTCTGGACCGTACTGTGGTGCACCCCAGGGAGGTTTTTGTCGACCCCCTGCGCGATAGGGCGGCGGCGATTGTTTGCGCGCATAATCACCCCTCCGGCAACAAGGATCCAAGTTCGGAGGATAGGAAGCTGACCAAGCGTCTCCGACAATCTGGAGATTTGCTTGGCATTCCCCTGCTTGATCACATTATTTTCACTGAAGAGGGATATTTCAGTTTTCTTGAGAACGATGGCATATAGAGTGATTGGTCCTATCGCGGGCCGGACTGGACAAAAACAGCTTCGGTTTTCGGCATATGGGATGGGCGAAATCAGTCTCATCATCTAAGCTCATAGGATTATGGGAAAAACTTGGGAGCGCAGCTTGGTTCTGATTAAACCCGATGGCGTGAAAAGGGCGCTCGTTGGAGCTATTCTTGGCAGGTTTGAAAATGCCGGGCTGACTCTCACCGGCGTTAAATTGACATGGCCCGATGCATCTAGAGCAAGGAAACACTGCGAGAGTCATCGGGGTAAGCCTTTTTTCGAGGGACTCGTTGGACTTCTAAGCTCGGGGCCTGTCGTTGCCCTCGCTTTGGAAGGCGCGCACGCTATTTCTGTCGTACGGAAACTTGTTGGAGCGACAGAACCCAAGGAGGCGATGCCTGGAACCATCCGTGGGGATTACTGCCATATGAGTTATGAACGGAGCAGGGAGCGCCTGGGTGTCATTCCGAACTTGATTCATGCTTCCGAGGATTCGGCCAGCGCGGCGGCGGAGATTTCCATCTGGTTTACCGAGGACGAGATAGTGAAGGGTTGTGAGCGCTTTGACGGAGGGGTTATGTGACTCAAAGCGGATTGAACTTGAAGCAGGTTTCGCTTCAGGCTTCTCCCCCTAACCGGGGCTTCTTCCAGCCTATCCATAGCGGCACCCTGATTCTCTCAAATCTGTAATCGCTTCCTTTAGACCAGGTATCCTTGGAGCAAGTTCATAGGCTTCAAAGAGTTTTTCGGCGGCCTCCTGGTAGCGACCGATGGCAGTCAGTAGCTCTGATAGAAGTTTGCGCAGGAGGGCCGCTTCTCTGGCGGGGTAGGAGAGCTCTATCATGTCGCTGAGGAAGGTAATTCTCAGGCGATTGTCTTGGTCTTCCGGGAGCTGGTGTCTCACGATGGATGACATTCGTTCCAGCACTTCCACATAGAAATGTCTGAAATAGGGACGCTCCTCTTCCAGTCGCGCTATCCTCCTTAGTAATCTGTAGGCTTTCACAAAAGAATTCTGCTCCAGGTATGCCTCGGCCAGCAGGAAGGCATGGTCCATGAAATCCTCCCTGTCGAGATGCTGCAGGAGGGAAAAGCATCCGCCGTTTTGAGCCTCCTCAAACAGTTTGACAGCCTGGAATCCCTCGTCATGCATCAAATCGAAGCAAATCAGCCGGGCTAGGCTTTCGGGGTTATTCCTTCGGGCGACTAAGAAGCTTCTATAATTCCAATCACTTCTCGAGCTGGTTTTTTGAGCGTTCCGGCGACTTTGATTGTATACGCCTCGGGTTAGTTGGTTGGAAAGGATTTCATAGGCTTCCTTGAGAGCGAGGAATTTCGCGGTTTGGGCGTCTCCGGAAAGATCGGGATGCACCTCCTTGGCTTTGATGCGGTATGACCTGTGGATTTCCGCCTTGCTGCAGTTTGGGCAGAGTCCCAGGATGGCGTAGTAGTCCTTCATGTTGTTTTGGCGCCTTGCCTTGCCCAGGGAACAGAGTCATTAAGTTGCTTGATCAGTTTTGATTCTTCCTGATCGCATAGACTGGTGAGACGGCTGAAGTACTCACGCACCGCCTTGTTTGTATAATCGTGATAGCTGTTGAAACTGTAACTCTGGAATCCCCTTCTCGCCTTATGGCTTGAGCCCATCCCAGGATCGAAATCTCTTATTCGCTCTGCTATCGCGTATTCGATTGGCGCGTAATAGCAGAGCTCGAAATGGAGATTCGGGATGTAAAGCATGGCTCCCCAGTAACGGCCGTAGAGATGTCGATTTTTGCGTATCAGCATGCTCATCGCAATGGGTATTTCACACTTGGGCAGGTAGGCGGCCAAAAGGACGATGCGGTGTGCCCAAACCCTGGCTATGCGGCAAAACCATTCCTCGTTCAAGAAAAACGCCCCCCAGGGACCAAAGTTCCGGTTCGTGTTAAGGTAGAACTTGAACATCAGATTCATCAGGTGGCTTTCGATTTCTTCACCGCCATATATTCGAACTGCAATGCCCTGGTTTCGAATGGATGCGCGCTCCCGGATTATGTTACGGCGCTGATTTTTGTTGAAACAACGCAGATAGTCGTCGAAAGTTTCGTAGCCTTCGTTCAGCCAGAGAAAGTACTGATGATTCCATGGATTCAGATGCTCTACCTTTTGAAGTTTTTTGTCAAAGCCTGGGCTTGGAAAGAGGATGGAGGCTGAGCCGTATTCACTCCGATAGGTGAATTCTCTCATTCCCTCCATGATATACGCGCTTTGTTCCTCAATGTCGGCCTTGCCGCTGCTTAGGAATTGGTAACCGGGACAGGGGGTAAACGGCAGGGTTGCCACAAGCTTTGGATAGTAATTGAGGCCGGCTCCAATTACCTGGGCGGCTATGCCTTGATCGAAGATAAACTCGCCGCCGCTGTTTGTTTTCACGTAGGCAGGAGCGGCGCCTACCAGTCCATCCGGGCCGCTTAGAACGAAATGATTTGGATGCCAGCCGGTGTTCGGGGTCACGCAGCCTGCTGATTCGACGGAATGAAGGAACTGATATTCGAGGAAGGGCGAGTATTCATCCTTTTCCGCAATCTGGTTCCATTCCTGCTGGCTTATGGAATCAATGCTGTTCACTATGGAAAGTCGCATGCCCCTTTTCGCGCCAGAGGTCAACTAGAACTCCTAATAGTTCAATGGGAAACATTATCATGCAAATGTTGTTGATGGACCAGCCATCCAATCGTGTCCGAAGCGAAAAAAGCGACATTTTTTGGGATTGTTGAGGAGAGTTTGACGGCGGATATAGAATAATGACCGCATGGATGCGGAGATTACGGATCGACATGGTTTTCTGCTGAGATATCAAGACGGAATGGCTGTGCTCACTGTGCCGCCTAGGAGGAGCGGACAGCGGCAAATCTATGTGGACGACGTTGTGGGCCGTATGAAGTTATTGGGTATTCCTTCGGTACCGGCAAAAAGGATTCGGGAGATTATCGCCAGGGCCAGCGGGATGCCTGAAAAACTGGTTGAATGGCCAGCGGGGGAAAGACTCTGCGCGAGGGTGGAAATCCGGGTGAGTGGGGATGGGATGGAGGCGCTTGCGAAAGTTGAAAAGGCAAGTCCGGGGGGGGCCGGCATAGATGCACGAATGGTGGATGAGGCATTGAAATCAGCTGGAGTCGCGCGAGGCGTGGATGAGGCCGCGATACGAGTTCTGCTTGAGGGGGAAGGCGGAGATAGGGATGTCGTTATCGCAAGGGGGAAAGAAGCGACACCGGGGAGCATGCAAACTATGGAATGCCTTTTCGTTACTGACAGGGGCAGGCCCTGGAAGCAGATCGACGGCGGACAAATAGACCTCAAAGAGCTCAATCATATTCAAAATCGTAAGGCGGGAGATTTGTTGACTCGCATAGTGAGAACCATCCCCTCGGTGGATGGTTTTGACGTGCACGGCAGGGTAATCAAGGCCGGGTTGATGAAGCCGGGCAAACTTTTCAGTGCCGGGTATGGTGTGAGCGAGACAGACGAGGGCCTGGTGGCGAATATGGACGGCAATGTGCGATTGCTCCAGGATTCCATAGTGATGGAACGATCCATTCAAGTCAAAGATGTGGACTACTCTGTTGGGAATATCGATTTTGACGGCTCGGCGATGATTGCAGGAAGAGTGGCTGACGGTTTCACGGTTCGCGCGGGCGGTGATTTGTATGTTCGGAAAACCGTGGGCCGCGTCTATCTGGAAGCGGGGAGAGACTTGCTTATCAGCGGCGGACTTGTGGGTGATGGCGAGGGGAGCTGTCATGTTGGCGGAAATCTGTTCGCGGGATTTCTCGAGAATTCGACTGTCAAGGTAGGGGGAAATCTGATTGTCACTGAGGCCATTATTCACTCCAACATCGAGGTGGGAGGCAATGTTTACCTCAACCAGGGACGAGGGGAAATCATTGGGGGCCTTGCGATACTGGGGGGCAGTATCAGTTGCCGGCGCGTCGGCGGCCCACGAGCGGGCCTGACGCGCATATATGTGGGCTGTCCGCCGAGGCGATTGAAAGCCTTCCAAACTCAGAGTGCTGAACTCAAAGCGCTTCAGGAGGAGGTGGATGATCTGAACAGGCAGATCAATTTCCTGGGTTCCAAACCCAATCCGGATTTGCATAGGATTTCCGGCTTGGCCGCGTTGATTAACCAACGTCGAAGAAGCTTGAGAGAGGGAGCCCTGGAATTCAAGAAGGCGCGAAGGAAACTGAAGGCGGCGCCGGAGGCGGTAGTAGTGGTTACAGGAGAGATAAATCCGGACACTATCATATCTTTCGCGCTGGATGAATACCACCTCGCGGACAGGAACTTGGAGCATGTAATCCTCAGGCGGAAAAATGGTCAAACGGTGGTGCAGAAACTGCGCTACGGGGAAAATGTGGCGGTGCCTGAGGCGCCGAGGCATGGGGACAGCCAGTTCTGATCGACGGCGTTTTCCTGAACAACGCAATTCGAACCCGGGATACATCTCATGGCAGATCCCGTTTGAAATCCATCAGGCAGTTCGGGGATATTGAAGTTTGCGAAATATCCAGACATTTGATTTACTTCCTGTCGAGCCGAGAGCGGGTGCCGATATGTTTCTGAAAAAAGTTCTCATGTGCTGACTATCGACCGGCTTGAAACCGAAAGAGTCCAACCAGCAAGGTAGTGTCAAGAATCTTATCGTGAATTCATTTTCCTCAATCTTAGGAATCCTGAATCATGATGCCTGATTCTCCTTCTGAGTAATCTATCAGCAGATCCATATTCAAATACTTACGCTCACCCCATGTCGAACCGGCAATATGTCGCAACCTGGCGGCAACCAAGATCAGAGCTGACTCTCCATCGGGAAAAGAGCCGATGACACCTGTCCTTCCGCGAATCTCCTTGCATAATCCTTATCAAAGACCGTTATTGGTCCGGATTCGTTTCCAATGCTTAAAGCGGGAAAACCATGGTGGGAGAGAGTCTCCTCAGAACCGGAGCGAGCAAGTTCAGCAGCCTTGCCGAATTTCATATTGCTCAGTTTTCCGGCTGTCCGCTCCTTACTTACTTCGCCGCCTCTTCCATGTTTTCCTTTAGCATGGATGGCCTTGAGCATGGTGGCCACCTCTTTTACTCGCTCCTTCAGAAACGCCCGGAATCTCCCTAGAAACCCTCTCCATTGACTCAACAGTGGCCACCAAAACTGACACTTTCTTCAACCCGCATCCAGCTTCCATCAAGATACACATGGCCATAGTGATTTTTGATGAGGAAGATTTCTCCATTTCTTAAGATTCCTTCGTGGAGCTTCTTATTCAGGTTGCTGATGGCCACAGGAGAGACTCTCGTACCCCAGGAGCTTCAGTTATGTCCTCATGCTCTTCTGATGAGTTACAGCGGCTTAGGTACATCTCCACCATTGCTTCTTCGACTGAAATCTCACGGCGCTTATATCGTTCCATGATGGCCGATTCGAATGTGATTCTTCCCGAGTTTCGGGATCTTAGAGTTTGACATCTCCAGCTCTGGTATGGAGACTCCTCTGATAATGGCCGGATTGATAGCCCTGGCGTTCGACACTTCTCTCGTGCCTTTGTGCCTGACATAACTGATCCGCCTCGGCTTCCAGCATGGCGTTTAAGGTTTCCTGGAAGCTGTTTCACTGAAAAAATTTCCCAGATGAACTTTTACTTTTTCCTCGTTTATTTCGATGAACTTACCATTCATATGGTCTTCCTTCTGACTAGCTTCTTGTTTTGGATAAACAATCGTCAGACCTAAGGACTTTTTTATGCTTTTTTCAGAATTTGCGAAAGATTTTATACGTTACCCCCTATGCCATGGATTTCTGGCAGATCACCGCGGCTCTGTCTGTACTTCAAGTATTTCAATCTCCATCTTACCTTCATCCCATTCAGTAATATCAAGTTTGTCCACCGAATAGTACGTTCCTTCCCCAGGATACAAGAATGAGTAATTTGGTTTTAAGACGTCAGGCTTGTCAGAGATCCACGGAGAACCAATAACCGGGGTTCGCTCTTCCTCAAAGAATGGCTTACCGTCCTTATCAAGAAACACTAATAGTATTCTTAGTTCATGGATCGGATGTTCAGAATTTTCAGTCTGAAGCCAGCTTTTTTTTCATCATCAAGCCACGAGGAATATAACTTTGATTCGAGTATCGTAATCTCAATATCCTTTTTCAGCTCATCTAATTCTGCTTCTGGCTCCAGATACTCCCACGTACCATTGTCGTGCAAAATCACCTTCCTGCCGTCGTCGGTAAGGGCCGCCATATCGTCTGAAAAAGCGGGAGAAAGTATAAAAAGTGCGGGAAGCGCCAATACAATTAGCAGTGCAAGTCTAAAATTGCATCTGTCCATTAGGCTAAAGTTACCCCTTCGTTCACGAACTTGGTGCTTCGGCTCTCAGTTTGTTTACTATACTTATTTCTTTCTTCTCATAGACTTTACGTATCTGACTTGGAATTGTGAATAGATCAATAAAGACAAGTACTCCGAGTATGGATAGCGAAATGATGGCAAGTATAATACCTGGTTCCATTTCACCTCCGGCACCTACTTCCATTCCCACTTTGGTAGCTGATGATGCCAATCCAACTATCAGTGAAATCCAGCCAACGATCCCTAACAACAGGTATACCAAACCCCACCCTGTCTTGCCAATATAGAACTTGTGAATACCCAGGGTGCCGAAGAAGAACCATAGCACGTAAGCCGTGCCTGTACTTTTATGGTGCTTTTCCATCTCGGACTTTAGAACGTCCCTTTGAAGGTCATTCAATTGGCTTTTCAGCTTCACAATTTCATCTTTCGACATACTATTCCTCCTGTTCCCAATTATACTACAATTACATGCTGTAAGTTGTAAATTGCCAGAACGATATTTATGGGACAAATTGTGATTTCGTACTCCTTCAGTAGTTTTTGAATCGGAGTTTGTGTACTGATGGTAATGAACATAGTATCCTATAATTGATGAAACAGAGTTTATGGAATTGAGTGATCCCTCATTTGCACAAAACCATCCTTCGAAAGCTCTTCCAAAATGATTGTATCGGGAAGTAGATCGATTGGTTGCCCGTCCCATTACCATAGAAGACATGGAGGACAAGTGCCTCTGTTGTTGGATACCCAAGAATGCTAACAGACAAACCGTTGTTTTCCCGAGCGGGTATTCCTCAATGATAGCCTCGTAACTCTCGATATAATTGACTTCTTGTCTCTCATGTAATTCATATGGCGTTAGCTGCCAAGTCACGCACGCCACAAGTAATGGAAATATCAATACCGCAAGGTACTTGGATCCATTTCCCCATTTCATTTCAATATCTTCAGCTTGTTTTAATCCTTCAATATGATTACAGGCTTCCAGATTGCTATCTGCGATTGTCAGAGATATCCACTAGTCATGAATCGCGCATTCGAAATAACATATTGGGAATCTGTTAGGTTATTCTCTTGAGGTCTGAGAACCTGGGGAATCTTTCAGCAATTGCCTCATGATCGTAGTTTTAAACCATCCTGGCACTCTCGTGTGCTGTGAATCGAGCAAGTGCCGTGAAATGAAATCCTGGAAGCTGTCGATAAACATGTTTAAAACAGTATGAATCATGTAAGCTATTGGCCAGAACCTGTCAGGGAAGTCGTTCGTCGGCGGTGTTTTCTCGAAGCATAGCCTCTATAACCCTTGCCGCGCCGTCTTGGTTCGCGTCTAAGGCCACGCGGTTTGCGGGGAATTTCGCCATTAGTTCCTGGGGCGCTCCCCCCATGATCCAAGCGTCTCCGCTTGCTTCCAGCATTGTAAGATCGTTCCAACCATCCCCGATGGCAACCGTGGATTCCTTGGCGACATTGAGAATTCCGCACACTTCCACCAGTCCCCTGCCCTTGTCAATTTTGCCGGCCATCAGTTCCAGGAACCGCGAGTCTGAAAAGGTGACGCTCAGCAACTCGTCCGAAAATCGGCTACGTAGTAGAAATTTGAGTCGCATCAGCATACTCTGATTCGACAGCACGATGACTTTTGTGAATTCGAGCGTGTGCAAGCTGTCGAAATCGACAATTGTGCCCGGCAGTTTTGTGCGGTAGTTGTAGGCTTTTATCTCCGGCCCCCTTCTTTCGAAGATAAGCTCCCTGTGCCGGTAGGCTATCATCTCACAGCCGCTTGCGCGTACCTCGGCTATCACGAATCTGGCCACGCCCTCGTCCATTGTGCTTTCGGAAACGCAGTCACCCGCAGGGCCGCCGATTACCACGGCGCCATTGTAGCATATCGTCGGACCGCGCAGCCCCAGTCTGTCGTAGATTGGCTTGACTGATTCCCAACTCCTGCCCGTGGCCAGACAAACTCTGCACCCGGCCCTGCTGATGGACTTTATGGCTCTGATGGTTCTTGTCGCCAAACTGTGGTCGGACCTTAAAATGGTGCCGTCCATGTCCAGAAATAGGGCCTTCGGTAAATTCATACGCTATGTGACATACCTTAAGTGAGGGATCTTCGACTCCCCGCTTTCTCTCGTAGACGAAGCAGCCCCAACATGGCCGACAAAATCACTTCTACCAACAGGCCCCATTCCCGCCCTCTCCTGAATCGCGGGAAGGCGAGCGGTTTTCAGTCAGCGAACGACGGCACTGGAAGTTCAAAACTCCGCAGCGTATTCCCGTCTCTCGGCCGACAATACCATCCAACCCTGTGTAGGCGACACAGGTCGCAGACGATAATAACATGACATGGAGCGGATTGTCATCTTAAGTATAATGGAAGTTCTTGGGTTGAACATGAAGATAAAGAGGAAAATGGCCGTCCCAATGTGCCAACTGACATCCTGAGCACCGGTTCTTTTCGGATTTGACTTTGCGATGATGGGGGCCACATAAACGGCCGACTCCACCGGGACGCCATCATTCGCCAAGCTGTCGAAAAGAAACACAGGAAAGTCGGCGACCGTCAGGGGGGAATAGCACCGCTTCCGGCGCCGAGCGTCAATATCACCGGGGCCGTCGGCGCCGCGATAAATATGCAGGCGGCCGGGGTGTGAACAAGCCCAGTATCAGGAACGCCGCCGCGATAATAATCAGAATTAGAAAAGTCTTCCGCCTGGAGAGTGTTTTCGTAGCTTCGGTTATGATTTCGCCAAGTTTGGAAGCAGCCACACCGGCAATGATACCAGCCGCGGCCACCGTGACTCCGATTCCCATCCTTCCGTCTTCAATCAGCGCCTCCCGAATTTGGGAAAGAGCTTTTTTGAGCGCGGTCTTTCATTCGGTTCTCGAAACCTCATTCCGTCTTGATGTGCTCTCCGGAGATTCTCGAGAGGCATTGAGACAGCCTGATTATTGCCCGACCGCTTTTGCTGAAACCGCAGCCTTTGGAAACTGCCCCGGAGTCCTCCCCATCAGACTGAAAGCCAAATAGACAAGGAATCCCCCGTTTCAGTCTCTTTCAACAGAACACCGAACAGCGCAAATGGAAATACCATGTCCGCCGATACATGCGGTGGAATTCCGCTGATTTCTTCGGTCGATATGGCTGTTTCGCGAACAAACCGTGAGAGCGCCGCGCCGCGAAAATCCAAATTCGCAGACTGCTCCGAGAAGAGGTTGTAACTGAGAATAAAAGATCACCACCATCAACGCCGGCCCCGGAGAACACCGCGCGGCCTCCAAGAGCATGAGATGCGATTCCGAAGACTATGTCGCAAACGATGGGTAGTCCCTGCCCTTGAAACAATTTCATAATAGTCAGGATTGGCTTTCAAACAGTTTAGATGCCATGCGCGGCGGGACCGGCGATAGCCGGCACCAAGCAGTTTCCACCCTCAATCCTCCGCAGGCTCCCCTCGGCGTCCGCGGAGACAGGCCCTGCCTCATGTGTGATTTTTCTGGAATTCGGCCTCGTCAGTCAAATCCATGCAATCCGTGAAGGGGAGGGGAGCCGGTTTCTCCATCACTTGGATGAGTCTTGAGACTTGTTCGATTAGGCCGACTTCCCGGTAGTGTTTCAATGCTCCAGGATGGATGGAAGCAGAGGGGTCTTCGAGCATGTTTTCGTCCGACAATACAGCAAGAGCGGGATGAAGTTCCTTAAACTCATCAGGATTCTCAAAAACCTCCTTTTCAAGCGCATGACAAGTTCCTCGGGAGACTTGGCCGAGTTGGAAGGGTTGGCTTGGCACCGAAAGTCGGAACATCTCCACCATTACTCGCGGCAGGGTAGTATGCCTTCATCGGAATCATCGACTTGGTATAAAATGGATGGGAAGCAGTCAACTCGTCGACGGAAGCGCCCTCTATCGTAACGAAGTGCATCTTTCTGAAACCGGAAGTGGCCTCTTCGAACGGGCCGTTGGGATGGCCGACGGTGTGAAAACTTGCGTCAATCCGATCATCCTGAATCATTGCGCCAGCTTCAGTCGTCTGGAACCCCTCGGCCTGATATCCGTATTGGAGTCGCTTCCGGTGTTAGTTGAGGATATCGACCGCGTTTCCGCGACTCCCCGAGCCGGGATTGCCGATACCTACCACCCTGCCTTTCAAGTCGGCGAGAGTCCGGATTCCGAACTCGTCAGAAGCCGGTAACGATACAGATTCAGGATGGAGCGCGAAGCCGGCCAGTCCTTTTAGGGTTTCCCTTCTCACTCCGTTAGGCACTTGCGGGCCTGGCATTGCCTATCGGATTGCACAATCCCGAATTCAGAATCGCCCGATATTATCGCGTTTACATTGTATACGGAACCACCAGTCGTCTCCACGGTCATTTTCAGGTTATACTCGTGGCTCTTCTTGTTGGCCATTTTGGAGATTGCGCCGCCGATTGGGTAATGAACCCCGGTGATTCCACCAGTGCCGATACCGGCATAATCGCGACTTCCCTCGCCGCCCCTGCGGGCAAAGACGACATCTGAGGCCAAAGCTTCAGCGATCATGAGTAATCGTTGCGTATATCCCTCCTTAATAGTTTACCGATACTACAATTTCAGATATGTCATAGCCAGGGCCTTTTCAGGCTCAATGCTGAGAGAATACAATCGACGCCGCGTTATTTCAGGGATCGGGGAAGCGCCGGCGAATATCTCGGAGCGTCGGCAGTATGCGCAGAAAAATATCGAATAACTCCGGATCGAACTTTTTACCCCTGTCGTTCTCCATTGTTTCGATCACCCGCTCTTCACTCCAGGCTTCCTTGTATACACGATTCGAGTGAAGGGCATCGTAGACATCGGCTATCGCCACTACTCGGGCGAAAAGAGGAATTTCATCCCCCTTCAGGCCTGGGAACTTCTTCCCCTTGTCGCCAGAGAGCTTTTCTATATCAGCGATTCTCCCCGGATAACCAGAGCCATCCCAATTCTCATGGTGATAAAGAGCAACCTCCTTGGCGGCGAGGTCCAGGTCGGTATCGCCCAGAAACTGCCTCGCTCCAAGCCAGGTGTGGGATTCCATAGTCCATCTTTCATCGGCGTCAAACACAGATTTCTTCTTGAGTATTGTATCACTGATGCCAATCTTCCCGACATCGTGAAGCATGGCCGCAATTCGAAGATCGTCCTTGTTCTTATCTATGCTGCCGGGCGCTATTCCCCTTTGATTTGCCCAAACCTCATATATCTCAGTGGCATAGGTTCCAACCCGATTCACGTGGGCTGCGGTTTCCTTGGGATCGCGTAGGCCGGCAAAACCGGTTATGGTGATAAGAAGATTTCGGGTCATTTGCGCACGTTGAATGGCATTGGTTCCGATTAGACACAGCATCTTGTAGAACGACTCATCCTCGCTGCTAAATGAAACTAGGTTCCCGTCGTCGTCATACGCATTCAGTAATTGCATGATTCCCAGCAGTTTTCCGTCACTGGAAATCAGCGGAATCGTCAAACTGGAGACGGTCTTATAGCCTATGCGCCTGTCGAAGGATGGATCAAAATGGTAGGGAGCTCTCTTATCGATTGCATACATATTCGGAATATTGAGCACCTTCTCGTGTTTGGCGGCAAATCCCGCGATGGATCTATCGTCGATTGGAACTGAGAAGGCGGAATACGGCAATTTCCGACCATCTCTGAGTTTCGCCTGAAGAGTGTCGTTTTGAGTGTATTTGAACTCCAGCTCATCGTTCTTTCGAATATAGATGGTTCCCGCGTCAGCGCCTGATTCCCGACGCGCTCGATATAGAAAGCGCTCCAAAAGCAGATCCAAATCCTTGATACGGTTCAGTTCGGTGTTTACTCTAAGTATCTTATCGACTAGGAGTTCAAATTGCTTTTCCATGTCGCTTGACCTCTGCATTTGCGCAGCATTTTAAGGCAAAATTCCGTTTACCGCTACAGGTTGCGCGTCTGGCTGTACTTTCAATGTCGGGGGGAGCGAGCTTGTCTGGTAGCTGACAATCGGGAACCAGACGACTCCCGTTTTTAGTGTCGGGAATGGCGAACTTATCAGCTCAAGAGGCCCCATGTCGCGGGATGTCCAATCAGTGCCGGCTATTCCGAATCAGGCCGCTCGGTGTCAGCTCTCTGGCTTATTCCCATTCAAGCGGCGATCGTTGTAAGATTGTCGCCAATGCTATATGGCGGATAATGGGCTGGATATCGAGGACTTCCTGGAACTCTCTTATGAAAAACCAACGAAAATAATAGAACTGGCCCAGCGCCTGCTACCGGAAATCATCGCCGCGAAGATGGCCAGGGAGCAGGGTTTGATTTTTTATCGGCTTGCCTGCGCCAGAATTCAAAGATGCGAATACGAGCCGGCTTTTCTTGCATTGCGGGAAGCCAGGAAGATTAGAGAGGAACTCAACGATGTCGCGGGTGTTCTCGAGTGTCAATTGGCCTTTGGGCACATCTACAGCCTGACAGAACGTCCGGAGGCGGCCTTCGAGCTTCTCCTGTCCATACGCGAAAGGGCTCAGAATTTGGGCCTGATAGAAATTGAAGTTACGGTTAATTCTTACTTAGCTCGAATCTGCATTGATCAGGGTCAGTACAGAGAGGCCCGAAGCTTCCTGGAAGAGGCTATCGCACTGAATTCCAATGATGAAATCCATCTGGCACGCCTGTGGCATGAAATGGGACACACCGAGTTAAAGGAAGGCAATTTGGATGAGGCTGAGAATTGGCTTGAGCGGGCCAATAAACCTCCGTACTACGAATACCAGATTACCCGGGCCGAGTTGGATATTCGCCGTGGGAAGTTCAGGGCGGCCGAGGCGCTGCTTAGGAAGACACTGAAAACCTGCAGTGAAAACAAGCTTCGCTACGGGGAAATTTTAGCACATTATCAGCTTGGTGTTTTTTACAACAAAGTCGAAGATATTGAAAGAGCCCTTGATTCTTGGGAAGATTGTTACAAGTTATGCGAGTCAACGGGGCTTAGATATTTTCGGATTCTCAGCGGGGAAGCTTTGGTTGACCTCTACCGAGCCAAGGAAGACAATCTAAAGGCCCTGAGCTATCTGCTCGCCATCCGCAGGGAGGAGCATCGCTACCTCGCCGAGGGGCTTCATCACTTAATCAGCACATACGACCACGACAATAGAATTGGACTGTTAAAAGAGCAGATGGGAACCTGGCGCCGGCGAACTGACGAATTGGAAAGAATCCGCAGTAGCAAAGACAGATCCATACTGGATCTTGAAACGATAAGAAAAATAGGCCAGGAAATCACCTCTTCCCTGGATTCCGATGAGATAGTGAAGGTGGTTCACAAACGCCTAAGCCAGCTCATGACCGTCGATGAACTCATTATCGCTTTCCACTTGGACGAAGAGGAGATGGATCTTCGCTATATAATAAGAAATGGAGTCTATGCGGAACCCTCCCGCGCCCCCGTTGATGCCGAGGATTCACTTATTTCATGGGTTGTATCAAACGATAAGGACCTCCTTATAAACTCAAGAGAAGAAAGCTACAACTACATCAGGAACAATCCCGCGGGCGGAGAGACGAACGAATCCTGTCTGGTTGTGCGGCTGAAAATCGAAAGACGAATCATCGGTGTTCTCTCAATCCAGGGGAAGCAGGCTCATTGCTACGTGCAAAGACACCTGAGGGTGTTGGAAGCCCTTGCGGGATTCATTGCAATCGCTTTTTCCAATTCGAATTCTCATCAGAGTCTGGTGCTGGCCAATGAGAAAATATCCTATATGGCCACTCACGATCCCTTGACTCACCTGCCAAATCGCCTGCAGACCATGGATCGATTGAAACTGGAGATTCAGAGGTGTCAGCGTCATGGGAAGATGCTCGCCGTTTTGTTTGTCGATTTGGACGGATTCAAGCAGATAAATGATAACTATGGACATATGGCTGGAGATAAGATTTTGACGGAGACTGGAAAACGGCTCAAAAGGGATATACGGTCCATCGACGCCGTCGGGCGCTTAGCCGGCGATGAGTTCTTCTTGATCATCACGGACGATTGCACGCCGGAGAATGGGTTTCGACTGGCTGAGAAACTGCGATTGAATCTGGCCGAGCCAATTGAGTTGGAGTCTGGGAAGTCGCTGACTATTACGGGTAGTTTGGGTTTGGCGTTCTATCCGACGGACGGCGAGAGTTCCGAGGCTCTGGTGAGTGCGGCCGATACGGCTATGTACAATGCGAAGTCGTCGGGAAAGAACAGGACTGCCCTGTATTCCCGCCATGATAAGATAGGTACTTAGGCCACGTCGAGCTGGGAGCCTGTGTCAGCTTTTTCCCGGGTTGCGCCCAGGCGGCGTTTCGCGACAATGTTGTAAAGAGTCGGAATCAGGAAAAGAGTTACCAGCGTGGAAGTTATAAGCCCGCCGCCGATTGCTTGGCCCAGCGGCGCGTATAACTGCGCGCCTGAATCTCTGGCTAACGAAAGCGGCAGGATGCCGAAGAACGTCGTTAGCGTCGTCATCAAAATGGGACGAAGCCTTGACACCGAACCCCTTATCAGCGCCTCGTTCAGTTTCATGCCATCCCTGCGCAGCTGATTAATCCGATCAACTTGCACTATAGCGTTGTTAACCACTATCCCTGACAGCGCTACAATTCCAAGGAAGGAAATCAACGAGAGTCCCGAACCGAATATGGCCAGGCCAAACACCACTCCGATGAAGCAGAAGGGAACCGACGTCATGATAATCAATGGTTGAACGAGCTTCTCGAACTGAATGGCCATAACCACATATACAAGCAGCAGTGATATTGTCAGCACTATCAGCAGTTTCGCCATGGACTGGCTGATCAATCCCATAATCCCCTGATGGCGCCACTCGACGCTTTCCTTCAGTGGTGAGTCGTCAAGAGCCTCCTTGAGATGGCGATTGATGCCCCTGAAATCCTCGTTTTTTGTATAGCCGATAACTGTAAGCATGCGGGCTCGATTGTGCCGGCGGTATTGAGAAAACCCTCTGTTCTCTTCCACGGAAGTAAAGGTGTGTAAATTGCTTATATGACCGTTGGTTCCGCGCATTGGAATTGCGCCCAGCGATTGGGAATCAGGGGTGGACGATTCAAAATCGGAGCTCAGCCTGATATTTCTGTTCTCGCCCTTTGGGGGTCGATAGGTGCCGATATCAATTCCTTCGAAAGCTATCTTGGCGTTTCGGGCGGCATTGTCGGCGCTGATGCCAAGGACACCCATGGCTTCCTGATCGAACCGGGCGTTCACGAAACGCCGATCGGCTCTTACATCGCGAGCCGTACTGATGATCTCGGGACTCTCCAAGAGTATGGCCTCCACCCTATCCGCTTCGCTGCTCAAATCCTCAAGCGATTCAGAAAATAGCTCGACTCGATATCCGGCGCCCCCGGTGCTCAGGGTCAGCATCCTGTCTCTACCGCCATTGAATACCGTAACGGTAATCCCCGGCAGTTTGGGAGGGAGGGCCTCGTTGAGGTTCTCCATCAAATCTCGAAAATCCCTCTTCCGTCTATTGCTTTTCTTCAGCAGTATCTGCCCCCAAACTGTCTCCCGCTTTTTAAGGGAACTTGAAATATTGTCCTCCATCCCCACAAAGAAAATCAAATTCTCCAGCTCCGGTATTTCCTTTCTGATAACGGTCTCCGCCATATCGGCCGCCTCGGCGCCCTCCTTGATGGATGCGCCGGGTCTAAGTTCAAGTGAGACGAACAGCTCGTTGTAGTCCGCCGCGGGCAGGAAAGATATTCCCATTAAATCGGCGGCGATAACGCTGATGCACAATACCGCGGTCGCCGCTATTAGGAAGGTACCGCTCAAACGAAGCACTCGTTTAAGGCTCGTCTCATAGCTTTTTTCGATTCTGGCCATGAATCGACTACGAAACTTGCGTTTTGAATTGCCGAATTCATCCCGATGAGCTAGGAGAGGAACCAAGAAGAGCGCCGCATACAAAGAGGCGCCGAGGCATATCACAATCGTCGCGGAAATGTTTTTCAGAATGCTGCCCACAATCCCGGTAAGGAATATCATGGGGGCGAAAACACTTACCGAGGTTGTGACAGACGCCGTAACCGCCCCGGAGACTGCGGCTGTGCCGCCAAGCGTTGCATTTCTCATGCTTTCTCCCGCCGCACGCCGCCTATGGATATTCTCCAATACCACAATTGAGGAATCGACCACCATGCCCAGGGAAACCGTTATACCCGCCAGCGTGAGCACATTCAGGGAAAGTCCCGCCAGTTTCATGGCAGCAAAGGCGATAAGCAGTGAGATTGGAAGAGATACTGCAATAACAAGGGTGTATTTCCAACTCCGAAGGAAGAGAAAAATAACCGCGACAGCCATGCAAATTCCCAGGATGGCCGAGCGCATCACCGCGCTCAAGGCGAGTCTGACTATCTCGCTATCGTCGTGCAGAACAGTGAAGCGATAACTCGCATCGCCCACTTCCTCCAGATAGGCCAGGCGCTCGCGAATCTCCTTGCTGATTTTTATGGCGTCTCCTGAATCTCGTTTCATGACCTGAATCACCAGCATGTCCTGCAATTCAGAGCGAACCCTTAGGTCGCTGCGCTCATAGTCTAGGGACACTGTACTTATATCCTTCAAACGAATTGGGACACGGTCGTTAGCGCCCACAACAAGATTCTCGATTTCATCTATCCCGGTGAATTCACCGCTCATCCTCATGGTCCATTCCTCGCCGCTCCAGACAACCAGTCCGGCAGGCAGGGCAACATTGCGACTTCTGATGGCAGCGGCGACTTCAAGCGGGGTGAGATTGCTGTTGGCAATCTCCTGGAGATTCAAAACTATTTTGACTTCTTTCTCCCTCCCGCCGAGAATCTCGGCATTGGCAACACCCTCAATCTCATATATCTCCTGCAACACCACGTTCTCGGCATAACGAGTTATTCTGTCTGAATTCCATGGGCCGGATATGGCGAAACTGAACACGGGGATGTCGGACGCCCCCCATGTTGAAATGATGGGCGTACTGGTCAAATCGTCGGGTAGTTCCGAGGAGGCTGTTTCCACCCTGTTTCGCACCTCCTGGAGCAGCTCGTTTGTATTGGTTTTCTCGTCAAATTCGAGTTGGATTATGCTGATGCCCTCCCTGCTCTCGGAATAGATATCGTTTACACCCGGAAGGGAGGCGAATCGCTCCTCGAGAATTTCTGTTACGTCGTCATCGACTTTCTCGGCGCTAACGCCGTGCCAGGGGGTTATCACCCTGATACTGGGCATGATAATGGAGGGAATAAATTCCCTTTTCAGAAGGATTAGGGCGAGAACGCCGAAAATCAGGATGGCCATCGTAATGACAAGCACCGGAACTGGATGACGAATCGCCAAGGAACTCGGTTTCATATCTCACTCTCAAAATACTCGACAACCTGGCCCTCGTTCAGTCGGTGCTGGCCCTCCAAAACAAATAGCTCAGTTGTCCAGGTTTCAGGAATCGCGAATCTCGCAGCGTCCCTGTAGATTGCCGGCGCCTCCATACGGGTGACAGTATTGTCGCTTGGGTTGACACGCCAAAGTCCGTTGTCATTGTCCAGAACTCGAAGGGGCAGGCTCAAAGTATTTAGCCTCTCGCTCAGAATGAACTCCACCTGCAGACTCGCGCCGATCGGCCAGGGTGCTTCGGACTGACTTAGCGCGCAAAGTACCTCGAATTTCTTTTTTTCCGGGCTGATACTCGGGCCAATCCTGATTATTTTTCCTGGACGTACGGAATCATCGCCACCCGCCGGAAACGACAGGAATGCTCTGATTGTTTCCAATCTCTGAAACCGGCTCCAGTACTTCTCCGGAATTTGCACTCTCGCCTGCGGGATTTCCGTATTTCCGATGGTGAACAGGGCCGACTGCGGAGTTACTGTATTCCCGGGATCCAGATAGCGGTAGAGCACCGAGCCGGAAACGGGAGCAGTAATGTCGGTGTAGCCAAGTTTCATTTTAGCCAGCTCATATCTGGAATAGGCCGAATCCCGCTGAGTTTGCGCCTCGTCAAGCTGTTGCATGGATGCTCCGGCGCTCTCAAACACCTGTTTTGTTCTTGTCAAACTCGCCTCAGCGAGACGCCATAATGATTCCGCGGCCTCCATTTCCAACCTGTATGGCTCAGCATCAATTCGGGCCAGCAGATCCCCTCTTGAGACAATTGAGCCTTCCACAACCAGGATTTCCCGTACGGTTCCCCCTACCTTGGGAGAAATCACCACGGTGCGTCCTGCTTCCAAGACGGCTGAAACGATCAGACTTTCCCTCAAATCACTGATTTCAGGGCTTATCACGGACACCGGCGTGCTGCGTGTCCCCAAAAACTCATCACCACCAAATCTGGAGCGCAGCCAGAACAGCATAAACACAATCAGGACGACAAAAACTATCGAAATGATTATTAATCTATCTCTATTCGCCGCGATCATGTTTATATTTTCGATAGGAACACGCATTGGCACCAGACTACAAAAGTAATAAAGTGACTTGTTAATCCTCACTAATTTGCGCTGATGTTTGTAATGAAGCGCTTATTCAAGAGTACTTCACCGCGTCATCGTGCTAAACTTAGTTAAGATGGCTTTGATATCTATCTTTAGAACCGACAGTGCGCTTATTAGAATTTTCCGCTTTTTCTCCGGTGGAGGCTCCCTTGTCTTCTTCTTCCTGCTGATAGGCCCCACTTCACCTGGAGACACCGATCCAAGTGAAAGGAGAACCATGTTTCTCTTTGCGGTGACTTACGGATTGATATTTGTCTATCTGATGATTCCCAAGCTGGAAACTTGGTTCAAGAAGTACCACTTACCCCCCGTGCTAATTGCCGCCAGCGTAATTCCCATCGCGATTATCAACGTCAAGTATCGCGCTCTTCTCGCAATCGGAAGCACGATCAACACTCTGGATGATACGATGACATTGACGATTCTGCTTGTCTTCCCGCTTATTACAACGGCTTGGCGATACAGTTTCCCAATTGTTTTCCTGTTTTTTGTCGTGCTTGGCTTTTTGGATCCGATTCTGATTGTTCTGATAAACGAGAGTATCACTCCGGAGCTTTTCAACGCGATTAACGCATCGTTGGTTAGAATCCTGGCTCTTGGGGCGGTTGGCTTCATGATTACGGAACTGCGGAACCAACAGAGGGCCGAGAGACAGGCATTGCAGGAGGCGAACAAGAAACTCGAGGAATATGCGCTGGACAGCGAAAGACTCGCGGCAAGCAGGGAAAGAAATCGCATCGCGCGTGATCTTCATGACACGCTTGCCCACACTCTAAGCGGGCTTTCGATTCAACTTGAGGCGGCTGTAACCACCGTCGATAAGGACAACGAACGACTAAGATCTCTATTGAATAAGGCGCGTAAGACGATTCGGGTTGGATTGAGCGAGACTCGCCGCTCGCTGGAGGCCCTGCGGGCGAGCCCGCTTGAGGACTTCGGATTTCTCCCCGCGCTCCAGCGCCTGATTGAGAATGCACGCGATAGAACCGATATTTCGATGAAATTTTCCCTGCCGGCGGAAAAGATGGACTGGAGCAAGCAGATGGAGGAAAGCGCCTACCGCGTTGCCCAGGAGGCGCTGGAGAATACGATTCGACATTCGAACGCCACCGAGGTTAAATTGGAACTGAAGGGCGATAGCGAAAACCTGTGCATGGAGATTGGGGATAACGGTAAGGGCTTTGATGTCGAATTCTTTGAAGATGAAAGCCGTTTCGGATTAAAGGGCATGCGGGAGAGAGCGCTTGCAATCGGCGGAAGTCTCGTGATAGACAGTCAACCTGGAAAGGGTTGTATGATTCGGTTCACTTGGAAGGCTCAAAATGGAAACGGGGATTAAGCTGATCATCTGCGACGATCAGGAAATTGTACGGGAAGGCTTGAAAACCATCTTCGAAAGCGATGATTCCTTTGAAATGGTTGCCACGGCCGAAGACGGCGTGGACTTGTTTCACAAGATTGATTCGCTGGGTGTTCCCGACTTGGTGCTGATGGATTTGAAGATGCCTCGTAAGAACGGAATTCAGGCGACCCGACAGCTTCGGTCCGCATATCCAGAATCCAAGGTACTGATCCTCACTACCTACGACGACGACCAGTGGGTGATGGACGCGATAAGAGCCGGGGCTTCCGGCTACCTGCTGAAAGACACCACGAGGATAGACTTGATAGATGCCGTGAAGGGCACCATACTGATGGGCCAGACTTTCATTGATCCCTCGGTGGCCGGGAAGGTGTTGGCCATGGCGGCGGGCACAATACCTCGTCCCACCGAGTCCTCCGCGCCCGATATCAAGCCTAGGGAAAAGCAGTTGCTGATACTGATCGCCCGGGGATTGTCGAATGCCGACATCGCCGGCACGCTTTATCTTTCGGAAGGGACTATACGTAACTACGCGAGCGCGCTGTTTGACAAGTTTGACGTATCAGACAGAACTCAGGCGGCGGTTGCCGCTCTTAGGTACGGCATTATCAGCCTGGATGACATCTAAATCGAGTAGTCCCTGTCCAGTTCTGGCCGTGGCCTCGGGTAAGGGCGGAGTCGGCAAAACTCTCTGCGCGGTGAACTTGGCGCTTTGCTCGGCCAGGGATGGTTTGCGCACCGCGCTCATCGACGCCGATCCACTTTCCAATGCTCTTGTCATGCTCGATTATCCACTTCCAAAGCTAAATGGCCGTCCTGAAAGTTCGGCCTTCAAGGCGGCCCCTAATTTCGAGGTGATTTTTCCGCAGGCGAAAAAATCTGGAGAAGAGGCGGCCGAGCTCGTAAATGACTTGTTGCGTTCACACCGCGATTGGTTGGATACCAGTTACGATTTGCTTATTATCGACATGCCGGCTGGCGTTGAGGAAGGTCCTCTTTCCTCCTACTTGCCGAACGCGGACATTCTCCTGCTGGTGACAAACCCCGAGCCGAGCGCCCATGTCGCGGCCGGCGCCCTGCTCAAAAGTATTCAAAGGCTATGGAGGGGAAAACCCATCTACCTTTGGCACAATAAATACAGCCCGCGTCCGGAAGAAGAATTCGACTCCGACGACTTAATCGGCAATTACAACAGAAATGTGGATGAGTCAGCGCGGATTCATGGGGGAAAGCTGATTCCGATTGCCTATGTCCCACACGATCCCTCGCTGGATTTGACAAAAGTGAATCCGCCATTTTTTCTAAATCTTCATCGCACCCTTTCTGAAACTCTCAGGGCGCTACTTGAGGCCTCCATTCCAAAAATCGAAGGGCATTCCGAAACTAAATCGGAGTCGCTGCTCCGGTATTTTTTTCGCGAGAGTTCGGGGAAGGAGGATTTTGAAGAGTCTCTTGCACGCTTTGAGAAATTTCTTGCAGACAACGCGGTGGGAACCACGATGCCTTCCGACAAGGTGAGAAGTGAGCTGCGCAATTGGCTGTCAAGTTCGAATGCCCCGCTTAGGAGGCAGATTCAGCAAGCTATTGAAACTGTGGACGGGCATATCATGGATTTGGAGACCGAAGCGAATGCATTTAATCCGAAGTTCCAGAAGGTTTCTGCCGCTTCCGTCGAAAAAGAAATAACGCTCCTATTGAGATATCTCACCTATTTGCCTACTCACTCTCCCTCTCTCCGGATGGCGGGCCTGCTGCTGTTTCACTTTGCACTGATTCGATTTTTCTCGAATGAGGTGGCGCGGAAGATAGTGAACGCATTCATTCCCAGCCGCCGGGAGGCCGGCGTTTCAATTCGGGATAGGCGGCGGCAGATTGCCAGGCTGCTGGGAAAGGATGCGGTTTATCAAGAACGTTTCTTCGCGATGGTGAAAAAACTGTATCCCGTGATGAGCCGTCAATTGGATTATCTGGTGAATACCTTTGGGTTACGGAAACTCTTATTCCGAAACGCCTCCGGGTCCGTAGCCAGGAGCGCCTATGTTCGGCTGTTTCACGCTGCAATTTACGAGATTGTCAACAGCGGCCTGGGAGTTGCGGCCGGCTTTCGATTTCGATTGGCCTCCAGGGCATTCAATCTAGGTTATCAGAAGTTGAAAAGCCTATTATTATTATAAGGAATATGCAGCTCATCGACATGGCTGGAGCGGCCAAAAAGGCAAGCCGTGAGATTTTGTCTCGGAGCGGCGAGTCCCGCACGGCCGCACTGAGGGATGTACGTTTAGCCCTGGAGACCGCCGCCGGAGAAGTCTTCGATGCCAACAAGGCGGATATGGAACGCTCAGCCAGAGAAGGCGTTTGCGATGCTCTCCTTGCGCGGTTGAAATTTGATGAGGGCAAGTTGCTCCGTGTCTGTGATGGGATTCAATCGCTGGAGCGCAGACCGGATCCGATGGGGCGGATTTTAGAGAGGCGAGAGCTGGATAAGGAATTGATTCTCAGCCGTGTTGCCGGTCCCATCGGTGTGATCGGCATGATTTTCGAATCACGGCCGGATGCTCTGATTCAAATGGCCACTCTTTGCGTACGTTCCGGCAACGCGGTGATTCTGAAAGGCGGCTCTGAGGCCTCGGAAACCAATCGCATCCTGGCGAAGATTATAGCGAGCGCCTCGTCGCCGCGGGTGCCGGAGGGCTGGATTGGGCTGGTTGAAACCAGGGAAGACGTTAAAAAGATGCTTTCACTTGGCTCTTTGATAGACCTTTTAGTGCCGCGAGGTTCCAACAAATTCGTCGCGGATATCATGAGAAATTCTTCGATACCAGTTCTGGGCCACGCTGATGGTATCTGCCATGTTTACTTGGATGAGTCGGCGAGCGTGGCCAAGGCAGTTCCCATCGTTTTAGATTCCAAGATGCAGTATCGGGCGGTTTGCAATGCGGCTGAAACGCTGCTGGTTCACCGGAACTCCGCCGAGACTATGCTTCCGCCCATTCAAGATGCGCTCCAGACCGCCGACTGCGAGATTCGTGGATGTGCCCGCACTCGGGAAATCATCAATGTCGCCCGGGCCACTGATGAGGACTGGGACAGCGAGTATCTCGATGCGATAATTTCGATTAGGGTGGTGGACGATATCGAACAGGCAATCGAGCATATTCACGCGCATGGCTCCGGCCACACGGAGGCAATAGTCAGCGAGGATGAACGGGCGGCGGAGATGTTCCTGGCCCGGGTGGACGCGGCCAATGTTTTTCACAACTGCTCAACTCGCTTCTCGGATGGTTTTGTATTCGGCCTTGGCGCTGAGCTTGGAGTTTCAACCTCGAAGATTCACGCGCGGGGACCGGTGGGAGTGGAGGGTCTTCTGAGCTACAGATGGCAGCTACGTGGTTCGGGGCAAATTATCGCGGATTATAACGAGGGTGGCAAAACCTTCACCCATAGGAATTTATGAAACATTGTAAGGAGAATTTCGCGCGAGTCGACTCGAACTTGCTACCGCCAAGAGGGTCGGACGGGACTTTGAGGGGCGCCGGAATCCGGCGAGAGCGAGAATGATGAGGGATCTGAGCAATATCGGAAGGGTTGTGATAAAGGTTGGCACAAATGTGCTGGCCTCCGGCGACAGCACTCTCCAGAGAATCAAAGCCATCGCGGCGGGTCTGGCGGACTTGCGCGCCCGGGGACTCAGCCCCCTTCTGGTAAGCTCTGGGGCGATCGGCTTCGGGGCAATGGCCCTTAATCTGGAGGAGCGGCCCAGGAAGGTGGAAATGAGACAAGCCTGCGCCGCTATCGGCCAGCCGATATTGATGGAACATTGGCGCAGGGCGCTTGAAAGACACCGAATCAAGGCGGCCCAGATCTTGCTCAGCAGGGAGAGTTTTGACGATAGGCGTTCGTATTTGAATCTACGCAATGTTGTGGAAAATCTACTTGCCATCGGCGCGATACCCATTTTGAACGAGAACGACAGCGTTTCAACCGCGGAGATTGGAGATGTGTTCGGTGATAATGATTCCCTCAGTGCCTATGTCGCCAGCAAGTTGGACGCCGGCCTGCTTGTATTTCTTACGGACACTGACGCCTTCTACGAAAGCGATCCGAAAGAAAATCCAAACGCCAAGCCGATGTCGACTGTCGAGCGGGTTACGAAGGAAATCAAGGCGGCCGCGGGGAAATCTGGCAGCGAGCACTCCAGCGGTGGGATGATTACCAAGCTTCAGGCCGTTGAAGTAGCCTACAGGGCCGGTTGTAAAACCATTCTCGCTGATGGACGCCGGGATGACATTCTTAAGCGTATTTTCGAGGGCGAGAATGTGGGTACGCTCTTCCTCGCCGGCCCAAGAATGGGTGCGAAGGCAAGATGGATACTGGGCGCTCGGCCCAGGGGCAATGTCAGTGTCGATGCCGGCGCTCTTGAGGCTCTGGCGGGGCGCAAGAGCCTTCTGCCAAAAGGTGTTACGGCCGTCGAAGGAATTTTCGGCATAGGCGATGTGATTCTTATTGATTCGTTCTATCAGGCGCAGAGTTCGATGGCCAGCGAGGAGATTCGAAAAACCATGGGGCTACACTCAAGGGAAGTTCGGGCTTTACTGGGCAGGGGACGGCGTGAAGAGGTGGCGCGGGCAGAGGACATCGTAGCTCTGCGCAAATAGAGTGCTGTCTTCTTGAGTGGGGAATGCGATAGCCTTTTCGAGGAGGCGTCGCGAAGGTGGAACCGGGAGATGAGGTGGATCTCAAGGCGAGGTAATTCACGGGTTAGATGGAAGGAGGTGCTTCATGAGGAAGAAGATCAATCTGGACAGGACGCGACTTGCCATGATACGGGGGAAGGGTATGATCCTAAATGTCTTGACGGACGAGAAAGAGCGAATTCTGATTCGAGCCGAGTCGGAAGATGGGGGCCGCCGGATTCGCATTAGACTTCACGAGAATTATCCGGGTGTGATAACCTACTCCCTGGATGAACCAATCGGACCGAAAAAGACAGAACTTAAACTTGTGAAATAGAAATCCGGCAAAGCGATCGGCAGGTTGAACCATTTTGAGGAGAAAAAGGGCGTGAAATACACCTTGTTGATCTTGTCGATTTTCGTAACGGAGCTTGCCTGGGGCCAGAGCGGCTGGATAGAAAGCACTCATGTGGGAATTGCGGTGGAGGATGTGGAAAACGCCTCGGTGCTGAACATGGCGGCTCTTGGAGTAGGAAACGCATCCGGCATGGGTTTCAGCGGATATTGGCGAGATAAGCAATTTGAAATCGCTGAGGCACACCTTGCATTGGACTTCCTAGCATACAATTTCCGAAGTTTCTCGAGGAATGAAGTTTTTATCGCCGATCACGAACTGGGGTTCGGCGGTAGAATCCATCATGGCATTTACGCGGGCACCAGCTTTCGCTGGAACAGCGAGAAGAACTTTGGATGGAATATTCACACACTTTTTCGCCCCGCAAAGTGGCTTTCCCTCGCGGCAAACGCTGATTCGATGTTTTCCGAGTCGCCCTCTTCCATGGCGCTGGGCCTCGGGCTGCGCCCGCTCTTTTTCAGCAAATACTGGGCGACGCGCCTGACTCTTTTCTACGACGGAAGGGTTCCACTTAACGGCGCTTCGTATCGAAACAGAGCTGTCGGGCTGCGCAGTTCGCCGGTTGACGCCTTGGATATCACCGGGCACTGGGATTTTCGTTCCGAGAGTTTTGTTGTCGGAGTGAAGTTTTCCTGGAATCGAGTTTTAATCGGCGCGGAATTGCCGGCGGCCGGCAGCGCGCCCGGGAAGAGCTTCGCGACACAGGTTTTTGTATCCTTGAAGGAAATGCGCTCGCAGCCGATGGAACAAAAACCCGGACTGATAATCTACGATTTGGCGCGGGAAATTACGGACACGCCAGATTCTTCCCCTGACAATGCTCTTGCGGCTCTGCTCTGGTCTGAAGAAACATGTTCAATCTACGATTTTCTGGTTCATATGGATGAATTGTCGTCAATGCGCGATGTCGATGCGGTTCTGTTCAGAAACCAGGATTTTGAGACCTCGTTTTCGAATCTCTATGAGATTGAAGCGGCCATCAGGCGCGTGAAGGAATCAGGCAAGAAAATCTATTTCTATTCCGACAGCTACAGTCCATTGCAGTACGCGTTAGCGGCCGGAGTTGCGGATGAGATTATCATCAATCCTCACGGCTCGCTCTCAGTTCAAGGCTTTGCGCAAACCAAGTTGTATTTCAAGGATCTGCTCGCTAAATACGGTGTGACTTTCTACAGCTTCCAATCACACGAGTACAAAACCACTCTCAATGCACTCTCGGAATCATCAATGACCGAGGCGGAGAGAGAGTCCTTGGAGTATGTCTATGGGGCCCTCCAAGAAGAGATGGATAGGATGATAGAAGAAGGACGGGGGGATAAACTGAACGAGGGTCTTGAGGCTATTTATGCGAAGGGTTTCTGGATGAACGCAGATCGGGCCCAGGAGGCGGGTCTTGTCGATTCACAGATGTATCTGGATGAGCTGGATGAGATGGTGGAGGAAGAATATAATGCCTCTTACGCCTCCAAAAGTGCCGTACAATATGACTGGGAACCTATTATAAGCCCGGTGATAGCTGTTATCTATGCGAATGGATACATCCACCAGGGTGAGGGTATAAGGGGTAGGAGCATTGGCGCAGAGAGCCTAGTGGAGGCAATTAGGGAGGCGCGTAAGAAATCTTCCGTAAAGGCGATTGTTCTCAGGGTTAATTCAGGAGGCGGCTCTGCCCTGGCATCAAACCTGATAGCGCATGAGATTGCGCTATGCGTAAACGGCCAAGGGGACTTGAAGCCAAAACCGGTTGTGATTTCCATGGCGGGTTTGGCCGCATCCGGTGGATATCTAATCAGCTCGCCCGGCACGAAGATTTTTGCCACACCCGCCACCATCAGCGGATCCATCGGCGTGATTTCGGTTATGCCCAATCTTTCGGGACTGCTTGAGCATTTCAAAATTGGCACGGACACGGTTGCGACGGCGGAATCGGCGGACTTTCCGAATATTTTCCGCCCTCTAAGCGAGGCCGAGCTGGCGCAAATCTCCGACTTGGTGATGGAAGAATACGATAGCTTTGTATCGACGGTGGCAACCGGTAGAAAAAGCACTGAGGATTCCATAGACGAGGTGGGCAGGGGCAGGATTTGGAGCGGGGGGCAGGCGCGCGACAGGGATCTGGTAGACGAGCTTGGCGGTTTGACCGAGGCGATCAAAGCCGCCGGGGAATTGGCGGGCATAAAAGCGGACGTACGCATAGCCGAAGTCAATCCAGGTATACGCTATATACAAAACGTCCTTGAGGTGCTTGGAAGGCTCCCGCGAGACTTGGCGGACATCATCGAGTTCCATGAAACACTGTCAAGGTTCAAGGACGAACGCGCCCTTTACCTGATGCCCTATGTTCAACAACCATAAACCGGCTTTGACTTCTGGGGGAAGTCACTGGGAATGGAAGGAAATCAATGGATTCAAGCTCAATTATTGATAGGGAAAGTATTTAGAAACCATTCAAGCCGGTGCAGGTTTTCGCGGGCGAAATGAGAGAAGGGTTTTTTGGCCGGGAAATGGAGATTTCGAAACTGAAGCACCGCTGAGAAGATGAGAATTTTGAGATACCGCGGAATAATAACGGGGCACCCGAATTCCCTGAAATTCGCGGTAGTAGATCGCAGTGGATGGATTGTTGACAGCCTCTTGGCGCTTTTGTATTCTTGCTCGTGAGTTTTCTTGGGAGTAAGCATATAGGGATCCACCGGTATGAGAGTTCGCCACTTGGGCCGAGGCGGTCGCGGGAGCACGGTGGGATTTTCCAGTATAAGCGACAATGTGAGTTTGAACGCATGAATACGCGGTGCCTCTGTCCTATGTTCCCAAAGTTGCGGCGTTCCGATGGAAGCGGATTGTATGCGTAAAAGTCTGACTGCTCCGGCACTGCTTCTGGCCGCGCTTGTGTTGTTGTCAGTCGCCTCATGCCGAGAAAAGGAAGTCAGGGACACTATCGCGGTATTCGTGCCTGGAGTCCTTGAGGGCAGTCCCTCATATGAGGCGATGGATCTTGGCGTAAGAGAGGCGGCCGGTGATGACTTCCAGGTGCGAACTATTGAAGGCGGTTTTGACCAGGCCTCGTGGAGCGATTCTGTCTTGAGCCTGGCTTCCGAGGGAAATTTTGGACTGATAGTCACCTCCAATCCGGCAATGAGCGAAATCTGCGCGGCGGTGGCCCAGTTGTTTCCTAACCAGGCTTTTCTGGTTTTGGATGGCTCGGGTCTGGGGGGGGATAGGGTTTCGGACGTTGTATATCGGCATCGTGAACAGGCTTTTGTGATAGGTTATTTTGCGGGACTTGTGACTATATCCGATGAACTTAGGCGTTCGAATCCAGATTTGAAAGTTGGAATGATTGTGGGGCAGGAGTATCCTCAGATGATGCGGGAAATTCTCCCTGGATATGAGGCGGGTTTGCAGACTGTCAATCCCGATATTGAGCTTGAATTCAGGGTAATTGGGAATTGGTATGATGCTGAGCAGGCTCGGGAATTGGCGGAGGGACTGTATGATGAGGGGGTGGATGTTATATTGACTATAGCCGGGGGGGCAAACCAGGGAGTTATCTCCGCCGCCAAGAATAGCGAGGGCTATGTGCTCTGGTTTGATTCGGAGGGCAGTTCATTGGCCCCGGGGATTGTGCTGGCAAGCTCGGTGCTTCGGCAGGAGAACCTGGCCAAGATCTTGGTTCGGGACTGGATTGATGGCAGGCTGGTACCCGGAGTCAGCATGAGAGTGGGATTTTCGGAGGGTTACATAGATTTTCCCACCGAAAACAAGAATTTCCGTAGGTTCGTTCCAGAACCAATTCAGGAAAGGATGCGGCAACTGGTCAGCCAGCTCAAGAACGGCGAGATCGACCTGCGCGCGTTGGATGAATGATCTATTTGACGCAGAAACGAAACCGACTGTGCGCCGCGGCCAGATATCACGCATTGACAAATTTCACGCAGTGAATGACTGAACTCTCCGCGGTTCTGAAGGGAGCGAATTTCACCTGGAAGGCTGGCGGCGTAAGGGCAGCCCGCGATCTATGGCTTAATCTGAAGGGGGGACAGATTCACGCGGTAGTGGGCGAGAATGGAGCCGGAAAAACCACTCTGGGCCAAATAATCGCGGGTGTGCTGCGGCCGGATTCTGGTGTTCTTCAGCTTGGCGAAAGGCATTATGATTTGAGCAGGCATAGGCGCGGTCTGTTGCAGGGATTTGGGTTGGTTCGACAACACTGCATTTGGCCGTCCGACTTTCGCATCCGTGAGACGGCGTTTCTCGGCAGGAGGCCGCGCGGCCTGAGGGCCCAGAACTGGGAATTCTCCCGGGTTGCCGAGCGCTGGGGCCTTGGTGATATCAATCCTGAAGAACGAGTTGGAGAGGTGGATGCCGCTACTCTTCAACGCGCGCAGATGGTGGCCGCGTTGATGATGGGGGCCAGATTCCTGGTACTCGATGAGCCCTCCTCAGCCTGGGAAGAGGGGCTTGAGGCTGAATTTTTCGCCCTGCTCAATCTTTTGCGCGCGGAGGGCAGGGCGATCTTACTGATCACCCATAGGATTGACGATGTTTTCAGGATTGCCGATGTGGTTACTGTGCTGAAAGATGGAAGAGTTGTTGGAACCTGGGATATCGGAAAAGCCAGTAAAGAGAAATTAATCTCGGCAATGTTCGGAGGAAGTGAATTCACTGGCTTGGATCTGTCAATCGGTGCGAGGCGAGCGATTCGCGGGAGAGCTCAATTTGAGGATGGCGGGACTCGCGCGCCTGGAGAGGGTGTTATGCCTGTATTGGAGGCACGGAATCTTAGCTTCAAGGGGCCCAGGCAGCGGCGACTCAAATCGGTGAGTTTCAAGATTTTTCCGGGCGAGATTCTGGCCGTAAGCGGTCTGTGGGGAGAGGGGCTTTCTTGTTTGGAGGATGTGCTTACGGGGAGCATTGAATCAACATCGGGTGAACTGCTGATGGATGCCGCGCCTTGCAAGGGAATCCTGGAACTACGCCGCAGGGGGCTACGCTATGTGCCTTCCAATAAGCTGGAGCGGGGTTCGAGTCTTGATTCCACCCTGGCCGAGAATATAGTGGCCCTGGAATCCACGAAGCTCTCCAAACTTGGTTGGCTCAATCCTGTCCGATTGAACAGACACGCCGAAATTCGAAGACTCGGGTGGGGAGTCCCTGGCAACGTGAATCAAAGACTTGGTGAGCTCTCAGGCGGCAATATTCAGCGAGCGATTTTAGAACGGGAACTCTGCGTTGGTGCGAAACTCTATGTGCTTGCCGAGCCGGTTTGGGGACTTGATGAGCTAAGCAGAAGAAAGGTTTACACACAAATGGAGAGGATTCGCGATATGGGAGCGGCAATCCTGTTGCTCGCCTCGGACATGGACGAAGCCTTGAGGATTGCAAATCGAATCGGCGTTATTCATGGAGGACAGTTGTGCGAAATTCGAAATGCCGTGGATTGGAATAGGAACGAGTTGCAAAGGACAATTGCGGGGCTGAGGATATGACAGGGGTCCTGAAATCTCTTTTTGCGATTGTAGTGGTGCTGGCAATCTTGATGCTGGCCCTATCGGGAAGCAGCGGAGGCTTTGTTTCGGGATTTACCGACATGCTGCTGGGACCATTTGTCAGCACTCTCGCCTTTGGGAATTTTCTGGAAACCGCGGCAAAACTAAGCCTGGCAGGCCTGGCGGCATCGGTGGCTTTTAACGCGGGCTGCTTCAATTTAGGCGGCGAGGGACAGGCGCTTGTCGGAGGATTGGCGGCCGCGGCAATGGCGATTTGTCTTCCGGAGTTGCCGCGCTCTCTGGCGCTTACCTTGGCTGTGGCGGCGGGAATCTGCGCGGGCGGCATAATCGGAGCGGTGTCGGGTGTGCTTAGGGCCAAGTGGCGGGTGGATGAGTTAATCAGCACCTTTTTAATCTCCGCGGTCGCTTTGAATATCGGCTATGCGTTGTTAGTGGGGCCGCTGAGGGATGCGAATAGCTATCTAATCGCCGCCCCGCCGCTCCCATCAACCTATCGCCTGCTTTCCTGGTGGCCGCCTTCCCGACTGAGCGCAGTTTTGATATGGGCGGCACTGCTTATCATGGTAACCCATGTATTTCTGAAATTCACTATCTGGGGCTACAGGTGGCGCCTGCGAAAGACCAACATCGCATTCGCATCCTATGCTGGTATAAATACCGCCTCTATCGCCATTGTATCTCTAGCCGTTTCAGGCGCCCTCCATGGCTTGGCTGGCGCCGCCGCCCTGATGGATAGAGGTCAGGCCGTTCAGGGTTTTACCAGCAATTTAGGCTGGGATGGCCTTGCAATCGCCCTGGTGGCTGGAACCAAGCCAAAGTGGGTGCCGGTTTTTGCCATTGTATATACTTGGATTATATTGGGCGCCCAAACCGCGATGCTGAGTTCCGGATTTTCCTTCGCGCTTAGTGGACTGGTTCAAGCCACCGTCTTTTTTTTGATGACAGCCAAGAGAGTTGAGGGGAGGAGGAGCATTGTTTGAATCTGTGGCCGCGGTGGCGGTTCCATTTGTCTTGGCCGGCTTGGGCGGCCTCCTATCGGAGCAGGCAGGGGTTTTAAACATTTCCTTGGAGGGCTGCATCACCTTGGGAACCTTCATCACGGCATTGCTGATTACCTTCGGTGCGCCCGCGCCTCTGGCAGTCTTCGGAGCGTTGCTTCTGGGGGTTCTAGCTGGTTTACTGCTTTCCGGCATACATATGGGTTTGAAGGCAAACCTGTTCATTGCGGGGATGGGAATCAATATTCTGATTCCTTCCTTAAGCGGTTTGATTTCAAATGGGATTTGGGGCCACAAAGGCATCCTGAGGATAACTGGTGATTACGATTTATCGCCTGTATCATGGATGATAATACCCCTGACCCTGCTTCTTGTTCTTGTCATCCACAGGAGTAACTTCGGCGTCAAATTCAGAGCCGCGGGACTTGCTCCAGAGTTTCTGAGTGAGCGGGGAATTTCGCCTGACAAGGTTAAAATCTCGGCGTTGGCGATTTCCTCGGCCATGGCTTCACTTGCCGGCGCTTTTCTGACGTTGCGAATTGAGGCCTATGTTCCGGGTATGAGTTCAGGGCGCGGGTGGATTGCACTAGTACTGATTTGGCTTGGATTCCGCCATCCTCTGGGAATTTTGATTTCATCTTATTTCTTCTCTTTGATTATAATTATTTCCAATATGGCCCAGGGGAGCGCTCCTTTCCCTGCCGCCGTGTTGAAAACCCTGCCCTATATCGCGGCCCTGACAGCCTTCGTGATAGCCAGCGCTGGACGTTCGGCGACCAAATCCCCACGCCAAGAGCCAGTGCAGGGCTACTAGCCAGAACTTATCACCAGCTTCACAAGAGTGGATCGGGCCGATGATTTCCATTCAATGACTTACTCCCAACTGGATGGGACTTCGACACACAGCGGAAACACCAGGTATATCGTAGGCGGTTCCACTGTTTCCCGTGCCTCGGCTGCGCGGAAGCCTGAATCTCTCCGGAAAATGATTCTGATATTCGGAAATCGGGTTCGTATCCGGTGAAACTAAGATCTTTGAGAATCTCTTCGCCGCCGGCAGCAGCATCAATACTCGACGGGCGAAGCTGAACGATCAGCGGGTAGACGCCACGGAGGAGGGCGGGATGGCGGTGATGGCCGCGGTATCCGTGGAAGAACTACCTCAATCCCGATCGCCGTGCGATGGGAGTTCGGTCGCATCGAAATTCAAGTTCACTTCATCAGGGACTCCCTTTGAGAGCTGTCTTCCAAGGAATATATCATAGGAGTGATTCTTCGATTTCTCCTTCGTCCCATCGGGTTCGACTCCGCCGCTCATCCAATTCATCGGGTTCCCCGCCGAGTTCCATTCGGTTCAAAGTGCTCTTCCCGGCGACCTGCTGACTTAGGCCGGCCACATGCATATTGAGGAGGCGCTTCATTCCGGAGAGTCTCACGGTCGGCGATATCTTCACATGGCCTTCCACTTGGCTGAAAATCCGTTGGGTTGGAAGGCTCCCAAGATTGTGCCGAACCCCATGGGGCTCCCGATTATCGGTGAGATTGAAGATGTGAGTTTCTTTAAGATGATGCCGAGACGCCACTTGGAGCTCTCCGAGGAGCGGCAGGCCGCGTCACTGGAGTTCACCGCGCGGTGCTACGTATTTCTTTAAGCAGTAATACAATAACACAGGGGGAACCCTTGTTTTCACTTCACCGGTGAGATCTTCGGCCTAGCGCCCCCTCTATCTCCTCAGAAGAGGAGGCTGTGGTAACTACTCGCGAATCATTGCGCCGCCTAGACAGACATCCTCGTGATAGAGCACCGCGAATTGCCCGGGGGCCACGCCTCTGTCAGCTTCGTCCATTTCCACCCGAAGTCGCCCCCCTTGCTCAGGACCAAGATCTTCGATTGTGGCGCTTACGGATTTTGGACCATGTCTCAACTTCAGGTTGACTCGTGTATTCCCCGGTGGGCCGGAAATCCAATTTGGCCTTTCAGTGACGAAGAAGGCGCGTGCCCCCGCCTCCACGTCCATCCCCCTTGCTATCGTTACCGTGTTCTCCTCGTGATTCTTGGCCACTACATACCAGGGACCGCCCGAAAGCCCCAACCCCGTCCGCTGGCCGATTGTATAGAACCAGCCGCCCCTATGGGTGCCGAGTTCCCGGCCGCTTGCAAGCTCCAGTATTTTACCGTTTTTCTCCCCCATATAATGGCGCACGAAGTCGCGGTATTTCATTTGCCCGAGGAAGCAAATCCCCTGGCTGTCTTCCCTCGACTTAGCCGGCACATCCAACTCCGCCGCCAGTCGGCGTACTCCGGACTTGGTCATTCCACCGATGGGGAACATCGCCATCGAAGCCTGCGCCTGTGTAAGTTGAGAGAGGAAGTAGGTTTGATCTTTGATTGGATCGGGTGATTTCCGGATATAATAGTTTCCATCGAAGCCTTTAGAACAAAGCGCGTAGTGGCCAGAGGCAACCTTATCCAGGGATTCGCCGGCACGGTGGAGGAAGGCATCGAACTTGATTAGTCGGTTGCACAGAACATCCGGACTCGGCGTGCGGCCGGCTCTCAATTCGGCCAGGGTATAGGAGATTATGCGCTCCCGGTATTCTTTCTGAAGGCTTATTATTCTTAACGGTATTTTCGCGATATCGCAAACCGCGCGTGCGTAGCTCAAATCTTCCTCCCAAGGACAGATCCCCAGTAAGGCAAGTTCATCCTCGAGCCATATTTTGAGGTAGTATGCGCTGATTGCCGCGTCAGGATAACTCTTTTTCAGAGATAGCAACGCTGTTGAACTATCGACGCCCCCGGACAACAACACTCCTATTTTCACCCAGGCATCATCTCCGATGCGTAGTAGAATTGCAAGGTCTCAAGAGAGTATGCATACAGGGAAAAAACGTGTTGACAGATTCACCTATGGGCTACGGACTCACTGGGAGCGGACTTTTCCGAACTTCGCATCAGTTCCAACAGCTTGAACTGCTCACTTGGGTTGGAAGCACTAAATAGACATGTTTAGACGCCGGTCGAGTTTTCCCGTCCAGAAACTTCCCTTGGTCTTCCAACAAAATCCAAGTCACCGCTGTTCTCATCCAATTGTTCACCGGGGAAGAGAATCGATATCGCTGTCGCGGTTGGCAATTTCCCGATGGATTTCCTGCAAAGCCAGGCAGCGAACTCACCGAGATCGGGCTGATGTCCGCAGGCCAGCAGGTGCCTGGAATCACCTCTGTGGGTTTTGACAGTGTTTATCCAATCGGCCAATCCCGCTCGGTAGAGCCCATTCACCTTGATGATCGCCGGCATAGCCTCCGTCCAGGCTTCGAAAAAAAGCTCAATGGTTTCACAGACCCTTCTTGCTGGAGAAGCAAGGACTATTTCCGGCGGAGGCATGTGCCGGGCACAAGCAGCGCCCATGATTTTGGCATCCCTGCGGCCCCGGCCACTTAGCGGTCTATCTATATCGGCGAGTTCGGTATTTTTCCAGGAACTCTTCGCATGCCGCAGAAGGGTCAATCTTCTCACTTAGTCTGAGTATAGCGCATAGACGAGATAAGGACAATTGATGGCGAACTTGAAGACAGATCTTGAGCCGGGGCCGATTAACATCGGAGAAAGTGGACTTGTGAAAGCCTTCACAAGTCCACAAGGGCTTAAAACTACCCGGATGGTCCCACTACTCCGGTGGCTTCGGAGCTTGGCTCCCCATCAGCGCTATTCTCAGAACGATGCTTATCGAAGTGTTCCCTGAAATGCTCCTCCTCCATCTGTTTCTCCCACTTCTTCCCACCTCGGCATTTGCACTTACACCGCTTCTTCCCACAGAAGTTTCCAAAAAGGAATCGAGCCAGCACGATCAAGCCCACCCCCTGCCAAAACGAGATCCCCGGCAGACCGAGAAGCTCCGGCATCAACACGTTCCAGATCAACATGAAGACCCAGGCAGCAAGGAACAGCAAGCCTGGGATAAATATTATGCCTCCCAGGATTTTCCAACCAATCCACTTTTTATTCATCATCCAACCTCCTTTCGCATTGCGATATCCCTGTGATCCTCAAGATATTCTCTAAGTCGGATAAGGGCATAGCGTTTTCTCGACATGGCCGTATTGATCGAAATATTCAATAATTCCGCCGTCTCACGAAAAGTATAGCCGTACACCGTTTGAAGGAGAAAAACCTCTCTCTGGTTTTCAGGCAGCATTTCGATGGCTTCTTCCAATGCCTCATAGGTCCGCGCCTTTCGAAATATCTCTTCCGGATCAGATATAACAGAGTGGAGACTTGTGGAAGTTTCGGCCAGCGCCTTCGAATCCAATTCGAATTCCCTTTTATTCCTGCCCCTCCAAATATCAGTCACCGCGTTCCTCGCGCTTACATAAAGCCAGGAAACCAGATAGTCGGCGTTATGAAGAGTCGCCAGGGCATTGGCCGCGCCGGTGAAAATATCCTGCAATATGTCTTCGGCATCCTCGCTCATCTTCAGACGAGCTCGAATCCATTTGAGCAGGTGCGGGCCCTCGTCTCTAAAAATTTTCTCCAAAGCTGTCATATCATCTTCATAATAGACGAAAAATCGTGTTTTTTAGTCTAATTTTTCTGCAAAACTTGCATCTTCCTGATACAGGAATGCTCGGATTCATGCCCATAACTGGATTTCAGCTTCTGAATGTCCCAGCCAAACGTCGGCCCTTACACCGGCAAGTCGCGCCTCTCATCCCGCTGCAACTGCCCGTGGACTTGTCCCGGCGAAAATCAATTACAGCGCCGGAAGATTCTTGGAGTCCATGGGCCCAATCGGTGGGAAGCCTCGTCTCCAAAACACTATTGAAACAGCTATTTCTGGCGCTTGCATTGACACTTGATGCTGGTATATAAACAATATCGTCTGCGAAAAGGATTCTCTCTGGCTCAAAGTTGCCTTCATGATTGGTATCGGGTTTGAGCTGGGAGCTACGGCAAGAGCGATTTTGGCGAAGTCTGGAAGATGGCTTTGTGGAGGTCACGGTGATTGTGATTCAAACTTTCAGCGGGTATGGTTGGTTACTTGTCCCAACTGGATTATTCCTGGGTTTGCTCGGTTATCGAATCTATCGGATATCGCTTTTCCTAATCGCACTGTTCGCGGGGCTCATGCTCGGGGAATGGTTTGGTTCCAGAACTGACAACAGCCAGTTGTATCTGATATTGGGCTTAGTAACCGGGGCGATCATCGGCCTTATATCACATTTCTTGATTAAACTCAGTCTCTTTGTGCTCGGCATGGCAGGCGGATTCGTACTAAGTTCCTTTATCATCGAACAAACCGGATTGGACCTGAAAACCATTGGAGAACTCATTCTGATGTCGATAAGCGCCCTTTTCAGCGGAGTGTTCACAGTATGGCTGTATAGAAGCCTTATTATTTTCTTCACTTCAATTATTGGAACCTTCCTGATCTACCAGGCCACCATTCATTTTTTTCCCCCCAATTCAGATAATTGGTCTTGGATACTCTATGTTATACTTCTATCGTTATTTATAATTGTCCAGGCAAGCGCCCGTAAACATCACTCAGATCCGATCAGGAAAAACGAGCGTCACCGAAACCGTTAGGGCTTGCCGGTTCCTTTACTCTCCAGCGCGCGGCCAAGGAAGACTCTTAGCGTCTCCGCCACCTCTAATCCAATTCCCGCTGTTTTCGCGATTTCATTCAAAGTGCGATCGTATATGCCCTCAAGAGATTTATACTGCCCCAGCAGCTTCGCACTTCTGGCAGGACCAATGCCCGGAACTCCCTCAAGCGTCGTCAGCTTCACATCTTTTGCACGCAAGCGTTGGTTTTGGGAAGTCGCGAATCTGTGTGCCTCGTTCCGGACGTACTGCAAAACCCTAAGTCCAGGATCGCCCTCGGGCAGCTTCACCGCCTCCGGAGAATCGGGCTGCCAGAGTTCCTCATTTTTCTTGGCTAAACCTACAAGGGAGATCTTATCGCTGAGATTCAACGCTTCCAACACTCCCCAGGCAGCCGATACCTGCCCCCCACCCCCGTCAACAAGGATTAAATCCGGCAGGGGTTTCTCCTCATTGAAAAGCCGTTGATAACGCCGTGCCACCACCTCGGCAATGGCCTTGAAATCATTGATCTCGCCGCCTGTGCTGAGTATCCTGTAATGTCGATAAGCCGTCCTCTCTGGCCGGCCATCCACAAATGAAATCATAGACGCAACCGTATACCTCCCGCCAAGCTGAGCGATATCAAAACCCTCAATCCTCCTGGGAATACGCGGGAGGGAAAGAGCCTGCTGCAACATTTCCAAGGCCGGCCGGTCCCCCTCTTTATACACCAAGGAATTCAATTCCGCCCCGGCATTCTGTCGAGCCATCGCTTGAATGACAAGGTCTTTTCTCTTCGTGGGAATCGACAATTTCGGAGTTACATTTCCACTTTCGGCAAAAAATTTCTCCACAAGCCCGTTAGGACGCTCCGGCAAATAAATCCTACTTGGAATCTCCTTTCCGGTTTGAGCATAATACTGGATAAGGAATTCAGGGAGCGCCTCAGCCGCCGAGCCGGCGTACTCATTCACATAGAGCTCACGATCGGCAATTTGTCCTCCTCGAATCTTCATCGTCGCGAACACCGCATATCGGCCCGAGGTGGCATAGTCGATATAATCCTTCGCCTCATTCTTGAAATCCACAACATTCTGCTCCGCCTCGAGAAATTCAAGGGACTCAAGGGCGTCCCTGAGTTCACCGGCCCGTTCAAAGGCCAGGCGCGCGGCGGCCTCCCGCATCTGTTTTTTCAACTCCTTTTTAATCCCAAGCGTCTTACCCGATAACATCACTTTTATTCTGCGTATTATCTTTCCATATTCTTCCTCGCTGATCTTGTCCACACATGGCGCCAGGCAGCATCCGATGTGGTGGTAGAGGCAGGGTTTGTCCCTTTTCCTGAGCACCTTACAGCGCCTGAGCTGGTAAAGCTTGTAAACCATGTTTATATATACGTCTATGGCCCTGGCATTTGGGTAGGGTCCGAAATAGCTTGATCCGTCGCGAACTATCCTCCGAGTTTTGAAAACACGCGGAAAGCGCTCAGAGGTGATTCGGATGACTGGATAACTTTTCCCATCCTTCAAATCGATATTGTACTTGGGCAAATGCTTCTTTATCAGACTGCTCTCCAGAACCAGAGCTTCGAACTCGGTAGTGGTGAGAATCACTTCGAAGTCAGCGGTCTTTTCAAGCAGAATGCGCGTCTTGATGTCTTTTTCACCTGTGAAATACGAAGAAACCCTAAGCCTGAGGTTCTTGGCCTTGCCAATATAAATTGGCTTTCCCTCTTTGCCCCGCATCATGTATATACCGGAATTCTCCGGGAGCCGATGCGCCTTTTTCTTTAATTCATCAGACATTGGTTTACTCCGATATTATAAACAAACATCATGCGAACATGTAGGCGTAGAATTGTCGTTCTGCTTCCCATACTGGCGCTCCCATGGCTGCTCAGGGCCGAGACCCTTCGCGTCGGCGCCGAAGGTGGATGGCAAAGAGTGAAAATCCAAGGGCTTCGTGAAATCACGCTCCAGGGCGGCGGTGCCGACGCGCCTGCGCTCTCCCTGCCCGGCCGCAAACCCTGCCTCTCCACCGCCTCGCCAAGCAATCAGAATGGCAGCGTAATTGATATTCTTTTACTCGCCGAGTCCGATGGTATCGAAAATTTTTCCAGTCTTTACAGAGTTGAGGGAGAGATTGCACAGCGTCTCAGCGCCCGTGGCGGAGCATCCATCAGGCTCGAATCCAACGGAATCAAACTATTTCCCACTCCAGAAGCAATGTGGGCCGCCGGCAGGGAGTGGGGTGATTTCACCCTTGATTTCTGGTTGAATCCCACGAACCTGAATGACGGCGAGCTGCTGCTCCTATGGAAGAGTCGAACGGCGCATGGAGAATCGCAGCGGCTCAGCGCCCGAGTGGAAAACCGAAAACTTGTTTGGAACTTCGAGGGCCTCTTCCGCCACGGCGCGGACCGCTCCTTGATGATACAACTTCGGAGCAGGCCCCTTGTCCCCGGAGAGTGGCGGCATCATCGCATCCGGTATAAAAGAAATGATAGCAAATCCGGGCTCTCCGGCGCATCTCCCGGTCTCCTCGAATACCTAATTGACAACATTCCCACCGACAGCGTGCACACTACGCCAACCGGTACTGAAAGTTCCGAAGTATTTACCCCCAAAATTGGCTCTCTCAGCAAGAGACCACTGCTTCTTGCGCCCGATTTCAACGGCTACATCAATGAGTTCCGATTCACTTCTACATTTGATACGAATCCAGTCCCGGGGAACATCTCTAATCCGGACTCAGTGAGTTTCGGAGCCGGATACACTGATGTGATCGATTCTGGATATCCAGGATCAGAAATCACCGCCCTCCGGGCTGATGCTCCAGGCAAGTCAAGAATTCGTTTCTTCCTCCACGTAGTGGATAATCCAGATGAAGCTAGATATGTCGAGTTTCCGTCTCCTGATAATCCCGACTGGATGGAAATAAGACTGGAAAGGAAAGAAGATACCCCGCTTACCTTGGGGGGCTGGCGCAGTTGGAAGGTAAAACATACGATTTCTGGTCGCTTCTTCGTTGTCGGCTATATATTGGAACCAGATCTCGGCGCGGACATTTCGCCGTCGCTTTTCACGCTGGAAATCGAGTATGAACCACGCCTGCCCCTACCGGGCGAGAGTGGGCGATGACAGCCAATTCAGAACTGCCATTCCGATGCACAGAAGGAAATTGTCGATAGATGGAAGATGTCCACTATCGGATTCGAGTGTCCCGCCCCGTCAGATTAAACAAAGCCACCTGACATGGCAAGTAATCCAAGCTCCAACACAAAGTTGAGCCATTCACGAAGTCGGCCCAATCTTAAATGCGTTTTCTCACCGAAGTCCATTCCAACCAGTACATGAGAGTTTCACAAAAGTCGGAAAACTCCAGTAGGTTCCAAGCACCCTTCCTCCGAGCTTCCTAACCATTCGGCCTGAAATCAGATTTCCCGATTTTTGCTTCAAATCTCTCCCCCTCCCTGCCCTTAAGCCCATGTTGCCCGCCCTTTAGCATCTTCTTAAGTCCATCAAGCTCGACATTGGAAAAGCGCAGGCCACCCAAGATATGCTTATCAAAGGATTTAAAAGCCAAGGGGCACACCTTGGCGCCCATCTCCCGAATCACCTTCGCATATGCCCGAATCTCCCTCTGCGCATGCTCATCCAATCGCAGTTTCAAGAAATGAAAAAGATTATGAAGATCAATTTGCCAATACCACTCGGTATACAGGCTCAGTGGCAGCACAATTCGAGCCAGCTCGCGAGCCGTTTTCACACCCAGGAGCTCTTTATACCTGTCATAACTGAATTTATGCACTCTGCGAATAACATCACGCACCGCCTCTGCCCGGGCGGATTCCATCGGTTCGGATGAACGTCCCTGCTTATTGTCTTCACTCTGTTCCGCGATATCCTCGGGCGCCGGAGAATAAAACTCATCGGGCATTATGCTGTATCTGCCCGAAATCTCGTTCAGACGAGCACTCCGGTGCCGCACCCATTGCCGTGCGACAAAAATGGGCATCTTCGCATGAAAAGTCAGGACAACCTGCTCAAAAGGCGAAGTGTGTTCGTTCCTGAGTAGATAATCAATCAAACTCGCGTCCCGGCGCAGAGACTTCGTCCCACCCCCGTAAGACACCCTCGCCGCCTGAACAATTCGATCATCTCCGCCCATGTAATCGACAAGCCTGACAAAGCCCTCATCCAGAACCCGAACTTCCCTATCCAAGATTTCTTCCGCGGCGGCAACGGTACAACGGCTCATTCAAACCCTCCAACCAAGTAAATTTATCTCTTTTCAACGCAGATGTGAAAGCAGCCAGACTAAGTTTTGTTGGTATGAGGTGAACTTAATCACGGAAATATTTGGACTTGCCGTTGTTTTTCACTATCTTATTGATTATCCTATTTGTGTCTTCGTAGGCTCATCGAAATTCAGCTATCAGCGCAGGAGAGCGGTGAATAAAAGAGAATTCCCTCAGGTATTTTATTACGATCAAGACTTCGTGGATATCTATGATCGCTCATGGGCATGGATGAATGATTTCTGGCGCGACGCCAAACCTGCCGTGGGCATCAACAATCCTTTTTATGCTTACAAGGGAGGGTGCTACTTAAGTCTTCACGAAAGTTGTATGGCATCCTTCTTCCTAGTCTATTTCAACAAGAGATATCCCGTACATCTCATGCTGGATAACTTCTACTTCCTTCAGGAGGACTCCGGCGCGATAAGAGATCGCTACGACTTGGAATCCGGTAAACCCATCTTCCACGAGGAGAACCCTGAAGGTCTCGCTCCCCCCCTGCTTGCATGGGTTGAATACAATCTCTATCACAAAGTGGGGGCTAAGAAACGGGTTAAGGAGGTGATGCCATTCCTCATCGCGTATCACGACTGGCTCGAAAAATCATTCAAGAATGAAAGCGGTCTTTACGCCCCGCCCCTCAAGGCCACGCTGATGGAAAATTCACCACGGGAAGGCGTTAAATATCCTCTGGATTTCAATGCGCAAATGGCCATCAATGCCCTTTACATGTCCGCCCTTGCTGATATTCTCAATGACAAAGAGCTGGGATTTCGATTCAAGCGCCAATATTTCTCCCTGAAGATTCGTATCAACACCCACATGTGGGATCCCGTGGAAAGATTCTACTACGATTTAGGCCAAGATAAGCAGCGCATAAATGTTAAAACAATAGCCGCTTTCTGGCCCCTGCTCGCCGAAATACCCAACGAGGACAGGGCCGAGGGGCTTTTCGAACATCTGCAGAATCCCAAGGTTTTCGGCACTGAGAATCCCTTTCCCACCCTAGCCTCCGATGAGGATGAGTTCGATGAGAATGGGGGAGGATTTCGAGGCTCAGTTATTCCATTTTACACCTATATGGTAATCAAGGGCCTCGAAAAGTATCAAAAATATGGATTCGCTCGAGAAGCCTCAATCCGACATCTGTACTTTATCCTGGACACCTTTCATCCTGATGAATCCGGGAAGGGAACGCTATGGTATGCCTATAAGCCGTTTAAGGAAGGTCCCGCTCAGTGGGTGGAGGATAGTGAATGGAATCGTCCCCTGGATCTTGCATGCGTGGGACTCTCGACTATTGCCTTGATGATCGAGAACATTGTGGGACTTTATATGAGCCTGCCTAGAAAGACGGTGGACTGGTTTGTTCCAACTTTGGAGCTGATGGGTATTGAGGAGTTGCCGCTTAGAAGAAATCTCATCACAATCATCAGTAACAAAACCAACAGGGGTTGGGAGATTCGTCTCGAATCCGAGAAACTCTATTATTTTTCCATTCATCTTCTGGATGAGGGGAAAAAGAAAACCCTTCCCATCCCCTCGGGTAAGTGCTCAATGCTAATCAACAAACTCTAGTCCTCAAATCTCCCATCAGAGAACTCCGTCACTGTTTCGAAGTGTAACAATGTGGCGGACACAGCCGGCCAAGTCCCCCGCCTATATTGTCTGTCGCGCCTTCAATGCGCGCGCAACGCTGAGCCTGTCCGCGTATTCCATATCTCCCCCCACCGGAATGCCTGTCGCGATTCTGCTTACTCGAAGCCCTTCGTCGGCAAGCTGCTTCGTGATGTATAGGGCCGTCGAGTCTCCTTCCAGTGTTGGATTTGTCGCTATGATCACCTCCTTGATGTTCTGTTTCTTAATCCGGGCGTACATTCCAGCCAGTCCAAGTTCCTCGGGTCCCACACCGTCAAGTGGCGAGAGCACGCCATGGAGCACATGATAGACCCCTCGAAATTCGCCGGTGGATTCTATTATCGCAATATCGCGGGAATGTTCGACTACGCAGATCGAATTTCGTTCACGCTGTGGGGAATCGCAGATTGAACATAGGTCGGCCTCGGCGTAATTTCTACACTCTCTGCAACGCACGATGTGCCGGCGAATTTCCCCGAGCTGGGTGGACAGGCCGCTCACAAAATTCCTGTCTGTCTCCAGAAGCCAGTAGGCAATGCGGGAAGCGCTTTTCTTTCCGATTCCAGGAAGGCGTGAGAGCTGTACTATGAGCTGTTCAAGACGCTGCACTTAGAGACTGCTTAGAAAGTCCGGCGAGATGCCAAGTCCGCCTGCAAGCTGAGACATTTCGCTCTGGAGCGTTTTTTTTATCTTCCTTGCCGCGTCCGTGAACGCGGCGGCGACCAGTTCCTCAAGCATTTTGACATCGCGGGGGTCTACCGCGATGGGATCTATGTGCATCGAAATCACTTCCATGGTTCCGTCAATCGTAACCGTCACCAAGTCGCCGCCGGATGCTCCACTGGCTCGGAATGTTTTCATTTTTTCCTGGGCCTCGCCCACTGTCAACTGGAGATTCTTCAGATTCTTAATCAGCTCCAACGGATTCATGTATTCATCCTCATCACAATATCCTCCGATCGCGATCACCCTCGTCAACAGCCGAGTCGACATCTTCTACAATCGTACCCTGAAATACCTTGCGAACTAATTCAAGCCGTGGGGTTTCATCGACTTTTTCAGTCTCATCTTCCTTTTTTTCAACAGTGATATAAATATCAGACACATTCACACCTGCTGAGAGAGCCGCCTGCATCAACTTCTTGCCCTCCCTTCTTACAAACTCAGCTTCATAGGAGGTTCTGAAATCCAAATGAAGTAAATCACCCTTCCATCTCCAGTCCAGCGCCTTATCCAATGCCATCCCCAGTGAGGGGCTCTCGCCGCGCACCCTGTTCAGAATCATCTTCCGCCTCTTGATAAGCTCTCCATCGTTCCGTCCGCCGATTGCTTCTGTGGAAATCCGCTCATTCAGTCCGGCCTCAGAGCCGGGAACAGCCGGGGGGTTTCCGGCCTCATGTGCATCCTCCAAACCCTCTTCCCGCCTGACTCCATGGCCAAGGTAGGCGGTTCCTTCGCCGGTTCCGCGTACAGCCTCCTCCCCTCCGTTCAGCTCCTTTCGCAGCGATTCAATGCGAGTCAGCACTTCATCCGCGCTCATCCTTTCCGAAAGACTGCATAGGCGGCCCACAAAGAGCTCAAGTTCGAATCTGGGACTGAGCGAATATCGCAAGTCTCGGTAGAGTGAAAAGGCTTCCTCAGTCGCCTCTTCCAAGCGCCTTATATTCCAACTCCCACGCAGCTTCGATGGAAACCGCTCCGCATTGACTCCCAACAACGACTCTCTACCTATACCATAGGCCAGTAGAATCAGATCCCGCAGATAGCTCGCCAGTTCAAGTAAGACTTGTTCCACGGCGGCCCCGGCGCCTAAGACATTGTCAAGCAATCCAATCGCCCTGGCCCTATCGCCCGCAGCCGCAGCTTCCAACAAGTCAGTCATATGCTCAATCCCAACCAAGCCCATTTTTTCGCAAATGTTTGCAAGACTGATTTTTTCGCCCGAGAATGAAAGCACCTGATCAAACAGTGTATACGCGTCTCTCATCGAACCAGCCGACTCACGAGCAATCCAGTAAAGCGCATCGTTCTCGAACTCCCGATTGACCTCAGCGGCCGCCTCAACCAATTTGTCCCGTATCAACTCCGGCGTGAAAAGGCGAAATCGAAACTGCTGACAGCGCGATCTAACCGTAGGGGGCACCTTGTGCAATTCGGTAGTCGCAAAAATGAAAATGATATATGCCGGCGGTTCCTCAATCGTTTTCAGCAGCGCGTTGAAGGCACTGTTGGACAGCATATGAACTTCGTCGATGATATATATCTTCTTATGTGAACTCTGCGGTGCGTAAAGAACCTCGTCTTTTATCTCCCGCACATCGTTAACGCTGGTATTCGAGGCGCCGTCTATCTCAATGACATCGGGTGAAGTGCCCTTGGTGATTTCCACGCAGGGTCCGCAGGCGCCGCATGGGTTGAGTGTTGGGCCATTCTGGCAGTTGAGTGATTTTGCGAAGACGCGGGCCGCTGAAGTTTTTCCCGTGCCCCGAGGACCGGAGAATAAATAGGCGTGGGCCGCCATGTTCTTGGAGATTGCATTCGCAAGCGTCGCCACTACGAATTTCTGACCAAGCAATTCCGAAAGATTTCTCGGTCGCTTTCGTGTCGCAGTTACTTCCATCTTGAATAAGAGTTTAACCGAAATCCCGCCAGGCTCTCAAGTGAGAAATCAACTTGTCCTGCATTGATGAAAGCGATATGTATCCGGATCCGATTCCACCAAGACAATGCATACGCATCTTTGCCGGGTGGGCAGGCGAAACCGGGCAGTGTCAAAGCTGCTCCGATTGCATCTCTTGGCGCTCCTGGAGAATCCGCGTAAGATGTATGCGGCTCTGTGAGCGTGCCCAATTTCTCATGAACTTGCGAAGAAGCATAGGGCTTCCATCATCATCCCTGGAAGATGGAATTGTATGCTGTGGAAGGAATTGAGCTTGGGGCATCGTTGTGAAACCGTATGCGAAGCTTTTGTGATGTGTATGAATGATATGGTTGGCATTGACAATCCGAAAATCTGGGTGCCTGGCGCCAATGGTATGGTGGGATCTGCATTAGTACGTCGCTTGAAGAAGGAGAATGCAGAAATTTTGGCAACTACAAGGAATGACCTTGATTTAAGAGATCCGAGTGGAGTCAATCTGTTTTACAGAAATACCCGACCAGACCTTGTAGTGCTGGCGGCGGCCAAAGTTGGTGGTATTCATGCCAACAATACCTATCCTGCCGATTTCATTGCGGATAACTTACAAATACAAAACAATGTAATCATCGGCGCGAAGAACCATAATGTGAAAAAATTGCTGTTTTTGGGATCAAGCTGCAGCTACCCTAAAAACTGTTCCCAACCCATAAAAGAGGAATATCTTCTCAACGGTCCCCTGGAGCCGACCAATGAGTGGTATGCTGTGGCGAAGATCGCGGGAATCAAAATGTGCCAGGCCTATCGGAGACAATACGAATGTGACTTCATTTCGGCCATTCCAACCAATCTTTACGGACCGATGGACAATTTCCATCCCGAAAACAGTCATGTTCCCGCGGCCCTGCTTTCCCGATTTCATGAGGCACACAGAAAGGGACTGAAGTCTGTGACTGTCTGGGGCACGGGGAAACCACTGAGAGAGTTTCTGCATGTGGATGACTTGGCCGACGCATGTATTTTCCTGCTTAAGAATTATTCAGACGAGTCTCCCCTCAACATAGGTACGGGGGAAGACATTTCGATTGGAGACTTCGCGGAATTGATCAAGGACACTGTCGGATTCAGCGGAAATATTGGATTTGATACAAGTCGCCCGGATGGCATGTTTAGAAAAAGACTTGATGTATCGAAAATACACGCGCTTGGCTGGCGGCATAGGATAAACCTGCAATCTGGATTAAGGCATTATTATCAATGGTATTTGGGGGTATGTTGACATGAAGGATAGGAAAGTTGCCTTGATCACCGGCATCACCGGGCAGGATGGGGCTTATCTGGCTGAACTGCTTCTGTCCAAAGACTATGAAGTGCACGGAATCAAACGGCGATCGTCGTCATTCAACACACAGCGTATCGACCATATCTACGAATACGAAGGCCCACCCCATGAAAACTCACGTTTTTTTCTACATTATGGAGATGTTACAGATGCAAGCAACCTTATCCATATCGTACAAAAAACCCAGCCAGATGAAATCTACAATCTGGCCGCGCAAAGCCATGTTCAGGTAAGTTTTGAAACTCCTGAGTACACTGCCAATGCCGACGCTCTCGGAGCTCTGCGTCTACTGGAAGCCATTCGCATTCTGGGTATGGAAAAAAGATGCAAGTTTTACCAGGCTTCCACCTCCGAGCTGTATGGAGAGGTTCACGAGACACCCCAAAACGAACACACACCCTTCCATCCCCGCAGCCCCTATTCAGCCGCCAAGCTCTATGCCTATTGGATTGTCCGAAACTACCGCGAAGCCTACGGAATATTCGCGTGCAATGGAATTCTTTTTAACCATGAAAGTCCAGTAAGGGGTGAAACCTTCGTAACCCGTAAGATATCTCGTGGAGTGGCTCGAATCAAGTTGGGCATTGAGACTACGCTCCATGTCGGCAATCTAAACGCCAGGCGTGATTGGGGGCACGCCAAGGATTACGTTGAGGGGATGTGGCGCATTCTCCAGCATCGAGAAGCTGACGACTTCGTTCTAGCCACTGGAGAAACACACTCGGTGAGGGAATTTATAAACCTGGCCTTCAAAGAGATTGGTGTCGATATCGAATGGCGCGGAGAAGGAATCAAGGAAAGGGCCGTTGATGTGAGTACCGGCAATGTCGTTGTCGAAGTCAACTCGAGATACTTCAGACCCACTGAAGTGGACGCGCTATTGGGCGATAGTTCAAAGGCTCATAAACTGCTTGGTTGGAAGCACGAAACCAGTTTCGCCGGTCTCGTCAGGGAAATGGTACAAAGCGATTTGCGCAGCATAAGCGACAACAAAGCTAATTGATTCGCATACCCGCCCATAACTCCCAATGCTTCCGCCGGCCTGGGTTTTCCCAATTTCAAGTGAACCTAAGAACAAGTTGTTTTCATTATCCGCCGGACGAAATCACAGGATTGTGATGGAAAATCGCTTCTGTTCGCGATGACTGGAAATCGAGCTTTCTTAATTCGCAGGCGCCCGGATCCATCGGCACTGCCTCTGTTGTACGGCGCCGTCGTCCAGAGATCTTTTTGATTCTTAGTCAGACTGCGATTCCAGCCGATTACATAGAGTCTGGCGTCAACAGACTTCACGCGGGCATTCACCAAGGCACGATGCATCTCTGAATCAGGTCGCCTGAGTAAGTTTGTTCAAAGCGGCCTTCGCCGGAATATGCCAAGTGGGAGCTGTGAGGTATTCCTGTGCCTACTTCAAGGAATCCGTCAAATTGCGGAAGTGCGCCCTCTGCCGGCATTGATTCGCACGGTGGACATGATGTCGAAGCTGTCCTATATTGATTGCAAAGGCCGCTGCCCAAAACGGAGTCCGAGTGTCACTGCGCCGCGTTCCGTTATCGAAGAGCTCTTCGGCTACGACGCCAGGCTCGGCGTCGACTCCGGCCCACGATAGGTATTGGAGTTTTCAGCTTCGACTTGCTGGTTTATCAAGTGGGGAAACTGTCTCATCGACGACGAGCCCTTCCGCGCTTTTCGCGATGCTCATTGTTGTCGCTTCGTTTCCGGTTTTCAAGCAGGTTTGCTGGAATTTGGGGATTCCAACTTGTGGGAAGGATGGGTCGGATGGAACCGCGGCTAGATTTTTGAGGGCGATCGGATCTGTGAAGATTGAAAATGCTCAGGAAAAATTAGACTGGATTGCTGGGGAAGAATGATGATTCGACAGGCACAGGAGAGCTTACAGCCCGAGAAGGAATACTTCATCGGTTTTGATTCTGACGGATCTGTATTCGACAGCATGGAAATCAAGCAGCAGGAATGCTTTTGTCCCGCCTTTATCAACATCTACAATCTACAAGGCGTGGCGAAAACAGCGCGTGAAGTCTGGAATTTCGTGAATCTGTATTCCAAATCACGCGGGATAAATCGCTTTCAGGCAGTTCTGCGGGCTACAGACCTTCTCAGGTCCAGGAAGGAACTGACTGAAAGACGCGTGCTTTGTCCGGATACGGACGGACTTAGAGCCTGGACCGAGCGGGAGACGAAACTGAGCGAGGCTTCGCTCAGTTTGGAAGTGCGGCGTAATCCACACCCTCACCTACGGCAGGCGCTTGGCTGGTCGAAGGAAGTCGGCGAAGCGATAAAAAAAATCGTTCGCAATGTTCCTCCCTATCCCATAGTGCCGGAAATACTGAGCGAGGCCGAAAGAAAAGCTGATTTAATGGTAGTCAGTCAAACTCCCGGCGCCGATCTCGAACGCGAGTGGGTGGAATATGACATTGCGAAATATGTTCGCCTGATAGCCGGACAGGAGCGTGGAACGAAGTCGGAGCAGTTGGAACTCGCGAGCGCGGGGAAGTACGATAAGAACAAGATTTTGATGATTGGAGATGCCCCCGGCGATCTCGCCGCGGCGCAAAGTAACGGCGTTCTGTTCTACCCGATAATTCCAGGAGCCGAGGAACGAAGTTGGGAACGTTTTCTCGATGAAGGTTTAGCGCGCTTTTTCTCCGGGGAGTTTTCGGAGAATTTCTGTAATAACCTCCTGGCGGACTTCGATGCCGCGCTTCCCGAAAGCGCGCCATGGCAGTCAGGGCGCGCCAGATGATCTATTACCAGCACGGCGGAACGGATGAGGCGATAGACAATGAGGAACTGCGCGCGGGCCTGAATGAGGCCCTGGGAAAGATTGGCCCCCGGCGTAGGGTTTGCGTGATTCCTCCGGATTTCACCCGCTTCCATTCGCGCGCGGGCATTATCACAAAGTATCTGTGGGAGTATTATGGCGCCGCCTTGGTCGACATCATGCCGGCGCTCGGCACTCACAGACCGATGAACGAGTCCGAGATTGAAACCATGTTTCCCGACCTGCCTCTGAAGCTTTTCCGCGAACATAGATGGCGCGGCGATACTCTCACTCTCGGGGAGGTGCCGCGCGCTTTCATTTCAAAGCTGATGGGAACCGATTTTGAATATGATTGGCCGGCGCAGGTGAATCGACTGCTGTGTGAAGGCGGCCATGATTTGATTGTTTCACCCGGCCAGGTAGTGCCGCATGAGGTGCTTGGCATGGCCAATCACGCGAAGAACATATTCGTTGGCACAGGCGGTAGGGAGGGGATACACAGAAGTCACTTTCTTGGCGCGGTACATGGCATGGAGCGTATAATGGGCCGGATTGACAATCCGGTACGCGCGGTTATCGATTACGCGCTAAGAGAATTCGCCGCCGAGTTGCCGGTTCTATATGTACTCACCGTGCCTGGAAGAGACGAGGAAGCGAAATCGGTGATACGGGGATTTTTTATCGGCGATGGCCGCGAATGCTTTGAGAAAGCTTCGGAGCTGTCGGCCAAGGTAAATATCACGATGGTGGAAAGGCCGATCAAGAAGTGCGTGGCATACCTGAATCCAGAAAGTTTCCGCAGCGCCTGGCTGGGAAACAAGGCGATTTACCGCACCCGCATGGCCATCGCCGATGGAGGTGAGCTCATTATTCTCGCTCCCGGTGTCAGAGTATTTGGCGAAGATGGGGAAATCGATTCTCTCATACGAGAATTTGGATACTTTGGAACTGAGAGGACTCTTCAGAAGCTCCGGCATGTGGAGAAGCTGAGGTTCAATTTGAGCGCCGCGGCCCACCTGATTCATGGATCCTCCGAGGGTCGTTTCAGGATAACTTACGCGCCCGGTTTTCTCAGTCGTGATGAATGTGAATCGGTTGGGTTTGGATATGCCGAACTCGGAACCATGGTGGAGAAATACAATCCCTCGAAATTGAAGCCTGGGTGGAATAGGATGGATGATGAAGAATTCTATTACGTGGACAGTCCTGCCCTTGGACTCTGGACTCACGCAAGTCGAATGTGTGAAACAGAGCGAAAAGCGAGGTAATCCACTCGAGAACTTGATATTGAAGTATCTTCCAGCGAAGCAACAGGGGAACTTATGTCGAAGATTTACAAAATAGCCGCCATACCGGGTGATGGAACCGGTGGAGAGGTAATGAATGAGGGTAAGAAGGTTCTAACTGCGGCGGCTTCCGAGTTCGAATTCGAACTGGATCTGGTCGAATTCGATTTTGGAGGCAACAGGTATCTAAAGACGGGCGAAATCTTGCCGAATACGGCGGTAAACGAGCTAAGGGAATTCGATGCCATCTACCTTGGGGCGATCGGTCATCCCGATGTTAAGCCGGGTATTCTGGAGAAAGGCATACTCCTCCGCCTTCGTTTCGAACTGGACCAGTATATAAACCTTCGTCCGGTTCGACTTTACCCGGGTGTCGAGACTCCTTTAAGAGATAAGGGACCTGACGAAATAGATTTCGTTGTCGTTAGAGAAAACACGGGCGGCATCTACACTGGAGTCGGCGGTATCTCCATGAAGGGAACCGAGCAAGAAACCGCTGTTCAGAGCATGGTATACAATCGATTTCAGGTTGAACGCTGCCTTCGATATGCTTTCGACTACACTCGAAGCCATGGGAAGAAGGCGCGCGGCAAGGGAACCGCCAATACACTCGGCCTAGTGGGAAAAACCAATGTGCTCACCCATGTCTTCGATCTCTGGGAGAGGGTTTTCCATGAGCTTGGAGAGTCGGATTATCCTGACATCGAACGTGAATACTACCATGTGGACGCCGCCTGTATGTGGATGGTGAAAAATCCAGAGTGGTTTGATGTTTTGGTAACCAGCAATATGTTTGGGGATATCATTACCGATCTTGGAGCGATAATCCAGGGCGGCATGGGAATCGCGGCGGGAGGAAATATCAACCCCGAGGGTCTGTCCATGTTTGAGCCGATTGGGGGATCGGCCCCGAAGTACACAGGAATGGGAACCATCAATCCCCTGGCCGCAATCGCGGCTGGTGCCATGATGCTTGATACTCTCGGTGAATACAAGGCTGCCGAGGCCATTGAAAGAGCGGTGACGGTGGTGACGGGCACGAAGATAAAAAGCCTTGCGGCCGGTAAAATGGGTTATTCAACCTCCGAGGTTGGCGACTTGGTGGTCAGGGAGATTCCGCGAGTTCTCAAACAGGCCGTCAGAAGTGGCCAGCCGAGCTCAGGGAAGTATCCAATTGCATAAAAATGCAACCGCCGTCGCCAGAATCAAACCCGCAATCACCTCCCAGAAGGTATGCCCAATCGTGGATGGCAGGCCTCCCTCCATCTCCAGGACATCCGGCGGAATGGTTCTCCTGAGCAGCCTGATTATCGTGCTGATAGACCCCCTCACCTTTATCGCGTCATGGGCGACAATTACGGTGAAAACAGCCGATAGCGCGAAAATCGAGGTGCCGAAACCCTCTCTCAGTCCGCCAAGCAGCGCCATTGAGGCAACAGCGGCGGTGTGAGAACTGGGCATGCCGCCAGATTGCAGTATGCTGCGCAGCGAAGGAGTCTTGCCCGCGAACAAGGGGCTCACAAACTTCCAACACTGTCCCAGGGCGATAGACACAGCGGCCGCAATGAGCGCGGCAGGCAGAAAACGCACCCAATGATGATACCCCTACCGGCGCGTCGGAGTCCAGAGAATGGGCACGAACAGGCATTTTCGAGACTGTCTTCGAAGGCGGGAATCGGCGTCCGACTATATTGGAGCGAAAATTTGAGCCAACTCCGCCATACGCCCTGAATAACCCATTTCGTTGTCGTAAAAGCTGGTCATCTTAACCTGGGTGTAGGGCCCGGCTTCCACCATCTGCGTATTGTCCGGAATATACATGGAACTCCATAATTCTCCCACGCAGTCCCTTGAGCATTCATAGTGGCCGCTCGTTTCCAAAATCTTTCCACTTATGCTGCTTGCGTTGATTTTCCTCGCGTTCTCGGCCACCTTGGAATTAATCTCATCCTTGGTGAACCTGCCATTGAGCAAATAAACCACTTCGGTGACAGAACCCGTATCGGTAGGCACTCTGAGCGCGGTTCCGTTGAGCTTGCCGTTCAAGTGCGGAAGCACCTTGCCCACCGCTATCGCGGCGCCGGTGGATGCTGGTATGACATTGTTCAAAGTGGCGCGATTCTTACCGCCCCCAAAGAAATCCTGCACCCTCTGTGTGGAGGTGGCCGCGTGTGTCGTACACATCAGTCCGCTGATCACCCCAAAACCATCATCCACCGCCTTGGTAAGGGGAGCCAGGCAATTAGTGGTGCAGGAAGCATTGGAAATAATCGTGTCACTTGCCGCCAGACTATCGTGGTTCACGCCGATTACAACCGTCTTCGTATCATCCTTGCAAGGCGCGGAAATAATGACTTTTTTTGCTCCCGCGTTTATATGCGCCCGAGAGACTTCGGTACTGAGATAAAAACCGGTACACTCCAGAACCACATCCACATCGTGCTTGGCCCAGGGAATTTTGCTCGCGTCTTTTTCAGCGTAAACCGCAACTCTGTGCCTCCCAATCTGGATGACATTGTCGCCGATGAGTCTCACATCCACAGGGAAGCGCCCATGTATGGAATCCTTGGGAAGACTAGCGGCGATTTCCGCCGCCGGAACCAAATCGTTTCCGGCAACAATCTCTATTTCATCGTTATATAGAGAGGCAATTACGCGCATAACATTTTTTCCGATACGTCCCATCCCGTTGAAAGCCACTTTGATCCTGGCCATTTACATGTCTCCTTGATGTAGATTGTTCGGGCCGCTGAATACGCGGAACATCCATTCCGCTTGAAGATCCCAGCCCTGAGCATCACCCAAGCAGATAATATAAGATTTCTGTACATCGCGCCAAGGCGTAAATACAAAGTCCCTGCGATTCCAAGAAGAGATTCGACCAAGCCAGGATAAGGAGACATTGAAGCCGCATTCCCAAGTCACCACCTGACAACCATCAGGTAAAAAGAATTGCAATTATCACTTCGAAACTTGACATTTATCAGGTCGATTGATTAACGTATCAGAAATTTATTAGCAGGAGTTAGGTGTGAAAAAACTATTAGCATCAATTGCTTCACTGGCGATTGTCAGTGGAGTCCTCTTCGCTGGGGATAATCAAAGTGTGAAATATGTTCGATTACTGAGCCGCAATGCGGCTACAGACTCAATCGACAGCGCGTACTTCAACCCAGCGGGAACGGCTTTCCTACAGAAGGGCTTTCATGTTCAGGTAAACGGTCAAATGGTCTGGTTGGATTACTCACATGAGCTGGCATCCAAAACCTACACTATGACCAATCTTGTGCCATTCATTCCCTCGGCCTATGTGGGTTACAGCGGCGACAACTGGGCCGCCTTTGTCGCTTACAGCATTCCCCAGGGCGGCGGTAGCCTCGAATGGGATTCCGTCAAATTCTTCACGGAGGCCGGAATTTTGGATGTCGATTTTGAAGGCAAATCAAGCACCCATATGTTCAGCGCGGGCGGATCCTATGCCTTCTCTCCGATTATTGCCGTGGGGGCTAGATTCGACACCTCGTTCGCCTCGGCGAAGTACATGGCGGATACCACGTTTAGCGTCCCCGCTGTAAGCGGCGGTGCGGAATTGGTTAAATCCGGCATTGGATTCGGCGGAGCGCTGGGCATACATATTCACCCGAATGAGGAAATAGACATCAGCCTGACAGTCGAATCCGTGCAAAAAATTAAACTTGAGGAGAAGTCATCCAGCGGAGCGCTGGGCACTTTGGCCTTGCTGAAAAACAGTGCTCCCGATGAAGCCGATATTCCGTGGGCTGTCAGGGCTGGTTTCTCCTATACTTTCCCCTTTGATCTGGAAATTCCCGTGTCTCTTAAATACTCCTTTTGGAAGGCGCTTGATGCTAATAACAATAGAGACGAGTTAGTCGCGGCCGTGGGTCTTCGGTATTGGCTCACGGAGCGCTTGGAACTCAGCCTGGGCGGATCCTATGCGAACGGCGACACGCCGAAGAACAAACTGGATGGGACTTTCCTAGATCCGGAATTGAGTAGTTTCGTCATCGGCGGCGGAATAGGCTGGGAAATTTTCGATAAATTCAATCTTGATGTGGGACTTCTCTACCCCATTTACCTCAAGGCCGACGGAGAGCTGTATAAGAAATTGAACAAGCAAGTTATAGATGTCGGTCTGGGGATTTCCTACGTATTCTGAATTCCGGCTTCGAAGCTTCGGGCCATCCCCCGGGATGGCCCGTTCTTAGACGAGGGAGCCGGCGAGTATCCGCTTCCACTCGTCTTTATCGGTTGGTATGAACTTCACCAAGAAGCCACCCTGGTGCTTGAACAGCACATTCCCCGGGGTGGCCTTGGAAAAATCAAGAACATCGTGTCCGAAATCCGTGCGATACAGGGTTCGTACTGAAGGATCGTTTCTATCATGGCCGTAAACGGCCGCGGCGGGATTCCGCTCCATGACATCCCTGTGAATCTCGTGGAGGCCATCGAATAGTTCGATTGGCGGCCGTTCGTTGTAGCTGAAAACGGCCAGCCCCATCACTACTTCCATGCTGACATTTCCAGGGAAGGCCAACCATTCCGCCGCGGCCTTTTTCACTTCTTCCAGTCCAATCTTGACTTTGAGGCCACGAGTGTAGATATCAAGAACCGCAAACGGGTCTTCCTCGAAAAGTCCGATGAGTATTTCCTGGGAGAAACCCCAGTAATCTCTGCTATCGCTCATTCTGGCATAATCATCCAGACTGCGCGCGCCCTGAGTATCCACCCTGGAAACCAATTCGAAATACCTATGAAGGCTCGTACCCTCAAGCTCCGGGAATAAATGGTTGAAAACCATCAGCGCGGAGCTAGGCAGCGCTCTATTTTGATGATGATCGAAAAGCCGCCGTTCTGGATGATATACAAGTCCGCAGTCGATAACCCAGGAATTTTCCGGCAGCATCCCATTCAATATCATCTTTTCAACGTCTTTGGGATCCAGACGTCTAATCTCAAGCGGATATTCTCCCCTATGAGCAGCCAGGGCGGCAGCGGCGAGGATTTCATCCATGTGAGCCTTTCCTGCATGTGTAATCACAGTATATGGCATAGTTCTTCGCAAAAATCTGCTGCTTTATTCCCCAGCTCTCGCAGTACCGTGGCGCTTTTCGGGAGCCGCTGGAATACTCTCCGGCTTGGATGCCACAGCCTCTTTAACCTTGGTGGCAAGTTCCTTACACCTTGCCTCTATGGTTGCGATATCCTCTTTTGTGGGCTTCCCCTTGAACGTCAAGGGTTCAACAAAATCCCAGTTCATTTTATATTTCTGAACAAGCTCGTTTAGTTCTTTCTGGGCTCCGCCAGACCAGCCGTACGAACCGAAATGAAAGGCCTTGCGATTATGAACCTTCTTTTTCCCCAGCTCATCGATAATGGCAAACATCGGTGGGAACATGTTGTACTCATAAGTCGGCATGGCCAACACGACTCCGGTGGAGCTCCAAACCGACATAAGAACGTCACCCAAACTCTCTTCTGGAACCCTGTGTGTGTGCACAATCAGGCCTTCAGCTTTCAAACTTTCAACGGCCGGCTGCACGCCCCGTTCGGTCATTCCATACATGCTGCCATAGATAACCGTTATCTCGTTTTCGCAGGGGCCTTTCTGATAGGACGCATAACGGAGAAAATCATTCACTATCTTCATCGGGTTTTTGCGCCAAACGAGACCATGACCGGGTGCAACTATCTTAATTGGCAGTGTGGAAGCCTTTTTTATCGCATTTACAACGGAAATCGAATAAGCGGCCACGATGTTGGCGTAGTAGCGGATGGCCTGTTTCTCATAAAAAACCAACTGCTCCTCCGTACACTCGTCGTCGTATACGGACTTGTCAAGCGTTCCGAACGAACCAAAGGCATCGCATGGCATGACTGTGCCGGACTTCGTATCGAAAGTCGCTATAGTTTCAGGCCAATGAACATTCGGAATTTCCATGAATGCAAGAACCCTTCCGTCTCCCAAATCGAGGGTATCACCATCGCCGACAACCATTATATCGTTTGTTATATCAAAAAAGGCCTCCATCAGCGGTACGGCCCTTTTCCCGGTCACTACCGTGAAATTCGATCTGATTTTCTTAAGATCTTCGATCCAGCCAGAGTGATCGGGTTCCATGTGGTTTACAATCACATAGTCAATGGACTCCGGCGCCACATTGATTTTGTCCAGTTGCTTGAACAGTGTCTCAGGCACACCATCCCAGCCACATACACCATCAACTATTGCGGTTTTCTCACCCTTGACAACGTACGAATTCATCGCTATCCCATTGGGCATCCGCCACAGGCCTTCGAAAAGAACATTCTCCACATTCGCTGACAGGCGATAAATTCCATCGGTAACTGTACTGATTCTCATTTGCTTCTCCTGAGGTCCACATTATCCGATGAAGTTCCTCGGATCTGTTATCGCAAACACTATCGGGTTTACACACTAGTTTCAAGCCGGAGGCAGGTTCACGAACGTGGCCTCGCGGGTGATGAAGACGATAGGCCCTGATGTCGGGTATAATATGCTCCATGGACACAGTTGGAAACACACATGCAGATGAGTCGCGGGAAAAATTACTCGACGAAATAAGGGAATTCGAGCAGGAACGCGAGCAATTGAAGGAAGCGCTGGGAAAAATCGGCGGGCGCAATTTTTCGAAGAGGGACAATTGGATAAACACGGGTTTCTTCATCCTCATACTTGCGCTTCTTATTTTCGAGTTGACAACTGAGTATCTTCCCAGACTCATATCGCTTCAACTTGGAGTGCTACTTGTTTCAGTCAAGATAGTATTCATGATTCATTCTCAACAGAAGGTACATCATTTTCAGTTCTGGATACTCAGTTCAATTGAGTACCGAATGAATGATATATCCAGAAGAATGCGAAAACTCGAACGCGGCGAGTCCAATTAGCAAGTGACGCTCCACATTTTCATTGAGCGAGAAAAAAAAATATCAGGCGCCTTTGTTCTGATCTTGCTGCTCCTAGTGCTGTCAAATCCAAGCATTCATGCCCTGGAAAATTCCGGAGAGGTCAAGGCGTCGTCCTCCATGCCCTGGTGGTTATGGTCTTCATTGCTTTTTGTACTCTGCATATTCTTGGGCGTCATTGCAGTAATCGCCGGTGTGGGCGGCGGTATCCTATATGTGCCGATCATATCCGCGATATCTCCCCTACATCTTGACTTTGTGAGAGGGTCCGGGCTTGTGGTGGCTCTAGCAGGTGCCATCGGGGCAAGTCCAAGGCTCTTGGAAACGGGTATGGCTTCCCTGCGCCTTGCGCTTCCCCTGGCTTTTTTCAGTTCCATCGGCGCAATTATCGGGGCGAATCTGGGCATGGCCCTGCCGTCACGGCTTGTGGAACTTATCTTGGGAGTGGTGATAATTGCCGTTATCGCTTTTACGCTCTCTATGAAGAGAATCGATTGCCCGCCGCTTCGTAAGGAGGATTCACTAACCAGGCGCATGAATATCGGCGGAACATATACCGATGGAATCACGGGGAACTCGGTGGAATGGGGAATACGCCGTATGCCTCTGGGATTGATAACCTTTTTCGTTATCGGATTCATGGGGGGTGTTTTTGGACTGAGTTCCGGCTGGGCCAATGTGCCGGCGCTCAACTTGCTTCTCGGCACGCCGTTGAAAATCGCGGTTGCCACAAGCGTTTTGATTATCACTATGACCAGCTCTGCCGCTTCCTGGGTTTTCATAAATCAAGGCGCGATTCTGCCAATCATCGTGGTGCCCTCAATGGCGGGCATGATGCTGGGAACACGCATCGGGGCGAAATTGCTGTCTCGAATTCCGGGAACCAAAGTTCGATATTTCGTTCTTGGCATCCTGGTATTCGCCGCACTGAATCTGCTGCTTGGGTTGGCACGATGAAATCCGACGAGAAATTAGCTGTATTCTGGTTTCGGTGGTTGGGTAATTTCGGCGTTTCCCTGTCGATTGCGATTTTCCTGCTCTACGGCTCGGGCCTGATTCGCTCAAGGGCGGAGCCGGCGGAAATCGCCGCGAATTGGAGTGAGGAGACACCAATCTACCTCGAGAAAATGGATCTTGGCAGAGAGTGGTTGATAAATATCGGGGATTTGTATTCCATGAACGTCGCGGCGATCGCTGTTCTGGTCAGCACGGTATTACCAATCCTGCTTATTCTGTCTTTCACATGGTATCGAAAACGCGATTTCCTCTTTGGCACGATGGCGATCGCTGTTTCCATCGTACTTGCGATTGCCATACTAGGCTTCCGTTGAAACAATCATGGCGCAAGGCGGCTTCAGCGCCGACTAATCGCCCGCGACCCAGGGAAGATGAGACTTAGTTTTCAGCTTCGAGCGCGGCGAGCCTTTCGGGAAGCGCGGGATGCGAATAGTGCCAGAAACTGTAGACAGGGTGTGGCCTAAGATTGCTGAGATTATTCTTCCCGAGTTTGAGAAGCGCCCCCTTCAGCGGCGTTGAATTGTCCAACCGCTTGAGAGCGAACTGATCGGCCTGATACTCGTGTTTTCTAAACCAGAAGTTGAGTATTGGAGAGAGGAACGATGATAATGGCCCCAAGTAGAACACCAGGCAGAAAAGCAGGGCATGGAGGGACGGAGAGCTGAATCCAAAGGCTAGAAAAAAGCCTTCCCAGCCTAAGATGAGTCTGATAAGGCCGAAGAGTATCAGGCTGCCAAGCGCGGAAAGAGCGAGACGCCTGTGAATATGGCCAAATTTCCAGTGTCCAATCTCGTGAGCCAACACGGCTTCAATTTCGCCCTCTTCCAACGATTCCACCAAGGTGTCGAAAATCACGATGCGACGGGCTTTCCCGATTCCGGTGAAATAGGCGTTTGAATGCCTGCTTCGACGACTCCCGTCTGTTACGAAAACCCCTTGATTTGGAAAGTCGCAACGATCGGCGAGAGCTGCGAGTCGTCTCCTCAAAGCGCCTTCGGGAAGCGCGGTGAACTTATTGAACAGCGGCGCAATAAGCAGTGGAAACAGAACCGCCATCAGTAATTGAAAAAGTATCCAGAAAACCCAGGCCCATAGCCACCACCAGTCGCCTGCCAGCTCCAGGATGGCGTGAAGCCCGCCCAGGAGCGCCACTAGAATCAACAGAGCGATTGGCGCTTTCTTGGCAATGTCACTGAAAAAAGTGCGGAGGCTTGTTGTATTGAAACCGAATTCTTCCTCTATAACAAATTGCGAGTACAGCGAGCCCGGGAGGGCGGCCATCCAAAGCAGCATTGAGGCTGAAACAAGAAATATGAGCCCCCGCCAATAGGGACTCAGGTTCATTGAGCCCACCAGGATGTCCAGAGTCCCGGCGGCTCCCGTGAACAGGATGATGAGGACGAGAGCCCTTCCCGCCGACGATCGCACAAGGCCGAAGCGAGCCTTTCGCAAACTATACTCCACACTGCGCGCGTAAGTGGATTTATCTACATGGACCTCAAGGTTAGCGGGCACCAAATCGCGGTTCTTGAGGGCGAAATTAATGTTCAATATGTCCAAAAACCAATCCACCAGAAATTCCAATGCAAAAACCCCGAGATAGATTGCAAGAACGAGCGTCGAATTCACAAGATGAAGAATGGATTGAATTGACGCTGTTAGTAAAGTCTTGGCTGGCAATTGCTTCGCCTGACACCCCAAGTGTCACTCCACCTTGGCGCAAGCGCCCTGAATATCGCATCCCCAAAAATCTAGTTCGTCCACTTGCGTGTCCGGAATTGTGACCACTACTGACAAGAGTGGACACCCCTGCCTTAAGCCGCCCTCCTTTCTGAAGTAAATCTATCCGCCCATATTGCAGGGGGAACATTTCCGATTGCTGAGTGCCGGCGAACCCTGTTGT
>Ga0056110_100019_pt1 | contig 64886 bp, 54 predicted proteins | sample WorMetloBBELIZE1_FD_83873 | JGI IMG/M metagenome (GOLD analysis project Ga0056110, IMG submission 83873) | Marine gutless worms symbiont microbial communities from Max Planck institute for Marine Microbiology, Germany - Olavius longissimus B... ... | reverse complement strand
TCTCTGATGCTTTTGTGCCTGACATAACTGATCAGCCTCGGCTTCCAACATCGCGTTTAAGGTTTCCTGGAAGCTGTTTCTCTGACAAAATTTCCCAGATGATCTTTTACTTTTTCCTCGTTTATTTCGATAATCTTACCATTCATATTGTCCTCCTTCTGACTGGTTTTTTGTGTTGGATATACAATCGTCAGATTGAGGGCCTCATCTTCATCCGTATCTGAATTGGCGAAAGATATACTACGTTACCTTCTAATCCCCCAAGTGAGTCCGTCAATTCTGCAGCCCATCACTCGGAGGATGTCTACCACTGCCTTATCTCCCTGAGAATCTTTCAAATCCAAGCCTTCCAGCATCACTTCGCTTCCGGTGATCGCCGCGGCCGCCAGGAAGAACGCCGCCGACGACCAGTCAGCCGGTATCTTTTTGTCAAAGGGCTGATAACTCTGACCAGGGGGAACATCGAAACGGCGCCATTTATCGCGTGCGTAGGTGATGCCCTGACTGTCCAACCAGTCCAGTGTGATGTTCACATAGGGAACCTCATTTAACGAACGAACCTTGATTTGTGTCGAACTTGAACTTGGTTTGCGGTTCTCCATCTTCGGGCTGTGCTTTTCGCTTTTCGCGCCGCTGGAACCGCTGAGCTCCGGGGCCGTCCCGTCGCCTGCGCTCACTCTGTCGTCCTGATAACTCAATGCTATCAGCGGGGCCGCCAGCAGCAGAGCCGAAAGAAACTGGCTCGTTGGGCAGTCAATCGTTATTATGCCGGGCCTAAGAGGCCCACAAATTGTAAATGGCGCGCAGCCATCTTCGGCATCCTCGATTTTCGCTCCCAAGGCGGCAAGTGCGCTGAGTAGGGGCGCGGCCGAGCGGCGTCGAATTTGCGCATCTCCATCAAATCTAACCCGGAGACTGGAGAGTGCTGCAAGAGCCGTGGCAAAGTACAGGGTTGTACCTGAGTTGCCAACATCCATGTCGAGCACGGGGTGCTTTGACGATTTGATTCTGCCTCGATGCCGTACAGCATCCAATCCTCTCCATCGACTTCAACCCTGGCGCCGAGTTTTTCCACCACGGCGCGGCAGCTATTGGTGTCCAGGCTCACCAGGGGATGTCGCAGCCGGCTACTGCCCTGGGCGAAGGCGGCAATGAGCAATGCCCGAATAGTATGTGATTTCGAGGCCGGGATGGGAATTCTACCCCTGAGCTTCGGTTGATCTTCGCCCGGCCCGGATCCCTTTATGCGATGGATCATGGCATGGAGAGTAGCAGTCCCGATGTGTTCGGATCAAGCGGCGGATAATGGCGGATTTTAATGGAGACGCGACTCTGGCGCGCTGCTGCCGTGCGGACGAACTATCGTGCCGTCCGGAGTCAGTCCATCCCATGTCTCTCCCCGGAATAATTTCAGCGTCCGTTGCCGACAGCGTGTTTTACCTCTTCCAAAATGTGTGCTCTCCGTTGAGAATGGGTTCATGAGATTCTCTCCACCCTATGTCGTCTTTCTTGTAGTCCTGCCTCTCGGTAGTTGCACGACTGTGAAAGAACTTAATTTGGATGAGCCATTGTTGGAGGAGCAGGTAGTTGGCCAAGTTCTGGCAGGAATAAAATATGGCGTTGGGGAGGAGGATATTCCTCAGATTCGTACACTGATGCGGGATGCTCGAGATGACTATCGTTTGGCCGGACTGATGCTGGCCTTGGAATCTGGGAGTGAGGACTTGTATCCGGATATTTTGCAGGCTGCTTTGGACGAGAATCCGAGGATTGCCGAGCTTGCACACGGGAAGATTCGAATTAAGTGGGCGGAATTTTATCCACTGGCCATGGACTTACTGCGCGATTCCGATCCCTCGGTACGTTCAAGTGGATTGTTCCTGCTCTCCGAGTTGGGGGGAGATGACAAGATTCCAATTATTATTGACTTTTTCGCCGATGTGGATGCCGAGACGCGTAACCAGGCTTCGCTGTCGATTTGGAAAATTGCGGACAGGGAGAATGTACTGCTCCGGAAGGCCCTTCTGAGTGCTAATGAGCTTGTGGCGGCGACGGCATATCGAACCCTGGGACATTTTGAGAATACGGAGGATATCGGGACTTTTATTGACGGTTTTTCCTCACGGACGGCGCGGATTCGACGGGAGGCTCAATTGGCCGTTCTGAAGCTCAAGGAAGACGCCTTGCCCTCTTTACATGCGGCGGCGGGCGATTCACAGATGGCTTACCGTGTCCGATTGTCGGCGCTTGATGTCATAGGTGCTTTGCGTTCGACGCTGAGTCTGCCCTTTCTGATGGCATTGCTTGATGACACGGATGATCGGATTGCCACGAAGGCTCGAACTATTCTAGGCAGTTATGATTCGGAAGCTATTCCGGCGCTTGCGAGGTTCTATACTAATTCGACGGAGAAAAATCGTGTCGACGCTATTCGCCTGATGGGCGAGATAGGAGCCACTTCGGCGCTTCCCTTTTTGGCCGGCGCCTTGGATGATGAATCGGAATTGGTTAGACAGGCGGCGCTTGCATCCCTCAGTCTCCATGCTCGGGAGGCCTGGCCGGTTGTGCGGAATCGGCTGTTGGACGGTGCTTCCATCGGTGCGGGTATTGCACTCGATTATCTTATGAGTCAGCCGGATCCCTGGCTTGTTGAGGTGGAGGACGGAGTAGCGAATACTGATGCGCTCTACTTGATGCTTACCAGGGAGGGGAGGAATGAAATAGAGTTGTTCTTGGAGAGCAGTGGCATAACAAGGTTGAAGAAGGAGTCGATTCTTTCCCTGAAGGAAGTCTGGGATATAGGACTCAATTTCACTGAGCTTGAGCTGCTAGGTACGCGGGGTACTGATACGTATCTGTACAATTGGCGCCAGCGGGAATTGTTTTTGGTCGCCGCGAAGAAAACCCTGAAGGAATCGTTTGATGCCCTGCACGATTATTTTGACTCGGGCGAGCAATCGGATTTGCGGCGTTCGAAGGAACTGCGTGACAAGAGCAGGAGTCTGGAAGATGAGGCCAGGGCGTATGAGAGGGTGATGGAGAGTATGACGGAGGAGGAAAGGATCGTCGGTGAGGAGAGACAGGGTAGATATGAAGAGATCAGGGACTTCCTTGTACAAACCTGGGAGTTTGTCGTTCCGCAACTGCGGGCCCTGGCTCTCCGGGTTTATGAGGGGCGAGGTTTGGATGCGGAGGCCCTGGCCCGGGAGGCGAGCTTGCTCGATTTCGGAAGCGACGGGGATCGAACCCGCGATCTCCGGCTTGACAGGCCGGCGCGATAACCGACTTCGCTACGCCTCCAGTGAGATAGAGAATATAGCCTATCTGTGATATTTCGTCAAGCTTGGGGGATGGGAACCGCCATTGCGACTTGACGCCGCGTGCTCTCCGGGTTGCCCGTGCCCAAGCTTGGCCGGCTTATCGAAGCTTCGGTCGGCATGGCCGGTGAGTGAAACAAACCGCTCTTTGGTGAGGATGCTTTGCAGGAAAATCAGCCGCGGCCGGAGACTATTGATTGGGATAATTTGCAGGACATGTTCAAAGCCGAAGGCTTTGACTGTTTGGGCTGGCTGGATTGGCCGCTGGAAGGTGGGCTGGAAGAGGATAGGCGACGTAGGGAGGAGACTTTTTTATCGGACGTCGGACGGTCGATGCCGCTTGGTTTGGCTTGGATTGAATCGCATCGCGAGCTGAAATATCGGCCGGATAGGGTGCTGGAGGGAGCCAGGGGGGTTTTGGTTACTGGACTTGGCTATTATCGAGAGGATGAAATCGATTCGAATCCGGCCGGGCGCAGGGGCTTTGGAAGAGTGGCCCGCTACGCAAGGGGGCGTGATTACCATAAGGAGCTGGGTGGAAGACTTCGGCGGATCACCAGAAAACTCGTGAACCTGCTGCCGGGACACAGCTTCAAGGCCTTTACCGATACTGGTCCGCTGGATGAGGTTTGGCTGGTGGAGGCCTCGGGCTTAGGTTTCAGGGGGCGCAATGGGCTGGCGATTCTTCAGGATTTTGGAACTTGGGTGCTGCTCGGGCACATTGTCACGACTTACGCGTTTGGGACCGGGAGAAGGGCAGGAGGCCCGGTCGGCTGTCCGCCTGGATGCAGAAGGTGTATTGATGCGTGTCCGAATGGAGCACTCTCCGCATCGGCTCCTCTCAACGTGGCTCGGTGCATTGCCTATATGACAATTGAGCATAGGGGGGCGCTTGAGTACGGAGAGGTTCTGGGCGACAGGGTTTTTGGTTGTGATACTTGCCAGGAGATATGTCCCTTCAATCGCGGGATTGCGGAGACGGGGGTGAAAGCCTTCAGGCGCGATATTGCCGGCGCGAGTTTGGATTTGGCTGAAATCGAGGGGATTCGCAGCTATGAGCGAATGATAGAGAGATTCGCCGGCTCAGTTCTTATGCGCTTAGGTCTGGTTAACCTAGCACGAAACGTTCGCGCGGTGGCGGCGAATTTTGAGCGCGGGCGCGGGATGGATTGGCGGGGTGTGAAACGGAGTGATGATTACCCCGAAGCCGACTCGAACGGCTGACCTACTGCTTAGGAGGCAGTTGCTCTATCCTAGCTGAGCTACCGGGGCCCTTGTGGTGGATGATATATATGCTGATGAACGACAGTCAAGTTGGCTACTGACAGGGACGGGGGGCTGGCGTGGCTTATTGGACGTGAGAAGCGTGGGTATTGACCACGGTAGGCGCGGAGTCTAGCTTTGTCGGATGAAACTGAAAAAGGTGCTCGATAGAAATTCGGTGCGGGTTGCTCTACCAGGTTCCACCAAGGATGAGATCATCCGGGAGATGGTTGGAATAATCCTGGAAAGCGCCAGAGGTCTTGTAAAAGAGGATATTCTAAATGCCGTTTTCCAACGTGAAGCCCAGATGTCGACTGGAATGAAGAATGGCATTGCGATTCCCCATGGCAAGGTGGATTCCGTCACCAGACTGCATGCCGCTGTCGCTGTGAGCGCCGAGCCGATCGACTTTGAAAGCTTGGATGGGCTGCCGGCGAGGATCTTTGTTATGACTGTTTCTCCGACCAGCCGGACGGGACCCCACCTGCAATTTCTGGCGGAGGTGAGCGCTCTTCTGGCTGATGATGAGTTTAGGAGGCGGGTTTTGGCCGCCAGGGACGAGGATGAGCTACTGAGGACTTTCTGTGGGGACGGAACAGATGCATGAGGGGGCCTCGTTAGCGCATTTGATGATGGTACTGGTTCTGCAACTGGCGCTTATCCTACTGGCGGCAAAGGTATTTGGCTTCATTTGTGTGCGATTCTTGCGACAGCCTTCGGTGCTGGGGGAGCTTGCCGCCGGGATGATTATCGGCCCCTTCGCCCTGGGGGGGATACCTCTGGGTTTTCTGGGTGGTGAGCCGTTGTTCGCTATTTCCTCCGGCGCGACACTGCCGATCACTCCTCAGCTTTACGGCTTCGCGACTGTTGGATCTGTTGTTTTACTCTTTGTCTCTGGTTTGGAGACCGATCTTAAAACTTTCCTTCGATTCGCGGGCTCGGGTTCGCTGGTTGGACTCGGGGGTATGGTTTGTTCCTACTTTTTGGGAACTCTGTCGGCGTTGGCGTTCATTCCCGATGTTGTTTCGCTTTTTGATCCTCGGGCTATGTTTATGGGGATTATCGCGACTGCCACCAGTGTTGGTATAACCGCCCGCATTCTTTCTGAACGACGCAAGCTTTCGAGTCCTGAGGGAGTTACCATTCTTTCGGCGGTTGTGTTGGATGACGTGCTGGGGATTATTTTGCTGGCCTTGGTGGTCGGCTTGGTGCGCATGGGCGGTGGAGAAGGCAATGGAGTGGATTGGAAACTTCTTGGACGAATTACTTTGAAGGCCTTTGGTTTTTGGATTGGGAGCACGGTAATTGGGATTGTTCTGGCGCCGAGAATTACAAGGGGCCTGAAGGGACTGCAGGATTTAGAGACTTTGGCGGTGATTACCTTTGGTTTGGCCCTGTTATTGGCGGGTCTGTCTGAACTTGCGGGACTGGCGATGATTATCGGGGCCTATGTGATGGGTTTGGCTCTTTCAAGTACTGATGTGGCGGAGGATATTCGACGTCGTTTGGAGGGGCTTCATGCGTTTATCGTGCCGGTTTTTTTCTGCGTGATGGGGATGCTTGTTGATTTCACGGCTCTTGGGGGAATTTTTGTCTATGGTTTGATTTATGCCGGCCTTGGAATTCTTGGGAAACTCCTGGGCTGCGGATTGCCTGCCTTGCTGCTTGGATTCAATGGCAGGGGGGCGCTGCGAATTGGAACGGGTATGCTGCCGAGGGGCGAAGTTACTCTGATTATGGCGGGTTTGGGTTTAACCACCGGGGTGATTGAGCCTGGTCTTTTCGGTGTCGCCGTGATGTCGATGCTCATCACGAATCTAGTGGCGCCTCCGATTCTTATGGCGGTGTTCAGAAACGGCAGCGGCTTCAGGAAAACCCTGGAAGTGGATGGGAGCGCCGATCTCAGAGTTGTTTCCTTTGCCATGCCCACTGTCCATCTGGCGGACTTTGTCTTGATTCGATTGCTTGACGCCTTTCGACAGGCGGATTATTTTCCGCGGCTGGTGGGGCACGGAAAGCCGGTTTACATAGCCCAAAAGGATGCGACTCGGATTACCCTGCTGCGCAATGGTAGATTGATTCAGGCAAACGTTCCTCCGGCACAGGAAAGATTTGTTCGCCTGCTGTTAACCGAGGAGATTCTGGTGTTGAAGGAATTGTTTCGGAGTGTGGAGAAGGTGGCGGATACTGATGCGACAGAGCGTGATATATTGAGTGACTTGTTCGATTAGCGACTGCCTTGGAGGGATTGAAATGAGTTTGTATGATTCGATTGAAAAAGAGTTTTCGGAGGAATTGCTCAATCGATTTCTGCGTTATGTCGCTATTGATACCACGAGCAATCTGACCCTTTCACAGGAGAGGATTCCTTCGACAGAGGGGCAGTGGACCCTACTTCGACTCCTTGAATCTGAGCTTTTGGAGATGGATTTCAATGACGTGACTCTGGATGCTTCCGGCTATCTGATTGCAAGAATCCCGGGGAATTCCGCGGACGGGAACGTTGAAACCATCGGTTTAATGGCTCACGTGGATACGACTGAAGATGTGCCGGGGGAGAATGTTCGACCCCTGGTGCACAGTCTCTACGACGGAGGCGCAATTAACCTTGCCGACGGCATTGTTTTAAGCCCGATCGATTCGCCGCTGCTTGAACGCTACAAGGGTGAAACGATTATCACCAGCGACGGCAGGACTCTGCTTGGCGCTGATGATAAGGCTGGAGTCGCGGAGATTATGACCGCGCTGTCTTGGATTCGCAGGAATAGCTCGTGGCCACATGGTCCCCTGGAGCTTGTTTTCACTCCAGATGAGGAAACTGGTAATGGAATGAGTCGTTTTCCCCGTGAGGAGCTTGAGTCTAGCTGTTGTTTTACTGTCGATGGGAGCGGGGAAGGAGAAATGGAAATTGAAAATTTTCATGCCTGGCTTGCGGAGATTTTCTTTAACGGCGATTCGATTCACCCTGGTTCCGGAAGAGGCCGTCTGGTGAATGCGGTTTCGATGGCGGCAATGTTCGTCAATATGCTGCCAAGGAATGAAAGCCCTGAGGCCACCGATGGACGCTATGGCAATTACTGGGCTCATAAGGTGCGGGGTGGAATCGACAGCGCTGAATTGATGGTTTTTTATCGCAGTTTCGACTCGGAGGATATCAAGCGACGCTCAAGGGCGCTTGAAACCTTTGCCCGGGCCGTGGAGGCCGCCTTCCCGGGTGGAAGGGTTGGAGTTGAATTGAAGGAGCAATATGGAAATATGCGAGAGCTGCTCAATAGGCATCCAGAGTTAATCGCGAGGTTGCGCAAGGCCATTCTTGATTCAGGGATTCAACCTGTTGAGAAAGCTATTCGGGGTGGAACGGATGGCTCTTTCCTTACCGCGATGGGTATTCCGACACTCAATATCTTCGCTGGAGGAATCAATTTCCACAGTCGCCTGGAGTGGGTTGCCTTGCCGGCGATGATTCGAGCGACTACTGTCATTTTGAATCTTATACGTGGTAAGTAGATGAAAGAGTTTGCCGATGTTTGTAGTATAGTCCAAAATTGACGAGGGGGGGTTGATGAATACACGTTTGCTTGTATTTTTATCAACTTTTTTTTCTCTTCTTTCCTGCGTGGGCGACTTGAAAGTTGGAATTGAAGCACCCGAATGGACACTGAAGCCTCCCAGAGACAGTGAAACCCATAGAACAATTCGCGGTCAGGGCGCGGCGGAGACCGCTGCCGGAGCGCAGTTGGCCGCATCTGATGATTTGAAATCAACTCTCATTGAAATGATGGAACTGGGCCTTGTGGAGTATTGGAGTGATGAGGGCGCCGATGCGTTTGAGGTTTTGTTCGGCGAGATACTTCAGGCGATCAAAACCGCCGATCCCAGCGATTTTGGCGTCGAGCTTGGCGCCAAGGACGCCTGGAAGAACGCGGGAGCCCAGGTTCGTTATGCTGTGGAGATAAACTGGGAGAGAGAAGCTTTCGCAGAGCAGGCGGCACGGCTCTTTGAGCTGACAGGGGCGGCGAATCCTCGGATTCAAAGCTACGTTTTACGTGCTCGGGCGGCAATCAGGGAGGATGAAATCTACGAGGCGGCGTTACTCTGGGCAACCGTGGCAGGTATTTCTAAGCGTGCTGATATCGAAGCCGGATATAGAACTGCGCTTGAGGAGGTGGAGCGTTCCCTGGACTCCCTTGAGATCAGCTTGGTTGGGATTCCGGACAGGGTTTTTGTCGGGCTAAGACCGGCTACACCGGTGTTTTTTTCCGTTAAATCTCATGGCAAGCCTGTTGGGAACGCTGAATTTATCATCACTTATCCTAATAGGGCCCGCGATGGAAGTGTATACAGTGCGAAGGCTCGTGTGTTCTCGGATGCGGAGGGATTGGTAAGCTTCCGCCCCCCTGAGGTGGTGGTCGCAGGAACGCAGGAAGTCACCATCGCTCCCAGCGCGAGGCCATTTCTAGATCTTTTCGGTGAAGTGAGAGATGCTTCCATACAGGAGTTTGAAGCCAATCTGGAGAGAACGCGCGCCGTGGCCTCGTATGAGGCCCAAATGAGAATTCGATTCATTCCCATGGGGATTCTAATTGTTGAGACGGATTTAGTCGGCAATGTGTTAGGCGAAACTGACGCGGCCGAAGGATTGTTTGACGACTTGATTGCCGATGGCTTCAATGTTTCCATTATGGAATTGGATCCGAGCGAGATATTACTGTTATCGGAGCGCGCCCTGCTGCGAGATTTGAAGGCCGACGCCCGATTTGGCAATAAGTATGAGAGGGTTATTCATGGCCGGGTAAGCCTGGAGAGCTTCGAGCAAGTCGGAGACACCTATACAGTCAGGGTTTCCGGAGTTCTAGCCATGTCGGATATTCAAAGACAGGTGATACTTTCCCGTTTGGAGATTACGAAAACCAGCCAGGGAACAGCCAGTCAGCAGGCCATTAGCGCGGCTTTTAGGCAGCTTGGACATTCCTTTGCCGAGGAGATCATTAAATCAGCCCCCTGATGGAATATCATTTAGATGATCTCATCGCGGCCCTGGCGACGGTTAGGGGACGCTCAGCCATCGCTGTAATTCGCACTTCAGGTTGCGGCTGCGTGGATGCAATCGCCAAGATTTTTTCCCGGCCGGGGACGCTTGTAAACAGTGAGGGCAATCGGGTTCATCATGGTTGGCTGCTTAGGAATGGTTCCGAGAGAATCGACGAGGTTCTGCTGACAGTTTTTCGCGGGCCCCGTAGTTATACGGGTGAGGATTCCGTGGAGATTTCCTGCCACGGGGGGCCGGTGCTGAGCGATGTCATCATGGACCTGCTGCGTTCAATAGGTTTTAGAGATGCGGCTCCGGGGGAATTCAGCTTTCGAGCTTTCTCTAACGGGAAGATGGATTTAACGCAGGCGGAGGCTGTACGGGAAATAATTGAAGCCAGAACTGACCGGGGGAGGGCCTTGGCGCTTTCCAGGCTGGGAGGATCGGTGCGATCGCTTATCGGTGAGGTGCTTGATGGACTTAAGAGGCAGGCCGCCATTGCATCTCTGGCGCTTGATTATCCCGAGGATGAGGGCGAACAGGTTGATTTCGATTTGGATGAAATTCATTTTTGTCGGGAGAGACTGGAACGACTTGTTGGTACCTGGAGCACTGGACGTCTCTACCAGGAGGGTATCAGAATTACCCTGGCTGGACCGGTGAACGCAGGTAAATCTTCGCTGTTCAATCTGTTCCTGCGCGAGGAACGATCCATTGTCACTGAGAGGCCCGGAACTACTCGGGATTGGGTTGAGGCTTGGTTGAATCACGACGGAATTCCAATGCTGCTTATCGACACCGCGGGTTTGAGGGCCGATGTGACTGATGTGATTGAGGTGGAGGGAATTCGGCGGACACGGGCACTCATTGCGTCTTCGGATTTGGTTATAGTGTTGGCGGATGGCGCGGCGCGGGACTCGGCGCTGAGAGAATTTGAGCGCCTGGACTTGGAGGTGGAAGATGAGCGTCTGATTCGCGCTTGGAACAAAGTTGATTTGGCGCCTGATGTTCCGCCTGGGTGGATTGGGGTCAGCGCCCGAACGGGCGTTGGTTTTTCGGACTTGGTAACTGAGATATGCGCCAGGGCCGCCGCCGGCGCCCCGGAGGGGGACGCTCCGGTAATCAATTCCGCGCGTCAGCGAACTCTGCTACTGCGGGCCATAGAAGCTCTGGATGGTTTTCGGGCGGATGAGGGTATTCCGGTCGATCTACTGGCAGAGGAACTTCACGAGGCCCTGGACGCACTTGGGGAATTGCTTGGCGTGGTGAGACGGACTGATGTTCTGAGTCTGGTTTTCTCGAATTTTTGTGTGGGGAAGTAAGAATCCTGTGTCCGATGCGCCAAGCGAACTGGAGAGCGGCTTGAAGCTTCTGGGTATTGAATTAGAGGGGCGAAAGATTGATAGGTTGAGACGATTTGTGGCTGAGCTTGAACTGTGGAATCCAAAGTATGGGCTGCTTGCCGATATCGAGAATGTTTTTCCCCGACACGTGTTGGACAGCTTGGCCGCCTTAAAGCACATTGAGGAGCTTGGGCCGAAAAACTTGGCGGATATTGGCTCGGGGGCGGGATTTCCAGGAATTCCACTGGCTATCTGGCTGGAGGATGTTGATTTTGCGTTGATTGAACGCTCCGGCAGACGGGCGGGTTTTTTGAGAACCGTGTCTCTTGTTCTGGGACTGAAGAATGTCAATATCGTGGAGATGCCGGTGGAAAAATTTTCGGGAAGGCGATGCTTTGATGTGCTAACCTTCCGCGGTTTCTCAAAGTTTGACCCGAGGCTGCTGAATGTTTTGCGCGGACTTCTTGCGCCAAGTGGAATTGTTGTGGCTTATAAGGGTCGAGAAAGATCTGTCAGAGAGGAACTTGGCACAGTCGAGGGATGCATTTCGTGGGGCGAGTTCCGACGTCTGGAGGTTCCGGGTTTAAATGAGCAGCGGCACTTGCTGTTAATCCGACTTTAAATGGCCTTGCTCATCAGTGGCTGATTATGCGTTTTAGATTAATCACCTCCAAGTATTTTGCCAGTTTCTGCCTATCGATCAGTTTGATGGGGTGAATTTCAGCGAAATGCATCGCTTCTTCTGAGTAGGTTCCGGGAGTGAAACAAAGACTGCGACCGGCCCGAGAATCCTGTGAGAGCACGTAGAGGCTTTGCAGCCATGATGCTTCCACCTGCTTGCTTGTTCTCATATATCGAAATATGACAGGGTTGTTCCCTTGAGCGGTTCTCACCGTGGCTAGGATATCGATGTATCGGCTTTGGCTGGTATCCACTCCGCTAATCGTGACCTTTGCGCCATTGTAGACGGCTCGTGTCAGCTTTCTACAAAGGTTGACGAATTTATCCGGGGGAGCGGTCAGGTAGATTTGCAGCTTGTTGTTTGTTTCCAGGTAAAGTTTCATACGGTTGGAGACATCCCGATATTCAGGAGCGGCTTCACTTATTTCATTTAATAGGGCGAGTGCGTGACTGAACTGGTGGGTTTGATTGAATACCTCGGCTAGTCGGTATTTTGTTTCGAGTATGATTTCCAATAGGGCGTTTTCATGGTTTATGCCTGCCTTGTAGTCTGAGATTGCAGCGCTCCAATTTCTTGACCGCTCATGGATTAACCCGGAGTGCAGGTAGGAACTTGGTCCCCATTTTGTGTTGGGTTTGAGACGATTGAATATACTGAGGGCTGCGGGATAGTTGGATACCTCATATAGGGACCGGGCCAGGGTGTATAGGGTTTCCGCATCTTGGGGCGATGTGTCGGATGCAAGTTTCAAGTACTTGATGCTCTCAGCGTATTTTTTTAGCTGAAAGAGCGCAAGTCCCAGATATTTCGCCGATTCCCCATGCTTTGGATGGAGTCGCAGCGCCTGTTGCAGGTGTTTGATTGCATAGGCGTATTCCTTTTTCGCGAATTCAAGTTTTCCAAGTCCCACGCTTATTTCGAAGTGATTTGGGTTTTTAGCTCGGGCGGCCGTCAGGGCATCTTGTGCCTCGGATAAGAAATTGCCGTGTATCGCGCAGAGACCATAGCGTAGATTCAGTTCGGCTTCATTCAGGTTTGGATCTGTACCCGCGTAGTCTAGCAGGGTTTGATAGATACGCATGGCCTTAGTGAAATTCCCTTCCCGGTAGTGAAGTTCCGCGAGTGATTCGAGAGCCATGGGGTCCTTCGGATCCGCCTTGAGTCTGCGGTTTGCTTCCTTTATGAGGGAATTTCGTCGTTTAGCGGGGGATTCGGTTTTGGACGGGGTTTTTCTCTCGTTGTTCCTTCGTAGAACCCAGTAGGCGCTTATTAGCGCTGTAAGCGCCAAGACTGCAATGGTGATTACGAGAACCACTTGCATGCCGCAATTATGACTATGGATTTCATAGCTTGTCAAGAAAACACAGACTTGACGGTGTGAGGCGGCAATCCTAAGATTGTTTCCATGAGAGGGGTTTCGGAAAGCAGGTGGATTAGCATTCGTTTGGCTGATGGCGGGTATTATACTGTTTTCAGACGTGGAGATTGGAGCTCACAAAAACTCCTGCTGATACCGGCTTCGGAGAATCAGGATGAGGCGGATATCGAATTCTACCTCCACGCCCCGGAGGTTTCAAGGCCGCTTCGTATCGGAATGATCAAGTTCGCGGATCTCCCCGCCGCAGACGTTGAACTCTCACTTGAAGCTGAAATCACTTTTGAAGGCGCTCTGTCGGTGACGGTTCGGCATGAGGCGAGTGGGAGGGTGGAGAATTTGAAGATGCGGCTTCCAGAAGTTGGAGTACAAGGCCCCAAGTTTGAACAGGGTTCGCGACCCCGAGCTGTGATGAGGTGGCTTCTCGGAGTCTTGTATGTAGCAATTGGCCTGGCCATCGCGTTTTGGCTGCTGGGTTTGGTAAGCGAATGGGGCGAGCAGGAATTACCGCCGCCTATCTCGCTTGCGGCGATCGAATTGTCAATAGTGTGAAAAGCGCTCGATATCTATCCCTTTGTGCGATTGTCCTTTTTACCGATTGTGCTCCTCTGGAATCGGTGGGGAAACAAACTTTCGCTCCCACCTTGGAGCCATTACTGCGAGAGGCGGCGAAGGGCTCGCCTTCCGAACTCTATCGGGTGGCCAGACACGGGGGGGCAGGAGCTTGGTTTGCGCTGGCGGCGGCGGCCGATTACTTTGGCTTCGACGAATTGTCGGATGAACTACGGATGCACTCGGCGCTTAAGGATGTGGCCCCGTATGGAATTCGATCCCTGGAGACTATGTTGATAGAGAATCCTGGGGCGCTGGCGAACCCTTTGAAGACATTGAAGAGGATTGAGAGAAAGCAGGATGAGGATCTTCGTCGAGCAAGAATCGCTGTATTGGCTGCGGAGGGCAGAGACAGGGCGCTGGCTAAGGAAATGGATGACTTCACGGGGGCAAGCTGGGAGGCGCCGGTGCTGCTTGCGACACTGGGCTTGGGAAAATTGAACAGGGAAGAGATGAAGACGCTTGAACGGTTCATAGTGGAGAGTTCGGATCCATCTGCTCTGATGCCGATGAGGCACGAATTCATTGAGAGACTTGGTTCTCAGTCCAGACGCTTGTTGGAGGCCAGGTTGTACTTCTTGGAGGGGGAGGCCTCATTGGCCTTGAATGCCTATGGAACTTGGCTGGAGCACGGCGCATCGGGACCGATGGCGAATACTTATCTGGCGGCACCCCCAGTTTTCACTGAGATTAGACAGGCCGCGAGAATGCTTGGCAGTGAGGAAGAATGGGCAAATCGTCTTAGCCGAAAGGCTTCAAGTCTCAAGGGATTTGAGTCTTACGCGGCAGCCTACCAGGCCGGCTTGTTATATTGGGGACTTCGGGAGTTCAGAACCGCATCGACTTCCTTTTTCAAAGGTGGTTTGAGTGTTTCCAAGGGTATAGATGCGGACCGCGCTCTATGGTTTGGGCTTCGGGCGCTCCAACGCGATCCGAGTGCGACGAAGGCCGAGAGACTTTCAGCGCTCACCACTGTTTTCGAATTTTGGGATAATACGAAGCACTTCGAGGATCGCTTGGAATTGTTTATTCATCGTTGTGTACGAGATGGCGACTGGAAGTTCCTGGAGTCTACCTATGGCAGGTGGGGGAAGTCATGGCCCTCGTTGGCCCGAGCGGATGGAGCCCTGGTTCTGGCGAATGCCGTCTTCGAAGGTAGGTTGGATTCGAGTGTTCGGGTGGGGGAATATCTTGAGATGGCGGCGGATTCGGCACCCTTTAGCTGGTCGGGTTTGAGGGCGGCCGGATTACTTCATCGGGATTTTCCGGCCATTTCAGACGAAGCGACTGAGCTCGAAGACAGCGATGATGATTTGATTATCCAACTTTTTCTTAAATGGGGTTTGTTCGAATTGTCGGCGGGTGAAATCTTGAAGAGCCCCCAACGCTATTCCAATAAAAGCATCAGAATGACAGCCAAGGCGATTGCAGTGACACAGCCGAGATTGTCTATTAGATTGGGAAATCTACTTTGGGCCGGCGAGAATTTCACTCCCAGCAGGGAGGATTTGCTGATTCAGTACCCGCTTCCGTATGGCAGACTGGCCTCAGGTATAGCTGTCAGGGAGGGGACGTCGCCGGAGATATTGACGGGCTTGGTGCGTACCGAGAGCGCATGGGATGCCAATGCGATAAGCCGCTCTGGCGCCATGGGCCTGGGCCAGTTCATGCCTGATACATGGGAGGAATGGGTTGATCGCCTAGAGCTTCCCAAGGATTCGAATCCCTCGGATCCCGAAGTCAATCTCGTTCTATCTGCCGCGTACTTGAATTGGCTCAATGCTAGAGAATGGACCAACGGTTGGACGGATGTTTTGATCTCGTACAATGCCGGGGGTGGCAAACTGCGAAGATGGCGCCGCCATCAATCCGATTTGGGTGAAGATCTTTTCAGAGTGAGCATCCCAATAGAGGAGCCTCGAAGCTATGTCAGCAAAGTTCTTTCCGCCGCCACTATTTATGCGTATCTTTACGAGGGGGAACCCCCCTGGCTACTCCACGAAACTTGGGGGTTCACCTCTTTTTAGGTGAATTTGAATGACCCTGTTGCAGGCTGCGTTACTGGGGTTAATCCAGGGCCTTACCGAGTTTCTTCCTGTATCTTCATCGGGTCACTTGGTGCTCGCCCGGGCTCTAATGGATTTGAATGAGGTGCCGGTTCTTTTCGATGTGCTGCTTCACGTGGCAACTCTGCTGGTGGTGGTTTGGGTGTTCAGGCGGAAACTTGGATGGCTTCTTGCATCGCTATTTCGTTTTTTTGGCCGCCGGACCCGGGAGGACGACGGGTCCAATCTGAGGCTGATTCTGCGTTTACTTGTGGCGACGGCCGTTACCGCGATGCTTGCCTATGCGGTATCTGCTTTGAGGGTTTGCGAATCTCCAATAATAGTCTCGACATTTCTTATGCTTACCGCTCTGATCCTCCTTTCCACGATCAATATCAAGGGGGAGAAGAAGATTGAGGAGCTTTCATGGGTTGGAACGCTTGCCATAGGCGCTGCGCAGGGTTTCGGCGTTCTTCCTGGAATCAGTCGCTCGGGTATCACGATCGCCTCGGGACTGATAGTTGGTTTGGATAGAAGGGCCACCGGCGAGTTCTCTTTCCTGCTTCTGATTCCAGCGGTGGGCGGCGCCCTTTTGCTCTCTTTGAGGGAAGGCGCGGAGCTTTCGAATACTGTGCCGATTGCTTCCCTTTCAGTGGGATTTGCTGTGGCTTTAGTTGTTGGGTATGCGTCACTGAAGCTTCTGCTCTGGCTTATTGACAGGGGACGATTGTGGTTATTCGCTCTATATCTAATTCCGGTTGGTATAATGGGTTTGCTTCGCTTTGTTCCCTGAATCCGTTGGATATATCCGACGTGAGACACAGAAATATCGCTTGGCCGCTGCCCTGCTTTGCTAAAACGCGAATCTAGCGATTCCGATAATCAAGGGAAGAGGCTCCTATCGATGTTCTTTGGTTCGGGTAAGTATGCCTATCTGTCTGTGCTCAGCTTTCTCTTGGCCCTGTATTTTTTTGTAGCGATACTTGTTTCCGCGCTTGGCAGCGACGCCGCGCTGGTGAAACCGGGAGCCTTTCTTGTTAGTCGTTTCAACCTGGCATCACTCTATATCCCGCTGTTATTGATGTACTGTGGTTTTCTTATCAGGGCGAATCGACTACCCAGAAAAACAATGACTCTGCTGTGGATTTCTCCCATTCCCTTCGTTACAGCGGCGATATTTTTCAGTGTTCTCTTCGATAACACCACAATGCTCGCGCCAAGGATTTTAGTCGCGGCGTTTGGACGATTTCCAGCGATCTTGCTCTTCCTGCTTCTACTTGCGATTGAGACGGCCGGAATTGTCGGGCTAAGCAGATATCTTGAGGGTTCTGGCCACAGTTTGTTTACCAAAGAAGAGATGAATAAAATCGTAAAAGGGGTGATTGGCTTTTTCAGCACCGAAACCAGTAACAAGTCCATTCCCTTGAGCGGAGAATCAGTTAACGAGATACTCGCTCCCTCATTTCCCGAACGGCCGTTCGAGGGCCATGGACCTCCTTTGCAGGAAGCCCCCGAAAAGTTGGCCTATCCCGGGTCGCCGATGTCGGAACCGGAAATCTCGAATTTCATATCCCGTGTACTGAATCCCAAATCGGAGTTGCTGGCCCATGATGCTGATTCAGTTGCAAACCCGCCCGATGATTATGAAAACATTTCCGATAAGCTTGATCCGCGGGGTAGGGAATCAATAGATTTCGAGCCGATGTCGACACTCAAAACCCCAGGAGGGAGATATTATGTGCCGGTTGAGGGAATCCTGAACGTATATCCAGAACCGCGACTTATCGCAGTTGACGAGGCAACCCGAAAAGCCGGGCACATTCTCGAGCAAACTCTCAGGGAGTTTAGAATTGATGCGAAAGTAACAGGTATTCGTAAAGGGCCGGTGATTACCATGTTTGAGCTCCTGCCGTCTCCTGGAGTGAAACTGAGCAGCATCGTGAATCTTCAGGACAATATCGCGCTGCGTTTGGCGGCAAGCAGGGTTCGAATCATTGCCCCCATTCCAGGAAAACACGCGGTTGGCATTGAGGTGCCAAACAAGAAACGGGCGATTGTTTCATTCAGTTCGCTGGTGGAATCCGAGGAATTTCGGGAGTCTAAGGCTGAAATACCTGTGATACTGGGTAAGGACATTAGCGGTGGAAACCAGGTAATTGACCTGACACGCACTCCCCATTTGCTGATAGCGGGCGCTACCGGATCGGGTAAGTCTGTTTGTGTTAATTCCCTCATTGCTTCCGTGCTCTATTCACGCGATCCACGGAATGTCAAATTACTCATGGTTGATCCGAAGATTGTGGAGCTGAAACTATACAACGATATCCCACATCTTCTGACTCCGGTTATCATCGATACGAAAAGAGCGATTCAGGCGCTCCAATGGTGTCTCTATGAGATGGAACGACGTTATTCGCTCCTGGATTCTCAGGGAGTCCGAGATATCAAATCTCTTAATATGCGAATTAGAGAGAGAAAGCACACGGCGGAGCCGATGCCCTATATTCTAGTCATTGTCGATGAATTTGCCGATTTGATGGCTACGAGCGGAAAGGATTTGGAGGCCATTGTCGCTCGTTTGGCGGCCATGAGCCGGGCAGTTGGCATTCATCTTATTCTTGCCACACAAAGGCCTTCTGTGGATGTGATTACTGGACTTATCAAAGCGAATTTCCCAAGCCGTATAGCCTTCATGGTGGCGGGAAAAACCGACAGTCGTATTATCATCGATTCGGTGGGGGCGGAGAAGCTTCTCGGACGGGGGGATATGCTCTTCACTTCGGCCTGGGATCCATTTCCCTCTCGAATGCAGGGCGCCCTGCTCGCCGAGAGCGAGATAGAAAGAATGACCGATTATGTGAAATCTCTTGGCAGACCTGATTATATCGATCATGAAATGTTTGTCGACGATGAGGATGAGGATTTGCTCCAGAGGGAAGGCAATGGAGAAGATCCCGTATACAAAAAGGCGGTTGAAATAGTTGTAAGTTCCCGTAAGGCCTCGGCGTCCTACCTCCAAAGGAGGCTGAAGCTCGGATATAATAGGGCGGCGAGGCTGGTTGAGGAAATGGAACGTCAAGGCATTGTCGGTCCGGCGAATGGATCGAAACCCAGGGCGCTGATTCACGTTCCCTAGGGGAACGGAGGGTTAAGCTGTTTTTTGGATATTTTCACGGTCAAGGGAGCGCTCCACAGGCCGCTGCCGTTCCTGTTCTTCCCGCGAATGCGGTATGCAACCCTCCCAAAAGGTGCCGGAGAGTCCACATAGCTGGCCTCTTCGATTGCGGACCCCATCAGTTTCCACTTAGTCTCCTCGCCCTTTCTGCGTATCAGCTCGTAGCTTTCGACATCATCCATTCTCAACCAGCCGAGTTCGATGGCGTTGTTCTCCAAAACTCTGTAGCTGGGAGCTGGGAGCTTGCCTGGTTTCATGGATGGAGCTTCGGTTTTGTTCGCACCGTCCATCTCCGCCGTGGGATGACCGGCGGACCCGGGAACCCGTTTTCGTTCCCCTGCTTTCAGCCCGGTAAGTCTTCTTGAGGATAGCGCTTCAACGCTTTCTGCGAAGACTGGATAGCGCTGAAGTATGCTGTCGAAGGTTTCCTTGTCAAGTACATAGAGATCGCAATAATCCTTCGCTATGACGGTGGCGTTTCTTGGGCTGCTCAGCAGCAGGGCCGTTTCACCGAAAAACTGGCCGGAGGAAAGAGTGGCGTATGTGATTGTTTGCTCTTCGTTCAACACCTCAACCTCGCCTTGGCTGATAAAATACATTTCATAACCAATTTCGCCATAGGTGATTATCTGGTCTCCCGGGGTGTATATAACCGGGCTGAGATTCAAGATGATGTCTTTTATGAACTCGTGGCTGGCTTCTTTGAAGAGCGGCACCTTTTCGATTATGTCCCGATTGAGAAAGAAGGCGATTTGAGTCTTGAGCGGTTTTGGCAAATCCAGCAGTAGGTTGGATTCCTCGTAGCCTCTGCGGCTTTCCCATAGATACTCGTAGTAGTTGTGAATTCGAACTTGAAGTTGGTTTGGTATATTGCGATATTTCAGAAAGGTGTCGATGTTTTCCACCTTTTCCCTGAAGCGACTCTTTGTGATGTCCAAGTTGGCGATGAGGTTGGCGATATTACCGATTATGAATCCATAAGTGGCGGCGCCCATTAACATGACGATTATCACGTAGATAAATTGAATTGGACTCTCTGGGGTGATGTCACCGTAGCCGATCGTCGTCAGTGTGGTGATGGTCCAGTAGAAGGCTTCAAGGTAAACAGCCCCATTGGATATGTAGTCCCCGGAGGAAGTGTATTTGCCGGCTCCTCCTATGTAAATCCATCCGCAGGCCACAAGGTGGGCCGCCACTAGAATCCAAAATACCAGCATGAACAGACGCATAAAGGCTGGATTGACAAAGCGCAGTTTTCTTGCTCGTCGCAGTGTCTTCGAGCTTCCAAAGAGTTTTAGAAGTCGGGTCAAGCGAAAGAAACGGAATACGCGATTGAGGATTAGATGCCGGCTGTTTATAAAAGCCCATGTGAAGGGTATGGCGGCAAGAAGGTCGAGTATAAACCATCCTTTGAGGTAGCGTATGGCTATTGCCTTGCGATCGCTTACCTGTCTGTGTCTGACACTGTAGCTTGTGTTGAATTGGACAACAATGTCGGCGAAGAATGTGAGAGTTATTAGAACATCCACTGCGATGAGATTAGGAGTCATCGGGAGTTTGAAAACCACTATAAGAGGAGCGATAATCGTCACCACCACAGTGGCGAGTAAGACGTAGAGTTCCCATAGCGCTTTGAAACGACTCTCGGGATAAATTAGCGGTATCGGCATCAGTATGTTCCCATCCGCTCTCAATAATCGGCAGCGGCATTCTTAAACGCAAGTGACGGGGGGCGAAATATCCTGCCTTAAAGGGAGGACGAATAGGATCCGAGTGAGTGCCGGAGCTCATTCAAAAATGGATAAGGACTGGACGGATTGCGGTGTTGACTTAGTTCATCATGGACTTCATGATTGGGTGCATGAATCCCCGCGCTGTTTCTGTATGTGTTTTTCATCTGATTGGTGTGTCGGGGTTAATCGCGGAGCCGGAGGTGAATCCCGCCAGGGTATATGTCATCCCCTTAAGAGAGGATGTTGACCGGTATCTCGGGGTGTTCCTGGGGCGTTCTCTTGAGGAGGCCGAGAGGGCGGGGGCAGAGACGGTGATTGTCGAAATTGATACCTTCGGCGGCCGCGTGGACACGGCTCTGGAAATTGCCAGCAGGATTGGATCTGCCAAATGGGCCAAAACCGTCGCCTATGTTCCCGCTGACAGCGGGGGACGGGGAGTTAGCTGGTCGGCCGGCGCGCTTATGGCATTTTCCTGCGCGGAGCTCTGGATGGCCCCGGGGACTTCAATCGGAGCCGCCGCGCCGGTGTACCAAACCACTGAGGGGGTGCAGGCCGCCGAGGAAAAAACCGTGAGCGCGGTGCGGGGGCAAATGGCTGCACTGGCCGAAAAAAACGGGTATCCCATTGGAGTCGCGCTTGCGATGGTGGATGCCGATGTAGTTCTCAAAGAGGTAGTCATTGATGGTTCCGAGTCGCTAATGACGGAAACTGACATTGACGCGATGGAGAGAAAAAATATCCACCTTGAGATTGGGAAGACGGTTAGTGACAAGGGCAAGCTTTTGACGCTTACGGCCGGAGAAATGGAACGCTACGGGGTGTCGACAGGTAGCGCCTTGACACGGGAAGAGTTGATATCCAATCTCGGATACGCATCTGAGGACACCGTGGTGCTCGAAAAGAGTAGGGCGGATTCGATAATAACCTTTCTCACCAGCAGCGCTGTTGTGAGTCTCTTGCTGATCATCGCATTAATCGCCCTGTATCTTGAAATCACGAGTCCCGGGTTCGGTGTCCCTGGAACCATTGCTCTTATCTGTTTCGCGATTGTGTTTGGCGCGAGTGGTTTGATGGGAAACTTGGAAGCGGTGGAAATTTTGATTCTTCTGGTTGGAGTGGTTCTTCTGTTGCTGGAAATTTTCATCATTCCCGGATTCGGTGTTGCCGGGATCGCGGGGATTGTGTTAATCTTGGCCTCGTTTGTTCTGAGTCAGCAAGATTTCTTCTGGCCCCAGTTTGATTGGCAGTGGGGCGTGATTAAGCGGAATTTCATTGTTGTCGGAGTCGGTGTGATTGGCGGATTCGTTCTTATAGGAGTTATTATGACCTTATTGCCGAGAGCAAGCCTATTTGACCGTTTGATACTCCATGGCCCTGGTGATTTGGGTCATGCCGGAGAGCCACGGCGCCGGCGTGGAAAGAAAAAGGGACGCTCCGAGAAAAAAGTGACTTCGACGGGACAGAAGAAGAGCCCCGTTGAAATTGGAGCCATTGGTGTGGCGCTAACTGATTTACGGCCGGTTGGCAAGGTGCGCTTCGAATCTGGAGTGATTGTCGCGGAAACCGATGGCGAATACTGTGAGAAAGGTACCCGGGTTGTAGTTCAGCGCGTCGATGGTGTGAAGGCTGTGGTGGCAGCCATGGAGGATAGATGAGAATACTGCTTATGATCCTATTGTGGGCCTTGGTGGCGTTTGTAGCCATATTCTTCCTTGTTGTCTTGATTAAGTTCTTTGGTTTATGGCTGAGGGCTCTTGTTTCGGGCGCAAGGGTGGGCCTGGGACGACTGGTTGGCATGTGGATTCGCAAGGTGAATCCTCGCGTGATGGTTGACAGCAGAATCATGCTGGTGAAGGGTGGTTTGCCCATACACACGGATCGACTGGAGAATCATTTCCTGGCAAGTGGCGATGTGGTTAGGGTTTCACAGGCCCTGATCGCGGCGTCGAAGGCCGGCATCAATCTTCCTCTTGAACGAGCGATGGCGATCGATTTGGCGGGACGGGATGTTTTGGATGCGGTGAGAACCAGTGTGAATCCCAAGGTGATCGATTGTCCCAATCCCGAGACCGGTAAGATTACTATCGACGCGGTGGCGAAGGATGGAATTCAACTGAAAGCCAGGGCCAGGGTGACGGTTCGAGTGAATATTGAAGCCCTAATCGGCGGCGCGTCAGAGGAAACGATAATTGCCAGGGTTGGTGAGGGAATAGTAACCACTATCGGCTCGGCCAACACCTACAAGGACGTGCTGGAGAATCCAGATCAGATTTCAAAGAGAGTTCTGGAGAAGGGCTTGGATGCCGGAACGGCCTTCGAGATTCTATCTATCGATATTGCCGATGTGGATGTGGGCTCCAATATTGGCGCGAAGTTGCAGGCGGACCAAGCGGAGGCGGATACGAGGCGATTCCAGGCCGAGGCGGAGCAGAGACGAGCCGTGGCTAGGGCGAGAGAGCAGGAGATGGTGGCCCAGGTACAGGAAAACAGGGCGAAGGTGGTTTTGGCCGAAGCGGAGATTCCTCAGGCGATTGCTCAGTCATTTAGAGATGGCAACCTGGGAATCATGGACTATTATCGCCTTAGGAACATTCAGGCCGATACCGATATGAGACGAAGCTTGGGCGAGCAGTCCGATAATCGCTCAACGGATTCGTAGTTCGTGAGAGATATACTGGATACACTGATTTCTCTCATACCCGTAATTCTGGCGCTTATTTGGATACTGCGAAGGATTGGGAGAACCAGACGGCGTGGAAGGGGCGTAGGGGAAACAGCGAGGGAAGGGCCGGCTAAGAGTGAACTTAGGGGGTTGGCGCCGGAGCGACGCGGAAGCTTCCCGGTTAGCAAACAGAAGAGTAAATTCACCAATGATGTCAGGGAAACAGGGTCGTTGGGCCCACCTACCTCGCCGGTCGAGAAAGAAGAATCCGGCAAACAGCGTGAGATATTCAAGGGACAGCCGATAATCGCGCACAGTGAATCAGAGCAGGGCGCACGTGTTGTGAAGGATAGGGTGATTCGTACTGAACCTTCGGGTGTCAGGCGAAGATCCTTGGATGGCATTCAGGCACGTTCGCCGTTGGCACAGGCGATGCTTTGGAAAATCATATTCGATAGGCCGCAGGCACTGAAAGAATTGGATGAGTAGTCCGCCTCTGCGGGCAGGCGTTCAGCTTGAGATGAGGACGGATGCGGTGCGTCGATATCGTACCGAAAAACCAGGCTGCCGCAGCTCTCGTCCATGGCCTCCGGGCCGGCGGCGATGCCGGCTCAAAGCACCGAGCCTGTGGGAAGGGAGCTATCGGCTTCGGGGAGGACTTTATGAGGACCGTCGGTCGGCCCTGTCGGTCGACAGGTGGCCGATGATAGGCCCGCTTGAGACGGAAGTCGACATCGCGAAATTTTTGAATTTGGATATTGGATTCCCCCCTCAATGGGAATATGGCGGTTCCCGGAAGGAGAAAGGCGAAGCCACTGGTTTCCAGAGGGGGTGGAAGGGAAGGACAAACCACGCCGTTTCCAGCGGAATGCCGCTTCCCGTTTTTCTTGATTCCAGATGAGGAGCCATAGCCGCTACCGGTCCTGTCTATTTGGCGTATGCCGATAAGCACCGAATACGGAAGCCGAGGGACGCGAAGCCACAGGGGCTATATGAGGTCGTCATCGATTTTCGCTGTCCGAGGGTTTCAAAATTCAATAATCTACCTCGGATGCAGGCCGATAGTCGAAAGTATGTACGAAACTAAACTCCCGGTGCACCCCGCGTTTCTATGTCTTTCCGAACACGGTAGAAAAAAACTGATGGCAGCGGCCGAACTCTGGGAGGCGCCGGCAGGCTCACAGCTTTTCCACCCGGGTGATTCAGGAGAGGAAATAATTCTGGTTCTCCAAGGCAGGCTCGAATCTCGAGATGGCAGGGGTGCTCGAAGGAATTGGTTGCAGGGCGAGCTCTGGGGCGAAGAGCGCTTACACATGCCGCGACCCCTGGAGTACACCCTTCGAGCAGTGGAGTATACCCGCTGGCTGCGTTGGACGAGAACGGTTCTGCTGGAGCTTTGTTCCAAGGTCGCGATGCGACGAGCGCTCAAACCCCGTTACGATTCCCAGGGCCGCCTCAAGAGTGGATTCTCAGGAAGCTTGGAGCCCAGCGCCATCCCTGGGAAAAAACGAAGAACAGTAAGGGCATCCGCCAAACCGGCGATCCTGGGTTTCGTGTTCGCTGCTTTTGCGACATCTTTACTATACATCGTCTCACTCGGTGTAGCCGCGATATCCCCCCTAATCGTCTTATGCTCGCCGGCGGTCTTTTTCCCATGGTTATGCGTCTTTGGCGTCAGAAACCTTGGCGCCTCATATGAAATCGAAGCCGATTCCATCATTTCCCGCCGCTTCGATTGGAAAAGCCTGGCAATCGAGACTCGCAACGTCCCTACCGACCAGATCCAGGGTGTCAGCATCGAACAGAAAGGCACAATGAAGCACTTACTTGAAATAGGAACCATAAGGGTTAAAACCGCCGCGCTGGAGGGTGAACTGATACTCAAAGATATAGACGCCCCCAACGCGCTTGCCCGAGAAATTCAGAAGCTGCGAGAGTTTTCGACAGCGAGACTGGGCGGACGTGAGAGCGAACAAATGCGACGGAATCTCGAAAGCAGCGGCCTTGGAGAACGCGCGCCCCGAATGCTTCGTTCCATCCAGGACAAGAGACGCCCGATCAAACCCGCGACGTTAAAAGTTCGGAAGAGTCTAATAATATTGCTTAGTCAGATTTTGCTTCCAATGGCGCTGGGCATCATAGTTTTATTCTTACCGATATCGAGAGGATTCCACTTCGGGGGGCTTCACTTCGCGATCGTCATACCATTGCTTATATGGATGGTCTACCGTTTCGAGGCTTGGCGCAATGTTTTTTTTCTGGCCTCCAAGGGATATGTAACGAGCTTACATCGCAAGCCATTCGGGCACAACGTGCTACGGCATCAGATAGAAATAACGTCTCTGCAAAACATCCGCACTGAGCAAAAGGGGATATTCTCGTTAATATTTGGCTACGGAAGCGTGATACTGGTAACCGCCGGCGGAACTGCCGACATCATCCTCGAAAACGTACCAAAGCCGCAAAGAGTTCAAGAAATGCTCTTTAGATATCGCGACGATGAGCGGAGACGCCGTGAACGCGCGCAGAATACCGCACAGGTGAAGAATCTAACCCAGTTCGCACACGCGCTAAGGCAAATTCAGGTGAATTAACCCGGATAGCTTCTCTAAACGCTCGCATGGTATCTGCCGATTATCGGAGCAATGAAGGGAAATTTCGGACATCCAATTTTGATAAGCGTCATCACGCTTCACATCGGAGTCGTCTGCGCATCCGTCGCATCCACTCTGTCAACCAAGGAAGCATGGTACCGCCGGATGGAGATTGATTCATATGAGCGCATCGTGGGCATCGAACAGATTGAGTCCGGCGAGGCTCAGCTCACCAACGCCTATAGATTCAACTACGATAGGAACGGTCGACTGGTGGAAGTTAGCTACAGTCGCTCCGGCAGATCGCTTGCCGACCCACTCTACGGCGTAGTCCGGATTGAGCTGGAATACGAACCAGGTTATGTGCATCGAAGGAACACAGATTCCAAGGGCCTTGCCGTGTCGGATGAAATGGGAGTTTGGTCGCGGCGGGTGCAACTCGACACGAATGGCCTGGCCACCGGCGTATTCCACTACGATCGATATGGAAATCTAATACCCGACAGGAATGGAGTAGCCCTTAGACTGTGGTCCCTGGATGCCATGGGACGCCGCGCCAATGAAAAATTCTTTGATGTGGCGGGCGCCAGGATAGAGGATAACCGAGGCATTGGTGAGATCCGTTATAGTTGGGACAGCTCTGATCGACTGCTTGGACTTCACTATTACGATATGAATGGATTGGAAATAGAACACCGCGGTGAAGGCGTACATGGTTATCTATACACCAGAGATGCCAAGGGCGAAGTGATTAGGGAGGACAGAGTGGGAGTACGGGGCGTTCCGGTTCTCAGCGCGGATGGGTCGGCCTCCATTGAATTTGACAGGGATGATGGAGGCTTGGTACTGGAAGAACGGCGTCTGGGAGCCGGGGACGAACTGCGCGCTGATTCCAATAATGTTGCAATTTATCGTCGAAAATACGATGAATCCGGAAATCTTATAGAGCAGTCCAACTTCGATGCGAATGGAATGACGGTTAAGGATATTTTTGGAGTTGCCACGTATAAATGGATACACCATGTTCAGGGCAACGAATTGGAGCAGCTCAATTTCGACGAATCCGGTGCGTTCTGTGAAGATGAATCCGGCATGGCTTCCTATCGGTGGGAATATGATGAGCGGGGGCTCATAACAGCCTCCACCTCATTCGGTACCGACGATCAGACAAAGGCCGATCAATGGGGAATCGCTCGTTACCGCTATGCATTCGACGATAACAGGAATCTGCTTGAAGCCGCAAGCTACGACGACTGGGAAACGCTGGCAAACGATGTTACAGGCGTTGCGGTGTACCGCTGGGGATATGACGATGGGAAGAAAATATGGGAACGTCATTACAATTTCGCCGGTGAATTCTCCGAAGACAGTCAGGGTATCGCCGAATATCGCTGGGTCTACGATGATGAAAACCATAAAATAGAGCAGCGGCAATTTGGTCAATATGGCCAGCTTCGCGCCGATCCTCAAGGGGTGGCAGTCTATGAATGGGCTTACGACAAGTATGGCCGCGTGACAGAGCGGCGTCACTTCGGCATTGATGGGCGGCCCGTGGAAGATGTGTCAGGCGCCGCTTTCGCGCGTTGGTCTTACCGGAGTGACGGACGTCCTTTGGCCGCAGCTAGATTCAACCGTCGTAGCTTGCCAACCGATCTCATACCCTAGGCAGGGCCATCAGACGGTTTATCAGTCTTTGAATCTGGTAGCGGCCAACCAGGAACTCTGGCTGCCCGGCATCCATGCCCACTTGGTAATACACCTCGTCATAGTTCCAGTAACGGATTAGTAATGGATCCACATCGGGTTTTGAATTGGTAACGCTTATGGTTATCTCCGGCTCTAAGCGAATGCGTTTCTGCTGAACCTGTCCCTCCCGGGAAATCCCCATCAAGTTTTGAAAAAGAGATGAGAACTCCTCGAATGTGATTTCCATGTTATCTATCAGAAACAAATCGTCTTTGACCTCTTCAGACTCGTTCCTTCCGATTCGAGTGAGCGTCCAGGCGTCTTCGCCTGCTTCGATTTTCACCCTCGCCACCCGTTCAATGGAAGCCAGGAAGACAAGTTTACTTACCAGGGAGAATGGTTCGGTGTCCAGAAATCCAAGTTCAGATTCGCGTAACTTGAAGAGCGATTCGTCTCCGTCACCCATGCGGGCGTAACGATTTCCCTCACCATCGGAGGCTCCGAGTATCAGATGCAGAACCGTACCGTCCCTATCCGACAGATACAGCATATCAGCCTTTTCATCAGTTAATTCAAATTCCGCGTCACCTGGATTTTCGTTATCCAGGTAGGCCACCACTGTCGTTGGAAGGGGGGCTTCCTCTCTGATTCGTATTCGAAAACTCCCCTCGTCCAGATAGTACTTCCCCTGCCAGGGCTTGGTTATGACATAGTCGCCTGCCGAGTTGACATAGGGGTCCGGTTCCGTGCTGGGAACCATCTGAAATACTTTCCCATTCCTACGAAATTCCAACCTTTCAATCTCGTCCAAATTCGGCGCCGGCAGACTCCTGTCTCTAAAATCATCTCCATTCATAAAGGCTATTTCCGTAACCGCAGACGGAAGAAAAACCAAATTATGGGAACCCTCCCGCCGTGCATAGCGCCGCTTGCCGAGAGGGCTCACATTTCCAACCTCGACTACCTCTGAATTGCCATCCTTGTCAGCAACGAAAATTCTTGCCTCCGGTCTATCGAGGCCAAACTCGGAAAGTCGACTCTCGCCGAGTTCCTCACTTACAATTTCCCCGGATTTGATGGAAGCAAGAGTCCTTGTAACCCGTTTCACCTCATCCGGGTTCAGGGAGAAGGGTGCTCCAGACAGGACCCAATTACCGTCCTCGTCAAGTTCGAGAACAAAGCCCCCATCCACGCGTTTCACGGCCACCGAAAGAAGGTTTTGCTCCTCCATATCTGTCAGCGTTATCGAACTGTTCGCATTGCCGTCCAATTCCTTTGATGATTCGGGCAAGGAACGAGAAATGACAAAGACAATGACCAGCGCGGTAAGAACGCCCAGCGAGAAAACCAGTGCCACGGACTTCTTAGTCATCGGTTGCGCCTATGGAAGTGAATCATCAAGCCGATTCCAAGGCAGAGCAGTGGAACAATAAGCACGGTTACCGCGCTGTAAACCATTCCGTTCACCAAACTAATCTGCAACGGGAGTCGGTACAGGCTCTTGGACGGCACAAGAACAGAGGACTCGTTGCGCGTAATCCAACTGAGTAGATTTATCACTAACTCCGTATTTGCCCTAATCGGGCCAAGGAATCCTAAACCGGCGAGGCTGCTCGCGCTGCCAAGCGCCACAAGTCCAGCCCCCTCCAATTCGTAACTTCCCGCATCCCGTTCACGAACCGCAATTGCCACGTCCACCGGTCCCTGCAAGTCACTTGGTATCGGCGTGAGGCTGCCAGAAGCCTCGCCTCTAAGCTCCGTGCGCAGCCTTGAGAGCTCCGAGCTGGTCAGCAACGATACATACTCCAAGCGCTTCTGCCGCGCTTGAGTTCGTCTGTAGCCCATTGAGACCTGAAAAACAGGGTCCAGCTTTGCCTCAGTGAGCGGAGCAAGGGACTCATGGTTCAAAACCGTAGGCACAAATATGAAGGGGTTGTCGCCGAACTCCGCAACCAAGCGCTTTTTTTGAAACTCCATTACAAGTCCCGGCAGAACTTCAATATCCCATTTTCTCAGGAGTCCAAAAATGTTCGGCATAGGCTCATAAGTCAAATTCAAGGCAACAAACAATTTCCCGCCGTTCCCAAGATAGGAATCCAGTTTAGCCGCTTCTGCCTCGGAAATATCCAAGCCCGGTCCGACCAGAGTGAGGAGGGCTGCATCGTCGGGGATTGAGGAGAGGATTAGAGAAATTTCTTCGAGTTCAAAGTTAGCCCGACTGAGAAACTCCGTATACCCCAATTCTGCAAGTGGAGTCTCCTGATGGCCGCTAATCTCGTAGATTTTTTGGGTGCGGCCGGAGGACACATATGCAATGGCCGCACTGATTTGCTGCTCGATTCTCTGCGCTGTAATCTGCCGCCGGCCTAGCTGATCGTAGGTGAAATCATAGAAATCTCCCGGGTTGATAATCCGGAAAAAATCATCGGAATGCACAAGTACGGCACCCCTGGAAATCGAGTCGACTTCGTTTGTGAATCGGGATATCCGACCCGGATTCCTGTCGGGGTCGAGGACTCCAACATCAATATGGCGAGAGAAATTGCCGTAACTTTCCAGCGTTTTCATTAGAGATTCGGATTCCTCACCAAGCGTGGAGAGAACAAGTATCTCCACGGGTTTTTCCAAGCCTTCAAGCAAGGCTTCAGTCTGTACGCTCAAGCTGTAGAGTTTTTTTGGAGTGAGATCGGCCTCCAGATTCAACTCGCTGATGAGCAGATTGATTAGAATGCACCCGGCAAGAGCGGCTATTGTGATAAGCGCCGAAACTCCTGCGTTATAGGTTTTGAAATCCAGTCTGATAGTCGGTTTCTTCATATGCGTCACCCTAAACCCATCGCCGTTTCTCAAGGCCCATTACAGTGAGTAATAGAAAAAATCCCGAGAAACTCAGGTAGTACACAAGCGCATCCAGGCTCAAGATGCCCATGGGAAAGGTTGAGAAACGGCGGGTTAACGAGAGCCAATCCAGACTCCTGCCGATGAAACCCGAGAACAAGCCCCTTCCGAAAAGCCAAAGCAGCGAAAACGCAGCGGCTGAAACAAGCCCGAGCAGCAAAGTGATAAGCCAATTTTTGCCGGCCGAGTACAACCAGTACAATGGAATAATGGCAAGTATGATCGCCCACACCAATCCCGAAATCTCGCTGGAAGGCATGTAGCGGCGCATGAAGCCTACGAGAAAGGTCAGCATAATTACGCAGAAACAAAGAACGGCCGAGGTGAGAAGATTTTCGGTGAGCTGGGAAGTGAAGATTCCAATGGCGATGAAAGACATACCCAAGAGAATGAAACCAATGTAGGTGCCAAGTATCACCGGCCAGTCCAGTTTCCCATGAAAACTCAGGATCAGAGGGTAGATGAAAGTGAGAGCGATCGTAGTGAGATAAACGATTAGCGCGGATAAAAACTTACCAAGCACAATATCCAGAAGCCTCGCGGGCCCGGTGAATAGAAGCTGATCAGTCATGAGTCTTCGTTCGTCGGCGAAGCTTCGCATGGTTAGAAGTGGAATGACAAACAGGTATATGAAGGGCAGGTTTGCCAGAAATGCAGAGTACTGGGAATTTCCCGGGAAAACCATTTGAATTGAAAACATAATCCCCGAGATGAAGAGGAATACCGACACAAAAGTCCAACCGTTCGGGGTGAGGAAATACTGCCTAAGTTCTTTTTTCAACAGTGCGAACATCAATCCTCCGATGTAGTGAGATTGAGGAAGATCTCCTCCAGACTCAAGTCCATGGGAGACATTTGAAGTATTGGCATCTTTGCTTTCGCCATGGCGAAGAAAACCGCCTCGCGAATATCTTGCCGGCTTGAAGGCGCAATTACCACTTCGGACAGGCCCACCTCGGAATCTGATTTGATACTCTGAACGCTTAGAAACGGCAGCTTGTCAAATAGCTTGCCAATGGCCTCGCCATCACCCCGAATCAGCAATTTCTGGCGAACTGAACCCGAACTGCCGCTCAAGCGTTCAGATAAATTCTCCGGCGTATCCGAGGCGGCAATCGCACCCTTATTGATGATTATGATCCATTCGCAGGTTGCACTGATCTCAGGCAGAATATGGGAGGATAGAACCACTGTGTGTTCCTTCCCTAAACCGCGAATCAATTCTCGAATCTCAATAATCTGCTTGGGATCGAGTCCCGCAGTCGGCTCATCCAGAATCAGCACCGGCGGATTTCCAACCAAGGCCTGGGCTAAACCCACTCTCTGCTTATAGCCCCTGGATAAACCCCTTATCAACCGCCCTCGAACATCGTGAATCTTAACCCGTTCCCGAATCGTTTCAATATCAGATCTGCGCCTATTCCTTGGCACACGTTTGAACTCGCTCACAAAATCAAGATATTCATCCACCGTCAAGTCCTGGTACAAGGGCGGCTGCTCGGGCAGGTATCCAATAAGTCTTTTTGCCTGAGCCGGCGCCTTGAGAATGTCGATACCATCGATAAAGACTCTACCACTGTTTGGAGCCAGGTATCCGGTAATCAGGTTCATCGTCGTGGACTTCCCGGCGCCATTGGGTCCCAGAAAACCGACTATCGCACCCTTATCGATGTGGAAATCAATGCCGGTTAAAGCATCAATTCTGCCAAAACGCTTGACTAGACTTTCCGCGCGAATCATTACTAGGTTTAACCTCGCTTTGGATATTGTTAGCGCAGACTTAGGCGCCCTCTGTCCTACCCCTCTGCCTCAAGCTTCGTGAAGATGAGCCGCTCCACCTCATCCTTCCTCTTACCCATGGAATATGCGACTTCGTCAACCAGAAGATTGAGCGCGCTGTCGTAAAGCTTACGCTCAAGTATGGGGAGCTCCTTAACCTTGCTGCGGTGATAGAGCTTTGTTACAACCGTGGCGATGTCAGTAACATCTCCCCTTCGCAGTAAGTCAAGATTCATCTGATAACGAAGTTTCCAATCGGTGGGGACAGGCTCATAGTGGCTGGTAATGATTTCAAGCGCCTTTTCGGAATCGCTCTGTGACACGATGGCACGAATACCCTGTTCCTTCGCCGTTTTCACCGGGATGCGGATGGTCATATCCGAGACATCGAAATACATAACATAGTAGGGAACCACCTTGCCCCGAAACGGACGCTCTTCGATATCTTCTATACGTCCGACGCCCTGCAGAGGGTAAACCACCTGCTGTCCCTTCTTGAACTCGACCGTGCCAGACTTTTTCGCCATAGGCGCCACAGTATATCGAAAAACGCGGGCCTGTCAAATCACGGTGAAACATCCGATAATGCTCTATATGAGCCGCAGGGCAGCGTTGACACTTGTAGTGTTTATAGCGATTCTGCTAACTGTTCTGGCGATTGTTCTGATTTTTTCGCAGCTTGATGATCCACAATGGCAACTCGCTCGCGCAGCTAGGGAATCGGCTATAGAAAACCTCTTATCAGTAACTCAGAGAAATAGTCCGGGCAATCTGCATCATATAGAGGATAGGTTGAACGCTCCGCGGAAAAGGGGAGGCGGTTTAAACAATTTGGGACTATTCTTATCCAAAGATCCGGGACGACGAGATTTCACCAAGTTCCTAGATCGCGGCCGTTTCCGTAGATACTTGGACGAGAATACTCGCGAAACGATTGAAACATACATTGCACAGTTTGATGATGGAGGGGCGTCAGACTGGGCGCCTGAGTATGTTTCGACGGTTCGAGCGCTCTTTGACGTCGTAAAGGAAGACTTGTTGATACTGAGCGGGGTTCCACCTGAGCTAAGCTCCATGCCCTCGATGGATGGCTTCTCCATCACCGAGAATATCCAGATGGCCCTTGAGGATTTTGCAGGCGCCTGGATTCCACGCGGCGAATCCAGCTTTTCTTATACGCCTGATCGTCAAAGGGTGCGCTATTTCCTACTCGAAAGCTGGCGTTTTCGATCGCGGTTGAGAGCATTGGATACGGGTTGGAAGAAGCTCATTGCATCGCTCTACAATTTATCTGTGGATGCGAACTGGATTTTGGCGACAGAATACCATCCCGCCTTGCAGACCGAGCTGGATGAATTATGCATACTGGTTTTATCGGCGGACATACATAGGCGTGGTGAAGACTTGCTCGCGCGGATTGACACCGTTGGCGGGAAATCAGGTATAAACTGGATACCGAAACTCTCCTATTACAAGAATATTCCCGAACTCAACGGCTACACTTCCGATGAAGTACCCACCATATTCATTGCGAAGGTAAATCTTGGATACACACTCCGAGACGGCGGCACGCAGACATGGCTCAATCAACGTAAAGACTGGCTGGCCGATTACTTCAATGGCTTCTTCACCGGAATTGAATCGGGGGATATCAACCCGACAGGTGGCGCCTCTAAAAAACTCTTTGAGTGGAGAACGGCGCGGCTCAAGGCCACCGCCATACACGATATCAACAGTAAAATTGTGTTAGGGTCCACATTCGGTTCGGGGGGGGTCTATGGCGTGCGGGATTTGGCCCTGTTGCGGGTCAATCTGTATGCCGATTTTTGAAGGACCGTTGCCGCGCCTCCACTGTGCCGCGTTCGGCCTTGGCAACGCCGGGGATATCGAATCCGAGTTGGAGACTAAGGTACTTGAAAGGGTGGATATTGAGAGCATTGGGAAACCAGCCTTCCACAAAGCGCCGGTCGATCAAGTTCACCGCCGGATAGTGCTCAATCGGAATAACCTGACAAGAAGACAGGAGCAAGCTTTCAGCCTCCCGCAGTTTCTCGAATCTCTGAAGGAAGGGTAATGACGCGGCTTCACTGAGCAGCGCATCATATTCAGGATCCGAAAAGCCAGATTCATTGAAACTGCTTTGGGAATCCCACATGCCAAGGAAAGTTTGAGGATCGGCATAATCACCAACCCAGGTGAGGGTGGCTAGATCATAACCGCCGTCCTTAATCGAATCGTAGTAATCAGAAAAGGCAATCTCTTCAATAACCACATCTAGACCAAGAGTCCTGCTCCAGGTTTCCTTCATAGCCTCGGCCACGGGATCATCAGGGGGCACTCGAATCAAGGGATCGGGAAGACCCTTGCCTCCCGGGAATCCAGCTTCCTTGAGCAGTTTCCTTGCCTCCGCTATACGTTCCTCGGGCGGCGGAAAGTTGGCTTCGGCGGCAGGGTAGTTTGGAATGGGTGGAACAAGGGACACACCCGGAATCAATCGCTCCTCACGCAGTTCGTCAAGTGGTAGCAGGAGCGTGAGGGCGCGTCTGACTCTGGCATCCGTCCATGCCTTGGAGTTGCTGGAGAAATAGTAATATGTTGTGGAAAACTGAGGGGCGATATTTAGCGCCTCAGGTATGGCGAGCAGCCTGCTGTCTATCTCTGATGTAACCCAGTCAATTTCAGACCGATTGAAATCTTCCATTACCTGTTCCGTATCGTCGCTGAACACAACCCTGAGACGATCAATTTTGAGTGATTCGGCGTCCCAGTAGTATGGATTTTTATCAAACAGAATCTCGTCTTCATTGCGTGCTCTTATGATAAACGGCCCATTTACGGGAACCGACCGGATCGCGCTCCAATCGTGAAGTTTTCTGAAATCTCTATGAATCGGAGCGAAGCTGTAATGGCACAAAATCGAAAGAAACTGGGGAGAGGGTTGTTTCAGGTTCACTACCAATGTTATCGCGTCGGGTGCCTCAATTCCGACGTCTTCCCTGAGGCCGAGGCCGGAGCGATATCCTTCGGCGCCAACGATGTCGTCGAGTAGAGAGGCGTATTCAGCCCCAGTCTCTGGAGAGAGTATGGTCAACCACGAATCCCGAAAATCCGATGCGCTCAGGCGCTCTCCGTTACTCCAGAGAGCATTCTCACGTAGTTTGAAAGTTACACGGCTCTTGTCTTCGGAAAATTCCCAGGACTCCGCCGCGCCTGGAACTGGCCGAAGCGTGACCGGATGAAAGGATACAAGACCCTCATAAATGGCCGTGAATATCTGGGCCTCGGTGACGGTGAAGGCATGATGAGGATTCCATTCAATCACGTAGGGCCTAAACATTACGGTAAACTGCCCACCGTCTTCTTCCGCGGACAGTTCGAGGACGAAAAGCGTCAAAAAACCGAGAATCAATAATCTCCGCGTCATAAGGTCGTCTCTCGGCTACAGGCGACCAAAATCTTCACTAAAACTTCACCTAAAAACATATTCTGTCTACTTTACCTTCCTCATTAAATACGATTCACTGTCAGGCGCTTAAATTTCAAGGAGCAGTATATCAAAAAAATACTAATAGCGATATTGGAAATTGTTTTTTTGACACTTGGCGTGCAATATGATGACGCCGATACAAGTTTGGCGGATCAGTCCAACCACCTTGCGCCCACATATCTGTTCAAGGAATTCAGTGTGGAGCAGCTTGAGAACGGTTTGATGGCGCCATTTGCCAGTCCAACGAGCCAGGTTTCGGTGATTTCCTACCTCCATATTCGAATCGGGGATCCCGCCATTGCCGATGCCCTCATTGTGGCCGCCGATAGGTACAAAATAGATCCTGCCTTGGTGGTTGCTGTTGCATGGCAGGAGAGTCGATTCCAGGCAAATGCATATGGAACCAACCACAACAAAAGCGTGGATAGGGGATTGATGCAGCTCAATTCATCAACGTTCCAAACGCTCAGCGAGGATGATTTCTTCAACCCCTATATAAATGCGGATTACGGAACCTCCTATCTACGAAAAACGCTGGACATGTCCGGTAACATTGTTACCGCATTGGCCATGTACAATGCCGGCCCTGGACGTGTTGATCGCCAGGGCGCCCCTACCAACACGCTGAACTACATTGATAAGATAATTGCCTATAAGAATAACTTAGTTCGGGATTACTATCGCTTCAATGGCATGGGAAGTGTCCTGATAACCTCGGAGTTCAGACCGATAAAGCATCCGGACTACCTGTGAAAGCGGCTCGTGATAGGCTAGTATTGGATAATGATTGTAGTACTCAAAGCTGGAATTTCGCCTTCCCAGAAGGCGGATGTATCGAATTTTCTCCGGGAGAAGGGATTTAAGACTCGTGAAATCGCGGGGGAGGAGGAGATCCTGATCGGCGCCGTCGGCAGTCAAAGCATGGACAGCCGCCAAGTGGAAGTTCTGCCGGGCGTTGATAGGATTATTCCCATCAGTAAACCCTATAAAATGGCCTCTCGAGAGTTTCATCCCCAAGACACTGTTATCGACGTTGGTCCGGTTAAAATCGGTGGTTCCCGTATTGTCTGCATCGCCGGTCCCTGCGCCGTGGAATCCAGGCAGCAGATTCTCGATTCGGCATGGGCGGTGAAAGAGGCGGGGGCGGTTATGCTGCGCGGTGGGGCCTTCAAACCGCGGAGCTCTCCATATTCCTTTCAAGGACTGGGCTTCAAGGGTTTGGAGTATCTCCGTGAGGCCGGCGACGCCACCGGATTGCCAGTGGTCTCCGAGGTGGTGTCCTCCAACGATGTGAAGAGAATGGCCGAACTTGTTCATGTGTTTCAAATTGGCACTCGCAATATGCAGAATTTCGAGTTGCTGAAAAGCGTCGGTGAGGCGGGACTACCAGTGATACTGAAGCGTGGAATGGCGGCGACTATCGAGGAATGGCTGATGGCGGCCGAGTATCTGCTCTCTTCTGGAACTGACGACGTGATTTTATGTGAGCGGGGAATTCGCACGTTTGGAAGAGCCACCCGCAACACCTTGGACATATCCGCCATACCCGTAATCCGTGAACTCAGTCATCTGCCGGTGATTGTCGATCCATCGCATGCCACAGGTATTAGGGATAAGGTTTTACCGATGGCTCTCGCCAGCATCGCCGCAGGCGCTTATGGAATACTGGTTGAGGTTCATACAAACCCGGATAAGTCCTTCAGCGACGGGCCGCAGTCACTTTGGCCCGGGCAGTTCGAAAAGCTGCTTCGCGACATTGAGGCCCTCTGTCCCACGGTGGACCGGGAACTTGCCCGGCTTCCCGAAAGATATCAGGAGGATGTACTTCGCTCACACCTGGGAAGGGGGAACGTCAGCGGGAAGCCAAGGGTTGCCTTTCAGGGTGAGAGAGGCGCTTATAGCGAGCGAGCCATATTGAACTATTTTCCCGAGGGTGATGTGCAACCCCTGGCTCTGCCCAAATTCGATGATGTATTTGCCGCAGTTCTGTCTGAGACGGCCGCATGGGGTATGATTCCTCTGGAGAATTCCCTGGCCGGCAGCGTTTTCGAGAACTACGATTTGCTATCCCGATATCCGGATATAAAAATAGTCGGCGAAATCAAAGTGAGGATCCGCCACAATCTAATTGCCTTTCGGGGTAGTAGAGAAAATCAGATAAAAAAGGTATACTCTCATCCGCAGGCCCTCTCCCAATGCGCGGAATTTTTGGAGAAAAAAGGCTATCGAACAGAACCATACTTTGATACGGCCGGCGCGGCCGCCATGGTGGCCAAAGAGGCCGATCCCAGCGTGGCGGCAATTGCGAGCACCGCTGCCGCCGCGTTTCACAAGCTAGAGATACTGGCCGAGGACATCGAAACCAACCCCAGAAATTACACCCGTTTTGTTGTAATAGCCAGAGCTGACAACGCGACAGTGCAAAACGCCGACAAGGCTTCGTTTACCTTCTCTCTCAAAAGCCATCCCGGGGCGCTCAGTGACTGTCTCCAGGTATTGAAGAGGCATGACGTGGATATGACCAAGCTGGAATCACGTCCCATTGCTGGAAAACCTTGGAACTATATGTTCTATGTCGATGTGATGCTGCCCAAAGTCAGGCGGACTTTCGAGTTAGTGGAAAAAGAGTTCAGCGCAGCCTCCGAAGATTACCGAAATCTCGGAGTCTACCGCTCCAGCTAGCCCACGGAGGCGTCGCTACGACCCTGGATTGAATTTCGAAGCTTCGAGTTCAAGAAATTGATGCCACCGTCTAGTCAATGTGAATATGAAAACCTCGATATTGAGCCTGATCATATCGGTATCCTCGGTTGCCTGCGGATTTCTTGGCGTCACGGACGATGTTGTCATCAGATGGCCGACTGGGGGGCTGCCCCTCTACGGCGGAGCGAATCCCCCTTCCTGGGAAGTACGTTGGCTCAACTCCAGTGCCACGGTGTCGGAGAGAATCGTTGGCAGCGCTCAGGGACCACTAGTTCTCGAACTTCCTAAAGAATCGCCGCTGATCGTAATGGCCGTCCCCATCACGGTTGAATATGCCGACCCCTACCGGGTGCGTGCCGCCGGCGCCGTGGCCGGCGCAGATTCACCCTTGCCGGGGAATCTGCGACTCAGCTGGGAGGATGGGTTCTCGGCGCAATTTCTCCTATCCCTGGTGGATGCCGGAATTCCCTCACACACAATCAATCAGCGTCGCTTCGCCACGGCGGCACGGAAGCGAGGCGGCAACAGACCCTGGTTTTTGGATGAAAGACGGCTCAGGAAGGACATAACGGAGGGAAAACTGCGAAGCTACAGTTTCCGCCCATTGAAGCTTTTTGGAGTGGAAGCAGCTCTCCCCGAGGGGATATGGTATTCTCAGTTCCCTCCCGACCCTCCGCTTATCTCCAGCCAAAACGTCTGGGAGGGCTTCCTCCCCGAGGGAATATGGCATTTCGCACGTCCCGCCGACTCAAGTACCGCGACTATATCAGTCGATGACAGGGGCCGGACAGTTCTTCAACTTGGAGCTTAGCCTCCCGCATCGTGAGGATTGTTTGAGGAGGACCAAACGCGGTGATACTCGGTTTTCACTATGTTCAAGGACATTCGCCGGGAATCAGAGCCGCCCGGGAACTGGGTGTCAACTCAAGCCCTGTCGCCACGATTTCCCAGCGGTGGATTTCAGCCGACATCCAGCTATCCAGTATCGGCGGGGAGGGGCGATGCGGGGAGCTGCCAATTGATGGGGCTCTTACCATGATTCCTGAGCCAGTCGTTGGTTTGAGAGAAGGGACGACTCCCAAAAAAGCCTCGAGAGGCGGACAGAGGAGAAGGATGGGGGGCGCTTAGCAGCAGATGCTTGCTCGCATCCACATGCGCCGCCTTTCTTTGTGCATAGGAACCCCATAGAATGAACACCACCCCCTGGAGTTCCGAATCGATTAGATGCACGATTTTGTCAGTAAAAATTTCCCAGCCGCGGTTCTGGTGTGAGGCCGGCATCCCATGTTCCACGCTTAAAACGGAGTTTAGGAGGAGCACGCCGTCCCTGGCCCACGGCATAAGCCATCCGTGCCGTGCGGGTGCTATTCCCAGATCATCCCATAGCTCCCTGTATATGTTGTGCAGGGAGGGTGGTATGGGAACTCCTGGACGTACCGAAAAACTCAGGCCATGCGCCTGGTTGGCGCCATGGTAGGGATCTTGACCCAAAATGACCACCTTTATCTCTTCGAAGGGGGTGCTGTTCAAGGCCGCGAACATGTCTTCACCTCTAGGGTAGATTACCTTGCCGGCCTTCTTCTCTCTGAACAAAAAGGCTCTGAGTTCGGTCATATAGGGCTTTTCAAACTCATGAACAAGTCTGCCTAACCAGGTTGGATTCAGTTTTATCCTACGATTTTCAGTGCCTGCTTCAGTCATGTTGCCACCGGGAATTCGAGTTCGAAGATGGTTCCACCTCCCTCCCTGGGAATGCTTTGAACGCCACCTCCATAACCTTCGGCAATTCTCCTGACTATTGCCAAACCCAGGCCGGTATGCCGTGAGGATTCCTGATTGGGTCTGTCGGTATACCAGCGTTCAAACACCTTTTCTTTGGCATCTTCAGCAATCCCCGGCCCCCTGTCCGAAACCGATATTTTCACTTTGGCCTTATTTGGGGAACCGAGAACCACTTCAATCTTTTCGTTCTCAGGAGAGAAGGAGACAGCGTTATCCAGGAGATTCAATACGGCCTGCGCCAATCTGTCGGGGTTGGCAAGCACTTGGATGGGATTAGCCGAGTCTGACTGGTTGACAAACAGCACCCGCACTCTCTTGTTTTTCCGGCAGTTATAAGCCGATACCATGTTTTCCAAAATCGTACCGACAGTCGCTGTGCTTTCCTCACCCTGATTCAAACGAACATCGACACTGATCAACTCTTTGAGATCGTCCAGAAGTCGTTGTATACGATGACCCTCGCGGGTGATAACCTCAAGAAATCTACTGGTTTTTCCGTTATCCTGTCCCGCCAACTCAGCCGCGCTGAGAATCCCAGCCACTGGATTCTTTATTTCGTGCACCAAGTCCACTATGAAGTCTTCCATGTAGTCTGTACGTTGCTGGAGCCTGGATGATAGGCGATAGAGCGCCCGAGAGAGATCGGCAACTTCATCATTGCCGGATAGCGGTTTGAAGCCGGACTGCATTTTCCCCTGTTCATCCAGTATGCCTTCGGCCTGATCGCATAGTCGCCCCACTGGAACGGTTACAGTTCTAGCCAGTAATATGGAGAGGATGATCGCTCCACCGACGCTGAATAGGAATATGGTGGCGATGTCGAATCGAAGTTTGTAGAGATTGGACAGTATCGCGAAGGTGGAGCGGGAAGCCAAAACAGCTCCTACCACCTCTTCATCTTGGAAGATGGGTATTGCCGAATAGAGAGTTACCGACCTTTGTCCTTTGGAAATCCTGGTAATTGCACCGTAACGCCCCTCCAGAGCCGAGCGTATCTCACTGCCGTCTAGAACCTGTTTGCCGCTGTAATGCTCCGCCTCGACACTCGGTGTCCTGGGCGCTTTGATGATTCGGGACACCAGTTTGAAAGCGCGAGTGGGTAAGGCTCCGACCCGATAAATTATGCTCTCTTCCGGATAGCTCTGTCGGGGGGGCGTGAGCACTGAGCCCCCCGTGTTCTCCACATGAACCTGGGTTTGGTCTTGCTCGCCTGTGCTTGGGCTGGCGGAATCGGCAAGCAGCAGCCCGTTTTCATCCACCACCCGCAGACGTGCATCGGTTCTCGCGCCCAGCCGCCCTATGATGGCGTTGGCCTCGCTGGTCAAATCGTGGCCGCTTAGAGCCGAGGCAAGAAGCCTGCCCTGTTGCACCATGGCGCGTTCCTGGTTCTCAAGAAGCTGAGTTTCGTATGTGCCGAGGATGAGCACGGCGCCGATTGGAAAGACAGCCAGCAGGATGTTGAATACGAGAAGCCTGGAAGTCAGTCCTCCAAGAAAATTGCCGCGACGTGAAAATCGATTGGCCGAATGGGAACGGGAACCCTGTTTTTTCAAGCTCCCATACCGAATCGGTAGCCTGTTCCGTACATGGTTTCTATGGTGTTTCTTGGCGCTCCAACGTACTCCAGCTTCTTGCGAATTCGCTTGATGTGACTGTCCACCGCGCGTTCATTTACGAATTTGTCATCTGGGAATACACTCGAGAAGAGCGTCGCGCGACTGCAGACGGCTCCCGGCGAGCGAAGCAGTTTGGAAAAAATTCGGAATTCGCTTACGGTGAATACCAATTCCTCTCCGTTCCAGACGGCCCGATAACTGGCCGGCATCAACGTGAAGAACCCCACGTGAATCGGAGCTTCCTTCTGGTCCAAGCCATCCGCGCGCCGCAGGACGGCCTTTATTCGAGCCAGAAGCTCGCGGACGCTAAATGGCTTCCCGATATAATCGTCTCCGCCGATTTCCAGGCCGAGAACCTTGTCTAGCTCCTGGTCTCGGGAGGAAAGGAAGATTATGGGAGTCTTGCCATCTGTTTGTCGCAGCAGGCGGCAGAATTCGAGGCCATCCATTCGTGGCATCAGTATGTCCAGCAAATAAAGCTGTGGAGGAGTGCTCTGGTGGGCTTCCCAGGCGTCTTGGCCGTTGGAATAGGCTGTTACAATGTAATTCTCCTTGTCGAGCGCATAGCTCAAATTTTCACGAAGTGTTGCCTCGTCGTCTACGATTGCTATATGTTTCATCCCCCCATATTAGCATATTGGACAGTTTTGTCGGCGTTTGGAAGCGGAGGCCTGCCATCAAGGGCTGATGTCTCGTGATAGATGGCTTTCCTGGAAGAATTATCGCCGAATTCGGGCTGCCCGATACATTTTCGCCATATTAATGAGTTAATGAGGCAAATAGCTGCTGTTTCGCCGGATTTCGGTCTTGAAATCGCCAATTGACAGATCTACAATGTATGCCCGTGGGTATAACGATGCCCAGGCCGAAGGGCCGCCTGATGGAACGGCGATATTTTAATTGGAGGATTGACTGATGAGCGGTAAGAGGGAGTGGCTAATACCATTTTTCAAGGTTTTGGTGACGGTTGTGATATTGCTGTTGTTGTTGTTGATTCCACTATTCATGATACGAAATTTGGTTACGGATAGGCGAGCTTTGAAAACTGAGGCGGCCGAGCGGATTATTGAAGAGATAGGGGGGGAACTTATATTGGTGGGTCCAGTACTTGTGCTGCCCTATGAACTTGAGCAAATCGAGTTGCGTGACGGAGAGGAGACGATTCTTAAGCAGCGAAGTGAGATTTACCTGCTTCCCGATAGCTTCACGCTGAAGGGGAGATTGGAAGTTAAGTACCGGAGTTTGGGAATTTACCGAGTGCCTGTTTACAGGGCCTTTGTCGATGGGAGTGGGACTGTCCATACGCCGTTGTCCGGTTTATATCCCGCTGACGCCATACCGGTGCCCGAGGAAAACCGATTTACAATCGGCATCACGCATATGGAAGGGATTCGAGGAATCTCGGAATTGCGATGGGGATCTCAACAGATAGACTTCTTGGCGGATTCGGGGGATGTGGCGGTTGGTAACGGCGTTAGCGCGACGGTGGGAGAAATAACGGCGAGTGAGAACGCTGATGGCGGCACGGTGGATTTCTCCTTCGATATGGAAATCAGCGGAGGAGGCAGGGCGGATTTCGTGCCGCTCGGACGTTCTTCGGCACTTGAACTGTCGGGAGATTGGCCATCGCCGTCGTTCTTAGGCGGCCTGCTCCCCTCCGAGATGGAACTCGACGACAAGGGTTTCAACGCGAATTGGAGAATTCCGGAGGTTAGCAGGCCCATTCGGCCATATTGGGATTCGTCGGAAGGAGAAAGAATAGATTCCGATGACCATGGCCTGGGAGTGAAATTGTTGGAATCCGTGGCGAGCTACAAGAAGACTGAGAGATCGGTCAAGTATGGGCTGCTTTTCTTGTTAATTCCGTTTGTGGTGTTTTTTCTGTTCGAAACCCTCGCCCGACTCAGGGTGCATCCGTTGCAATACCTGATGGTGGGGGCGGCGAACGTGATTTTCTACCTGCTGCTCCTGTCCATATCGGAGCATCTAGGCTTCGATATGGCCTATGTGATTGCGGCGCTTGGAGTCACAGCGCTGATTTCCATCTACACCCATAGCGTCATAGGTGGGGGCCACGGGGAGGAACGTGAAGAGAACGGGCGGCGTTCTTCCGCGCTCGCAATGTATTTAACCATGCCCATTACCCTTGCTGTATCATATCTCTGGCTCTGGTTCACCCTGCGCTCCGAAGACTATGCACTGCTGCTCGGTTCGGTAGGTGTGTTTGTCGTGCTCGGATCTGTGATGCTGATCACCCGAAAAATCAAATGGTATCACCACTGAGGCCCCGTGCCGGCAAGCACACCGGCAGTCGAGCCGGATACTTGAACAGGGCTTCCATCCCACTGAGCCCTCTTCGAATTAGCCGCTGTCCGTGGGAGGAACGGCCATGATTTCGAGCGCTCTCTCAGATGGGAGTCCAGGAGGGGAAGGCATGAGACGGCATACCGCGTGGTGGGCTTACAGCGCCGCCGGCTGCGAAGGCCAGCACTTTCATTTTTCTAGAAAACAGCTCGGATAATGGCCTGTCCTGGCGCGCCCCAGGCAATGTCGGAGGCCCCTGGTCACCGGGAAAGCCGTAAGTCGGCCGTGGATTGAAGGCCTCGATTTTTTCACTTCTGAACGCGAGGTGTTATTGAGGAAGGGGAAGTGTAGCTACCCGCCGCGCTGTCGGGAGGGCGGGCCCACCTGAGTCCTTGCGCGAATCAAGGCCTGCTATTATACTGCGAGAAATACCTCAAGGAGTTATCTATGTCGGGTAATGATAACAATGGAATTGTCTACATCGGAAGGAGGTAAGACCTCCTCTATTCATTTGAGAGGGGAGCTAAGCAGCCCGCCAAGCCGAGGGCTCTGGCTATTGAAATGGCTCCTTATCTTTCCACACCTTGTGGTACTGATATTTCTGTCTTTCGCCGTGGTATTTGTAACAATCTTCGCCTTCTTCGCGATACTTTTCACCGGAAAGTACCCCAGGAAGTGCTTCAATTTCGTTGTTGGAGTGTTCCGCTGGAGTTGGCGTATCGGTTTCTATGCCTACAGTGTATCTGGCACCGATAAGTACCCGCCGTTTTCCTTGAAATCCCGAGATGATTACCCGGCCGATCTGCACATCGACTATCCCGAACGACTCAACCACTGGTTGCCGCTGGTTAAATGGTTTCTGGCCATTCCGCATTTCTTCGTACTGATGGCCTTTCTCGGCGGCGTTGCCTCTGATTCCGACAAGAATGGAGCGCCCTTGGAACCTTTCCGAGAAACCTTCTCGATTACCGAGGTTCACGTTGACGGCTCCAACGTGCGCGAGGAGCTTGTGGAACCTCTCCAGAACTCATCGCTCCCCGCTAAGGCCGGCAGTGATATCTATGACTATGACGACTCGAAAATAGAATCCTTTGGCTTTCCGGGACTTATGCCGGTATTGGTAATTATCGCGCTGTTTGCGCTGCTGTTTACGGGCAGGTATCACGGGGATATATTCCGCTTGCTTATGGGAATCAATCGATGGACGTACAGGGTAGTCGCCTATGTTTATTTCCTGACGGACGAGTATCCACATTTTAGGCTTATGGATTAGGTGAAACCCGGCCGGATGCAAGTTTCAAGCGCCTCTCTCCAGGCCGCTGGAGAGGGCGGGGGTCGAAAGCCGGAACCTGTCTTGGGAAAGAGGCGCTCTTTTTCTGGTAGCTGTGGCGTAAGGGATTGAGATCGCGGGGACTTGGAGAGAGCGGAAAACGATGGTTCTCGGGAAGGATGCTCACCTGTTTTAGCCGGCCGGGCGGTGATTGGAAGGCTTGGTGGGCGAGCTGCCGCGCAGGTGCGGTAAGTTCGATGTTTTCGAGACTCGCCACCAATGGCTTATCGAGCCAGTGGAACTTCCGCACTTGAGTCGCTCATGTGGAGTGAGCGTTCTGACTTCTCAAAGAGCCGGCTATCGATATGGGCGATACTGGATTCGAACCAGTGACTTCTGCCGTGTGAAGGCAGCACTCTAGCCTCTGAGTTAATCACCCGTTTACCCTGCCAGTATATGTCAGGGGCGGAGGAAGGACAAGGCGGAGGTGGGCCATGCCGCCCTATTTATCCCAGGGCCAGCGAATGCACTTCTCGTGGGGACCGAAGAGTGAGATATCGGCTTCGCCCGAGATAACCATGCTGGTTATCTCGGCGCCCGCCAATTCCCCAGCCGCACGGCGCAAAGTGGCCCCCGTATTGGCGACATCATCAGCAAGAAGCACTCGCATCCCTCTTACCATCCAGGGATGTTTCAATCGTGGCTCTCCGCCCTGCGTCGGATGATTCTCATCCCGGGATGGTATCCTTATCATTCTAAGTGGCGCATCAAGCCAGCGTGAGGCCAGATAGGCCGGTAGCACACCTCCGCGCTCAATGCCGACAACCACATCGAACTTACCCTTGAGCTTAGTCCTGATCATAGTCATCAGTTTATCCAGGGCGATTGTCTGAAGTTCGCCCCGCCTATGCTTACAGTGCATTTGAAATCCGCTATTCATTCGAACAATAGTAATGTGGAAGTGAGGTTTATTCACGAGGAAGATTTACCTGATCCGGGAGATGCGCTGTCTCACAATTTGCCGATGTGAATGCGCGAAAATGTGCCTGGACTGCCTTTGATCGCCGGTTCTCGCCCGCGATGCCCTAAAGGGGTCTGCATCGCCTCGTGCGTCCGGCCGCGAAATTGAATATGGACTGACTTGCCAGATGCTCCCCCTGTTCCTCCAAGCGAGCTTTTTCAACGCGCTGCGCCTGGAACCGTAACGCCATTGTCTCCGGGCCTATCCTTATGAGAAGCCTGGCGACTCGATTATCGGCCTTCCTTGACCGCGGGAGCGACTTGGATGTATATTCATCCAGTCCACACTTCATCTTTGTACGGAGCAAGCATAGCTGATGAGTTTTGCCAAGCCCACTTCTTTGGGGGTGATTGCCTGCCCCGGGGGCGAGAATTTCGCTAATCAGATAATTTCGCATTTAGACGGGATTTACCAGCGTAGATATGATAAGAGGCTGCGCTACGTTTCGAGGCTGTATGACATGACGCCGGACAAGGTGCAAAGACATCTGAACTTCGCCGACGATTTGCTCAGCCAGAGGGTAAGGGCGGTGGGACCGGCAGATTCGAAGCGCAGTCCATCATACAAGGTTCCCTGCGAGTTCATTCGCTTCGCCAACGGCGAAATCAAGGCTGAGATTCTGAGATCGGTTCGAGGCCTGGACATATATATTGTTCAGGATGTCGCCAACAGTACGCCAGTCAAAATTGGCGGCGAAAAACTGCCTCAGTCTGTTAACGACCACCTCATAGCCTTGATGATCGCTGTCGACGCGGCGCACCAGGCCGGGGCCAGACGTATTTCACTGGTGCTTCCCTGCTATCCCTACAGCCGGCAGCACAAGAAGAGGAGCCGTGAGGGTCTCAGCGCTTCCATGATCGGCCGAATTCTCGAAAATCTCGGCGTTGCCAGAATAATTACACTGGATATTCACTCGAGAGAGATTGAGCACGCATTTGCAAGCCTGGTATTGGAAAATCTGCATGCCTCCTACCAGATACTCAAGTCGGCAAATTCGCGCCTAGACCTGATCAATGAAGATTTGGTGGTGGTTTCACCGGATACCGGGGCTATCGATCGAAATAAATTCTTTGCCGACAGCCTGTATAAGCCGCTTGCCCTGCTCCACAAGGAGCGCGATTATTCCAGGATTTCTTCTGATGCGTCAAATTCCAACATCAAGAGTGTTCGCTTACTGGGAGATGTGGAGGGTAAAACGGTTTTTATGGCCGACGACATACTCGGTACCGGTGGAACCCTGGTTGAGGCAATGAGGGCGATTCGCACCATGGGCGCAAGAAAGATCATCTGTACCGTGTCCCTGCCTCTTTTTTCCGGCGAGGCGGCCTCTTATCTCGATGAGGTTTTTGATCAGGGCTACTTCGACTTGCTAATAGGTACGAACGCGGTATATCTGCCGGAGGCTATTCTGGGAAGGCCGTGGTATCAGAGCGCGGATGTGTCAAATCTCTTTGCCAAGGCCATCAACAGGGTGCATCACAATCGATCGGTGTCTCCACTTCTGGATAACAGCAGGATTATTCAGAAAATGCTGCGTGAAAGAGAAAGGCCACAGGAACCGGATTTATTCTCAGGGATGGACTGATGGTTTTGGCGGCCGATCTTGGCACCAGTTCCTTGAAAGCGGGACTGTTGAGCGCGGATGGGGATTTGATTGCCAATGTGGTTGTTCCTTATCGGATGACGCCACGCATAGGGAAGGAGTTCTCCTTTCATGCGCAGGAATGGGAATACGCCTTCGGCAGGGCGCTGGACTTATTGCCAAGTCGGCCGCTTTCCGCGCTGGCTCTGAGCGGGAACGGGCCTACCCTGCTTGCATGCGATGACCAAGGCGAACCATTGGGTGAGGTGGATTTGTGGTTTCACAGGAAATCAATACGCAGAAAGGGCCAAAGATCTTTCTATCTCCCCAAGGCCAAATGGCTTATGGAAAACGATAATGGTACATGGGAGAGAACCCGGATTCTATTCTCCTGCCCCGAATGGCTGCAGTTCAGACTGACTGGCAGCAAAACGATGACGCTTCCGCATGATTCTTTTCGCCCCTATATCTGGGATGATGAGCAGCTTGAATCCTATGGATTAAACCGGAGTTTGTTTCCGGAAATGGTGCGGATGGGAGACATTGTTGGACGAATTGACAGCGCCGCAAGTGTTAGATATGGTCTTCTCTCAGGGCTTCCGGTTGTGGCGGTTGGTTCGGATTTCATGGCCTCGCTGCTTGGCAGCGGAGCCGTGGAGCCAGGCACGGTTTGCGACAGGGCCGGTACCAGCGAGGCTATCAATTACTGCGCCGTTCGACCGTCGGGAGACAGTCGTCTGAGGGACTTGCCCCATGCTGTGGAGCCATATTGGAATGTCGCGGCGATTCTGTCTTCAACCGGTAGCGTCCTTGAGTGGTACCGTCACTTGACAGGCCTGGAGCGGGTTGGCTACGGCGATATATTGGATGAGATAAGTCGCATACCGGCAGCTCGGCCCGCACCTCTGTTCTTCCCCGGGATTAGGGGGGATGCGCTTTGGGAATTCGGGGACGGAAGCTTTCATCACTTGGAACCTGGACATGGTAGGGCCGAAATGGGCCGGGCGGTTTTGGAGGCCATTGGTTTTGCGGTGCGTCGGGGTATCGAACTGCTGGAGGGGGCAGGGATGGGGGTGGATGAAATGCGGGTTATCGGCGGACAGGCAAGAGGGAAGATATGGAACCAGATGAAAGCCGATATCAGTGGCAAACGACTTCTGACTATGAAAATCGAGGATGCGGAGCTGGCCGGCTGCGCCTGCTGTGCCGCGGCTGCCCTGGGCCGCGTCACCACTCCAAAGGAGGCCATCGGCACCTACGTGAGGTTTCAATCAGTTTTTGAGCCTGCCAGAGAACGAGTTTCTTTCTATGACGAAGCCTACGAGAGATATCGTGAATCGGCCGAGGCCCTGCTTGGGCTGGGTTGACATGGGGCTCCACCTGGGGATATCATCCCCATTCTGCCCGAGTGCCTCTGTAGCTCAGTTGGTAGAGCACAGCCATGGTAAGGCTGGGGTCATCGGTTCAAGTCCGATCGGAGGCTTGTAATGAGGTCAGGAAGGTTGATGAAATGGCGAAGGCGAAAAAGGGTGCGGTTGACAAGATCGCTCTCCAGTGTAGCGAATGCGATAGAAAAAATTACACTACGACCAAGAACAGGCGGAATGTCCAAGGAAAGTTGGAATTAAACAAGTATTGTAAATGGGATAGAAAGGTTACACTTCACAAGGAAGCGAAGATTAAGTAATCAGCTTTAGGTCAGTAGCTCCAACGGTAGAGCGCCGGTCTCCAAAACCGGAAGCTGCAGGTTCGAGTCCTGCCTGGCCTGCGAGTGCCGAAAAGGGGTGTGAAAACATGAAGAGAATCCGGCAATTCATTGCGGAGAGCTATGGGGAATTGAAAAAAGTGATTTGGCCGAACCGGGAATCGGTTTTTGCCTCGGCGAAGGTTGTCATTATTTCGGCCATTATATTTGCGCTTTTTTTCGGACTCGTTGATTTGTTGCTTTCCAAGGGCCTGTTGGGCTTCTTCAACCTCTTCTAGGTAGGTGGATGCGGATGGCTAAGGGCTGGTATGTTCTCCATACCTTTACGGGGCACGAAAACAAGGTTGAGAAATTCATTAGGTTGAAGATGGAGGATGGAAGCCTCAGCGATGTGGTTCTGGATGTCAAGGTGCCGGTAGAGAAGGTTACCGAGGTTCGCAATGGAAAGAAGCAAACTCTGAATAGAAAATTCTTCCCCGGTTATATCCTTATCGAGATGGATCTCCCGGAGAGGAATTGGAAAATCCCCTGTGCCATGATTCACAAGTTACAGGGAGTGACGGGATTTGTGGGAACCACGCGGAATTCAAAACCGCAGCCAATCTCGGCAGAGGAGGCTAAGACGATTTTGCAGAAGGCGGGTGCTATAAAAGCCGAGAAGAGAGTTCAAGCGAAGCAGGATTTCCAAATTGGCGAGGAGGTTCTGATTATCGATGGGCCCTTTGATACTTTTAAGGGTACGATAGAGGTTGTAAATCAGGAAAAGGGCAAACTTCGGGTTATGGTGGGAATATTTGGAAGAGCCACACCTGTGGAGGTGAGCTTTTCTCAGGTGGATAGAGGGTGAGTCCACCCCGCCTCCTGCTTGGGCAGGGGTGACTCTTCTAAGATAGGAGATTGATAAGAATGGCGAGAAAGAAAGTTTCGGCCTTGATCAAGCTGCAGGTTCCGGCTGGGCAGGCGACTCCGGCCCCACCGGTTGGTCCTGCGCTTGGTCCTCATGGTGTAAGCGCTCCGCAGTTTTCGCAGCAGTTTAACGAGCGGACTAAAAAACTTGAGCCAGGGCTTGTAATTCCAGTGGTGATTTCGGTATATGCTGACAGAAGCTTTTCTTTTGAAACCAAAACCCCCCCGGCGGCGGTATTGATTAAGAAGGCGATCAGCCTTGAGAAGGGCTCGGCCGAATCACATAAAACCAAGGTAGGATCAATAACCCGGGAGCAGTTGAAGCTTATCGCTGAAACCAAGATGGTGGATTTGAACGCCAACAACATTGATGCAGCCGTCAATATCATCGCTGGTACGGCCCGAAGTATGGGCGTAACCGTGGAGGGTTAGGCATGTGAAACATGGTAAGAAATATAGGAAATCCTCTGAAAGCCTGAATGTCGACAGGGTACATGGCGTTCAAGAGGGTCTAGATCTCGTCAAGGCGATGTCCTTTGCCAAATTCGATGAAACTTTGGATCTGTCCGTCAAACTCAATATCAAAAAAAACCATTCAATTCGTGACACTTTCGTTCTACCACATCGTTTTGCTGTCGAGAAGCGGGTGCTTGTCTTTGCCAAGGACGACAAGGCCAAGGAGGCCGAAGAGGCAGGTGCGAGTGTTGTTGGCGCCGAGGATTTGGTTGAAAAGATAAAGGGTGGTTGGCTTGACTTTGATGTCTGTGTCGCAACCCCGGATATGATGCGCGATGTCGGAACCTTGGGGCCCATTCTTGGCCGTCGCGGTCTTATGCCCAACCCGAAAACCAGAACTGTTACAATGGATATCAAGGGGACTGTGGGCGAATTGAAACAGGGCAGGGTTGAATTTCGCGCGGACAAGGGCGGCGTTGTTCATCTTCCGGTTGGCAAAGTTTCCATGGAGAGCTCGAAGGTTAGGGAAAATATAGAAACCTTTATCAGTGAGTTATCCAAGAAGCGTCCTGCGGATGTCAAGGGTGGTTTCATTAAGTCGATCAGTTTGTCGAGCACTATGGGGCCCGGCCTTGAGTTGCGGAATCAGGAGGGTTAGAAGATGGCCAAGATTGAGCGCAAAGTGCAGCAGAATAAGATAGATGCGGTGGCTGAACTTAAAAGTGGTTTCGAATGCGCCCGCAGTTTTATCTTTGCGGATTATCGTGGCCTCAATGTGGAACAGATTTCCATACTGCGGAATTCGCTTCGTCAGGCTGGCGCCGAATTTCACGTAGTGAAGAACAATTATGCGAAGATAGCCTTCAGTCAGATGAAGCACGATGATGTAGCTCCCTACTTCGTCGGCCCGACGGCTATCGCATACTGCGCCGACGAGGCCGGACCAGTAGCCAAAGTGATGCTGAATCTGGCAAAGGACATGCCGATTACCCTCAAGGGCGGGTTACTCGGAGGCGAAATTTTTGACGCCGATGCGGTTGAGACTTTTAGTAGACTGCCTGGCAGATTGGAACTGATGCAGAAACTGATGGGCCTTATGATGGCTCCGCTTCAAAAGTCCGCATTCATCTTGAATGACATTACAGCCAGACTGGTTCGTACCCTGGATGCGCTTGGAACAAAGAAATCTGAGACTGTTTGAGACTAAAAGGATCTCGGTGTTGCCGAGAAGAAAAAAGATAACGCGGCTTCAGTCTTCGAAGGTTGTCTGCTGTTGCCGCCGGCTGAATAGGAGAAGATAATATGACTACCGCAGAGATTCTTGATGCAATTGCTGATATGAGTGTGCTGGAGGTTTCCGAGCTGGTTAAAGCCATGGAAGAGAAATTCGGAGTCAGCGCCGCGGCTCCTGTTGCTGTCGCCGCGGCTCCTGCCGCCTCCGACGCCGCACCGGCGAAAACCGAAGATGAACAGACGGAATTCGATGTCGTTCTTACTGGATTTGGTGAGGGTAAGAAGATTGGCGTGATTAAAGAGGTTCGCGCGATTACGGGCATTGGGTTGAAAGAGGCCAAAGAGATGGTTGAAGCCGATAATTCGGTTATCAAGGGGGGCGTTGCAAAGGAAGAGGCCGCTTCCATAAAGGAGAAATTGACCGCTGCCGGCGCGATTGTCGAAGTGAAATAGGAGCCGTTAAGTTTATCCGCGTATTGCCACCGGTACTCTAGGATGAGGAGATAGAGAGTATGCGGTGGTTTTATTTCCAGATTGAGGATCGTTATGTTCGAGAAAAACCAAGAGACTGGTAGAACTTTTATTGGCCACGGGTACGATGAAGTAATAGAGCTTCCAAATCTTATCAATGTTCAACTTGCGTCCTATGAGGCATTTCTCCAACGAGAGGCTGTAGAATCGAAGACAGGTCTCAAATTACAGGGACTCGAGGAGGTGTTTCAGAGCATCTTCCCGATTGAGAGCTCCAACGGTGAGCTTGTGCTTGATTATGAATGCTACAATCTTGATTTCGCATCTGTCAAGCTGACTGAATCCGAATGCAAACGAAAAGGTCTCACCTATGGTGTGCCTATAAAGGCGCGGGTTAATCTGGTGTTCAGATCCACTGGCGAAATTCGGCAGAAGGACATTTACATGGGTGATTTGCCGTTGATGACCAATCGAGGAACTTTCATCATCAATGGCGCTGAGCGGGTTGTAGTGAGTCAGATACATCGGAGTCCGGGAGTTATCTTCTCGGAGGAAAAGGGAGTCTACTGTTCGCGGATCATCCCCTATCGGGGTTCCTGGCTTGAATTCGAAATCGATGTGAAAAAAGAGCTTATCTACGCCAAAATCGATCGGAAAAAGAAGTTATTAGGTACGACTTTTCTCCGTGCGCTCGGATTTGAGAGTCGCGAGACCATTATAGGGCTGTTTTATCAGACAAAAAAGGTGGAGTTAAGCGGCAAGCGTGATAAAGACGAGGCCCTGGCCGGTTCGATTCTCGCCGAGCCTGTTTGGACGACGCAGGGAAACAGCGGCAAGAAAAAGCTCTATCGGACGGCCGATAAGCTGCATCTGCATGATATTGAGGAACTAGTTCAGGCGGGCGTGACGAAGGTGGCCATTGTCGACCTTGAACATGAGGATTCTCTGCATTCGGATATGATACTGGAATGTTTCGAAAGGGAGGAAACGAAATCTTATAAAGACGATCCGGACCAAGATGAGCCAAGCAAAAGAGATGCTCTTACGGCGGTTTACGCGGTTCTGATGCCGGGTGAGGCGATTACGGTAGAGTCCGCAGAACGTGATTTGAACTCAATGTTTTTCTCCGCTCGACGTTATGACCTCGGTCGTGTGGGGCGGTACAAACTCAATAAAAAGTTTGATCAGGATGAGAGTATCACGGATTTGGTTCTCAACAAGCAGGACATTGTTCACACGATGCGATATCTGATTAGTGTGTATATTGGTGAGAAGCAGATTGACGATATCGACCATCTGGGGAATAGGCGGGTTCGTTCGGTTGGGGAGCTTTTATGCAATGCGCTTAAAACAGCCTACTCGCGAATGGAGAGAATCGCCAAGGAGCGGATGAGTCTCAAGGAAACTGAAACGCTCAAGCCGCAGGATCTGATTTCCATCAAGCCCATCGTGGCGGCGATTAAGGAGTTCTTCGGCTCCAGCCAGTTGTCACAGTTCATGGATCAGGTTAATCCTTTATCGGAGCTCACCCATAAGCGTCGCCTAAATGCGCTTGGTCCAGGCGGACTCTCGCGTGAGCGGGCGGGGTTCGAGGTTCGCGATGTTCACTACACGCACTATGGCAGGATGTGTCCGATCGAAACTCCTGAGGGTCCCAATATAGGACTCATAGTCTCGCTTGCCAATTACACCAGAATCAATGACTATGGTCTCCTGGAAACTCCTTACCGAAGGGTGGTAGATGGAGTTGCAACTCGTGATGTTGAATATCTCTCCGCCATTGATGAGGAGAAATACTGCATCGCTCAGGCCAGCGCGGCCATCGACGAGAAAGGCGCTTTCAAAGAGAAGATGGTGGCGGTGCGCCGCAATGGTGATTACATCGTTCGCGATCCTGCTGATATCAAGTATATGGATGTGTCGCCAAAGCAGATTATTTCCACGGCGGCGAGTCTTATTCCCTTTCTGGAACACGATGACGCGAACCGGGCGCTGATGGGCTGCAACATGCAGCGTCAGGCGGTGCCGCTACTCTTCCCCGAGGCCCCGATTGTGGGCACAGGCATGGAAGTCAAGGCCGCGTATGATTCGGGCGTGCTGGTAAAGGCCCGGAGTGCCGGTACCATCTCGTATGTTTCATCGACTCGTGTTGACGTGGATGATGAGAACGGGGGAACCGAATCCTACAATCTAATCAAGTACCAGCGAACTAATCAGGACACCTGCTTCAATCAGCGTCCTGCCGTCCGCGTTGGAGACAAAGTTCGTGCCAGCGCGATCCTGGCCGATGGCCCATCGACACGATATGGAGAACTGGCTCTTGGCCGCAATCTTTTTGTCGGATTTGTGCCCTGGAATGGTTATAATTTCGAGGACGCCATTTTGATTTCCGAGAAGGTTGTCAGAGAGGATTGTTACACTTCCATCCATATCAGGGAATTCATCATTGAGGTGCGAGAAACCAAGCTGGGCCCTGAAAAACTCACCCGCGATATTCCCAACATGGTCGAAAAATCCCTCGAACACCTCAATGCGGAGGGCATAGTTCGAATCGGTGCCATGGTGAGGCCAGGTTCAGTGCTTGTGGGAAAAGTGACTCCTAAGAGTGAGACGGAAACCACGCCGGAATTCAAATTGCTCAATTCCATCTTTGGAGAAAAGGCCAAGGAGGTGCGGGATACCTCGCTTAAGCTCCCCCACGGAGTTGGCGGCACAGTTATTGATGTTCAGAGGCTGAAGCGCAGTGAGGGCGATGATTTGAATCCGGGCGTGGATGAGGTTATCAAGGTGCTGATCGCTGCCAAGCGCAAGCTGCGGGAAGGGGATAAGATGGCCGGGCGGCACGGCAACAAAGGAGTTGTGGCACGGGTTCTGCCTGAAGAGGATATGCCCTACACCAAGGACGGTCAGCCTCTCGATATCTGCCTGAATCCGCTCGGTGTACCTTCTCGTATGAATATGGGGCAGATAATGGAAACCATGCTAGGCATGGCTGGCGCCAAATTGGGGGAAATGTATGAAACGCCTGTTTTTCAGTCCGCGTCGGCCGAGGATATAGCCAGAGAATTGGAAAAGGCCGGCCTGCATAGGGCGTCAAAAACGACACTCCATGACGGACTTAGCGGTGAGGAATTTGTGAATCCGGTTTTTGTTGGATACATGTACTATCTGAAGCTGCATCATCTGGTTGATGACAAGATGCATGCCCGGTCCACCGGGCCCTACTCCCTTGTTACGCAGCAACCTCTTGGCGGTAAGGCGCAATTTGGCGGCCAGCGACTTGGCGAGATGGAGGTGTGGGCCTTGGAGGCATATGGCGCCGCGAACACCCTGCAGGAGCTGATGACTATAAAATCTGACGACATGACCGGCAGGGCGAAAGTATATGAGAGTATCGTGAAAGGGGACACGGCCTCAAGCGCTGGAATCCCGGAATCATTCAATGTCTTGGTTCAGGAGCTGAGGGGGTTGGCGCTTGATATACGAATCTTTGATTCCAAGGGCAAGCAGCTGCCATTTACGGAACGCGACGAGGAACTGATAAACCGCCAGGGCGGCCGTTTTTAGGAGAAATCGATGAGGGAAATGCAGGATTTCGATAATTTGATGATCAAACTCGCCTCCACCGAACAAATTCGGGCCTGGTCTTACGGCGAGGTGAAGAAACCGGAAACCATCAATTATCGCACACTTCGTCCTGAAAAGGACGGGCTTTTCTGCGAGCGTATTTTTGGTACCACGAAGGAGTGGGAATGCTATTGTGGGAAGTTCAAATCCATCAGATATAAGGGTGTAATCTGCGATCGCTGCGGTGTTGAGGTAACTCATTTCAAGGTGCGTCGCGAGCGTATGGGCCATATCGAACTTGCCTCGCCTGTTTCTCATATCTGGTATTACCGATCGGTGCCTTCGCGGATGGGTTTGTTGCTTGATCTGACTATCGCCGCTCTTCGGAGTGTTCTTTACTACGAGAAATATGTCGTAATCGAACCGGGCGATACGGAATTGAAGATGATGCAGCTACTTACAGAGGAGGAACTGATTGAGGCACGAGAGCGTTTCGGAGAGAGTTTCACCCCGGGTATTGGTGCTGAGGCGGTGCGCACTCTGCTGGAGAATATGGATCTTGACGCCCTGTCGGCCCAGTTGCGAACTACCATGATAGAAAAAGGCGCCAAGGCCGATAGGCGCCTGCTTAAAAGAATCGAGATTGTCGAAAATTTCCGGGATTCCGGCAATCGCGCGGAGTGGATGATACTTGATGTCATTCCGGTGATTCCTCCCGAACTTAGACCCATGGTTCAGCTCGACGGCGGGCGCTTCGCGACGAGCGATTTGAACGATCTCTATCGCCGCGTGATTAACCGCAACAACCGTCTGAAGCGTCTTATGACCCTCAATGCTCCGGATATCATAATCAGAAATGAGAAGCGGATGCTCCAAGAGGCCGTTGACGCCCTCTTTGACAATACAAAGAAGAAGAAGATGGTTAAGGGGACTTCGAATAGACCTCTAAAATCACTTTCAGACTTGCTCAAGGGCAAGCAGGGGCGATTCAGACAGAATCTTCTCGGTAAGCGGGTGGACTATTCAGGTCGCTCGGTTATAGTGGTGGGCCCGAAACTGAAACTGCATCAGTGCGGTCTTCCCACGAAGATGGCACTTGAACTCTATAAGCCGTTCATTATGAAGAAACTGGTTGAAAAAGATGTTGTGTATAACATCAAGAAGGCCAAGACGCTCGTTGAACAGGAAACGCCTGAGGTCTGGTCAGTGTTGGATGAGGTTGTTCGAGAGCACCCGGTGTTACTGAATCGAGCGCCAACCCTTCATAGGCTCGGTATTCAGGCCTTTGAGCCGGTGCTGGTGGAAGGCAAGGCGATCCAGCTACATCCCCTTGTCTGTCACGCTTTCAATGCCGATTTCGATGGCGATCAAATGGCTGTGCACGTCCCTCTAACCCAGGCCGCTCAAATCGAGTGCTGGACTCTGATGCTGGCCGACACGAATCTGCTGAATCCTGCCAATGGTCATCCGGTGGTGTTTCCCTCCCAGGATATGGTTATGGGCCTTTATTCCCTCACCAAGGAACGATCCGGGGTAAAGGGTGAGGGCTGCTACTACAACTCTCGCGAAGAGGTGATGATGGCGGTGGAGAATCATGCTGTCTCATGGAACGCAGTCATAAAGGTTAAGTTGGACGGCGAGTGGATTGATACCACGCCGGGCAGGGTGGTTTTTAACGATCGTATTCCTGAAGACATGGCATACGTGAATGAAACCCTGAGTGAGAAGAGTATTCGCAACTTAGTAATGAAATCTTTCAATGAGCACGGCAATTTCACGACAGTCAAACTTTTAGATGAACTAAAGAACATCGGCTTCGAGTTCGCCACGCGCTTTGGCACTACTATCGGGATGGATGACATTTTGGTGCCGGACGAAAAGGTTGGACTGATAAGCGATGCAAGTCGTGAGGTGGACAAAATCCAGACGCAGTACCACGACGGCCATATCACTTCGGAGGAAAGGTATAACCGGGTTGTCGAGGTTTGGGGAAAGACTAACGAGGATTTGGCCAATGTGATGATGGATCATCTCAAGAAGGATCGGGACGGTTTCAACAATGTCTATATGATGGCCGACTCCGGCGCGCGGGGCTCCAGAAACCAGATTCGACAGCTGGCGGGCATGCGTGGACTTATGGCCAAACCTTCTGGAGATATCATTGAACTCCCCATTCGTTCTAATTTCAAGGAGGGACTTTCGGTTATTGAGTTTTTCATCTCCACAAATGGAGCCAGAAAGGGTTTGGCGGATACCGCACTGAAAACGGCTGACGCCGGATATTTAACTAGGCGGCTTGTGGACATCGCACAGGACGTTGTGGTCAATATGGAAGACTGCGGTACGATAAACGGCATAAGTATCACGGCTCTCAAGGACGGAGAGGAGATTGTTGAATCGCTCTCAGACCGGATCATGGGCCGCTTTACCCTGGAGAGAGTGAAACATCCGATTACCGACGAAGTGCTTGTGAATGTGAATCAGGAGATTACTGACGAGATTGCCTTTGATATCGAGGAGCTGGGCATTGAGAGCGTGCGGGTCCGTACGGTGCTGACTTGCGAGGCGCAGCATGGTGTATGTGTGAGGTGTTATGGCCGGAATCTGGCCACGCATCGGCCCACTGACATCGGGGAGGCTGTCGGTATTATCGCGGCGCAGTCCATAGGTCAACCCGGTACCCAATTGACTATGAGAACCTTCCATGTGGGCGGAACGGCAAGCACAATCGCTGAGGAAAACCGCGTGGCAAAGCGTTATCCGCTGTTGATCAAAGAAATCCACGGCATTTCGGTTGAAATGGATCAGGGACGACAACTCTTTACGAGAAAGGGTTATCTCAAAGTTGCCCGTGTGCTTGCTGAATTGGAACTGAAAAAGGGTGATAAGGTTATTCCCGCCGAGGGCGATAAGGTGATTAAAGGCGAGGCGATCATTTCTCGAAAAAGAACGAAGATTCACACGGAATACAATGCCTTTGTTGTCATACGGAAGGAAAAACTGCTTCTGGTTGCACAGGATGAGAAGGTGGATATCAGGAATGGCTCCACCGTGCTGGTGAGGGAGGGGCAGACCACCGAGGCGGATGAATCGCTGGCGATTTTCGACCCATTTAGCGATCCGATTATCGCGGAGGCGAACGGAGTGATAAAATTCGAGGATATAATTCCGGGTACCACGCTTCGTGAGGAGATCAACGAAGATACCGGCAACATCGAAAAGAAGATTACCGACACATCGACTGAAACCCTACAACCACGGATTACAATTACTGACAAGGAAGGCAAAAGCCTCCAGGATTATTATCTTCCTGAGAATTCATATCTGAATATTGAAGATGGCGTCAATGTGAAGGCGGGTCAGACTCTTGCGAAGATGCTAAAAGAGAGCCAGAAAACGCAGGATATAACCGGTGGTTTGCCACGGGTTGGAGAATTATTCGAGGCCCGTAGACCGAAAGACGCGGCCGTCCTTTCGCGTATAAGCGGTACGGTGGAATTTGAGGGAATCAGTAAAGGCAAGCGGGTTGTCATGGTTAATGACCGCTTTGGCAAGCAGATGAAGCATTTGGTTCCGATGGGGCGGCACTTGCTTGTCAGGAACGGTGACAATGTGGAGGCCGCGGAACCACTTTGCGATGGTTCCAAGGATCCTCACGACATATTGGAAATCCAGGGTGAGGTGGCCTTGCAGAGTTTTTTGGTGGATGAAGTACAGGAAGTCTACCGCATGCAGGGTGTGAATATCAACGACAAGCACATCGGTGTGATTATCCGGCAGATGATGCGGAAGGTTGAGATTGTCGATGTCGGGGATACGAATTTCATATACGGACAGCAGGTGGACAAATACCAATTCCGAACACAGAACGACAAGGTTGTCAGGCAGGGAGGCCAGCCTGCAATCGCGAAACCCCTGCTCCTGGGTATCACCCGCGCATCCTTGAACATAGATAGCTGGATTTCGACCGCGAGTTTCCAGGAAACCACTCGAGTGCTCACGAATGCTGTAATCGCCGGGGATGTGGATAAGCTGCGTGGTTTGAAGGAGAATGTCGTAATCGGGCATGTAATTCCAGCGGGAACCGGTATGCGCAGATATCGTGATTTGAAGCTATTCACGGAGGAGACAGAGGATCTTGATGCCCACGTGGTTGAAATTCTTGAACAAAGACGCAAGGAGGCCGAGTTCCTTGAAAATCTTGGCGAAGCTGAATCCATAGATGCTGTGGAATGATACTCGCTTGCAGCCATAAATTCGGTATTGACCTTTAAGTGGCAAATCGCTAATATCCTTGTTCTTTGGGGGAATGAACCTGTGCCGACAATCAATCAACTTGTTAGGAAGGGACGAAAGACTTCCTTGAAAAAAACCAGCTCGCCGGCTTTGCAAGCCTGCCCTCAGAAGAGAGGGGTGTGCACCCGCGTAATGACCATTACCCCCAAGAAGCCCAATTCAGCTCTGCGAAAGGTGGCTCGAGTCAGGCTTTCGAATGGAATTGAAGTTACGGCCTATATTCCGGGTGTTGGACATAATTTACAGGAGCACTCGGTTGTATGTATTCGCGGTGGCAGAGTGAAGGATCTCCCAGGTGTCAGGTATCACATTGTTCGTGGTTTGAAGGATACCCTGGGCGTGGATGGCAGAAAACAGAGCCGTTCGAAGTACGGCGCCAAAAAACCCAAGGTGTAGAGAATCATGTCAAGAAGAAGAGACACCCCGTTTAGACCTGTCGATGAGGATCCTCGGTTTGGAAGTGTGGAAATAACCAAGTTTGTGAATAGGATGATGCTGCGGGGTAAGAAATCAGTGAGTTTTCGGAATATGTATGGCGCCATGTCCATCGTGGCGGAAAAATCCGGTAAGGAACCCCTTGAAGTTTTTTTGAAGGCGGTGGATAACGTGAAGCCCTTGGTGGAAGTGAAATCCCGTCGTGTCGGTGGGTCCACTTATCAAGTACCTGTGGAGGTGCGTGATTCGAGGCGCGAGGCGCTGGCGATGCGCTGGATTATTCACGCCGCCCGTGGTAGAAGTGGTAGGAGTATGAAAGAAAAGCTGGGCGCCGAGTTGCTTGACGCGTTTAACTTTTCGGGTGTGGCCTACAAAAAAAAGGAGGACACCCATAGGATGGCGGAGGCCAACAAGGCGTTTAGCAACTATAAATGGTAGTTGCCGGACTGCTTCGTGGAATGTTTTGTTGAGGTGTCCTGCAATGAAGTTACCGGGTCGCTCTCGGATGGGGATGATTTTTTCTGAACCTGTCCTATCCTGACGGATTGAGGCGAAACCCCGGATGATGGTAGTTTGAGGGTACAGCGGCAGGTATTCCTTCTTTTCAAGTTTCGCAGCGATGTGTAGGCTTGTGTCCATCCGTTATGCTGCTTGAATCGGGGTATTTGCATTCATGCCAATACCACATGAGTCGTGCCGTGAGGCGCGATAGGGCGATGTTTATTGCCGAATTATTTTCCCGTGTAGCCTTAGGAGGATATTAATGGCTAAGGAGAAATTCAGTAGGACCAAGCCTCACATCAATGTGGGTACCATTGGTCATGTTGATCACGGTAAGACCACTCTGACAGCTGCTTTGACTATGTACAGCGCGGCCAAGCTGGGTGGCAAGGTGATGAAGTACGAGGATATCGATAACGCTCCAGAGGAGAAAGAACGCGGTATCACCATTAATACCCGGCATGTTGAGTATGAAACTGACTCACGTCATTATGCTCACGTTGACTGTCCCGGGCACGCGGATTACATCAAGAACATGATTACCGGCGCCGCTCAAATGGATGGGGCGGTACTGCTCGTTGCCGCTGATTCGGGTCCCGAACCCCAAACTCGCGAACACATTGTGCTTGCGCGGCAGGTTGGTGTTCCGAAGCTAATCGTCTATATGAACAAGATGGATTTGGCCGATCCCGAACTGGTCGATCTTGTTGAGATAGAAGTGCGGGAACTTCTTGACGAATATGGTTTCCCAGGCGCTGACACCCCGGTAATCAAGGGCAGCGCTTTCCAGGCCATGATGAATATCGACGACGTGGAAAAAATAACCAGCCTGGTTGAATTGCTCAATGCGATGGATAGTTATTTCCCAATTCCAAAAAGGGATGTTGACAAGCCCTTTCTTATGCCAATTGAAGATGTGTTTTCCATTTCGGGTCGTGGCACTGTCGTAACCGGTCGGGTTGAGGGTGGAAAGTTACACGTAGGCGATGAGGTTGCGATTGTCGGTATTAGGGACACTCAGAAAACCGTATGTACGGGCGTTGAGATGTTCAACAAGCTGTTGGATGAAGGCCAGGCGGGGGACAATATAGGGGCCTTGCTTCGAGGTATCGACAAGAAGGGGGTGGAGAGGGGCCAGGTATTGGCTAAACCTGGAACAATCAATCCCCATGCGAAATTCAAGGGAGCGGTTTATGCCCTTACAAAGGAGGAGGGCGGTCGTCATAATCCGTTTTTTGGCGGTTATCGTCCTCAGTTCTATTTTCGAACGACAGATATCACTGGAACTGTAACTCTTCCGGAGGAGAGGCAGATGGTGATGCCCGGCGATAATACGGAAATCACAGTCGAGTTGATTCACCCCATCGCCATGGTGCCCGGTTTGAGATTCGCCATCCGCGAGGGGGGCCGCACAGTGGCATCGGGTCAGGTAACTGAGGTTATCGAGTAACACTGTAGATGTTCGGGAATGAATGCCTCGCCGTTCAACGACGGGGGATTATTACGTTTGGATGAGGCAGGGACGATGGAAAAGATACGCGTACGGCTCCGAGGCTTCGATGTGGAACTGATAGAACAAAGCGCACGGGCCATTGTGGATACTGTGCAGAAGCAGGGCACCAAAGTCTCGGGTCCCGTGCCGTTGCCCACGAAAATAAACAAATACACCGTCCTTAAGTCGCCTTTTGTGTATAAGAAATCTCGCGAGCAATTTGAAATGCGCACTCATAAAAGGCTGATAGATATCCTTGAGCCGACTTCGGCTGTGATGGATGCTCTTATGAAACTTGAACTGCCGGCGGGTGTCGATGTCGAAATCAGGCAGTAGGTAGGGTGCGGAGCAAAGTTATGGTGGGACTGATTGGGAAGAAAGAAGGCATGACGCAGGTTTTCGATGACGATGGAAATTTGGTTCCCGTTACTGTGATTGCGATTGAACCAAATGTGGTGATTGGTCAAAGGGATGCGGACAGGCATGGTTATAACGCGGTTATTCTGGGTGCCCTGAATGCGAAAGCAGCTCGGACAACTAAACCCAGGGCCGGCCAGTTCAAGGAAGGTGTGAATCTGAAGAAGCACATTATTGAGTTTAGGAACTTTGATAAGAAGTGTGCTGTTGGGGACTCGCTGGGACTTGAACTCTTTGAAGGATTCCGCTTTGTCGATGTGATTGGCACCAGTATGGGCAAGGGTTATCAGGGTGTTATGAGGCGACATAATTTCGGAGGAGGCCGGGCTACGCATGGTTCGAAATTCCACCGTGCTCCGGGATCGACTGGTATGGCCGCGTGGCCTTCGAAAGTTATCAAGGGCACCAAAATGCCCGGCCGCATGGGAGCCGAACGCAGCACGGTGCAGAATCTCCAAATCCTCAGGATAGACCGAGAGAGGGGAGTGCTTCTAGTCAAGGGAGCGATTCCAGGGCGTCGCGATGGCATGGTGATTGTCCGTCAGGCAAAGAAACGGAAGTAGATTTGAGGTGATTATGGAGAAGAAGGTCTACTCCAAAATAGGCAAGGTGCTGCGGACTATTGTTCTTGAGGACGCTGTGTTTGCCCGAAAGGTTAGTGAGGGATCCATCTGGCATGCCGTAAAAAACGAATTGGCGAACGCGCGACAAGGTACCGCGAAGACAAAGAATCGCCACGAGGCACGAGGTTCGTCATCCAAACCCTGGCGTCAGAAGGGGACAGGACGTGCCCGAGCCGGAAGCCGTAGGAGCCCATTGTGGCGCGGCGGAGGCGTAATTTTCGGGCCCCGGCCTCGAGATTATTCCTACCGCGTGCCCAAGAAAATCAAACGACTTGCCATGAAAAGCATCTTGAGTCTCAAAGCCGCCGATGATGAATGTTTTAAGGTGCTTGAAGATTTCTCGGTTGAGTCGGGCAGGACTAGGGATTTGGTGAGTATTCTGAAATACTTCCCTACTGAGGGCAGAACTGTACTTATCCTCAGTGAAGATGATGTGATGACTAAGAGAGCGGGCAGGAACATTAAGGATTTGCGCTTCCTAACCTTCAATCGACTGCGGGTCCATGATTTGTTCTATGGAAAGAACATCCTGATATTAGAGGCCGCAGCCAAGAGACTTGGCGAGTTTTATGGGAGCTAAACGTGGACTCGAATGAGGTAATCATTGAACCCGTTCTTACTGAGAAAACCAACTTCCAAAGGGAAGGTGAGATTAAAACCTATGTGTTTAAGGTCAACAGGAAGGCAAATAAATCGATGGTGATTCAGGCGGTGGACGGTTTGTTCAAGGTTCGGCCCAGGACTTGCCGAATCATGAATGTCCGAGGGAAGACGCGCAATAACCGCGCAATCTCACGGACGACATTTCGACGCGGCCGCGGCCGCG
>Ga0056110_100017_pt1 | contig 67108 bp, 62 predicted proteins | sample WorMetloBBELIZE1_FD_83873 | JGI IMG/M metagenome (GOLD analysis project Ga0056110, IMG submission 83873) | Marine gutless worms symbiont microbial communities from Max Planck institute for Marine Microbiology, Germany - Olavius longissimus B... ... | reverse complement strand
TGTAAGTCCATAGCCACTGAGTCGCAAGAGACTGTGCTTGCTGGATTGATTCGAAGTCCACCAACTCCAGCCATTCATGCCGAACCGTCCGATTGAATCGTTCCACAAAAGCATTCTGCGTTGTTGCTGGTTGACACTTGTTGGGGTCTGTTATAGACGATTATTCTGAATCTACAGTACGTCGAAGCTGTTGACGACAAAAGGCAAAGTCCTGTTCTGTGTATCGTGGGAGTGGCCGTGGTAGAAATTGCACGGGTGCAGCACCCTGTATGTTTACGAATGAATGCTCCGCCATCAAAGGCGCATACATTACGAGCTCTCTTGCTTTCGTCCGTAGCACCTGGGAAAACGTTGATTCATGATCCTTTGTATGGGGAGGATCAAAAAGCAATGATAGATTGCCTGGAGAAATTGGGAGCGGAAGTCCGAATCTCGGCTGAGGATTTATTTGAGGTACGCGGAATCTCCAATGAAACGATCGGATGCGATCTACATCTTTCCTGCAGAGAATCTGGCGTCACAATTAACTTCCTTTCGGGAATAGCCAGTATATTGCCAGGTAATGTCATACTTGATGGAGATTCGGGGCTATTAGGCAGGCCTATTGGAGAGCTAGTCGAAGGATTACGCCAGCTCGGAGTCAAAGTGAGATATCTTGGTGAAAAAGGTTACCCTCCTATTGAGATATCCTCTGATGCTATAACTGGTGGCACCTCAGTAATGGCTGGATCTATTACTTCTCAGTACTTCAGTTCTCTAGCAATCGCCTCAGTTTTCTCTGATTCAGACACTAGCATACTGTGTGACGGCGACATGCTTGAGAAACCTTACCTTGATATTACCCTAGAGATGATGGGTCAGTTTGGTGTTACAGCACACCATAACCAATATCGAGAGATTAGAGTTCAATGCGGACAAAAATACAAGCCCGCAGAAATATGGATTGAAGGGGACTATACCAGTGCTTCGTATTTTCTTGTTGGCGCCGCAATCTGTGGCGGCACTATAGAGATTCACAGACTGAAATCCAACTCTTCACAAGGTGATAGATTAGTTATCGAACTGTTGCGAGATATGGGATGTGATATTGACATCAATGATGATGTCATCCGCTTACAAGGACGAGAGTTAAGGCCAATTGATTGTGACCTTTCCGATAATCCCGATCTTGTACCCTCTCTCGCTGTGGCTGCTTCATTTTGTGAGGGTATATCATATATTAGAAATATTGAGCATCTCAGATATAAAGAATCTGATCGAATAACTTCCATGATAAATGGTCTGAACAATATGGGAGTTCAAGCAGGATGTTCATCCAGAGACCTAGTGATATTCGGAAATCCTCACCAAATTCACGGAGCGGAGATACGCTCGTATAACGACCATCGAGTTGCTATGAGTTTCGCTGTTGCCGGCCTCAGGGTAGGAGGCATTGTAATTGATAATGAGAAATGCGTAGAAAAATCCTATCCGGATTTCTGGATACATTTCCAAAAATTCTATCAATAGCATGTTAGGTGAAATGAAGGCGATTATATCTGATTTTAATGGCGTAATTATCGATTCCATAGCTGTCCAGAAAAAGGTTTTCTATCAGGAACGTATAAAATCTTTCGCAAATTCAAATACGATGAAGATGAAGCCCTTAGGTCTGACGATTGTTTAATCACCAAAAAACCAGTCAGAAGGAGGACTATATGAATGGTAAGATTATCGAAATAAACGAGGAAAAATAAAAGATCATCTGGGAAATCTTGTCATGAGAAACAGCTTCCAGGAAACCTTAAACGCCATGCTGGAAGCCGAAACGGATCAGTTATGTCAGACACAAAGACATCAGAGAAGTGTCGAACGCCAGGGCTATCAATCCGGCCATTATCAGAGGAGTCTCCATACCAGAACTGGAGATGTCAAACTCTAAGAACCCGAAACTCAGGAAGAGTCACATTCGAATCGGCCATCATGGAACGATATAAGCGGTGTTGAGTTTTCAGTCGAAGAAGCAATGGTAGAGATGTATCTAGCCGGTGTATCTGTCAAGGAGAGTGAGGGAGATTCCTGGCGTTTCGAAAGACGCGAAAGAGGATAAGGAGAGTGGGGTTGACTCTCAGAGATACCTATAAAAAATCGAAATGTCTTCAGTTTGGTTCCTCATGGCCGATGCGAAAAGTTGGCCACCATGCTCAAGGCCATTCATGCTAAAGGAAAACATGGAAGAGGCGACAAAGTAAGTAAGGAGCAGATAGCCAGAAAACTGAGCAATATGAAATTCGGCAAGGCTGCTGAACTTGTTCGCTCCGGTTCGGAAGAGACTCTCTCCTACCATGGATTTCCTGCTTAAGCATTGGAAACGTATCCGAACTAATAACGGACTTTGATAAGAATCATGAAAGAGATCCGCGGAAGGACACATCTCATCGGCTCTTTTCCGGATGGAGAGTCAGCTCTGATGTTGGTTGCCGCCAAGTTGCGACATATTGCCGGTTCGACATGGAGTGAGCGTAAGTATCTTAATATGGATCTATTAGGAGAATGGGAAAGGGAGGATAAGGTTTCGGATATCGTCGACTTTAGGTGAAGCGAAATCGCGAAAGATATCTGACACTACCAATTAGAATAACTGGAGGACCGCTTCGCGGAGGAACTTTCAATCTCAACGCAATCCCCGATGCGCTACCGGCCATGGCGGTGATTGGCTGCTATGCCTCGGGAACGACCAAGCTGGTCAACGTGCCCCAGGCCCGCATCAAGGAAACCGATCGCATCGCCGTTATGTGCGCCGAGTTGCGTCTCCTGGGAGCTGATATCAAGGAGCTGCCCGATGGACTCGTTATTCAAGGCAGTCTAGGGCTGGAAGGCGCCAGCGGCGGCACGGACGGAAAGCCCGTGCGGACCCACTCCGATGGGAAAGCCGGCCATAAACGCGCCGCCGGTTGCATAACCGTGGATGGCCATGGCGATCACCGCGTGGTAATGGCCCTGGCAGTCGCCGCCCTCGGCATCCGGGGAACAGTCTGCATTCAGGGCTCAGAAGCCGTCGAAGTGACTTTCCCCGGCTTTTTCAAATTGCTAAACCACGCACTCGGGCGAGCCTAGCTCAGGCACTGGACAGGCAGCTCCTGAATCCGCCTCATCTCCCCTGGTCCCTGGCGAATGAAGATGGGGACGCCGCACGCAAAGAAATCATCCGTGCCGATCCCGGAAAACAGCCTGCTCCCCGACGTTCTGAAAACCACATTGAAGCAGCACCACGGCATCCCCAAAAGCGCTTGAATCGTGACAACCCCACCCGTCCTTCAGGCTCGGCATCAATGTCTCCGTCAATCAGCTCGTATTTGGAATCGAAACGCCTCCGGCCTTGAGCGGCAAAACCCGAATCCTCATCGTCCGAAAAACACCTGGACCAGCCCGAAACGGTGTCATCAAACTCCTCCGGTGTGGTTGAGCTCATATACGCGGGCAGGCTCGGCGCGTCCGTGTATCTTCAGGGTATTCTCGCGCGGTTTAGGCTCTCCTGGAACCTTCAAAACAGGACATCCAAGTTGCTAAATGCGCTTACACTATCGCCCGTGATACTTCCCAACGACATTTCAGGGAGGCGGACTTGAAAACATCCCTCGAGTTGAAGGATACTTCAGTAGCAATGGACTTATGTCGGCCAGGGGCGTTCACCCAACAATCCACTTGACTCCAGCACGATTCGCGAAGCTAGCGGCCCTCGCCGCCGCATTTCTGATATGGCCCTCTCAAACAGCCCTATCCGATGAAGTCGCCGCAAAGGAAGCAGGTGAATACGCTCAAAGCGAATCAAGTTCCGGCGCTTCGCCAGTGGATGAGATAAGTTCCAGCACTCCACGTCCCAGGGTCACTCAGACCACATTGGATGAGGCACTTATCCATTTCAGCCCCAGCAAGCGTGGCAGCCTAATTGAAACCGGAGAGCTACTACAGTTTCACCCCACTCAAATGGACACCCAGCTTCTTCCAAGCACCCCCTTTTCCGCGTCCATTGACAGGCAGATCATCGAAATCGGGTTGAAAATCGGAATTGAAGCGCTGTATTTCGTGTCCAATTCCAGGCTCCCACCAGCCTATCACAATGCCTCCATTGACGAACGGCAACTGATCCTCTACAATATCTTACGCTCGGTCTCAACCCTCCAAGGCTTAACCTATTACTCAGCCTCCCGCGATGAAATCCGCCTGCTATTCGAGGAATCCTGGGTCATCTCCAGCCTAAGTGAACACCGAATAGCCCTTCCTGACCCCATAGTCGACGACATAATTTCCCTGGACACCATTTTGATCCATCAGAAAGACAAATCGTTCGGCAGCAACCAGTCCAAAGTAACCTACAGAGCCTCGGGCGGAGTTATGTCAATCGCCATCGAAAACCTCACCCCAATGCGCTACAAGGGTTTAATACGAGTGGTTAACCCAGGCAAGATGCAAATTCGCATTATTGTCATACCAGTGCAGGAAGGACTTCTGATCTACGGTGCCATGTCCGCCAAAACCCTGAACGTGAAGGCCTTCCTCAAACGCGCGCAGTCCTCCTTTACCAACCGGACAATCGCGCTCACAGGGTGGTATCTGAACCGCGTCAACGAAGAATTCCAGGAGTAGGGCGTCAAGGCGGCGCGGGAATATTCCTGAGGCCTTCCCACATCAACAAGTCGGTACTTGCCGTTGACATGGACTTCCTCAATAGTGTATCTATGGATAGAAACACTGAAAGGAGTTGGAAATGGGCTCTACGAAATCCGGGATGTTTTTAACCAGAACTCTGGCGGGTGAGAAGTACACTCCCTTCGGGCTCGCCGGCAAACTAAATTCCAGGGTGATTCTAGAGTCGTCCTCGCTCTCCCGCGGCAGGGAGCGCTACTCGCTCCTGCTGGTGGAGGAGGCATTCCAGGTGTGGCAAGAAGGAGAGACGGTCATCCTGCGGAAGGGGCCGGAACGAAGAGTGATGAAAGGCAGGGACATTTTGGATGTGCTTGCCGACATAGCTTCCAGACACGAAGGCTTCAAAACCGATTTCCCATTTCCGGCCGGCGGAATTGGATTTCTATCATTCGAGTTTGCCTCCCTCTGCGATTCCTTCGGATTTCCGAATCGTCCCGACCCCCTGGGACTTCCACTCGCGGCCTTCATTTTCGGCCACATCTATGTGGTTTTCGATCATTACACGGATCAGATTCACTTGGTTGGCGTGAATTACGAGGGGGAAGACGAGCTTGACCTCGAAAAGGCCCTGGATAATATCGAGGCGAAAATTGGCGATTTAAATTTCAATTACATGATGGAGAAACCGGTGGAGTATCCGGCGATAGTAGCCTCATCCGTACAGGAAAGCGAGGATTACAAAGAGGCTGTGTCCAAGGTGCGCCGGGAAATAATCAGGGGAAATCTTCTTCAGGCGGTTCCATCACGTCGCCTGGAGATTGCCACTCAAATGTCGGCGTTCGATGTGTACCGGATACTGCGGAGTTCCAATCCATCGCCCTACCAGTTCTATCTGGATTTTGGACACTGGCAACTCTTCGGCACATCGCCCGAGATGCATGTGAAGGTGCGCGACGGGCGTGTGATTGTGCGGCCGATAGCGGGCACCAGGCGCCGCGGCAAAAACGAGGCTGAAGACCGGGCCCTGGCCGCTGAGTTGGCGGCGGATGAAAAGGAAAAGGCTGAGCACCTGATGCTGGTCGATTTGGGGCGCAACGACCTTGGAAGGATATGCAAGGTTGGAACGGTGGAGGTGAGCAAAAGAATGGTGATTGAAAAGTATTCAAAGGTAATGCATCTGGTAAGTCAGGTCGAGGGAGATTTGGCCGGGGACAAGAGCGCCATTGATGCCATCAGAGCCACTTTTCCAGCCGGAACGGTTTCGGGAGCGCCCAAGATTCAAGCGGTGAAAACCATCGCGGGCCTGGAAAAAATGCCACGTGGATTCTATGCCGGGATTGTGGGCTATTTGGAATCCGGAGAATCTCTTGACACCTGTATCACGATTCGCAGCGCCTTGAAGAAGGAAAATCGGCTTTTCCTGCAAGCCGGTGGGGGCGTTGTATACGATTCAAATCCCGACAGGGAACTTGAGGAAACCAATGAAAAACTAAGGGCCATTGCCGCGGCTGTGGGAGTGGAGGTTTGAATGAGTCCGACTGTAATAATCGATAATTATGATTCTTTCACCTACAACATATATCAGATTTTCGGGAAACTCATGGAGAATGCGGGCCTGAAGAACGATATTCAGGTGTATCGGAACGATGAGATTTCAGTCGCTCAACTACTCAATCTGGCGCCGGATCGACTGCTTGTCTCGCCTGGCCCGGGAACACCCGGCGATGCCGGCATCTCTGTGGAGGCCATCCGAAGCCTTGCCGGCAAAATTCCCATTCTGGGAATCTGTCTGGGCCTCCAATGCCTGGCGGTGGCCTTTGGAGGCAGGATTGTGCAGGCAAGGAATATCGTGCATGGTAAGGTTGAGCGGATTTCCATTGACGGGAAGGGGGTGCTGCGAAATCTGGGTGCCTCGGGTTTGTTCACTCGCTATCATTCCCTGGCGGTAGACCCCGCGCTGGTGCCCGATGAGCTGGAAGTAAGCGCCTGGACGGCCGACGGGGAAATCATGGGACTCAGACATCGGAGTCTGCCAATCGAGGGACTGCAATTTCATCCGGAATCAATTGGGAGTGAGGGCGGCCCCAGGATTCTGGCCAACTTCTTGAACTGGCGACGTCAGCCCTTGGACAGAAGAGGTCTTTTGAACCAAGTGATTGGCGGAGATGATTTGAGTGAGGAGGAGGCCGGCGCCTTCATGGAGGAACTCACGGACGGAGCTCTTGATAATGGTTTCACCGCTGGAGTACTGGTTGGGCTCGCCGCCAAGGGTGTAAGCGCCAACGAACTGGCCGCCTGCGCCTCGGTGTTGGTCAGAAAGAGACGGGTGGTGCCCTTCGATGAGGGCGGAGTGCTCGATACCTGTGGAACCGGGGGAGATGGAATGGGAACTTTCAATATTTCTTCGCTCTCGGCACTCCTGGCGGCGAGCTGCGGCGCGAGGGTTGCCAAGCATGGGAACAGGGCTGTGAGTTCCAGGTCTGGAAGCACGGATTTTTTCGCGGCACTCGGAATCAGGGTTGATCTGAATCCCGAGGAAGTTGCGCGAAGCATTAGGGAAGAGGGATTCGCCTATATGGCGGCGCCCATTTTTCACAGCGCCATGAGACATGCCGGTCCTGTGCGAGCCGCCCTGGGTATAAAAACCATACTCAACTGCCTTGGACCCCTGGTTAATCCGGTGGGCGCCGAATTTCAGATTATCGGAGTCTATGAGGAGGGCCTGCTACCTACGATCGCGCGGGCGGCAAGGATTCTGGGAGTGAGGCGGGTTATGACACTTCACTCGAACGACGGTTTGGATGAGATCTCCCCAGCCGCGCCTACCAAGTACTTTTTCATCAATGAAAAGGGCATCGAATCCGTTGGTCTCTTCAATCCGGCGGACTTGGGAATCTCAGGATTCAGCGTTTCAGACCTCAAGGGGGGGAACGGAGCCGAGAATGCGCATATAGCCGAGGAGATAATTAGTGGTAGAGGCCCTGGCGCGATTCGAGAGGCCGTCTGCCTGAATACGGGGGCCTCTCTCTTCGTGTGCGGCATGGTTGAAGAAATCGGCCCAGGATACCGACTTGCGAAAAGGGCTCTGACAGACGGTCGCCTCTCCGCTAAACTCGAATCGCTCCGGCGGCGCGAGTGAACGATTCCTCGGACATTCTTCTGCAAATCGCGTCGGACAGGGCCGAACGCATTCGCCATACTGGCGCCGCTGGAGGCCTGAGCCTGCCGGACAGGCGTCACCTGCCCCTTATCACATTTGCCGGTAAACGGAACGATTCCGATGGCATCCTCATAGCGGAGCTCAAACGACGCAGCCCATCCAGGGGCCTCATCGCCAGCATTCCGGAACCGGCGACCCTGGCCGCGGTGTACAAACGAGCTGGTTTCAGGCGGCTCAGCGTTCTAACCGAAGAGACTAGGTTCGCCGGAACTTTGTCGGATCTCATCAAGGTGAAGACGGCTCATCCGGAGTTGGCCGTGCTTAGAAAGGATTTTCTTCTGAACCTGGAAGATGTGGAAGTCAGTTGCCTGGCCGGGGCGGACGCAATTCTGCTGATTTCGACTCTTCTGGATTACAAGCTGCTCGAATCAATGTTCTTTCGAGCAAAAGAACTGGGCATGGATTGCCTGGTCGAGATCCATACCTCCGCCGATGTTGAAAAGGCGCGAAATTTCCGCCCCCCTCTTGTTGGAATAAATAGCCGCAATCTACGAAACTTCCAGATTGAGCCCCTGCTTCCCATGGAAATCCGAACACTTATCGATTGGCCCTGTGACATAGTCTATGAATCTGGAATTAGAACACCCGATGATGCGCTATTTGTACGGGGGAGTGGATTCTCCGGCCTTCTCGTCGGGGAAGCGCTCGCCCGTGCGCCCGAATTGGGGGGGGAACTTCTTGGCGCATGGGCGAATGAATCCGAGGCGCGCCGCCGTTATGGGCCGTGGGAAAAGCTCTTTCGCCGTCATCGGGAGGGAACGCCGCTGGTTAAGATATGCGGTATCACCAATCTGAAAGACGCCGAGGTCGCCACCGACTTAGGGGCGGATATGATAGGCTTTGTGATGGCGGAATCCCCGCGGCGCGCCGAGGTAGGTCTGATTCGTCAATGCGCCCAACTTGAAGTCTGTAAGACGGCCGTTGTAATGCTTGGCTCCGATGAAACCCTCCCGCCGTTCTTAACGGAGCTTCTCGCCGAGGGAGTGCTGGACTTCATACAGTTTCACGGCGACGAAGAGACGAAAACGGTGGCGAACTGGCCGGGATACAAGGCCATCAGGCTTCAGAATGAGTCGGGTTTGGAGAAACTCGAGCGCTATCCTGGCCCCGCGATATTGATTGACTCTTTTGACGCCGGAGCTGGAGGAGGCACGGGAAAGCTTTTGGCGCCCAAGCTACTCAGGGACGCTGCCCGGAAACGGAAAATCTGGCTCGCGGGAGGCTTAAATCCAGAGAATGTCGGCCAAATCGTAGAAGAATACGGTCCGGGTCTTGTGGATACTTCCAGCGGCGTGGAAGAAATGATTGGCAAAAAAGATCACAGCAAAATCAGGCGATTTATCACGGCGGCCAAGGGCAGATGAACAAAGTTGGTTTTTTTGGGAGATACGGAGGGCGATATGTCGCCGAGGTGCTCTGCGGACCGTTGGAAAACTTGGAGAACGAATTCAGACTTGCTCAGGCGGATGAGGCATTTTTTTCCGAACTCGACGAACTTAGACGCAACTTCATCGGTCGCCCGACTCCACTGCTCCCCGCGCGCAACGCGTCGGCATCCATCGGTGGCGCGGATATCTATATCAAGTTGGAGGGTCTTGCCAATACCGGCGCCCATAAAATCAACAATGCGGTGGGACAGGCGCTGCTCGCGAAACGTATGGGCAAAACCAGAATAATAGCCGAAACCGGCGCTGGCCAGCACGGTGTTGCCTGTGCCGCCGCCTGTGCAAGACTCAAGATTGACTGCGTCGTGTACATGGGGGAGGAAGATATTCGCCGACAAAGGCCCAATGTTTACTGGATGAACCTGTATGGAGCGGAGGTGAAACCAGTCACTTCGGGAACTCGCACTTTGAAAGACGCGGTAAACGCGGCGCTTAGGGACTGGGCGTCGAGCTGGAGGGACACGCATTATCTGCTGGGCTCCGCGTTGGGACCCTCGCCCTTTCCCGATATGGCACGTGAGTTTCAATCAGTGATAGGCAGGGAAACAAAGGCTCAATTGGGCGACGCCAAGCCTGATGCCTTGGTTGCATGTGTTGGCGGCGGTTCCAATGCAATCGGATTTTTTGAACCCTATCTGGAGGGCGTACGTCCCATTCTGCTCGGCGCCGAAGCGGGCGGCAGGGGGGCCGGCGTCGGAAACAATGCGTCAAGAATGTCCGGGAATGGTAGAATCAGTATCGTTCATGGGTATAAGAGCCGTTTTCTGGTTGATCTCGACGGCCAGGTTCTACCCACTCATTCCATTTCAGCGGGACTTGACTACCCCGGAATCGGCCCACAGCTCGCACATTTAGCCGAGAGTGGCAGAATTCGCTTTGTCAGCGTGAGCGACGATGAGGCTCTCGAGGCACTCAAGTTCTTCGCGATTGAGGAGGGATTGATCTTCGCCATGGAATCTGCACATGCCGGCGCCGCAGCCATCGTGCTCGCCCGCAGCCTTGGGGCTGGAAAAATCGTGGTGGTAAACATGTCCGGTCGTGGCGACAAAGACATTTTCATCTCCGCAGCCGCCCTGGACGGCCCGACTTGGAAAGCCTTCCTCCGCGAACAGGGCATGCCGGAGGAGGGCTCATGAACGCCGGCGCCAGGGGCTCACTTATCACCCACATGGTTGCCGGCCATCCGGATTTCGAACAATCTCTGGAGATTGCCAGAGGCTTGATAGCCGGTGGCGCTTATGCCCTTGAAATTCAGATACCCTTTTCCGATCCCAACGCGGATGGGCCGCTAATCGAGAATGCCTGCAGAACGGCTCTGAGCAAAGGTTTCAGGGTGGCGGACACATGGAAACTGCTGGAAGCCATCCGCGCTGAGTCGACAATTCCAATTTTTCTTATGAGCTACGCCAGCATAGCAGTCAGATGTGGGCTCGAAAACTTCCTGAACCGTGCTGTCGAATTTGCCACCACCGGCATAATCATTCCCAACCTTGTGCCCGGAGCGGATGAGGGCCTATTTCACGCCGCCGCCGAGCTTGCCTGTCCGGCGGTACCGGTGCTTGTTCCATGGATTAGCGAGCAGAGACTGGATGAAATCCTCGCGATGCCAATCGACTGGATTTACGTGGCTTTGCGCAGCGGAATCACTGGCGCCTACACACAAATCGAAACCCCTCAACGCAACTTCCTGACAGAAATCAGGACACGTCAGCGGCGTCCAAGGATAATGGCTGGCTTCGGCATACAGAACAGCTCCCAAGTAGCGGATTTGCAAGGACTCGTCGAGGCCGTGGTGGTAGGATCGTCTATAGTGAAAACCATTGGCAACGCCCGGCGTCCGGGCGAGGCGGCGCGAAGGCTAGTCGAAAAACTCCAGAATGTCACGCCCTATAGGAGCGCCAAGCTAAACCAGGGCACATAGGTGATGAGCAACACCGCTATTAGAAGGACTACCAGGAAGGGCAGTACCTGCCGGTAGATCCGGATCATCGGTTCCTCGAAGGTATAACTTGCCAGAAAGAGATTCATTCCAACCGGAGGCGTCAGATAACCCAGTTGCAGATTCGCAAGGAAGATGATTCCCAATTGCACCGGATGTACGTTGTATAGAGCGCCCAATGGTATGATGAGCGGCGCCATCACAAGAATCGCGGAATAAATGTCCATCAACGTACCGGTTATCAGCAACACCAGGTTCAGCAGAATAAGAAACACAAAGCGTGATGAAACATTTTCACGGAAGAACGCGGTGAGCATCGTAGGCACCTGTGCATCAATAATGAAATAGCTAAGTCCCTTCGCCATCGCCAGAATCACCAGCACCCCTCCTATTACCGGCACACCTCTCCGCAGCACTCTCAATATCAACTCGAGCTTCAACTCTCCGGTAACGAGGGTGAGAACGAGACTGTATACAACAGCCAGCGCCGCTGTCTCAACCACCGTCGTGATGCCCGTGAAGTACGAGACGAGAAGCACAACCGGCAAAAAAAGATCGCCGATTGCCATCTTCAGAGATGAAATACAGTTGCTAAAGACAAAGGGAATCCGCTTTTCTCTGTATTTGAACGCCCGGATCATGCCCATCCCGGAAAGAACCAGCACTAGGAGAGTACCTGGGAGGAGTCCTCCAAGAAACATATCCCTGATGCTAACCTGAGCGACTACACCATACATAATGATGGGAAGGGCCGGCGGAAACAGAAGCCCCACGCTGCCGGATGAAGTGATTAGTCCCCTCGCAAAATCCCTTCCATACTGCCTGCTTTCAATCAGCACCGAGGAGAGCAAAACACCCAAGGCCAGAATCGTAACCCCAGAGGCCCCCGTGAAGGTAGTGAAGTACGCGCAGGCCATCACAGCCACAACCGCGAGTCCACCAGGGAGCCAGCCCAGGGTGGCCTGGAAAAAGCGGACTAGACGCTTGCCGGATGAGCCCTGCGACAGCAGATATCCGGCGAAAGTAAACAGGGGAATCGCCGGAAGATTGTTTCCAGTAAGCAAGTTATATGCCTCGTTGGGCAGCACGGCTAACTGACCCCAATTTCCCGCGAATAGAAGTAGAGCCGTACCGCCCAGCAAAATATAAATTGGAAGACCACGTATAACCAGAAGGACAATAACCATAATTAGCGGCCATCTGGCCCATCGGAAAAGAGACCAATATAAATCCTGACTCCTATAGAGAAATTCCGGAATATCGGAACTCGCTGCCTCTATCAGACTAACCACACTTGCCCACGCGAAAACCACGCCAAGTGAGATGCCAAGCCAAAGCCAGGCGGAAGGCTTTTTATGGGGCCGCCACAGAGCCCTCAGCGACATGGAAAAATAGCCGATAGGGAGAATAATAAGAATCAGTCTAATTGGCACGCCGCCTATTTCTTCCCTGGATGTGAAACCCCATACCAGAAAGGCGGCGGAGGCAATCGCGAAGGCCATGTTCACAGCGGTAACCGCTACAACCTTAGCCGTATCAATGATTCCCCAAAATGATTTCGTCCGTTTGAGCCCTGGACTAAAAGAAAGATGCACGCCCTCCCGAGAGGCAATGATTCCACCAAGCCAAGATACCCAGACAACCACATGGGTGAGAAAACCATTAGACCAAATAATCCCGGATCCACTCGCTTTTCGAACAACAATTTCCAGAATTGGAACCACTGCCAAAATCAGCAAGAGACTCCCGGCAATTATGTCCTCAATTAACGCAATCCTATCGCCCCACGCTTTTCTCATGTTCATACCAATCTGCACAATGGACTACCTGCGTCCAAGCTTCTCCACCTCACCCGGCAAGCCTTCATAATATGCTTCCATGGGGTAAGCTTATCGCCGCCCACAACCAAACCATGCGAGTTCATCATCGCATAATGTCATTCGTTCCGTACGCTCTCATCTTAGGATAGCACTATCCTTACATCACGGTAATCGCCTCATCGTTTAGCCAAGCCGTCGCGCAGCGTTAAAGGCCCTGCCAATTCTTACCATGGAAGCTCCAAGGGCATCATGATACTCGCCTGACACTTGAAGCCGAACTCTACGGCTAATTACCAATCCGCCGATAAGCGGGGCCAGGTTCAATTCCGTCATATAGGGCGCAAGCGCGGACCATTGAAAGGCGGCGACAATCATCGGCGACGCGGTGACGGAATCGCAAGATCATTCTGCGGTGCGGCAATGATTTCGTTAATTCCAAATCGGAACGATATCGCAGCCCAGCGATTTAAATCCTGAAGCTGTGACTTTCTCGGTATTGTCCACCGCCAAACATCGCCGCTTCAACTCCGTTACATTGATTGTCGGTACCATGCTGCGAACATGAGCCCACCCCGATTGGAACCAAGCCAAAATCTCAAGAGCTTCTTCGCGAAATTTCTCATCGGAGTATATGAAATTGAGCCCCCTGTCGTCTTGGATTAAATGTTTCAGGAACAATCGTCTTCAAACCGAAGGCCGAGAATACACCGGCATTGAGCCGGTTCTATTCGCATCTTGCGAACCACGTCGCCTTCTCCCATGGCAATTGCCCCGGAACAGATTTTTACCTGTATCAAACCGTCGGTTATCACACTCCACATCCTCAATAAGCCATGCGCGACGGAGCCTTATTCCACTCCGCCGCTTCCGGGAGTGGGCTTGTTTGTTTAATTGTCAGCACAGAGACGCACTCCGCCACGCAAAGAAGAACGAACTTCAGACGCGAGGCCAGTCTTCCCCACATATCACCAAGTTCAAAAAAGTCAATGCTGTCTGCTACTTGTTAAAAACCTCAAGCACGGAAATGAACTCCTCATAGGTATCATTATCGATCCACTTATCTTCACCCACAACTAATTTATGTCCCTCCCTCATTACTTCGTACCAATCGGCTTTTTCCTCCTCATTGAGTTCCTTTTTTATTAAACCATACCTAGCCATCACTCGCAAAGCCTCTGCGTTCAGGCGCTCTGACTCCCGGTAAAAATCCTGCGCCACTACTTCGATGGCCTCTTTCAAGTCTTCATGGAATTTGGCGGGAATTCGTTTCCATGTTCGCTCACTGATAACAAGTCCTCCCAATACCGGGGCCATGGGAAGGTTCATCATATGAGGGGCCAGGGTAAACCACTGGTAGGCCACCGCGGCCATTGGCGCGGTGTAGAGGGCATTCACCATGCCACTCTGCAGAGACACCATCAACTCATTGATGTTCACTGGAACCACATTGAAACCAAGCGCCTTGAAGTTCTCGGCAATCTCGCTGTCCGATCCCGAAATTGCCAGCTTTTCCAACCTCATTTCATCGGGAGTCGTGACGGCATTCTTGGAAAAAAAGTAAGCCCACCCGCTCTTGGACCATGCCAGCACCCGGAATCCCTCGTTTATGTAATCATCGTTGAAGCTGGGCAGGAATTCTTCAATAACATAGTCAAGTTCAGCTTCGGAATTCAGTATTCCGGGCAGACTGAGCACAAAGGTTTCTGGAACTATCGTGCGCATGGCAAATGAGGTCAGGACACCCGCGTCCAACTGTCCGAAACGCATCTTGCGAATCAGATCAGCCTCTCCGCCCGCAATCCCCCCTGGATATATTTTTATTCTAACTTCGCCGTCCGTTATTTCCGCCCAGCTTGCAGCCATTCGTTTCAAAGATGAATCCCACGCCGAACCTTCGGGGAATGGGCTTCCAAGTTTCACGGTTATGGCCGGGAGGTTTCCGCAGAGGGTAAAAAGTAAAAACATCCCCAGCAAACGACCGGTGAAAATGTTACTGATAGACTGAATCATTTTAACGTCCTTATATGAAAAAGTTTTCAAGGTTCTCAAGCAACCACCTGGCCCTCTCCTGATAAATTATCACCATCAGGCGTGAATCAGGATTCGCATCGGGATTGATGGCGAGCGCGGTTTCAAGATACTTCCTAAACCCATCGCTGTCTTGCTCTTTTATTGAAAACGCCGTGGCCATGGTAATATGCGGCGATGGTTCAAGCCCCTCCGACAATTCCAAGGCGCGATTATAATGAAAAAAAGCTCGATTCACCGGGTTCTCATCAATCCCGACCGCCGAATAATACTCGTCCATATACGATGCCGTGTGCGGACTGCGATTGCGTAAGGGCACAAGGATTGAGGAGGACAGTGTTAGATTTATCTGAATCATGACATCGTGGATTCTGGAATCAGTCTCGTTTAGCTCCATTGAACGAAAGAGCAGCAAGGCGGCCCTATCAAGTGTGCTTATCAATTCCATGTCAAGTGGGTCGGTGCTGGCCATTCCGAGCCAGGCCAAAGCTGCCCAGTATGCAATCTCCGCATCGCTTTCATTCAGAAGAGCTATCGCATCGTCGTATTTTCCCGCTTCCAAGAGCTCTTCGAATTCACCGTGCCGCAGATATAGCGCTCGCATAAGATAATCCCTGCCGCGAAGGTATAATTTCTTGGCCCGCTTCCTCGCCGCGCTCGCTTCTTCCCAGAGTGTATCGTCCAGCATATCGGCCGGCATTTGCACAAAGGCACCCGAATACATAACGAAATTTCGCCCTGTCATTGCCGCAAGTTCGGAGTTTTCAGGATCTCTTTCCAGGATGATTTCATAGAGTTTCAAGGCTAAGGGAAGAGAATCGCCAATCAGTTTCGGATCGTTATCCGATGTGAAGATGTGGGAACCCTCGGGAGAAGACAGCGCATCCGCCACTGAGTTAATGGCGATGTTCTGTATTGTCTTACAAGAACCGAGCGCCAACAGTGAGCTGACCAGTATGACGAAACTCTTCTTCATATCCTAACATTATGATTTTTCACTGCCCATATACAAGTAATCATATTTTTTCCTGTCTATGGCGCGCCAGTTGCCCCCTCAGCGCTCGACGGAAGAAACTTCGCAAAGCTGCGCCAAAGCGGCTCGTTGGGCGGGGGGGCAACGAAGTTCAGGACGGCGATGTGAGTGGGGTGGGCAATTCTGATAAGACGCGCGTGTAGAGAAAATCCTCCGCCTAGGTTCGATCTCTTCGCACCGTATTTCATGTCTCCCTTTATGGGACAGGCGATGGCTGCCATTTGGGCTCGTATTTGGTGATGTCGGCCGCTTAGTAGTTCTATCTCCACGAGGAAACAGCGTTTCGAGGCTCCAAGCAGGCGATACCGCAGACGAGCCTCCTTTGCACCGAAGTTTCCAGCCCCGACAACCCTGCTTATGTTGGCGTATCCGTCTTTTTTCAGCCAATGGACTAATTCGTCTGCGGGAATCTGCGGCGCGTTTTCTGTGACGGCCCAGTAAATCTTGCGACAGTTTCGTTCTCGAAACGATGCGTTTAGCCGGCCAAGGGCTTTGGAAGTCTTGGCCAGTACAATGACACCGCTCGTGGATCGATCCAGGCGATGGGGTAAGCCGAGAAATACCTTGCCTGGTTTGCTGTCCCTCGCCTTGATATGAGCTTTCACCATGTCGAGGAGGCAGATATCACCGCTTTTATCGGCTTGCACCAGTTGCCCCGGATTTTTGTTCAGCACGAGAAGGTGATTGTCCTCGTATAAGAACTGGCTATCGATCATCTGCTACGCCAGAGGTCAATAAGGAAGAGAATTCCGATAAGGCCTGAAATCATGAATCCAAATATTCCAATGGCGGGAATTCCAAAAATCAACGGTGGTATTAGAGACTGCACAAGAATGGAGGAACCCATGATCATGGCGGCCAGGAGTACGGAGGCTGAAAGACGGGTTACCACTTTTTTGAGCGTGGTGATGAGTATTCCTGTATTCTCAACCTCAATTTTGGCGCGAATTCTTCCCTCCTTGATTAAGTTGAGAATATCATGCGTCTCGGTGGGGAGATCCTGTATCAATCGAAGGGTGTCGGCACCAGTTTGGCTTATTTTTTCCGCGATTCTCGCTGGGCTGAATTCCTTGGCTATCATTTCCCTCACAAAGGGAGTCGAAACCTGTTTGAAATCGAAGGAAGGTTCCAGGGTACTCGCGATGCTTTCAATGGTCAAGAGAGCCTTCACCAGCAGATAAAAATTCGAGGGAATTTCTATTTTGTAGTGCTTGATGAGATTTATCATGGCGGAAAACATCTCTCTGACTTCGATGCGTCCAAAGGGACGGGTTATGTAGCGTTGGATTAGCAGCTCCAAATCCATGGTGAAGCGGCGGACAATCGCGGGTTCACCGTAGCCCGACCATCTGAACACCGCTCTTACGGCGCGCGGCGCATCGGAATGGATTATAGCCGCCAGTAAATCGGCAAGGAAAATTTGTTGGCTGGGAAGAATCGTTCCCACCTGACCAAAGTCCAGGAAGGCAATTTCGTTCCCGGAAACTATGTATATGTTACCCCCATGTGGATCTGAATGAAAAAAACTGTGTTCAAAAACCTGCCTGAGCACCGCCTCCACGCCAAGCCGTGCGATGCCTGGGCGATTGATGTCCTTCAAATCAATCTCCAGACAGTCGCCTACCGGAGTACCGTGAATGAAACTCATTGTCAAGACTCGTCTGCTGGAATAGTGCTGGAGCGGTTCAGGCGCGCTAACAAAGGGATTGTCCTTGAAATTACGCCGGAAGCATCTGAGATTATCCGCTTCGTTGCGAAAATCGAGTTCCCGGAGCAGAGTGTATTCCAGTTCTCGGACGGCCTCGACAGGTTTGAATTGGGCGACGGATGGATTTGTACGTTCGGAAATTCGGGCCATATCCCTTATGATGGATAGATCGGTTTCAATTACGCGCCTTATGCCGGGGCGCTGTATTTTCACCGCCACATCAATGCTTCGCGCGGCAGCCGTGGGCGTCTCGAGTGACAATTGGGCTCGGTGAACCTGGGCTATGGAGGCGGAGGCAATCGGTAATGGACTGAAGTTTTGGAAGATTGCCTTTGGCGGCGCACCGAGTTCCTGTTCCACGACTCTGGCGATTTCTTCACTGCCGACCGGAGGCACCATACTGCGGAGCTTCTCGAATTCCGCAATCCAATCGGATGGAAGGATATCCGGACGATGACTAAGTAGTTGGCCAATTTTGACAAAGGTGGGGCCGAGTTCTTCCAGAGCGCGGCGCATTCCCTCCGGCCTTGTCCAACTTCGTTTTCGCCGCTGCCGGTTTTTACTTCGAAGTCTGACTCTGCCATCAACCCCTCTTACCATGTCGGAGAAGCCATATCGCACTAGAACCCCAAGTATTTCGCTGTAGCGGTTCATGCGACGCAAAGTTCGTCCCACCTGAGCTAAAAGTACCGATTTCTTACCTTCTTCCGGCATTTCAAGCTTTCTTGCCGTCTTCAGTTTTTGCCAGTCTTTTCTCGAGCTTGGCCACTCTCTTCTTCAAGGCATCAAGTTCCTCGCTTTTCGCAAGTTCGAACCGTGGGAGGGCTTTCTCCACGGCCGCGAACACACTCTCCTCGAACTTCCTGCGCGCGGCGTCGGCATGCTCCCTCATCTCCTTTGCGAGGCTTCGGCCCTCCTCTTCGGTAAAACCCCTTTCCTTCTTGATTCTCTCCAGCGCCTCATCAAGTTTTTCCTTGGTTAGGGCAGCCAAACCAAGGCCCGTATAGGCCGCTCTTTCAAGCACATCCCATATTGTTGACATAATCACCTCCTTGAATCAGATTCGGCAAGGCTATGCCGCCGCGGCCCAACTCCGAATCCTGGAATTTCTCGTCACTCTCCGAGCCAAAATGGCCTCCACCTCCGTGGGCTCGGCAAACAAACTCACTCTCCTTTTCGCCCTAGTTATTGCCGTATACAGGGTTTCACGCGTAAGAAGCTGTCCTGTTCCCTTAGGGAGTATCACAATCACCTCATCGAATTCCGAACCCTGGCTCTTGTGAATGGTTTGAACCCAAGCCGGCTCCCATCCGGGTAGGGCAGCCAGCGGGAACTCCCTGGCTTCAGCCCCTATCCTGGCCCAGTATCCGTTTCCCCGAAAAACTATGTTTCCCCTATCTCCGTTCCACAGACTTCTAGTCGCGTCATTACGGATAATCATCACGGGCATCCCTTCGAACGGAGCTATTCTCCCCCCAATCATTTGAGAAATCTTATCGTTAAGCAAAGAAACGCTCCAAGATCCACGACGCAGGGGACTTAGAACACTCAGTTCAGAGAAATCCAACCGTTCCCTGTATCTGCTCGCGATAACGCGCGCCATCTCCGAGGAACTTGGCATTGCATGCCATGAAAGAGATTCATCGGTCTCAAACGCGAACCTTAGGGCCTTCGAATCCCCCGCCCTTACAGCCTCGGCCGCATCCAGTATCCCTGTATGGGATCGATACATCTTTTCGAGAGTCAACACGGCCTCCCTCAGTGGACCACGTCGATTGGCTTTTTCCGCCTCCCTCGCCCCCGATAGCAGATCCGCAAGCAGAGCACCCGATTCAACGGAGGGAAGTTGGTTCGAATCGCCCACCAGGATTAGCGCCGCATTTCCAGGAAGGGCGTCGAGAAGCTGGTTCATAGTCACAAGATCCACCATCGAAACCTCATCCACTATCACCAAATCCGCCATAAGTGGATTGTCCGCGTCGCGTCGTGGCTTCCGATTCGGTGTCATTTCGAGCAAACTTTGTATGGTTCGACCGAGCAAATTCATATCGGCTCCGGGTTTTCCCCTCAAGGTCTCGGTAATTCTCGCCGCGGCGCGTCCAGTGGGTGCCGCCAATATCACTTTGGGCTTACTTCGCGCCAGAAGGCTCAGCAGATTGACGATCGTAGTGGTTTTGCCCGTTCCGGGACCGCCGCTCAGCAGGATTAAACGCAGGCCATTTGCCAGTTTGTCAAGCAGCAATGCAGCGGCTTCCAGCTTCCGATTCGTCGTCATGGCGGCACTCCGCGCGCCTTGCGCATACAGGTTCCCTACAATCGGGATTCGCCTTGAGCGAATCTCGAGCTTTCTCAGAAGCGAATCCTCCTCCTTCCTCCTCCGTAAGAAATACAAATATCTGCCATCGCTGCTTAGAACCAAGGGCGGACGCGGCTTTCCAAGCGAATCGGCAAGGCTGTCAGGCTCGGCAAGCCTGGCGATAAGCCCGTTCCTCTCTCCCAGTGAAACCAGGCGCTCAAGAGCACCTGCCACCTGTTTGGAGATGCTACTTCCTTCCGAAACTTCAAGCGTTGAGAGCCATTCCATCATTTCCTGTTCGAGCCTGCCGAGATCGGTTCTCAGATGTCCCCGTCGCGCCTGCTCGGCCAAGTGCTGCAATAACCAGCGTCCCAATTCTTCGCCCCCCGGTCTGAAACCCCAAATCAAGGAATCCGCCAGATAGCCTGAGTACAGCCCAGTCTGTCTCCAGTGTTTCATCTCAATACATCTCCCACACCCATCGACGAGGCGAGCGTAAGCATACGAGCCAGAGAAGGCTTCTCAAAATAGATTCCCCTCGATTCTCCCTCGCAGGTTCCCCGAACAAACACGTAGGCCGCTCCCCCTATTTCCTCCTTCCAGTCCACCGCCCGTCCCAACCCGACAGAGAGCGATCCACACAGGGCCAGCAGATAAAGCTCATATTGAAGATGATAACGATGTTCATTCATAATCAATGCGAGAATCTTATCATCATATACACCCTTCCAGTGCTTCTCAGGAGGCAGGTTGGTTTTCCAATCCACCACCCACCAACGTCCTTCCACATGGATTAGGAGATCGATATAACCCTTCAAGAAACCGTGGAAAACTTGCACGGCGCCATCTCTTAGATAAAGCCGACTGTCCTCCCGAATAGCCATAACGAATTCCACCTCGGCCCTTCTCGCCCAGCCTCCAACATCGCATAAGCAACCCAGCCCCGGAATCCTGGCGCGCAGGCATCGCCACACCATTTTCTTCAAGCTCAAAGCCCGTTTTGAATACCAGTTCAAATCATGGAAACGCAGCGCGGTTTTCAAGAAAAACGCGTCAATCTCCCCATCAGCGTACCACTGGTCTTCCTCAAGTTCCCGTGCTCGTTCGAAGTCGCAGAATTCAAAAAGTTCATGCATGAAACTACCAAAAACCGTCCCGGCGTCCGATGCCATCATTACATTGTCCACAACCAATGATACGCCAGAGATGAATTTGTTTTCTGCCGTAAGCGAACTAAACGAACTTTGAACTAAATCGCGATCGCCGAAAAACGCAGCGGGCAGACTGGCGGCCGTTGGTTCCGGAATCACGGGAGGCTCCAGCGGGGGCAGTTTCAGAGGCTTGCCGATGGAGAACGAAAATAGTTTCGGTGCGTCCTGACACAGGCGTGTCAACCCCTTGTGCAATCTCGCACGAAAGGCCTCGGCGTCTTTTTTAGCCAAAATCTGGTGAGGAGGAACTCTGTCCACCTCATCCCCTCCACCCAGTCCCAAAGCCTGAGCAAGAAACGACTCACCCTTTGTAAGCGCTCCTTCCAACACAATGGGATTCCACAACTTCTCCACGGCCCTCGTGAACGCGACATACCATAGTCGTTTGTCCTCCTCCCATTCGAACAGAAGATGCCGCGTCCAGTTCGAATCCCGTTGCAGGCGGTCAATTACCAGCTCCTCCCCATCTACGAAGCGGTATTCTCTCCAGGGCCATTTCCTAAGCTTCCTGCTCCCGATGTCATAACCCCCGTGGATGAACACCAGCGGGAATTCCAGCCCCTTCGCCTTATGCATCGTAAGCACTCGAACAGCAGGCTCCTCGGATTCCAATCGAATTGCGTTCTCCGCATCATCCGAAAGCGCCGAGTTTTCCCGCATCCATTCCCGAATCAAAGAGATATCCCACATGCCATCTGACTGCCTGTTCTGAATAAGCTCGCAGATATGCCTCCAATCCTGCCACATACGTTCTCCATCAGACTCTGCGAGAATCCGCTCCGGCCAGGGCCGCGCCAAATAAGTTCCCAGTTCCCTATCCCCGGTAGAACATATCCAATCGCCTAACACCGTGGAGAATCGGAAGAAATTCTCCATCGCTCTGGTCGCGTGTCCCGAATTGAACAGAATCCGACATTCATCTCCCTTCTCAACAAATTCATCCAGCCTGCCCTCGTTCTCGAAGCGATCCAAATACACAGGGGGGAGGGAAAAAAAATCTCCAAGCAGCAGGGAACGCCAACGGGAGGCATCCCGGGGACTATCGAAGGCACTCAGCATTCCATCAAGCAGTTCCACAATTCCCTGGGCAAGGACAGACCGGTTCCTAAACCTCTGCACCGGGACGCCAAGTTTCCCAAGTTGCAGAAAGATTTCCTCCTCCTCCGACTCTTTCCGAACCAAAACCGCTATGTCCGAGGCAAGCACCCTCTCTCTACCCCCATCCTCCCTTCGCCAGTACCCTCCCACCCTGGAATCCAGCAGACTTCGAATATAGTTGGCTATCAGCGCGGCGGAATCCTGCCTGGACTTCACACCCAGCATGGTTATCGCCGACTCGGCATCCGGCCAATCCAGAACCCTCTCCGCTTTGTATCCCGATTCCACCGGTTCAAAACCAATCGCGGTAGACTCAAACAGGGGGGCAAAGAATCTGTTTACGGCTCCAAGCAGATTTTCCCTTGAACGATAGTTCGTACCCAGTCGAAACAGCCTGTCTCGCGAAATCATTTCTCTCGCCTCCAGATAGGTTTGCAAGCCCGTTCCACGAAAACCGTAAATCGACTGCTTAGGGTCGCCAATCAATCCCAGAACATGCCCCGTATCACTTTCTCCGAAAACCCGCTTGAAAAGAATCCACTGCCTCGGATCGGTATCCTGAAACTCGTCAATGAGCGCCGCGGAAAACCTACTCCTCAGTATGGACGTAAGGGGAGAATCCGGCGCCAATACACTCTCAACGACCCTGCGAATCAAATCGGCATATCCCCATTGTCCAGAGCCGAGTTTCACGCGCTCAACTCTCTTTTGAATCTCTCGCATGGCGAAATCAATAAAAGCAAAATGCATATAACGCTCAATCAACGAAACTGGCGGATCGTTTTTCCCGCCTGGGCGCTCTACATAGGGTTCCATTCGCGCGAAGAAATTAACCAGCGCATCGGCCAGCGCTTTGCCACGCTCGAAATTCGCGGACTCGGATGTCAGGGTGACACTGAGCAGTTCCAAAAAATGTCCTCCCGAGTCCTTGTCAAAAATCACCTTCGAAATCGCCCCTGGGTTACTGATCCCCCGACAGGCTCTCATGTGCTTCTGAATCTTCTCAATGCTTCCAGTCCGTTTATCCTTATCTCCCCCCTCCTTGAACACGGCTCTAATCTCATCCGTGCTCCAATCGGGCCCGAAGAGCTCATTGATCGCCTTTTCCAGGGCGCTTCCCTGCGTTCCAGCGGATTCGAAGAAATTCACGAAATCCGTCAAATCTCTCTCGCCCGGCTCCACCCGGGCTCTGGCCGGAATATTGCCCGAGGTGATTTTGTGAACCAAATCCAGAATCAATTCTTCGATTCCCCGCAAGTGACGATACGCAGGCTTTATCAGATTCCAATTGAAATCCTCCCTGCGAAGCCCTGCAATCCACGCCCTGGCCTCCCGCATCTCAAGCTCCCCGCCGATAAGCATCTCCTGCCTGAAGGGCGAAGCGCTCTCAAAGGGCCAACTGGCCAGTACCATCTGACAGAAGCCATGAATCGTGTAGATGGCCGCCCTATCAAAACTCGAAATCGCTCTTCGATAACGCCTTCGTTCCTCCTCCTTTCCATCCATCGATAGATTCAGTAAGTGTCTCCTAATACGTTCCTTCATTTCCCGCGCGGCTCGATTTGTGAACGTAACTACCAGGATATTCTCAATTTTCAGCGGATTCTCATTTCGTCCGACGAGTTGAGCGACAATTCTTTCAAGCGCATAGGTTTTACCTGTGCCGGCCGAAGCCTCAAGGGAAAAAATACCCTCTTTAGGGCAGGATTCAGGCCGAAAAATCTCACTCATGAAATCTCCGCCAGGGGGAAAATCTCTTCGTTAGGTTCAGTTCGCGCTCCACATAGGCCCGAATGCGGTAGTGAATGCTTCCCATCACCGTCCTCCGCCCGCCTGCCGGGGAAGCAGTCCACCCTTGAAATAGAGTTCCTCCCAGGCGCGCGCAAACGCCTTGGATGTGAAATCGGGCGGGCCGAGTAAGTATCTCCGGTAGTAACAGCTCCGAACCGCGTTGGAGCTGCGCCATTTGGAAGTTATCAGCTCATTCCAGGCCTTCTCGGCAAGTTTCACCAGACATCCCTCCCCATCATTCAAATCATCCTCCGCTAGCACGTTCAGCCTCTTCTTCCTCATCCTGGCGATACTGTCCGCCAAGTCCGGATAGAGCGGTATTGGCGCCCTCTGCCCGGCCTGAAACAGCTCCAGCAGTGTTTCCAGTAAACCTCTTGGATTCTCCATGAGAATGGAATCCTGTCCTCTCTCAGCCTGATGGGCTTTGAACTCTTCAACGTGAAAGAAATAACGCCTGATTCCCTCTATGCCTCGACCCAGGCGAAATACTCGCAGCTCCCCTGGTCCCCTAGATCCCAGCGAGCCGCCAATTATGAGCGCGGCAATCCAAGTCCGCAGATTATGCTTGGAACCGGGTTCCCGCGCGCCCGCAAAATCCAGTATCGTCCAAGCCGCGCCATCGCCAATCCCCGAAGGCAGTCTCAATCCCCCAATAAGTCCGGTGATTCGCAGTGTGTGTCCTTCTCCAACTTGGGGAGCCGGAAGGAGGAGCTCTTCCCCAGGTAGCGGTTGGATTCTCCCGCCCGCTTCAGTGGCGCGAATGAGCCGGTCAGACTGATGACGGTAATCAAACTCCGGCGAAAAACGACATCGGAAGGGCGGTTCGAGTTCAAGTCCCTTGCTTTGCAAGGCCTCCAAACTGGAGCCAAGCGCTTCCGATTCCTCCAGCCACTGTTCCGCCTTCAACTCGCCTACCAAGGTGTTCGAAACCGAGCCTTCGCGACGGATGTAATCACGAAAACCGTCCACCAGCGCAGTGGCGGAACTCAGAATCTCAGGATTTTTCAACACCGCGTCCCTGCACCAGTTCCACCACTCCAGATAATCCGGTTCCAGTACATCGTACTCGCCGAAGTCGCTCGGCGCTTCCGGCCTGGCAACACCCATTCGCCTGTGATAGAAATACTTCACCGGGTTGCGCAAAAACGCCACGAGTGCCTGCCAGTCGACACTGTCCGATTCCCTTGAGGGAGGAAGAAGGATTGTCGAGGGTGGCGCGGGTCGTTGTCTCTTTTCGTGGAACGACTGCGCCAGAGCGAGGTGCTGCGGCAAGGAGGAATCAATCCGACTCTTCCTCTTCAATGCTCGCGTCCTCCCATCGTTCCCTCTTGACACATTGGCGGAACCTGTCCGATCGCTCTTACCGGATGAGTGGTGTTTTGAAGGGTGATAGGGAGCAAGGGGGTGACGCCTGAGCAAGCGGGTGGCGCCTGAGCCCAAGTGCTCCATCAGTTCGACTATCGGCGCGGAGGGAGAGAGCCGATTTCCGAGTTCACTGTCTCTCCCGGTATACAGGACTGAAACATTGTCACTGGCCGAAAAGAATACTTCCAGAAAGCAGAGTCTATCGTCCGCCTCGCGCGAGAAATCATCATGGTTGTCCATGGTATTTCTAAGATCGAAACCCGGCAAAACCTGTCTGGGAGGCCAAGCACCCTCGCTCATCCCCAGTATGTAGATGCGACGGAAGGGTATACAGCGAAGATTTCGAATCGACGCGCAGATAACTCCGCGACCCGAACCGTAACTGTGATGTATGTGACTGGGGAAGCACTGCTCCTCCAAGAGAACGGAAAACACTGGCCAGGGTATCGCTTGATTGGAAAAATCAGAGAAATCATCCAGTCTTTTACTTGATGCAACCAGCTTCCCGAGCGCCCTCTGTATGCGCAGCTCATCTTCACTGTCGGATTGCGCCACAAGCCATTCTCTTGTGATTTTCAGCCAGCAATCAGCCCATTCCGTGAGAGGGAGAACCTTTTTGTGGAGCCGTCGCAGTTGCACATCAAGGCTGCGAATCACGTATATCAGTTGGCCCGCGCCTTCCGTGTCGGTATCTCCAAAATATCTGGCCGGAAGTAAATTCGAACTGTCGTCTTCGTCGTGATAGTAGGCGGCCAGCAAGCGTTCAAAGGCGCTTTCCCAGCTTCCCGTTTTCACATCGGAGGCACCCTCCTCGCGCCGATGCTCAGCGGTGCTACCCCAACGGACGTGAAGTTCTTGAACCATGTTCTTCCACTCAGTCGCCAATTCCGGTTGGCCGGCAGTGGGGGCGAAGCACGGGTTGTCAAATAGAGACAGCAACGCATATCTACCGAAACGAGAACCCGGCAGTGATGTAAGCGTTTTGAAGGCCATTGAATAGGGCGCCAGAGCGCGGGCCGGCATGTCCATCAGCTCATATCCAAGATGATCGACGCTTTCCCAGGGCTCATCATCCACGGAAGGAAAGACTGTTTCTATATACGGGGCATAAGAGCTGATATCCGGGGCCAGCACCGCTATCTCGGCAGGGGCAAGGCTCTCATCGTCCCGGAGCGCGGCGAGGATGAGATTCTTGAGTACCTCGATTTCCCGGCGCGGCCCGCATACGTCATGTATGCCGAAGCTGTCATCGTCAAGAATGGCTCCCTGCACAGGGCCGTCATCCCACAGCGATTCCCGTAACCGCCCCAGAAGTGTTTTTCCATTCCCCTCTCTCTCCTTGGCGTGGATAGACTCAAATCCCGTAACTCCCAATCGCCTGCAAAGCAGAATCATGCGTCGCGCCGGTCGTGAATTATTGAACACGAAGGTTCGAATCGGCTCCCCCGCCCACATAGGCATGACAAGTAGATGATGAACCTCATGCTCCCTACCCATATGCTGAATAAATCGCAGCACCGGTTCACTAAGCAATCCCGGCAGAAGGATTACAATTCGAGCCGAATTCCTGTTCGACGCCCCTTCTGACGACACAATCTCGGACAATTCACCGCCAAGAGAGCTATACGGAAGCCCGGAATGAAAAATTCGCCTCCAAAGCGAATGCTGCCATGTCGTTTTCGACTCTTCCCATTGCCTTGGAAAATTCAAATCATAGAAAATAAAGGCATCCACAACCGAGTCGGCGAACTGCCATAGCCACTCAGACTCCCCGCCATGAGGTGCCTTGGCAAGATAGGCCAGTATGGATTTGAAAGAGGCAGCTTCTTTCACAATCAGCTCTTCCAATGCCTTGTAAATCGCAAGTTTCATCTCGCTTCTGGAGAGCAGCGCCTTCGCCGTCACACCCACCGCCTCCGTGGAGTCCGTAGCAGTCGCGGCATTCGAGTATAAATTCGTCCCATTCCCCCGGCTGACAGAGCTCGCGTACCAGGCATTGAATTTTTCCATGGCCTGATCGCACTCCAGAATACGCAGTCCCAGCACCACACCAAATCTATCAGCCAAATGCCGTTTCAACCATTCCCCCATTTCGCGATTCTTCACCACATAGCAGGTGGGCTCAGATAGGGAATTCTCCTGACGGAACAATTCCGGATGCTCATTCACGAAGGAATCGATTCTACAAGATTGGTAGACAAAATAACCTGTCATTCACCTGGCCCCAAAAGTTTATTCTTGCATTGAAACAAAGTTCTGTCATAATAAAGCAGTAGTTCTTTATTAAATTTACATTTTGGGGTATAAAATATCGGCGGGAATATTCGACAATGCTCTCTACCTATCTCAACAGCATGCTCTACACAAGCATGGAGGGAGTCTCGGCATCGACTGGACGGAGGTATGGACGTAGCGTTCCGGCGGTGGAATTGGACTATCGTACTGGAGCCTGGAGCAAGTACAACTGCAAGGCCACGGCGCAAAGGACACTTGAAAACTTCTTTTTAGACGGGGGTCCTAGTCCTTCCATAAGAAACCTCAAATGGCATGCGCCTGGCTTGCCTGCGCGATGGAGATCCGCCTCGTGATGCCGCCCGAGGCTAATCGCCGGTTTGGGACAACGAAATGACAACGATAGGAGATTCCACATTATTTTGAAATTTTCCGCCCCTTGCCATGTGGAATCGGAAAAACCGGGTTAACCTATTCATAGATGCATAAAAGGGAGGGACGATGCATATCACTATCTTGGGCGCAAGTTATGAAGGAGTAACCATTTCGGTTGGACTTGCCATATTTGGACACACAGTAACTACCATTGATGTGGATCCAGCAAGGGCGAGACGCCTGCAACGCGGCATACTAGATGTGTGTGATGAGGAACTCTCCTCTCATATGAAATCCTTCCTGAGGGAAGGACAACTGAAGTTCACATCCGAGCTGGAGAAATATCTCTCAAAGGCTGAAGTTGTGGTAATCTCCGAAGTACCCAATTCCGATAGTGACGCTATGCCGGATAAGAGAGCGTTGCTGCGAGCGGCGGAATGTTTGACAGGCATCATGGGCTCGTTCTCCATGATCATTGTAAGCGCCAGGGTACCAAGCGGCTCTTGCCACATCCTACAGGATTGGTTAAACAAAACCATATACTCCGACATGGTAAACGTAGTGGCCTTCCCGGCATTTTTCGGCAAAGACAAGAACCTTCGCTCTTTCCTGCACCCTGATCGAATCATCCTTGGATACGAAGGAGACCAACCTAGACGAACACTGGACGAGCTGTTCGCAGATCCTTTGGCCAACGAGACTCCTTTTTGCCATGTTTCCTGGGAGGCTGCCGAAACGATGAAGGCCGAGGCCTATGTGCTATCTCCCGGCATGCCTGATTATTCCAAGGTTGTCCACAATTTATCCCCAAGCAAAACACCCACATCTTGGGGAGCTAGAATGTCTCTCAGACGTGATTTTCTGTCTACCGACAGGGAAAAGATGCGGAAAGCGCTCAGAAAAATCCAAAATGTCAGTTAAAAAGAGTTATTTACCGGGTATGCGGGGGTTCATTGATTCAATTTACGCGATAATTTAGGAAATAGCTGGATTCCGAATATATCCAATTTTTCCCAAGCTATCCACAAGTTATCCACAAAGTCCCCGGTTTTCACGCCACTTCCACCGGTGAACCCCACTCACGAAGATGATTCGAGATAAAATCTATAATCATTTGGTGTTCAGTCTTGCCTCGTCCACCGGGTCTAATTGGAACCCCAAAAGTTATATTTACTCGCTTATCTCTGTGCAGAGCTCCAAATTCCTTTATCAGTTTACCCGCACCCCAGAAATCCGTTTTGAGGGCAACGGGAACAACTTGCACCCCTGCCTTAAGAGCGAGCTTGATGGCCAGGCTATTGAAGCGCCGGGGTAAAAAGACATCCTGACGGGTGCCTTCCGGAAAAAGTATCACGGAAATGCCCTCGGAGAGCATTTTTTCACCCACGCTGATAACCTGCGTCAGATCCTCGCCGGGATGACGCCTTCGAACGGGAATGGCCCTAAGTCTGCGTAAAACTTTCCCGAAAAACGGCGTTTTCAGTAGACTTTTTTTAACCACAAAGGTCATGGGAATCCTTGAAGCGATCAATCCCGGCAGGGCGTTCACTTCCAAAGTGCCCATGTGATTGCAGGCAAACACATAAGGTCCATTTTCGGCCGGATAATTGTTCAATCCCTCAAATGTCAGATGCGCTCCCTGCCTCTCCACAATCCGCATTGCAAAGAGCGTCTGACGAACAACCGCGCGTTGAGGATCTCTTACAAAAAAGAATTTTATCCCCGAACTGATAACCAGGATTATATACTGCAGGTAAAACCAAACCGCGCCAGTGAACATGCGGCGAGATGAATAGCGTCGATGACGAATCGGATCGGTCTCATAGCGATCCTTTGAAATGTTGGGAAGATACATAGCTACTGATTCCTGGGGAAGTCTGTCCTCCCCTGTACTCCTTTGCAATATTTTTTTCCCAGTACGCCTCAATGGAAGCCGGAAGATCGTTAAACGACAACCTCAAGTCCTTAAGAGCTCCAAGTGTGCACAGGGAATTTGGAACAAGCTTCAGGCGATTCATGGATAAATCCAGAATGCGAAGATTCTGCATCCTATGCCAATCCTCGGGGATACTTTCAATAACGTTGCCTTTGAGGTTTAGCACTCGCAGACGTCTCAACCTGCATAAAGCGGTTGGAAGCGCCTCAATCCTATTATAGGAAAGATTCAGGATGGACAGATTTGGCAGCCAAAGGAGAGCATCGGGGAAAATCCCGATTTCGTTGGCTTCCAAATCTACAACTGTAACAACTTTATTGACTTCGACAATCGCAGGAAGCCGATCTAACTTCATATTGCGCACAATCAACGCCTGTAAACGGGGTAGTGAGAACAACTTTGGAGGGAGCCGAAACGTCCCATTCAGCCGGCTTCGAATAAATTTCACCCTGGTAACTCTGTGTCTCAATAAGAAAGTATCCGGGGACCGGGCCAGTAATTCATACATGGCATATTGTAAGGAAGCCGATCCATCCTCGTCCGAGAAGAAGCCGGCGGGAACTAGATAGCCATTGTCGGCTATCGAACATCCTCGAAAAAATTCTTCACATAGTTCCTCAAAATTGCCCTTGCTGTGCAATGCGGCGACTAACGCATCTATTTCCTCATATGAACCGTGGGCGAAGGTATATTGGAGCCTGTCGATTAGTTCACTACGTCGGGTGCTCACTCTTTCATCCAAGCTCCCATGGGTCTTGTTCCACTCCGTCCTCTTCATCATTGCATTGATCTTCCCAGGCCCCGCCATCCAAATCATCGAAGGAATCACCCCAGCCATCTTCGTCCACAAAACCGCCGCTTTGGAGCCTTTCCTCGTTTTCCATGTTCTCAAGGTCTTCTAGGGATATCTCTCTATCATCGGCTTCTTCATCATTGTCTTCGTCGTCATCGATAGATTCATCCAATTCGAACATGACTTCCTCCTACATGAATAATAATTCCCTGGATGAAAGTCTTCCATAGACTACACGATTTTTCGAGTTTTTTAAGTGAAACGCATTTGAAAAATTTTTCCAACAAAACCAAATAACCAGATAATCCGATAATCGGCTACCTGGGAGTGAAGAACATGAACCGATACGAGCACATCAGGCAGGGGATTATTGCAATGGAACAGGAAGTCGCCGTCCTCGGTGGCGTGGTGAAGAAGAGAAGCGAGAGGAAAAATCTGAAAAACGGCAGAGTTGGCAAAGCGGTCTTCCAAATGACAGAAAAGCGCCCTAACTAAGAACAATTCTATCATTGAGGTTATGAGTGGCTCTGCGGAAGTCGTCGAGGAATGGCTGGAGGCGTTCTGCGGACGGAGTGGTATAAAAGAGGGAGTCCGCTAATCCCTCCTTTCTGGCCCATTCATCCCAATTACTTATGATTTCGTTCGCATTCGCGGAATCAAGCTTGAGCGATTTGAGCAAATCTTGATGAATCCGATCTACAACGAGGCTTATGGATGCTGGTTCGGGAGAGCTGCCAAGTTGCAACTGAACCGGCCAAACCAGGGTGAGCGTCACCTCATAGTCAAAGTACGCCGTCCCCATCTCCCTGAGCACCCTCTTGTAGATCAGTTCCATGCCTATGGAATTTGCAATCAGGCGGTCAATACCCTCAAATACTCCAAGAACTGAATCGATTGAAGCAAGCATACACTCTCGCTCCCCAAGTTCGGCGGGGACGCCAAACCTTAGCTGATATGAGATTCTCTGCATCATGGCTTCGCGGGATTCAGTCCTCCTAGGAACATGTTAAACCTCTGCGATCAGCAGTGTCTTCGGATCCAGTTTAAGTGGGAGATCTTTCATGTTGACTTCTTCATGATCTTTCACCAGATACAGATGGAGATAGTCCTTCTCGGCTTTCAGGATGACGATTACCCCTATCAAATCAAGAAAGGGAATCAAGTTGGCGGGTATTCCCGCATCGCTGAGCACAGGGCCATTGATATCGTCCCTGTGGTAATCATCTGTAAACCAAAGTTCTACATCCTTATCGAAGGCGAATTTCTTAAATGCATAAACATCCTGATAATCGGCTCGAGTAAAGTCATATCCATCGACAACGATAACTTCTGTATCAAGTTGACCATTGTCCATCATAGCGGAAAGTCCCGAAATAACCTGCGACACCGAAGTGCCATGCTGACTGAAATTCATAATTACGCGATTGTGGATCATCTCATCGTGGATTAGCATCGCGTTTTCCAAATCGCGCTTCTGACTAATTTCTTTAAAAATGTTCTCATACCAGCTAATAATATGGTCCACTCTCTTCGCGTAGGAAACATGGATAACCCGTTGTCCGGCAATCAGCTTGTCGGTGGCGATATGAACAAGACATGCAGTCTTCCCAATACCCCTGCGAGAGGCAATCACACCGATATGTCCTCGGCTCAATCCGCCTCGGATCGATTTATCGAATTTCCGAAGCGGGCTCTTCTTAATCAGCTCATCCTTTACCACAAACCCTCCTACTTGCCGGACTTCCGGGCCTCATCCGCATTTCCAAGCAATTCCTCGACAATCGACTGAGGCACTTGTGCAAACTTGGCAAACTCCATTGTGAATCCCGCCTTCCCCTGTGTGGAAGAACGCAGCGTTGTGGAATAACCAAACATCTCGCTAAGCGGCACCTCTGCCTCCACTGTACAATTATGTCCTTCTTCCTGTGATGCCAGTATAATACCCCGCCGCCGGTTTATGCTGCCAAATACACTGCCCTGAAATTCGGTTGGTCCCTCCACCACAACTTTCATTATCGGCTCAAGAATAGTGGCTCCCGCCCTCTTATAGGCCTCCCTGAAACCCAGAACAGCGGCCGTTTGGAATGCCATATCCGAGGAGTCAACAGGGTGTGAGGCGCCATCCGCGACTGTCATCTTCACGTTAACTACCGGGAAACCCAGTAGGGAACCCTTTCGCATCGCTGTTTGAAATCCCTTGTCACACGAGGGAATATACTCAGTGGGTACATTTCCCCCCTTCACTTCGCTTTCGAAAATATAATCCTTCTCTTCGCAGGGTTCCATGATTCCAACTAACTTCGCATATTGACCACTGCCGCCTGTCTGTTTCTTGTGCGTATATTCCCATTCCACTCTCTTGCTTATCGCCTCACGATAGGCCACCTGCGGGGCGCCGGTTTCCACCTCGACATTGTATTCACGACGCATTCGCTCCACGTAAATCTCGAGATGCAACTCGCCCATTCCTTGGATAATGGTGTCATTCGTTTCGGCATCCACATAGCCGTGAAATGTCGGATCCTCCTTGGTAAAACGATTCAAGGCCTTGGCCACCTTATCCGATGCCGATTTGTCCTTCGCCTTCACCGACAAGGAAATAACCGGATTAGGAACATACATGGATGTCATCGAGAGGTTCAACCCAGGCCCACAGAAGGTATCTCCTGAAGCACATTCAATACCAAAGAGCGCCACTATATCCCCGGCCCCCGCCTCGCTGATATCCTCCATTGAATCGGAATGCATCCGAACAAGGCGCCCTACCTTGAATTTCCGTCTATTGCGGACATTGTACAGTTGAGCGCCCTTTCTGATGGTTCCCTGATAGATTCGTATATATGTCAATTGCCCATACTTCCCATCTTCCAGTTTGAATGCCAGCGCGACAACCGGCCTTGCGGGATCAGACAGAAGAATTGTTTTCTCTTCGTCCCTGCTTAAATCAAGAGCCTCGTTAGTGATATCCGCCGGAGAGGGGAGATAGCGGATAACAGCATCCAATAAGGGCTGCACACCCTTGTTTTTATATGCGCTTCCGACGTAAACAGGAACCAGACTGTTCGCCAAAGTGCCGGCACGAACGGCCCTATGGATGAGATCCTCCGGAATTTCATCTCCGTCCATCACCTTCTCCATCAATTGGTTGTCAAACATGGTGAGGGCTTCCAGCATGATTTCACGTTTTTCCGTCGCCTCGGCCTGCAGTTCAGTCGGTACTTCCACAATGCGAGTTTCGTAGCTTTCATCGGAATCGAAATAGATTGCCTTCATACTGACCAAATCCACCACGCCCTCATGTCTTTCCTCAAGTCCGATTGGTATCTGCATCATCACGGAATTCAGCCCCAGCTTTTCTACGAGCTGCTGACAAACCCTATAAGGATCCGCTCCTGTGCGATCAATCTTGTTAATAAAGGCCACCCTGGGCACTTCATAGCGTTTCAGTTGGCGATCGACGGTAATGGATTGGCTCTGAACACCGCCTACCGAACAGAGAACCAGAATGGCGCCATCCAAAACACGCAGAGCCCTCTCCACTTCTATGGTGAAATCGACATGCCCGGGGGTATCGATAATATTGATCGGGTGACCCTTCCAGCCAACATTGGTTACAGCGGAGACAATTGTAATACCACGCTCCTTCTCGAGTTCCATGAAATCCATGGTGGCGCCGACGCCATCCTTGCCACGCACCTCATGGATGGCACGTATTTTCCGGCAGAAAAACAGAATTCGCTCCGTAAGTGTCGTTTTTCCCGAGTCGATGTGAGCGCTGATTCCAATATTGCGTAGACTTTCAATATCAAGACTCATGTGTCCTACCTCATGGCGGAAATCCCGTCTGCCGAGATCCTTACTAAACCAATTATTCACTTATTGGGGGGTTATTCCAAAAAGTCGGCGTAGTATAGTCACCGTAATATCTTTGGTCTACACTTATTCCTCTTGAAAAATCTTGTGCCTTCAAGCTAGGCTTCCGCAAAAATTCTCGCTTTGGACACACAGATGGAATTGGTTTGCCTAGACCTCGAAGGAGTCCTGGTTCCGGAAATATGGATTTCAGTAGCTGAAAAAACCGGCCTCAAGGAACTTAACCTTACAACCCGGGATAAAAGCAACTACAACGAACTTATGAAATACCGCCTGTCGATTCTGGACAGGGAGGGATTGGTTCTGAAGGATATCCAAAAGATAATCAGCGAACTTGAGCCCCTTGACGGAGCCTACGACTTTGTTCAGCAGGTACGGATGGAAACACAGTTGGTGCTGCTTTCAGATACCTTCGAACAATTTGCCACTCCTCTGATGGCCAAACTCAATTTTCCAACTTTGTTTTGCAACACGCTGCTAGTGGAAAAGGGCGGTCGAATTTCCTCCTATAGGCTCCGTCAAGACGATGGCAAGCGAAGAGCCGTGGAGGCCTTTCGTGCAATGGGCCTGGAAATTTTTGCCGCTGGTGATTCGTACAATGATATCTCCATGTTGAAGGCCGCCCATAGAAGTACGCTGTTTCGCGCGCCAGCTCTGATTAAGAAGGAATATCCTAACTTCGATTGCGCCGAAAATCATTCTCAACTGCTGGCCGACATCCGCAATTTCTTGAAACATGCACATCAACCTGCATGACACCAGACTCCGTATTGACGATATCGAGTTGACAAAACCACGCGAAGGGGTTTTTACGTGCGCTTACTGCCGAAAATTCTGAGTTTTACTGATCTTTTCGACCTCCGTTTTCAAGCGAGGAAATTCACGCTCGAGATTCTCAAGGCCGGTAAGCGCGACTGTTTCCAAGGCATTGTTCGCCGCAATTTCAAGATTCCTCGCGATGCTTGCGCAGCGCAGCATTGCTATGTTGCCGCAACTGCCCTTCATGGAATGCGCGATTTCTCCAAGCGACTTCCAATCCTTGGAAGAGATGGCGTTTCTGATTAGGCCTAAATCCTCTTCCATCTTCTCTATTTGGATTTCCATGAGATTTCTAACGGTATCTTCATTCCCAAGAAAAATACTGACCGCCGCCTTATAGTCGAAGACTGGTTGATCCACATATTCATTCGGGTTGACGCTCACACCCTTCTCAAAACTCTCCATAAGCTCCCTGCCTACACCGAGATGTCGTTCAATCATCATATAAATGTCGGACTGCTTGAACGGTTTGATTATCAAGTCGTTCATGCCGCAGGCCAAGCATTTCCTCCGTTCCTCAGCTAGAGCGCTGGCGGTAACCGCGATAATGGGCGTATTGATTCCAGCCTCACGAATTCTCCGCGTGGACTCATACCCGTTCATAACCGGCATTTGGCAATCCATGAAAACCAAGTCTGGTCTCTTCGTCAGAATTGTGTCCAAGGCCAACTCACCATTCGCTGTTTCCCATACTTCATGTCCACCCTTTTTCAATATGATCTGGAGCAGCCTGCTGTTAATCGCGTGATCTTCGACTATCAATATCCGATAAGCTTTACCACGGGTTTGAGCCTCGTCAACGAACTCCACTTCTTCCAGCTCCTCCACTGTTTCCAATTTGGAATCAATGTTAAGCAGTCGAAGTAAAGTGGTGGAGAGGTCCTTCCGCCTCATTGGCTTGGTGAGATAAGAATCATACCAGCCAAGAAGTCTCATTTTCGTCTCGGATGAATGCTGTTCGCCCTTCATGGACATAAGTATCATTCGAGGTGGGGTTATTGATGGATCCGAATGCACCTTACTTGCGAATTGCCAACCATCCATACTGGACATTGTCTGATCGACGAAGATTAAATCGAAGCTTTCGGATTTCGCGGAATTCAGCATGCGAAGAGCCGTTTCCGCGCCATCGGCCTGTCGCGTTACAAAACCCCAGGACTCGAGTGTTCTTGCTATCCTATCGCGTATCGCCTCGTTATCGTCTACAACCAGAATCTTTTTCCCCAGGAAAAAATCCCTATGTATATTGGGTGCCGGCACATCGTTTTCAGCATTTTCGAGTTCGATTTCGAAGAAGAACGACGAGCCCCTGGCAACCTCACTGACAAAGGAGAGGGTTCCCCCCATCTGGGATACGATGTTTTTTGAGATAAACAGACCCAGGCCGCTTCCCCCGTACTGGTGCGTAGTTGAATTATCGGCTTGTTGGAAGGCCTCAAAGAGCTTCGTCCACTCCTTCTCGAGTATGCCTATCCCTGAGTCGCTTACCGTGAATTTGATCCTCACGCCAACTTTGCTGACCGAAGTCATTTCCACGTCCAGCACAATCTGGCCCTGGTGGGTGAATTTGACGGCATTATTCATCAGATTCACGATAACCTGTCTTAGCTTAGCGGGATCTCCATATAAATTCGATGGAATCCGCGGATCTACATAGAGTCCAACGTCAACTTTCTTCCTGTGCGCCTCCAGAGTGCTCAAGTCAATGGCATCTTCCAGCATTCCTGTCAGATTGAATTTCGTTTTCTTCAAGCGCAGCTGGCCCGCCTCGATTTTTGAGAAATCCAATAGATCGTTGATCAGTGTGATCAGCACCCCAGCGGCGAAACGTATCTGGTCCAAGTAGCCGGACTGTTCCTGATCCAAGGCCGTGTCGGCAAGTAATTCGGACATCCCGGTTATTGTATGAACAGGGGTTCGGATCTCGTGGCTGGTTTTCGCCAAGAAGCTGCTCTTTGATTGGACGGCCTTCTCGGCGTCGTCCCGAGCCAGAGTTAGCTTCATTTCAAGCTTCTTCTGACTTGTGATATCGAGAAGCAGCAGTAAACAGCCGCTTTGTGGAACCTCCAGAGGCAGCAGAGTCAGACGAATCCATTGATCGTTCTTCTCCCCTCCACCCAATTTGGTTACAAAGTGTGTGGTTCTCGGGCGATCACCAAGAAATTTCGCCAGGCTCCGTCTCCACTTTCTGATGTAACTGGGATGAATCAAGGAGTTGAAACGTTCCAAGGATCCCTCGCCAAAACCAGTTAAGTTCCTGAAAGCCTGGTTGGAATCCTCTATCTCCCCAGTCGGACCGATGTAGGCGATACCCTCGGGATGATTCTCTACTGTCCTCGCGAATGGGAGTTTGTCGAATCCGTGGGCCATATCAGCATTATCAGGTAATGGCTTTTTAAGTGGCAATAGGAAATTGTATTTATAATAAGATAAGCGCATGCTTGAAGATTTCCTAATTGATACAGCCGGTCCCGTGGACACCCTTACCCTGGAACGCCAGGAATTCAGACGGGGATATTTTTTCTGGAAGGAGGGAGAGCGGCGCTTCGACGCCCGATACAGCTGGAACGCGTTGGGGAAGCTTACTTCAATCGAGAAGGAGGATGGCGTTCAGCTCTTTGCATACAACGACCACAATGACAAGATCGCTCGCTACAGCTTGGACGTGAAGGGAGAGGTGGAAGAACGGGAGCTATGGGAATGGGATGATAATCATAGGCTTCAAAAACGTTCCTTGAAAACCAGGGACAATCAGGACGAAGTGGTATGGACCTACGAACACGACGAGGGAGGGCGCATGATTGCTGAACGACAGGGTCGACGGGTGCGAGTGGAAAGGAGGGACGAGGAGGGAAGACTTGTACAGGAATATCTTTATGATGAGAATAGGGCCGATCTGGTCATCTGGAACAAATATGATGATGAAAATCGCCGAGTTTCTACTGTGATTGGAAAAACAGGAGGGGAAATTCAGCGTAGAACGCTTTTCGCTTATGACGATGAGGGTCGTCCAGAATCGGAGCTCGTGTTCGACGCGGAGGGGAGAAAAATCAAGGACGAGTTGTACACATATGGCGCGGCAGCATGCGGTGCGAGGTGGCTCGAGTGTACTATTTGGATTCCAGGCCGTGGGAGAAAACGAAGACCATTGGAAATCATTTTTCGTTCGTTCACTTTCAGCGAATTTCAACCCCTCTCCAAGGGTGATGGCAGCGATTCCAGGGATTCGATTGGAAGCTTCAATCCGGACTCGATTGCCTTCAAGAACGGAGTCTATAGGGGCGAACTAAGGGGGAAGACGCCCGAGGGTCATGGAGTGTTTCAGTATAACGACTCCAGTCGCTACGAGGGGGAGTTTCGGAATGGACTTATGGAAGGTTCCGGTAGGTTGAGCTGGCCGGATGGGAGGACTATGGAAGGAAATTTTTCCGCAGGCCGACTGGAAGGGCAGGGACGCTGCACATGGGCGGACGGCAGTACCTATGTCGGCGAGTTTCTAAGGGGAACAATGCACGGAATGGGCGTGTTCACCTGGGCAAATGGTGAACGCTATGAGGGCCGCTTCAATAACGGTAGGCGGGCTTGAATTAAGGACACCGAGCTCAAGAAAACCAGGAGGGGCAATCTCCACGTCTGAATTCTTCCATCAACTTGTGGAAATTGACAAGTGTTATGAGATGAAAAGCGAAACTCCGTGGATTATTCATGCATGGCTGTATGTATTCTTCTTCAAGACTCTGGCAGATGCTTGTTCAGGTAGTCGCTTATTTGTTGGCGGGTTTTTCGGTGCCCGCTGATGAAAGTTCCGATAACTTCGCCCTTGTGAAATGAAACGAGGCTGGGAATACCCAGGATGTTGTATTCATCCGAAAGGGTTTTGAAAGCATCCCAATCGATCGTGGCAAACATGTATCGATCGGCAAATTCTTTCTCAAGAACAGGCAACGCTGGTTTCAGTGCCTGACAATCGGGACACCAATCGGCGGTGAAGATGGCGCAAAAAGGTTTTTCGCCACCGGCGAGGGCTCGAAATTCTTCCATCGTTTGAATCGCATTCACAGCACCTTAAACATCGCTGTTCATGCCGGAGAAGTCAAGTACGTTTTTCGCGGCAGAGGCGAGCCTGTTCCCGCCAGTATCATGGAACAAGAAAACTCCGTGTCCCCCGCCGTGAAATCACCGGACCGTCTCTTAACTGGTCGATTGGATCTGCGGGTTTATATCAATTCCACCCATACCAGCAAGTTGCTCAATGGCCGTATCCCTCTGTTTGACTCTGGTTTTCTTCACCGCTTTCCGAATCACGTTGGACCATTGCTTGTCAGGCAGATCCTCTTTCATTTCTTCGAGGAGCATCAGGACATCCTCGCTCTGTTCTATGTTGTATATTTTCTCATTGTCGTAAAAGAAGCGCTCGCTCAAAAGGTTGATGTAGTCCCCAGCCGAGCGGCTTTCCCTCTGGCTTTTACGCTCCAAAACCATCTCCCGCTTGCGAGCTCTTCTGATTTCTCTGTCTCGTTTCGCCAGATCTGTACTTTTCATTGGAACACCTCCAAGTTTCACCCCTTGTGATAGTACCGTTTGAGCCTGGGAAAAAGCAAGTCGGCGTGAACCGGAAACGCCGCTCCAGCAGCCTATGACACGATCTTGAACGAGCCGATACGCTTCGGCAAGGGCGCGACGGGAGAAAGTCTGAGCTGAGGTTCAACTTGTAACGGAACGCGAATAAGAAGCTATTCCGCGCTTCGCAGAGGATAGCCGGCGGCATCCAGCGCGGCGATAACCCTGTCTTGGGCCTCTTTGACAGCGATGGGATTCAAAGTTTTTCCCGAATCCCTGAATTCCACCCGCAGAGTCAGGGCACGCGCGCCATCACTTAAATCAAAACTGTCGAGCACGCCCACCCTGCGGATCTCCTTGATGCCCAGATTTCTCACAACGAAGAGGACTCTCGCCCCGTAGTGTGCATTCGGCACCACCACGGTTAGATCAAAATCCGCGCGGGGATAGCGATCGAGCGGGGAGAAGACATACTCTATTTTCTCCGGCAGGTTCACCAACGCCTCGAAATCTAACACCGCGATCGCGGTTTTCCCCTTGATCCGAAAGGCCTGACCCACCCGGGAATGCAGGGAGAAAATAGTACCTACGCCAAGCCCTCCAATCTTGACGTCCAAAAGTTCATTTGGATGAAGGCCGGGCCAATCAGCGGGAATCAGAGCGTGGTTTCCGCCGGAGTCACCTGGAACCAGGCTGGCAAACTTCCCAACATAGCGACAAAGTCCTTCGATTACATCCGCCAGTGCAATGAAGGGATTGACTTTTGAATCCTGAAACACTACTCCCAATTGAAGGTTCTCAGCGCAGAACCCGGGGGCATCCAACTGCTTGTAAGTTCGGCCGAGTTCGAAAATCCGGAAACCAGAGTGTTCCTTCAAGTTGTCCGCGGTTGCCTGCAGAAGTTTTGGAATCAGGGCGGGACGCATTCTATCGACATCCGGGCTAAGGGCATTGGCCAGAATCAGTCCCTCATTGAGAGTGGGCCAAAATGCGCGCGCAAGCAGGTTTTCGCCAAGCATCGGATAATTATAAATCTCCAGGGCCTGTCCCCTGAGAACCATGAAATCCTGAGCGCGGCGGGATGCGGTTTTCATCGGTGAAAGTCGCAGGGCTTCTATGTCGTGCACAGCGCTAATCGGTGCGATGGAATCATAGCCGATGAATCTGCCGATTTCCTCGACAATATCAACCTCACATTCAATATCCTTGGTGGATCTCCAAGTTGGAACTCTCACCCTGTGACTATGCCGACTGGTTTCCGCAGTGTTCGATTTTTCCACCCCAAATCCCAAAGCACTGAGGATGCTTTCAAAATGCTCTTCTTCAACTGCAATTCCCAGAACCGCGCCAACCCTCTTGGGTCCTGTTTCTATCTCCAGAGTAACGGGATTGGGCATGTTGGCAGCCTGAATGTCGCCAACAGAATGCGCTCCCGGGTTTAATTCCAGAACCAATTCAAATATCCTCAGGAGAGTTTTTTCCAACTGGGCGCTATCCAAACTCTTCTCGTAGCGAACAGAGGCGTCGGTACGAAGTCCCAGCCGGCTGCTGGTTTGCCGAATCTCCACATCCTTCCAGTTGGCTACCTCTATCATAATTTGGGATGTACTCTCAGAAATCGAACTGCCAAGTCCACCCATGATGCCGGCGATTCCCGAGGGCTTGTCAGCATCGCAGACCAGGGTATCGCCCGCAAGCAGGTGTCGCTCCAACCCGTCCAGGGTTACAAAACTTTGGGCGGAACCGGCGCGGCGCACGATGATTTTTCCCCCGCGAATGGTGAAATTATCAAATATGTGATTGGGTATTCCGGTTTCGAGCATTACGTAGTTGGAGATGTCCACAATTGAGTTAATGGGGCGCAATCCCGCCTCTATAAGGCGTCTTCGCATCCAAGCCGGGCTCTGAGCCACGCGGACGCCGGTGACAACCAACCCCAAAAAGCCCAGATTGGCGGTGTCGTCCTCCACCTCTATCGCGATTGGCGCGGCTGAGACTGCCGACACGCCCTTGGCCGCCTCTATTTTTTTCTTAAGCCACTCGGCCCACTTCACATCGAACTTGTCCCGAAATGGCGAATCGAAAACCACCGCGAACTCCCGCGCCATTCCATAGTGTCCCCAAAGATCGGGCCGATGCGTCAGCGACTTATTATCGATATCAAGCACCACACCGTCATGGGCGGCTATATCATCACCATGTCCCGCGCCAGATTCATATCCCTCCACCTCGCACACCGACAAGGTTATCCGTCTGGCGATTTCCCTACCACTCAGGTTTCTTGGAAGGTCAACAAATTCCCCAATCCAATCGAGCGAGATTTTCATACCGCGAACTGCTTGCTGAAATCGATGTTTCCACTGTGAATCATCCGTATATCGTCAATTCCGTAACGCATCATCACCAACCTATCCAACCCCAGACCGAAGGCGAAACCGTTGTATTCATCCGGATCTATTCCCCCGTGTTTGAGAACATTCGGATGAGTCATACCACAGGGCAGAAGTTCAACCCAGCCGTTTCCCTTGCAAACTCTGCAACCCGAACCGCCACAAATCAGGCAGCCGATATCAAGCTCGAAACCGGGCTCGACGAAGGGGAAAAACCCGGGGCGCAGGCGAATTTCAACATCTCTTCCAAAAATCTCAGCGAGCAGCACCTTCTCGAAATAAACGAGATTGGCCACCGTAATCGAACGCCCTATCAGCATCCCCTCCATCTGATGGAACACCGCTTCATGCGATGCGTCAACCGCTTCACATCGAAAAACCTTCCCCGGTCCGACGAAGCGGAATGGCGGCTTGCCTTTCTGTTCCATCCCGCGAATTTGAATGGTGGAGGTATGCGTCCGCAGAAGGTGTTTCAGGTCCTTGAACCAGAAGGTGTCCTGCATATCCCTCGCCGGGTGCGATTCGGGAATGTTCAAGGCAGTGAAATTGTGAAAATCATCTTCAATGTGCGGTCCATCAAGTATGTCAAAGCCCATCGAAAGAAAGATATCCTCGAGTTCGCGTTGCACCATCGTAAGCGGATGCAGTCCGGCCTCCCACACGCGTCCGGCGCGATCGCGTTCTCTAAGCGTGATATCTATCCACCCCTCTCTGAGTTTTTTATCGATGGAAGTTTGCTCAATCTCCGTCCTGGCATCGACAATCCTCCGGAGCAGTCGCCTCTTCAAATCATTGGCGGCCCTGCCCAATTCCCTGCGTTCCTCCATCGACATCCGACTTAAGGATTTTAGAATGGCGGCAAGCTCCCCCTTGTTGCCCAGGAAACGTGCCTTGATATCCGCCAGTTCAACCTCGCCGCCCACGTTGCCCAACGCGCAATCGAAGGCTTCTTCCAACGCTTTTAATCTCTCTAACATCATCCCAACTCACTTGCAGGGCAGGGCTACAGGCGCGCCACGCGGACAGAGGTCGCGACAGCGCCGGCCGGAAGCGCGCGACTACCCGCCCAAGTCGCTCCGCTTACCCGCGAAAGTCGCGGCGCTAGGCTCAGACGAACGCTTCACGTCCTCGCGAGACCGCTCACAACACCTCACCGGAAACCTCATATCCGGGAACCGATCGTCCTCCCGCGAAAATCGCCTCGCGCCGTCCGCCAAAAGCGCATTGTCCCCCAAATCTCCGACTCGTGTTTCAACTCGTGAAACCACGGCCCATTATCCTAAGGCAGCCAAGCAGCGGTCAAGGGCGGGTGCTCGCTTTCTCCTGTCCGTATCGGGGGCCGGGAGAGCCCTCTTCAAGGAAACAGAACGCCCCCGGCCAAAGGGAAACGGAGATCCTGGACGGGAATCGGACCGATTGCCACCTTATCACCAGCGCTACGGATCCGAAACGTTCAGAACGCAGGCATCCGAAATATCGGCCTTCTCCATCGGGGCAGGAAGCGCCGCGAATCGGGGCGGACCGGCGGCGCCAGGACCCCCCTTCCTCCGTATTCCCGCCCTCTCACCACAGGGGCATGGCAAGAAGTCACTCAAGGGATTATGATTGGACATCGGAGGAATCCATGGCTGATGCATTCTCACGACGCCTCATTCTGTTTGGCGTGCTTGCCGCCGCCGCATGGCCGAGCAGGGCCGACTCTCAAGAGACGAACACCAATACGAAGGTAGTCGAGATTATCGAAGCCTATCAGAAACTGCTCGCGCAGAAATTGGATCCAAGCATGGAAGACCGGCCGGCGGAGTCTTGGGCTTATGTGAGCATGGCGATCAACAAAGGCTTCTTGCGCTTCACGGTGGATCCAACGGATTCCAGCCTGCTAAGGGGTGCATATTTCAAGGCGACACCGGGTTCAAATACCACCCACATTGTTCTCTCACGGCGGCTGGTTGACATCTGGCCTGATTATCCTTCAACAGTTCTTTCCATCTTCTCCGCTGGAGTGGAAGATGCGCATATTTTCTTCAAGGATCCACAGGCTTGGGGCACTTCTCAAACCAATAAATTGGATCTGCTTCTGATTCGCATGGAGGGCTATGGCATCTCAGCGCAGTTGATTCGCGATCGACTCCTGCCCGGAGGATATCTTCTTAGCTCATATGAGTCCTTCCTGCTCGATAGTTATGAGAAAGACGAACTGGCCAACGCGATTATGTTTCTCGAGCGATTTTCATCCCTCGTGGCGCAGGGACTTTACATTGCGATTCGCGCATTTGAGGACGGGGAGGATGCAGATGAACTAAGAGATTTCATTAACGGCCTGGGAGAGGGATTGCTGGAAAATCGCCGTGAGCTTTCTCCCTCAAGCGATGATTTGACAATCTATCCATATGCGGTTGCGGTACACAGCTGGCTGGAACTCACGCCTTCGCTCATATCCCGCATCCACAACAGAAACAACACTGCGCCGCTCAACTTTCCGGAAGTGCTGGAACTCGAACAGCGCTACAAAGAACTTCGCGGGGAACTGGAAACCAGCCGAATCAGTGATATGCCTATACTGATTCGAATACATAAGGACATCATCGCCGGCTTCGAAAACGAATTCAAGTTCTAAGGGCACTGTGCATTTTTTCAAGACCAGTCTCCAGCCGCGTTCTGGGACAGGCGATGTTCATTCGCAGGAAGCCAGCGCCGGCCGCTCCGAACTGACTTCCCCTGCTCAACCAAACCCCAGCATCCAGGAGATTGTTCCAAACCGTCTCCTCCTCCATCAAGCTTCCGGCAACGCAAATCCACTCCAGGTAGGTGCCCTCCAACACCGCAATCGAATCAGGGCCAAGCGGGTCGACAAGGGCGCTCCGAACCAGAATATCGTTCTCCCTGACGTAGGCCAGCATCGAATCAAGCCAGTCCTCCCCCTCCATCCAGGCGGCCTCCGCCGCGGCGTAATTGAGTGGCGCGGAGACGCCGCTCGAAATGCCATATGTCTCGAGTATACTACGGACCTGCCCGCGCAGTTCCTGATCGGAGAAAATCGCGAAGGCCACATTCAAGCCCGGAATATTGAAAGCCTTGGTGGGTGAAACAAGCGTAATCGAGCGCGGCAAACGCTCCTTGGACAGGCTTAGCCAAGGTACAAACCGCCCCCTCTGAAACACTAGATCCGCGTGGATCTCATCGCTGAGTACAATGACTCCCGCCTCACGGCAGATATCGGCAAGCCTCAGAAGTTCCTCCCGTTCCCAAACCCGAGCCACCGGATTGTGCGGGCTGCAAAGCAACAAGAGCTTCACTCCGCCCTCTGCCATACCTGCGGCTAGGCTGTCCAAATCCATACTCCAGCGTCCATCCTTCCCGCGACTCAGCTCGTTCACAAGCAACCGCCGCGCACTACCTTCCACTGCCTTCCGAAACGGATAATAAACGGGCTCCTGGATGACAACCCCATCTTCAGGAGCACACAATTCTCGTACAAGTATGTGAATCGATTGGACAATACCAGGCATTTCAAGGATTTCACCCATTCCCACCCTCCAACCCTGACGGCGTTCCAACCAGGCAATTAGCGCCTCATCCAAAGATTTCGGCCTACCCGTATAGCCAAGAATTCCATGTTCCAGCCGCTTTCCAATTCTCCTCAGAATCGCGGGCGCCGCACGGAAGTCCATATCCGCCACCCAGAAAGCAAGCAGCCCTGTACGCCCTGTTATGCGTGAATCATAATCCCATTTGTAACTTGAGGTACCCCGCCGATCAATGGACTCATCGAAATCAAAGGAGGACATAATCGATATATTGACCTCCGGCGTCTTCCCTATCAAGCCTTCGACCACGACATCTTTCCGGGTTCTGACGCCTGATTAAGATTTCGCTCCCTATATCCGCTCCCCTAGAAAAGCTCCAACTGCTTGCCGCCCAAAATGGCATCGAAGCTCTCTCCTCTGTGAATCAGAACATCATCGGCCAGAGTTCGCAATTGCTTCTCAATATAATGGTTGTAGTCTATCTCATTCGGCTTCAGCTCCAGGGGAACAGGACCCTCCGGTGTCATCAAATACTCAACTCTACGGATATTCCTGGAACCATCGGGATCAAGCAGTCGCGCCGCCCTGACATGGGGCAGTAGCGATTTATAATTCGTTCCCCGTCTGGAGAGCCTGCGTCTATAGACTAATTTCTCATCGAACTCGCCGTTACGAAGTCGCTCGACAACATCTCGAATCCATGGGGCCAAAGCTTCGTCATTGAAATAACGCCTGAGAAGTTCATATTGGAAGTCTCGCGCAAGCGGGGTGGAATCCGAGCGTACAAACTCCATCCCTTTGATATCCAAACTCCCATCCGGCAACAAACCCGCATATCTTTTAACCGCGGCCTCCCCGCCGCTTGTACGCATCGCCGGTAAAAACAGTTTCACATAGCGCTTCTCGAACTCAAGCTCCAGAAAAGAGGGAACTCCAAAATTCGATTGGATGGTTTCGTGGAAATACTCATTCACCCTCAGAGCCAAATTCCGCCCCGACGCATCGGCGTCGATTCGTTCGTTCTCTTTGAGTTGAACAAAAACCGAATCGGTGTCGCCGTAGAGTACCTTATAGTCCCAATCCCGAAGTCGATTGGCGGTGGATTCAAGCACCCATCTGCCGATACCGGTTATGGCTGTGGGCAGTTTAACATTATAGAAGCGGCAGCCCGCGGCGCCCATAATCCCATACATGGAATTCATCAGAATTTTGATGGCATAGGCAAGCGCGTCATCCTTGATGTCACGGGCCACCGCTCTTCGCCGCATCAGCCGGCCGATATAATCCGGCAGAATATGCTCGCTAGCCGAAAAGCTAATGTCCACCGGGGTGGCAAGTGGATTTTCCGCAGCCCTTAGCAGAGAATATGGATCGATGTGGAAGGTTTGAATCAAACTGGGGTAAAGACTCTTGAAATCCAGAGCCGCCACCTCCTCAAACAGCCCGAAACCTCCGGAAAAAACCATTGCGCCCGGGGCTGGCGCCCCGGCGCGCACATCGCTTCGGTTTGGAGCGACATAGCCCTTGCGATGCAAACGCGGCAAAAAGAAATGTTCGAAGGTCGCAACGGAACGGTGTATCTGATCGGGCGGAAGGCCGGTAATCAGACTGCGGCTTGTCATCAGTTTCAAAACTCCGGACTTCTCGAAAATATCGGTTACAAGAATCGCATCGTCTAAATTGTATCGAGCCAGAGCCTCTTTATCTTCCCGAAAGCGCCGTTCAATCTCGGCCACCTTATCCCTGCCCGCACCCGGAATACTTTTTCCCCGACCAAGCACCTCGTGTGCAACCGTGTCAAGTCTCCAGTCAGAAAACCGCATCGAAGCTCCACGCAACAGCAACGGACCGTCAATGACAAGCCTACCCTCCAAATCGACAATCGGTAGCCGCCCTCGCCGCTCAATCAGACGCGGAACTGACTTGTTCCTACCTATGCGCAACGGGAAATTCAATTGTCGTGAACGCTTCAAGAGGAAGGTCAGATCAAAATCAATTACACTCCAGCCGATAATCAGATCGGGATTGAGCTCCCTTATTTTCTCGACAAAAAATTCCAGCAGCAAGGTTTCAGTGGGCAAATAACTAAGCTGTGCCGGAGCCTGCCCTTCATTCAGTTGAAGCTCCTCGTTCTTACCGCCCAATCTGGACGACCGCGCATCCAACAGTCCCACCACTCGAATGCGCCTGTCGCCTTCCAGGAGACTCCCCGCGTTTTTTCCCTCGGTTTTGCAATCCATGGCGACACTATAAAGAGTTCCATCCGTCCCTGTTTCGATATCCAGCGATGCGGTGCTGAGTCGCGGATGGCGCTCCGATGGTTCGAATTTCGGATTGACAAACTCCTTGTATTGATCCTTAATGAGCGCCTTCCCTCTTAACTTGGCCGATCCGTGAATAAACCTCTCCATGAGAAAACGCTCTTCGGGACGGACATCTGATTCCCAAGTTCTGATTCCAGCCTCCGCCAGTTTGCGCCGTCCCTCATGGTATGCCGCCAGAGAGGGAAAATACAGTCCATCCACCATCCTCCCATCAAACGAATTCATTTCCAATCGGCAGCGCTCCGCTCCGAAATCAGCGGGTAATCTCACATCAGCATGGATGAAAAACACGGGTCGGTGCCTAGGGATGCGGACCAGAATCGGTCCCTCAGAGTCGCAGCCCCAGAAGAATAACTCGCAAAAACCCCTTACATCGACACATCCCGAGGTCAGCAAAAAGAAGTCGCTGGAAATTTCCATCAGAAAAAATTTCTCCACATCCCGCGCATGCGTTCCCTAAATCTGTCCTCCCAGGCATTCATCAAACAGGCCGTTTCAATATTACACCTTTCGTTCAACATACGTCATCCTGATCGACGACACCCGGTTGCTCACAATCCTGAGAAGCCTCCCTGCGCCTTTGCCTGTCCTTATCCAACTTCGTGGTGTATTTTGCTTCGCGGCCGGTCCGCAGGCACTCGAAAGGGGCACCTACATCGTGGATCGGAATATTCCTGCTGGCGAGTACAAACTGAAGGGCCCGGGTACTGGGAACGGAACACAGGCGCGCGTGGGGAATTTGAGAGCATAGTCTCAGACGGTAATCACGAAGGTGCTGACTACGTAACAGTCCGTGGAGGGGAGTTCTCCACCTTCGACGGCCTGACTTCATTGATCTTCGAACCAATAAGCCTCTCAGTTCATTCAACTCGGACGCATGGACCGGGGTTATCCAGAGCCTGCGGACCAGCGAGAAGGCAGGGAAGGTTTCTATGTTTGCTTTCCTTCGTTAAGAGACGGTTTCCTAATTCTGACACCAGATTCAATTGAGTCACCAAACGAACTAACTCCACGGCTGAAGCGAAAAAATCCACGTGAATGCATGATGTGGATTAGCTTCTTCGAAGATCAATATGAGCTGGCTGACGCGTGCAAGAGTTCGCCGATAGCATGTAAGGAACGTCAAGCCACACTTCAGCCTTTATACACTGAACACGACTGAGTCCCCTGGTGGCGGCGTAATCATCAATCAAGAATCGAAAAGCTTTCCAAACGGCAATTTCGGTGGGCTCGCAGGAAATGGACCATGCCTGTCGGAGAACGGAAGCCTGCCATGAACCAATTCGCCTTCGAATACGAAACAGCGATGGGACACATCGCAGACCCCAGTTTGAATCAGGCCAGGTAAGAGACGCGCTTAGAAATCACCGAAGGGCTGTCGAACCACGGTACGCCATGCCGCCTTGGGAGTTCTACGAATATCGTTCAAATATATCTCGTGGTACTTACCTCTGAGCGCCTTGCCAGAGGATTTGATCTTATGACGCACAGCGACAACGATCGGTTCAATGTCGCCGAGGAGCCCCACATGCATCGCCTGCATCACAGAACCTTCTTTGAAACTCTCAAATCTCATCAATTCGAGCGAACGAAGCTTCTTTTTCAAATAAGCGCCCCTCATCCCCTCCTTCATCATATCAGCGCTGATGTAGTCCGGCTGCATAATCATGAGAGTCCATTTCCAAATCGATTTGTTCTCAAACGTGAACTTCTTCATGTTTTCTGTCCAGAAGAGAGCCTCCAGGGGCATCACCCGGTAATCAATCTGCTCATGGTTCTTAATATGAAACTTGAATACATAGGAAACAGAATAAAGCGCCTTAACCGCATCGATAAAATCCGGTGAGTTGTATGGATCGCCTTTGCCATCCACCATCAAAAAATTGAATTCGGGCACTTTCACCTCGTGCACGCGGCCAACTCTAGGTTCATATAAATCGGCAAATTTCTTCCGATAATCAATTCTCTCATTTTTAGGTTTCAGAGACATAACTGTTCTAACCTCCAGTTTCACCACTTTGCTTCAAATGCTTCCAATTTCTCCTTGTCGAACAGAATCAGTCCGCCTCCTTAAGCCCTTTGCGAAAAGGCATCCTCGACGCTAGTCAATTTTTTCAATCCTACTTCCGGGAATTGGAGCCCTTGAACTCCGACTTTTTCTTCGTGGTTCTCGCGAAATACCGGAAAAACACTGAGATATTTGTCCTTCTCTAAACTTGACTTTGCCTCTTCCCACACGCGATACTGTTCAAACACGCCACATATTGTTGAGTCCGCAATCTCTTTTTCAAGCACTTTGATTACAGTTTTGTGCAAAAAACTCTTCAGGCACCAACTTTATTAGAATAATGGTCCTCCGGGATGTGAAAATGCGTTTCAATGTGAGAATACGCCTCACTAATTAGCTCATTGGCAAAGTTCAACTCGTACTGTCACATTTTCACGGGCCAAAATTGTGCAATGAGCGAACTCCATAAAAGTTCACCAAAGGGCTAAATCCAAGTTGGTTGAGAGATTCTACCGCTTAGCAATCGAAGCATGATATAAGTTTATGTCACCGTCAGCTTCACTAAGTCCAGTATCTTCTCATGCGTTCACGCAGGCCCATAGCGTAAGAATCCCAGTCCTCAATCGGCATGGCGGCCAGGGACTCCGCGCAGGCCGCTTTGGCCACTGCCACCGCCTCCCATTCAATCACCCTGGGATCGAATGGTTTAGGAACGATATATTCCGGCCCAAACTCAAAATCCCGGCCATAGGCCCGCCTAACCTCGTCCGGCACCGGCTCCTTCGCCAGCTCCGCCAAGGCCCTGGCCGCAGCCATTTTCATTCCCTCGGAAATTCGCCTGGATCGAACATCCATCGCGCCCCTGAAAATGAACGGAAAGCCAAGCACATTGTTAACCTGATTCGGATAATCAGATCTCCCTGTGCCCATAATCACACCGTCCCGTGTCTTTTTGGCAAGCGGATAGGGAATTTCAGGATTTGGATTCGCCATGGCGAACACGATTGGGGAATCATTCATCGAAAGCAGCATATCAGAGCTAAGCACATCGGCCACCGAAAGTCCAATGAAGGCATCGGCGCCACGCAGAACCTCCGCCAAACTGCGCTCGATTCGGTCCGTTGCAAAAAGCTCCTTCTCCTTACTCAAATCTTCCCTATCGGTTGAAATCACACCCTTGGAATCGCACATTGTGATATTTTCCTTCCTCACCCCGGCCTCAATAAACATCTTCGCGCAGCTAATACCGGCCGCCCCGGCTCCATTGAACACCACCCTCATATCCTCAAGTTTTCGCTTCGATATCTCGGCCGCGTTAATCACTCCAGCAGTGCAAATTATCGCGGTGCCGTGCTGATCATCATGAAAGATCGGGATATTGCAAGCCTTAATCAAAGCTCTCTCAATTTCAAAGCATTCCGGAGCCGCAATATCTTCCAAATTGATCCCACCAAAAGTCGGCTCCAAGGCCTTTGCAATTTTCACCAATTCCTGAGGATCCTTCTCGTTCACCTCAATATCAAAAACATCAATGTCCGCGAAGCGCTTGAAGAGCACTCCCTTTCCTTCCATCACCGGCTTGGAAGCGAGCGCTCCCCGATCGCCAAGGCCCAAAATCGCCGTGCCGTTTGAAAGCACCGCCACCAGGTTTCCCTTTCCCGTGTAGCGAAAAGCAGCTTCCTCATCCCTATCAATCTCCAGAACCGGAAAGGCCACTCCCGGAGAATACGCCAACGACAATTCATCCGCAGTGGTGCAAGGTTTAGTCGCGATCACCTCCGTCTTACCCGGTCGCCCGTTAAGCTCGTGGTATTCCAAGGCCCTCTCTCTCATACTACTCATAACCACCATCCCACCAAAGCGATACTAGCAGTTAGTGATACTCCAAGAGAAGTGTCTAATCTCTGATGTCCTCCGTTAAAACCCCAAAAAACCGGGCAAAATGACATCCGTCAACCAACTTGGCTTGAGAACTCCAGGTTGGACTGGCGGAAGAGGTTTTCGGGGATTATTCTTCGGTCTCTGAGAAAACGATACTCTCGGCGTCTTCGTCGGACTCCAGCAGCATGGAAGCCTGCATGGTGGGCATTGGATTCACGTTCTTGTTCCAGCCAATGAGTACAGTTGTTGTAACCAAGAAACCGACAAAGACTAGAAAGCCAATGAAAACCACAAAGAAATTCTCTTTCACAATTTTGCTCCTTGTTCCCTATGTCTTTATCGCATGCGGTCAAAGCTAACACACAGCATTTTTTCATCCTCCTTAGAAAAAAGTCACAAAGAAGTATTTCATATCGATGTTTCAGACTTGAATCCCGGCCCAGACGGCTCTGACCCTCGGCCTGGCCATTGTTCAGTGCTGTGGACAGGCCAACTCCACATTTCGTGCATTGCAGCTTGAATTTGCTTGAAAAAAGCGGCATCGAAGAGGAACATGGGATTGCACTTACAAAAAAACCGGAGTGGCTTTCACCACTCCGGTACGCTTCGGTAGGGCCGGTTACCTCTGCGTTCCCAGCAGAACCTCAAGAAGTTACAGAAAACAATAATTGATAGTGCGTTTATTTTTATCCTCTGTTATATCTTCGGTAATTGTAATGCATTTCTAACTCATTTTGTTCATTCTTTAAGAAAACGCGGAAAAAGAGTTTGGATACGCTCCACATGAAAGACTATCTATCGACTTATCGACAATGAGCGTATTTTTACTCCCAGGGGAAATCGAGTTTCAGATGCCAACGCTTTTTGAAGTTGTCCATCATTGCTTGAAGCGGCTTTGGAATGGGGCAACCGTGCTTCTGGCGATAGATGCGCGCTTCATACTCTTTTTCTCCGGCTGTATAAATGCGCTTTTCTCCCGGAGCTTTTTCAGATTTCCGTAAATCTCGCATGATGGAGCCTGCAATTTGCTTGAACAACGGAGGCGATATAAAACTTTCAATATTGATGGCCAGAAAGAAATGACCCAGGGGATAGGGGATTTTCCTGCCGTCCTTATCAGTGCCGTTAAGGGCCTTGAGATAGGAGCCATCCTGTAGGGCGGCCGAGAGCACCTCCACAACCGTTGCATAGCTATATCCTTTGTAGCCGCCGTTCTCTTCCCCTATGCCCCCCAGAGGGCTAAGTGCTGCCAGTCCCTGCGTGAGATGCTTTAACACTTCCTCGGTATCGGTTCGAGTTTTTCCGTCTTTTCCAATCACCCATCCGGGGGGGAGATTCTTTCCCGCTCGTGCATACATCTCAATCTTGCCCCGTTGACTAACACTTGTGGCGCAATCGATAACGAATGGGAATGGATCATCAGTTGGGATTCCGAATACCAGGGGGTTTGTGCCGAGCATATTCTCCACGCCGTGAGTGGGAGCAATGGAGGGACGCGCGTTGGTGCCTGTTACCCCTATCATATCGACATCCGTAGCCATTGTGGCATAGTAGCCGGCTATGCCAAAATGGGTGGAGTTTCGCACAGCCACCATGCTCAAACCCTGTTTCCGCGCCTTTTCAATAGCCATTTGCATGGCCTTCTTTGATATTACCTGTCCCATACCGTTATTCCCATCTAACACTGCGGTGCTGGGAGTTTCCTTAACCGTAGTTATCTTCGTGACTGGATTCAGAATTCCTTGGTCTATACGATCAATATAGATGGGCTTGAGTCTACCGATTCCGTGAGAATCAATTCCCCTCTTGTCAGATTCTATTAGTACATCCGTCACTATTGCCGCATCCGCCTCAGGTAAGCCGGCCTTACAGAGACACTGGTGTATGAAGGTTTCCAGGAGTTCAAAATCAACCCACTCGCAATCAGTATAATCCTGCTGATTCATCGCCTCTCTCGCCTTATTTTACTCCGCCATAAGAGGCCCTGTCCAGTTCCATCTGTGAACTTTCCACCGCAGTTCCGTATGTGGGTTTGCAACATAGCGCGATTCCCGGATTCATGAATGCTGTAGTGAAACCACTCAAGCATCGCACTCTATGAATCCAGGCGGACTTGCGCTGAAGGTTTGCCATTGCTACCCGGAGCTTGAGTTTCTCAGCATGCCTGAGTCAATCAGATGGATTAGGGCGAATCTGGCTTGGTTGTCCGGCAGCAGTTTCTTGAGCTCCTCGCGTCCCTGCACTAGCAGGCGTTGTCCCTTTATCCACGCTTTCCGTGTGGCGCCCGAACCAATCAAGAGTTCCGCGGCCTCATCTATCGCCCTTCTGTCGTTCCGGGCCGCGGTTTTTTTAGCCTGCTCGAAAAGTTTTTGCAAGCGGAGCGAATCTTCGGGATTTTCCGCAACGTGATAGATTACTGGTAGACTCTTTTTCCCTTCGATTATATCATCGCCCCTTCTCTTGCCGGCCACAGCGCCAGTGAGATTCAACACATCATCCATGATTTGAAAAGCGCAACCCAGTGTTTCCCATGTGCAACTCAATTCCTCCACGCTTTCTCGCTCAACGTGATCCTCCAGGATAGATCCAGCGACACTTGCTCCAATTCTTGCAGCCAGTCCCGACAGAGAACCTGTCTTGAGCCTGCACATCCGCAAATACGCCTGTTCATCTGGAAAGCAGTCAGGCTTGTTGTGCCATATGATATCATAACCCTGCCCGAGATGGAGGCGCCTCATCACCCTCAGCCAATCGCTTGCAATGGCAGCCCGCAAGGCGGGATGGAGACTGCTCCTTTCCAGTGCGATACTGGGCAGGAAATACATCAGGTTCCCCATATTGATAGCCAAATCCTCGCCGAAGATTTTGTGGATGGCGGATTCCCCCCGGCGAGTGGGGGAATCGTCCTCAATGTCGTCGATGATGAGTGAGCCGTTGTGAGGGATTTCTATCAGCGGTGTCAACTCGTCCGCAGCCTCCCCCCCTCCGAGCGCCTCACAGGTAAGCACGCAAACCAGAGATCTCCAACGCTTCCCGCCGCGCTCAAGTAGCACCCGTCCGGGTTCGGTCAGCTCTCTAACCCAATTACTATTGACATACGAAATTTCCATTCCCACGACACTTGCAATCCAAGCCGGGTCCGTATCTTTTGGCAGAATTTTGTTGATAGCCGTCTCTATGCGTTTAAGTTGCTCGTCATACATGTTCCAATATTGACCGCTGGCGGCGCAAATTTCCAGTGAGAGGCAAAAACAGCACTGATCGGACTCGTTGCACATGTTTAATCAGCCAATCCATAATATTCCATGGTGTATCGGCTGTGTGTTCTTACTCTTTCCGCCATTACGCTTATCGCCTGCCAAGGTACTGAGAAGTCCAGGCCCGTGCCGAGGACTCCCTTCCCCGAATCGAGAGCGGACAATTTCAATTTAGGCGGACTTGTCTGGATATCCAAGTTCGAGAAAACGGCTGAATTCCCCGGCTATCAAGGAATCTATCTGAGCAAGGACGGCAGATTGCTCCTGATTAACTTCCCAGACGCGATAGGTGATAGATGGGAAATTCAAGGAAATCTGCTATCGCTAAGCTTCCTGCAAGGCGCTCCCGAATTGTTGAATACACCTCTAACCCATAGGCTTCGTATTGTTGTAGAAATTGTTGAAGATGGCCTGCCAAAGCATATAAGACTAATTCCCGAGCATGGCGGCGATACCATGGGAGCATCCCTCATACGCGGCACCGCTGAAGTGGACCTTGTGGAAAACTACTGGCTTCTCAAGAAGCTCATAGGGACCGAGAAAATCAGCCGGCCCAGTGATGCCGAAATTCACATGATTCTACTCCCGGGTGAAAATGGACTTGGGATTCTGGGTTATGGCGGTGTAAACCGGTTCAGAGGCGACGTTGAATTTGGAGATGAACTTTTCAAGGTGGGTTCTCTGAAAACCGGTACTCTCATGAACAATCCTTATTTGGACTTCGAGAACCGCTATGTTTCGGGTCTCGCGAAAGTGAACCGCTACGTTCAGGTGGATTTCAACCTCTTCCTCTATTCCGATACCACGCCGGTAGTCGCCTTCCGGGCCCGGATGTTCAACTAAAATCATGTCTCTCCAGCAGACACATATCCCTAAAATCATCTTCCTTGACAGGTGTAGTAGAGCCGTTGGACACTCCTGTATGTGGAGAACTAAAATAGAGTCGATACCTCACAACGTTGGCCGAAATTACTGGTTCGCGGCAATTTTTTTGCTTATCTCGTAAGCGGCTTTGAGTATCCGTAGATTTAGGGGATTGTATTTCCGGTTTCGAGACGAAATCACCTCATCCAGAGCCGCTTCAATCGCTTCCATTGGCACCAAGTCGGGCTTCAATCGCAGTAGGGCGCCAATGGCGGCCATATTTGCCGCCCGTTCCGTTCCATTTGCCAAGGAGATATCAGTTGCGTCGAGCGGAAAGCAAAGCAAATCCGAACGTTTTGGAGCGGTTTTTATCAGCGAGCGATTCCAAATCAGCATGCCCCCACATCTTATTCTGGGCAGGAACTTCACCAGCGAGGGTCCATTTAGAGCGATTACGACACTGGGGCTCTCGATTACCGGTGAGGGTATGTTCTCGCTGCTGATTACCACGGAACAATTGGCCGTGCCGCCCCGCATTTCAGCTCCGTAGGAGGGAATGTGTGAAACCTGAAGTCCCCGGCGCATAGCGGCGACACAAAGCAGCTTGCCCGCCAGCAAAACACCTTGCCCTCCAAAACCGGCTATGACGATTTCTTCGGTCATGAAGCCTGTTTCGTCGCTGCCGCCTCCGCAGGTCTATCACGGAATTTCTTCAAGGGGAAGGTTTTGAGCATATCAGTTTTTACCCATTCCGCGGCGGCGGTCGGTTCAACACCCCAGTTGGTTGGGCACATGGAAAGAATCTCCACAAAGGAATAACCCATTCCTTCCTTCTGATAGCGCAGCGCCTTCAGAATCGCCTTCTTGGACTGCGTAACCGCGCCCGGATTATGAACCGATGTGCGTTCAATGTAGGCGGGAGAGACCAAGGTATCGATCAATTCACAGGCCCGAATCGGGTAACCCATCTCAGAGCCGTCTCTTCCGTTGGGCGTGGTTGTGGTTTTCTGACCCTCCAGACTCGTCGGAGCCATCTGGCCGCCGGTCATACCATAATTCGCGTTGTTGACGAAAAAGACTGTAATTTTCTCGCCACGGTTTGCCGCATGCACCGTCTCGCCGGCGCCTATGGCCAACAGGTCGCCATCGCCTTGGTAGGAAATGACTATCTTGTTCGGTAGAGCTCTCTTCAGTCCCGTGGCCACCGCCGGCGCTCTGCCATGGGCCGCCTCCAATCCATCCACCTCAATGTACTTGTAAACCAGCACCGAGCAACCCACGGGCGCGATGATTATCGTTTTACCAATTATATTGAGCTCTACCAAGGCCTCAGAGATAAGCTTATGGATAATCCCATGACCGCAGCCAGAGCAGTAATGGGTTCCAACATCGCTTAGTCCCTCAGGACGCCTGTACATGGGTATGGCCTTGACGCTCATAACTGTGAATTCTCCCTATAATATCATCGAGAGCAGGTACCGCCCCACCCGCCCGACCATGGAAATCCATCTCGGCTTCTCCGTTAACCGAGAGTTTTACATCCTCAATTAGCTGTCCCAGACTCATTTCCACAGTTAGAACCCTTTCCACTCTCTTGGCAAACTCGTTTAGTTCCCTATCCGGAAAGGGCCAAAGCGACAGCGGCCGAAACAATCCTGCCCTTACGCCCTCGGCCTGCAGCCTATCCACCGCCTTTCTGGCCACCCGGGCCGCCGTTCCATAGGCGACAATCAGCCATTCGGCATCTTCGCAGAAATACTCATCCACGCGCCTGACCGTTTCAGTAATGCGATCATATTTGTCCTGAAGATGAAGATTGTGTGTCTCCAATGCGGTATCGGGAACCAGTCTCAGGGACGCGATTATGTTCTTGGTTCGATTCTCAGATCCGGTTACGGCCCAGGATTTTTCGAATTTTTTCCCACTAGGCATTGGAAGCGTCAAGGGTTCGGACATCTGACCTAAATAGCCGTCCGCCAAAATGAGCACTGGTATTCTATACTCGTCCGCCAAGTCAAACGCATCCACAGTGAAATCCGCCAGTTCCTGAGCGTTTCCCGGCGCAAGAACGATGGTGCGGTAATCGCCATTGCCACCCCCACGGGTTGCCTGGAAATAATCTCCCTGAGAACCGGCGATGCCGCCGAGTCCTGGCCCTCCGCGCATCACGTTAACCAGAACACAGGGCAATTCCGCCCCCGCTAAATAGGAAATACCTTCCTGCTTCAACGCCATCCCCGGCGACGAAGAGCTAGTCATAGTCCTAACCCCACCAGCGGAAGCGCCCATTACCATGTTTATAGCCGCAAGCTCGCTCTCAGCCTGAATGAACGTGCCTCCCTCTTCCGCCAATCGGCGGGACATGTAGACAGGTATTTCATTCTGCGGCGTAATCGGATAAGCGAAATAATGTTTACAACCAGCGATAATGGCTGCCTCCGCCAGGGCCTCGTTCCCCTTCATCAGTACCTTTTCCACCATCTAGACCGCCTCCGCGAACTTATCAATTTCGATTGCGGCATCCGGACACATGAGCGCACAGGCGCCGCAGGCAATACATGCAGATTCATTGGTACAAACGGTGTAATGAAGTCCCTGGCTGTTTAGATCTTTCGTCTTTGCCAGTATCTTCTTTGGGCAGTTTGCAATGCACAGACCACAACCCTTACATCTTTCCTTATCTATTATTGGTATACCTCGGTTCATCGAGGATTCCTCCAGTTCAGTTTGTTATCGGTAGATTAAACCATCCACCACGAAAGCACAAGGTTATTTGGGATTATCATTCAAACTAAACATGTTTTATCCGAAATATTTTCGATTTTTTGAATTTGACTCTTGAGCATTAGTATATAATTACCAATCTCACTTCGTTAATTTCAGTTCCGTTATTGGAAATTTTCCAGAATTATGCCAAAAAATGGTCAGATTTTCCCCCCAAACGCAATTTTGCCGATAAACGGCTTCTCAATCCGCGAACATTGGGAAAAAGTTGGCTTTTATCGAATATGTAGATGGTAGTTTCATACTATTTTCAGTCAATTTCGTAATTTTGAACGCTATTTATATCCATCCTAATACTTACCAGTACACGATATGCGCCCTTACTAAGGCCGATTTGAGGAAATTCAGTCAGCACCACTCTGGCTTGCACCCTTTTAGGGCGATTGAATTCTCGTTTCACGAGATGGTTCTTTATGGCCTCCTTGATAGCCATTTCGAGCCCCTTACGTCGAGAGCCGCCCGCAATTGGAGAATTCCCCTCGCCGGCGGCGGAGGGGAAAAGGGAACTCCTCCAGGCTTCAAGGCGTTTTTGCTGCGCGGAATCACTCGTGTATTCCATAAGCACGTATATCACCCCATCCAACTTGTTGGCACTGAGCGTTTTTAGCTTTTCATCCCCTGCCGGTATTTGTGCCACGAGTTTCACGTCGAGCTTCTCCTTGATTCTCCTGGCATTGAATGGAGGAACCCAAGTAACTACATATCCATATATCATGCCTGAAAAAATCCACCTGGCATCATCAATCAATTCGCTTATGGTGTCTTCTTCAAGCTCAGAATAAACTTTGCCCGGCGCGGTGATTCCAATGGGCTCTGGAAGTAGTTGGAATTCCCCCCGCAAGGATTCCGCTGCCAAAGAGGCGTGCGCCTGAATCAGCAATAATCCGGTCCAAAGCAGCCACCGCGTCAAGCCGAGCGGCCGGCGCCTAATTGGAGCCGGCGCCAAGACAACGCCGCGTCTCAGCGCCAGTTCTTCATCGCCTTGATGGGATTTATTCTGAGCCGTATGAAGAAATATAGCAAACCGAAAGCCAGGCCGCTAAGATGCGTGAGATGGGCTGTGCCGCTTCCAAACCGAAAGACATGGGAAAGGAGATCAATTGCCGCGAATACCGCTAAGAGTATGGGAGCCCTCATCGGAATGAGCCCGAATACCAGAAGAACAGCACGTGGTTCCAATATAGCGTAAGCCAATAGCACCGCATAGATGGCCCCGGAGGCGCCGATTATTGGTGTGTAACTGGCGCGAGACATGTAGGCTACCACCGAAAAAACCCCAGCCAGTGCGCCACAAATCAGATAGTAGGCGAGATATTCCCCACTCCCGAGTCGCCTTTCCACCTGAGAACCAATCGAAATCAGTACTACCATATTGAAGAGAATGTGTATGAACTCTCTGTGCGTGAACATGTAGGTGATGGGTGTCCAGATAAATTTCCTAAGAAGCAGGCCGCGTGCATAGATGGCCAGATACTCTAAAATACCCGGCGACAGAAATACCAGGAAGAAAACTGCAATATTTATGATTACAATAACCAAGTTATAGTTGTGGATCCTTCCGCGTGTTCTCATAACGGAACTCAAGCATAGCTCAACTTCATTCCGGGTTTCAATAGCTTTATGGTGCGCTCGCCGCAGAGGCGATTGATTACTGTCATCCAACCGACAAGGCATTACGGGGATGATTGGTGAAACCTGATTCAATCAATGGCGTAGAGCCGGAAACCTCGATAGGGTATACCGGTGCTATAAATCATGGTATCGGTGCTAAGCTGTAGCTTGCCCCGTGTCTCCGAGAAGTCATACTCCAGTACGGATTTTGGCCGACCCTCCTTCAGATAGGGAAGGCAGTCTATTTGCAGAGGCTCCGGAGGCAGGAGGCTTTCGTTTTCCACCGATACAACTGCTACCAGAATGAGGCGACGAAAGCGGATTACCCACCAAGCCTGGCGCTCGCTGATCTGTCCGTCGAGTCGCTCTCCGTCCTTCAGTATGTCCTTGTAGCAGCCCGCGATATCCTCGATATTGTTCGATTTCCTTGCTTCGACTGGATTCGGCATCCAACCCAATGTGATTGAGTTTTCGAGAGTGTTCGTATATCCCCATGCCCCTTCGAGAGAGCCCATGGTTTCCATCAAGGGGCGCCGCGCGGGTCCCACCCCGAGGAATCGTGCAACAAACCTTTTAATATGCGCCCGCTCGCGCCGTGGTTTGCTTTCCTTTTCCCCCGGATTGACCGAAATCGGCACTGAAAACTTCAGTTTTCGTCCCAGATTGACGCGTTGAAGCTTCTCATCAAGCGCAAAAGCCTCTTCGAACCAGGCCTGGTTCGCCTTGGTTTCGGCAATGTCCTCCCGCACAAGATCAATTCCCTGGATTCCAAAAGCTTCGACCTGCATCGGACTGCCCTCTGCCATTACACCTATGTTTTTTCGAACCCCGCCTTTGCGCGCCATCTGGGCGATTGTTTTTAAATGGCTCAGATTCAACCCTCCCCCCTCTTGATTGCCGGCCGACCTGGTGCCGCTTAGACTCAAGAAATCAAAGCCGTAGCGATCGCGCCAGAGTTCGAATATCCTCCCCCAGTAGGATAACGCGGCATCACTGTGGTCCAGCGCGAGAGAGCAGAGTCGGCTGTCATCAGGTTTGCTCAGCGGCGCCAAACCGGCCTTACTGAGAGCGTTCGCATAGTCACCGGACTTGAGTTCCTGTTTTGTCTGCTTAAGCGTTGATACAATCGATTCGACCTGCCGGTGAAGGAGATTTTGATGGGCTTTGTCGTTATTGAATTCTCCGTCTTTGGTCCAAAGGAACAACTGGGGCCTGTTGTAGACCACGGCAGCCTGAATATGAACACTGCTGTCTAACTGATAACCTACCGCCAACCCCAGCAGATGGGCCGCTTCGACGAGGGCGCCTATCTGGAGCGCAGGGTCGAATCCAACCTCGAGAGCCTGGGGTTCGGCCAATGTGCCGCGCACTATCACATGGGACTGGAGCTGCGCAAGATTAGAGTTCTCGCCGGTGGTAAATGGAGCAAGGATGATGGCTCGAGTGCGAAGCGTGGTGAGATACATAGCGGCTCTTAAAATGTTCGCCGGACAATCTTGGACGCCGGCGGCGCGAATGTTCACCAAGGTGTAATCGTATTCACTCATCCATCGGGTGTCGCGTCGCCTGAGAATGGGACTTTCAGACGAATGCATTAACGATACTCGATTGAAGAAATCCGCGACTAAGGGGATCGGAAGCGGTATAAGAGCCGCGCCGCTGTACCGCAAGTAACCCTCCGATTCGTATTCGCGAAAGAGTTCCGCCGCCTGGCCACCTTGCTGAGAACTGGCCGGTAGCTTGTGCGCCAACGTTTTCCACAGTTGACGGGGGGGAGAGTTCATGGATTCCATGATACCATGCAATAGGGTTTTTTTGGAGTTTACAAACATGAAATCCCTATATTTGGGGTTCGGGGGCATCGTCGCTTGACTATGGCGCGAAGCTTGATTGCACACGCTGATATGTAGATACTAGACTGAATCTTGAGGCAGGCGGTACTTGAGTTTGTTGGCGCAGCAGTCGGTAAGTACCGATCCCAAGATCTCAAGTGCGGGCCGTCCCACCCCTGAAAACTTGTTGGCGCGGGAATGAAAACTGTCGATGAAATCTGATGCGGGGGTCTTGAATATGCAGCGCAGGGAAAGGGCGGATTTTTATGCTCTGGAGGCCAGAAGACTTGGTTATCCTGCCCGCTCGGTTTTCAAACTGCGGGAGATTCAGAGGAAATGGAAACTGCTAAAGGGTCCGGTGCTGGATGTGGGAGCGGCGCCGGGGGGATGGACGCTTTTCGCGCTTAGAACCCTGGGATTTGGGGCGCGGGTGGTTGCCATCGATCTTGAGGATTTGGATGTCAAGGCGCCGCCCGGCTGTGAGATCAGTTTTTTGAGAGGTGATATTTTTTCCCGGGAGGGATTGAGGTTTGTCGAACAGGAGGGTCCCTATGGTTGCATGCTGAGCGATGCCGCGCCCGCAACGATCGGTAATCGGGTGGTGGATACCAGCCGCTCTTATAATCTGGCCTTGCAGGTTCTGTGTATCGCGGAAACGAATTTGATGGCCGGAGGCAATCTGGCGCTCAAACTATTCCAGGGAGGTGACGAGGAGGAGATACGGGATAGAATGAGGGTGGTTTTTGAGAGAGTAAGGTTGTTCAGGCCAAAGGCGGTAAGGCAAAACTCAATGGAGGTTTATATTATTGGCATGGGACGCCGTCCATGAGAGTCGCCAGTATGGAACCGGACATCGCGACGCTTGGAATCCTGGGAGGGGCCTGCGATAGCGATCGAAGTGGAAAGCCCTAAGTGCGTTTGCCTTCATCTAGGTCAATCGGGAGTGAGCCCGATGTTGACATGATGGAAGCTTTATTTCAGCATACGCCCGGGAGCCCGCTGGGAACTGGGCCGAACGATAACTTGGAGCGAAAAGCGCGGGCTTCCAATATAGCTTTTGATAAGTGGCTTTCGCCTCTTTTCTCAGACTGGCTCTGCCGGAGACATAACCTGAAAAGCAACGCCATCACTGTACTTTTTTAACGATGCATGGTAGAATGCCGCCCAAATGAATGAACATCTCACATCGGATTTAGAGCCTGCAAAATTCAATGGAAGGATGAAAAGCATGTCGACTACTGTTTTTTACGTGACGGTTAGGGAAGATTACCAAAAGGCACGCGAGGATTACTTCCCCCACATTGCAGCTTCCTATACAACGATCGCCAAAAGCTTCACCAAGGGAAAGTCCTACCCTGTTCTGGCTGTTAGACATATGACTATGATTGCGGACGATGAAAAAAACGTGGAAACCTCACAGTTTCTGGTTCCAACGGAGAGTGGGAATTTCATTTGGGTGCAGTCAGAGATTTTTCGTTTTGCCGGTTTGAATCCCGAGGGCAAATAGCAGGTGTGAAGGTTGCAACGGCGCTGGAAGCCCGGCGCTTGGACAGCTCCGTAATTGCGAACTGTGGGCTGGGTGAGTCCACCCTGATGGAAAATGCGGCTATCGCTGCAAGGGAGGTGATTGCCAGGCGCTGGGGAGTGCCTGGAAGGCGAATCTTGGTTGCCTGCGGGCTGGGGAATAATGGCGGGGATGGCTTCGCGCTGGCTAGGTTGCTATACGCGCGGGGCGCGGCGGTTACTGTGCTGGTGGCTGGAAGGGCGGATATAGGCAGCGGAAAAATGGGCGGCCTGACTGTTGGGGCCGCGGCAGGCAGAGACTTTGACAACTCAGACGAACTTCGGGGTGGGAGAGGAGGCGCCGAAGAGAATTTGCGGATAGTGCGGCGCTTACCTCTGGAAATTCTGGAACTGTATCTGCTTACCGATTTACTCGCGAAAACGGATTTTGATGCGTTTGATATCATTGTCGATGCTCTTTTCGGGACGGGACTTTCCCGCGATCTGGAAGGCCCTGTGGCGGCTCTGGTTGAGAAGATCAATGCCTCTGAAGCTCCGGTTTTATCCCTGGACATTCCTTCGGGAGTGAGCGCCGATACCGGCGAAGTGCTCGGGGTGGCGGTGCGAGCGGAAGCGACGGTTGCCTTTGGGCTCCTGAAACGAGGTAATCTGCTATATCCGGGATTCGAGCTGGGGGGCGAACTATACTACTCGGAGATTTCTTTCCCGCCGGAACTTCGCGACGATGATTTGCTAACTCTCTCGGTGAATGTGCCGCCGGCACTGAGTGCGCGGAACCCGGCGGGACATAAGGGGACTTTTGGGAAGGTTCTGATTATCGGCGGTTCTCCCGGCTATTGTGGGGCACTTGCGCTGGCGGCGGAGGCCGCTCAGAGAAGTGGGGTTGGCTATGTTTACTTGGCGATGCCCTCGGCCATGGTTTCACAGGTTTTTCCGCTGGCGCCGGAGGCGGTGTACTTGCCACAGGGCGAAACGCAGCATCTGGGGGATGAGCATCTTCCTGAGCTGCTTGAAGCCGGTTTGCGGGCGGACGCGGTTGTCCTGGGACCGGGACTTTCCACTCAGCCGGAATCCATCCGCTTGGCGCGGAAACTTATCGCTTCGATAGAAGCGCCGCTCATTATCGATGGCGACGGCCTTAGCGCTCTGGCCGGCCACGATGAGTTGTGCCGATGCCGAACTCATCCCACTTTTTTAACTCCACATCCGGGAGAGATGGTTCGGCTACTTGATTCATCGCTGAACGAGCTGTCGGCGCGGCGGGTTGATGCCGCTCTGGAAGCAGCCGATCGCTATGGAGCCATGCTTGTCCTCAAGGGCGCACATAGCGTCATCGCCCATCCCAATGGGAAGCTTTGGATAAACCTCACGGGGAATTCCGGCATGGGAACCGCTGGTTCGGGGGATGTGCTGGCGGGCTTACTTGGCGCCCTGACGGCCTCAAGCTCGAAACTGGACTTTATCGACCTCTTGCGTCTGGCTGTTTACTTACATGGACTTGCGGGTGATTTGGCATCGCTGAGACTTGGGGAAACCGCTCTTCGCGCTCGTGATATCATCGCCTTTCTGCCCCAGGCCTTCACAGAGCACAAAAACAAACTCGTTTCCGATCCATTTTCCGGCAAAATCATACAAATCTGAGGCATTAACACGGAGGTAATCATGATAGTTTATTGTGTATCGGTATTGGTGAAACACGGATGTGAGGATAGCTTCATAAAGGTCACCAGCTTCAACCGGGAGGAAACCCTGAAAGAGAAGGGTAACCTGCGCTTTGATGTACTCCAAAGCGAAAACGAGCCCAGCCTGTTCATGCTGTACGAGGTTTATCGCTCAGAGGAAGCGGTGAGGGCCCATAAGGAAACCCACCATTACAAGAACTGGCGAAAAGAGGTTGGACCTTGGATGGCGCGCGAGCGACGAGGCGAAAAATTTCTCGCTGTCCATCCGAAAGAAGACAAAGATTGGTAAGCGCATTTCGACATAGGGGAAATTCCAATCTCATTTTCGGCGCCGGTTCCGCAGCAAGTCTGCCGGAACTTGTCTCAAGGGAAGGACCAATCCTAATACTCACCGGCGGCCATTTCCCGCGAAGTCGGGCGTGGACACTGCTTGAAGCCGGACTTGCAAGGATTGGCGTCACTTACGAGCATGAGACGATTAGCGGAGAGCCGTCGCCTGGCACTATCGATAAGTTGGTGGAAATCGCCAGGGAAGCCGCTGCGGTATCGGTGCTGGGGATTGGCGGCGGCAGTGTTCTTGATGCCGGTAAGGCCGTTGCGGCGATGGTATGCCACGAGGGTAGTGTAATAGAATATCTGGAGGGTGTTGGAATTCGCCGCCCAAGCGGCCTTACTCTGCCTATGATTGCCGTGCCCACAACCGCTGGAACCGGCAGTGAGGCGACGAAAAACGCCGTGATTAGCAGGCATGGAGATGCCGCCTTCAAGAAGTCGCTTCGTCATGATGCCTTTGTGCCTGCCACTGCTCTTATTGATCCCGAACTTGCGCTTGGCTCTCCGATGGAAGTTACGCTGGCTTGCGGAATGGATGCTCTTTGCCAGCTTATTGAATCCTATGTTTCAACCGGAGCCACTCTGTTCACGGATATGCTGGCTAAAGAAGGACTGCGTTTGTTTGGCGGCGCCCGGGAGCTTCTTTCCGCGGGAGAGCTTGGAATCAGAAAAGAAGTGAGTTTGAGGGGTGCTCTAGCCTTGGCTGCATATTTCTCCGGACTCTGCCTGGCGAATGCGGGTCTTGGAACTGTTCATGGCCTTGCAGGACCGCTAGGAGCCTATTCGAAGGTTCCTCATGGACTGGCCTGCGCGCTGCTGGCCGTCCCTGTATTCCGTCTGCTGGTCCAACGACTCTCCCAGGATGGCAATCAGACCGTGTTGGATAAACTCGCATTTGCCGGAGCTCAAATAAGCCGCGGCCC